>Ga0209666_1000763_pt1 | contig 24384 bp, 27 predicted proteins | sample SaaInlV_125m_DNA_FD_184679 | JGI IMG/M metagenome (GOLD analysis project Ga0209666, IMG submission 184679) | Marine microbial communities from expanding oxygen minimum zones in the Saanich Inlet - Saanich Inlet SI037_S3LV_10m_DNA (SPAdes)... | ecosystem: Environmental > Aquatic > Marine >...
CCGCCGCCGCCGTCGCCGCCGCCGCCCTCGCCACCGCCGCCCTCGCCGCCGCCGCCCTCGCCACCGCCGCCCTCGCCGCCGCCACCCTCGCCGCCACCGCCCTCTCCACCGCCACCGTCGCCGCCACCCAGCCCTCCGCCGCCGTCGCCACCGCCCTCGCCACCACCGCCCTCGCCGCCACCGCCCTCGCCGCCGCCACCGTCGCCGCCGCCTCCCTCGCCGCCACCCTCGCCTCCGCCACCGAGCCACCCGCCCATTCTTCCGGGCTCACAAAAGGTGGGCGAGGTGTGCAGCTACACGGAAACCTGGAGCGTGCCGGCCAACGACCGTGGCGCCATCGAGGACTACCTGACCATGTTTGGATTTTACCTCTTCAACATCTCCAATACGTCGCTCTGGAACATTAGTATCGTTCCCGACAGCCCTGAGCAGTTTGCGGCACGGTCCGAGCCACTCGATACACTGCAACAGCGACGACTCCAGGACAACGAGTACATAGAGGAGAGCGCGTATGGCGAGACCCAGATACCACAGACCATTCCCTGGCCGGCACCCGTGCCCGTCGACTGGCGCAACGACTTTGACCTGAACCAGGTCTTTTACGATCGCGTGATCGACAATCCGCTCACCCCTGCTCAGTCGCAATCCTTGTACAACATCATCGACTGCGGCCTCGACGGCCGTGATCAACCCGACGACAACGAGACGTTCACCATCCATCCCAACCGGCTCATTCGAATCAGCATGCAATTTTTATCCGAAACCGAGCGCGGCTTCCAAGCGTGTCTCACAATGACGACGCAGAACGCTATGCGCGACCTCTTGGTTCCCTTTGGCATGACGCCGTGTCGCGATCGGTCGTACATTTGCCGAGCGTCGCTGGAGGTTATTCCAGCGCCGTCGCCGCCTCCGCCCGACAATTGGGTGCGCACCACACCTCGCCCAAACACCGCACCGAGTCCCCAATGCTGACAAGCGCGTTCTTGTTTGCGCAGGTGATTCCTCCCTCGCCGCCAGTCTTCGGCGCGTTTGACAGTTCAAACCACAAGTCCCACACGTTTCTCTTTGCCACACACACCCACACCCACACACACATGCTCACGATTGTCACTTGGGTTTACAGGATACGAGGTCGAGGTGGCCGCCGCCGCCGGGTCGGGCATGGGCCTGTACTTGATCTTTGCGTGCCTCTGCTGCACCGTCTTTGGCGGGCGCTCAATGCGCGCGCGGCACCACAGCCGGTGGCCCTTTTCCAACCAGATCACGCGTGTCGATGGAGCGATTCCTTACACCGCAGAGGAATCCAGGCGAGAAGGCGAGTTTTACGATCACCTCACAAAGGGTCAGCTGCCGATTCGGTCCGAGGATCTCGAAATCACGGAAACTGCCTCGCATGCAGCCTTTGGAACTAAATTCGCAAACATGCTCTTCTCCCTGCCTGCCGGCAATGCGCCAAGCGCGAGCGCAAACACCGGCGGTAGCTTCACCTTTGCCTCGCTCGTGGGCAACGGTGGTGGTGGTGGCAGCGCTGCCACCTCACAATCGCCCCGCAAACTCCGACTCTGAATCCACAGCAAAAAAACAGCACTCGTCTCGCTAACTGCGTGGTGGTGAGTGTGGGTGCGTGTGAGTATTATACATATCAGCAAAGCCCCAAGGGCAGCACACCAACCAACCGGCGCGTTTTTAAACCATGGCCAAAAAGAGCAAGGGCGAGAAGCGGGCGTCGAAGGGTGCCAATGGCGAGAAGAAATCCAAGTCCGACCAAAAGAAGAAGAAGGAGCCGTCACAGCTGTCGGCCGGCGACGTCAAGTTTGGATCACACATTGCCAAAAAGCACAAGTCGCTGCAGAATCCGAAGGAGGACGGCGATGGACGGACCATTTCTGCCGATGCGGTGCATTCGCTTGAGATGATGACGGACCACCTCATCAATCAGATGGTTGGCAACTCTAAGAATGTTCTTCGCTACACCAAGATCACCACGTTTAATCTCGAGAGCGCAAAGGCGGCGGTCAACTTGACGCTTGCGGGCCGACTGCGCAAGAGTGCCTCCGCGGCGGGAGTAACGGCATTTGAAAAATACAAGGCATCGTTGCCAGCACCGGCGGCTGCGCCGGCGGCTGCGCCGGCGGCCGAGCCCGCGGAGGCCTAGGAGACGGAAAACCCACGCTGTGGGATACTCTAAGTTAGCACACAAATAGTCCAACTGATCTTTGCCGCGTACGTGTAATAACGCGATTCCTGTACCTATTGGGTAAGTCTTACAGTTGGTGATTTTTGGAGACGGCATGTCCGTCTCTGTATTTCGCCACACAAGCACCGAACGCGAACGATCGTCCACCAGCGGCATTGTCGGTCCAAGTGGACCAATGGACTCAAAAGCACGCCTCAGGCACTTGCTGAGTCTGGGTGCCAAGGAGCGGGCACGCCTGCAAGGCACGGGCATCCCTCCGCCCATGGAACCCACGGGTCCACGGCCTCACGACGCGGCGCTTGCAGGCATCCGAAAAGCGCGACTGCTTCCGAAGGTCATTACCAATCCAATTCCAATTCCCGAAACGCTTCCCAAGACTGGACCAAACCATGGCCGGTTGCTGATTGGAGAACTCGACGACCTTGTACTGGTTAGCTGCGGATCGCTACTGCCCGAAGTTCAGGCACGCAAAACAATGCTTTCTGGCATGCACTTTGCGCTCTTGACGGAGATGTTGCAGTGGGGCACTGGCAACTGCGAGTGGGACTTTGGCGGCGGCGAGTACGAAGAGGTTCAGGAAATGCACATGGCGGACGCATACAGCGCCCTGAAGGCCACTCTGCGGCCATATGGAGACAGTAGCGCCGAGCCGGGAATAGAAGTGGGATTTGACAAGTTCAGCGAGTGGGAAGAGCACATTGCGAGCATCTTTCCCACCAAGGGCACGGACTACGACCCCGTGATTGTGAGGGAGCAGACACTAGATCACACTGTCAAAGGGTGTGCGACTGCTGGAGGCGGAGACACGACCCACATCCATGGGATGAAGTGGCACGTGATCGACATGGACCTCGTGGCACTCGAGCAATGGAGTAGGCGCATCGAGTCGCGCGCAAAAATGCGCTTCAATCGTCTCTATTATACGTTTCGAAACCTGAGCGAAGAAGACTATGACGCGACTGAAAAGGTCGACCAAGAGTACATGGCCACACGCAACGCGTACTGATCAAAAAGTGCTCGCGTATTGCGTCGGACGCCAGCGTTCACGCTGGCTTGACGGGCGTGCACGCAGTGCTTGATAGTGCTCGGGTTTCTAAGAGTGGGCCAAAGTCTTTGAAGAATTTCTAACCCTGAGCCGTTCTCTTTGCTCTTGAATCGCAGAAAAGTGCTCGGGTTATCGTGTCAAACTTGCACGTGCAAGTTTGACACGATAACCCGAGCACTTTTTCACAGGCAAAGAGTAAAGAGAACGGCTCAGAGTTAGAAATTCTTCAAAGACTTTGGCCCACTCTTAGAAACCCGAGCACATTTCTACCAAATGAGAGTTGGCCCCGTTCCCACCACGGAGGGCACGTGTTTGTGTACTCGAGCACGCGAAGATTTGCCCAAGCAAGAATCCAACTAGCAACACTCCGTGCCTGTACGCACGATGATTGGAATTGTGCTCGCAGTGGTGGGGGGCATTCTCCTTCTCGGAGCATTGATCTACCTGTTGTGGCCGAGTATTGTGCCAATGCTCCGAAGACCGTCGTCCGTGCCACCACCCTCGGCCAGCGTGGCCCGTGGATCGGGGCCTGCTTCCACAAACACCAAGGCACGGGCGGGGGGCGAGCTACCGCCACTCTTTGCGGCACTCTAGTGGTTGAGGAGTTTTCGCGTGTCTTGTAATCCACCCAAATTACAAACAGACACACGGCTGTTTTAAACAATGTACAATCCGGGCATCGCACGCCCCGTTGCTGGAATGGGCGTGCCGACTGCCGCGGCCTGGTTCGGGTTGCGATCCATGTAGGCGCCTGGACAACAGGTTGGGAAAATCCCACCGCACCGCCAGCACGTGAACAGATTTTGGACAAACGAGAGCCCACCGCCAGGGACTTTGCGTCGACGGGACTGGTTGCCGCCGCCGCACAGCCGAGAACAGCACGCGGTCACCCACGCACAGCCGACCCACGAGCAGCCACACGCGCCCAACCAGGCCAGGCACGGAAGGGGGATGCCGCAGCAGGTGTATTCCCTTGTGGTAGTAGTCGTGGTGGTTGTGACCACGCGTCTCGGCTTCAACGGAACGCGTTCCTCCTCCTCGATTTCTTCGACGACAGGCGCCGCCGCGGGGCCAATCACCTTGGCGTCGGGCACAGGATCGGAAGAGGCAATCGCCGTCTTGGAAACGCGCTGCGTGTTGCCCTTGCCTCCGCCGCAACAACTGGTGCACAGCTGCGTGACGCTGCCCAGGCAGGTCCCGAAGCAATCGCCAAAAAGACTGCCGCAGCCGGCCAGGCGCGCAAAGGCACCGCAGCACAAGAGACACCCACAGACGAGAACCGCTCCAAGCACCACCAAGAACATGGTGGCCCAGATTTCTTCAAATCCCGAATGAGACGCAACCTCGACCGATCCAGACTCGTCCGTGGTCTCGTCCAATCGACGTCGACTCAACATGCTATAGACAATGGTTAGGTTGGCACCCGGTGGTAAGACGCTTGCCATTTGATTTTTTTAACCGACTCGACCTGCTACTCTCTTGTGCAGTGATTTATTGGTTATCCCGTCTAGACGGTGCGCTGAACAAACACCCGATCCCCGCCCGAATCGTACGTGAGTCTGAGATCGTGGTATCCCCGTGCCGCCAAGAGCTTGGACACTTCGTGCGAAGGCCGCTCGACCACGAGGATGCGCACTGGGTGGGTTTTAAAATTGAGCGTCTGTAAAACGCTCAGTTCGGATCCTTCGACGTCCAAGAAGAGCACATCGATGGCACCAATGGATTGTTGGCTCAGTAGCGACGAGAACCGCACAACGTCGAGTTGGTATTCTCTAAAGGCGATGCCGTAGCGCGTAGCCGCCCGCTTGGCATGAACCAAGCTGCGCAGCGCGATCGTGCTCGAATTGGGCGACGGGATTCCGCTTAGTCCCGTTTCCCAATCGAGTGCCGTGTTGAACTTTTCGGAATCGCCGGGTCGGTAGAATGAGTAAAAGGGTGCCTTGCCATTCGAAAAGTGCTTTGGATTTCCAACGAGGGCGTTGACGCGTTCGGCATCGGGTCGATGTGTCGCGATGCGTCTGTAGACTTCTGGGTTGCCTTCAATCAACAGCGCCCGCCAACCGAGCGTCTTTGAAAAAAAGTACGAATTGCTCATGTGCAACCCGTCATTCGCACCCATCTCGACGATCGTATGATTGTGTCCGACAAGCGACGATGGCGCATTGCAGGCGCAACGTCCTATTGGCGGACTATCCCAGACGCGACATCGAGCCCCGAGATTTGCTACGATGCCACCCAAGAGCGTAAACACCAACTGGTCTTGGCGCTCAACGGACTGAAACGCGCACGAATTCCACGCGGGCATGGCCGTGTACCACCACGCACACACGCACACACGCGCACACACAAGTGCAAATTTATATATACGCGTCCATTCATCCGTGCGGATCGACTAGCGGCATTAGCCCACCTCAATGCCACGCGGGCCAAGTGGTGCTTCCAGCATAGGAATGGAGACACTCGTCGTGCGGCGCAAAGGTTGTCAGCGTCTCGTTGAACATGGCGACAATGTCCGGCGAATGTCGGTGCGGGATCTTGACTGCAAACACGTGAGGCAGCGCGTTGCCCGAAAAGAGCGCTTTCGCCGTGGCGTCCATGGCGCGAACGAGCAGTCTCGAGGTTTGGGGTCTTTGCCAAATCCGCATTGCCAGCGCAGGAGCGGCGTGCGCGAGCAAGTCGCGGTGGTATTGCCAAACGTAGGTTGGCAGAAGCAACTCCTCAAAACTGCACGCGCCCTTGGTCGAGTACAGGCTGTTGCCGCCGACGCCGTAGAGGTCGCAGCACGGGCAACGCGGCCCGGTCGTGTTGTAACGAAGCATCGTTTGCTCAAACGGTGTGCCGGCCAGGGCTCTACGGAATTCTTGCAAAAGGTGGCGCGGGTACCAGCTTCCCTCGTGGGTTAGGAGGCCTACTGGTCTGGCATTTAGAAAGCCGTCCTCGTGCGTGTTCAGGTACCTCACAAAATGCGAGAGCCACGTATCGTTACGGACGAGTGCATCGTCTTGCGTCGCGGCAAGCGTGCGGATGCGAGTTGAGAGCGGCGTGGAGCGCGTCTCCTCTGCGGGCCACGCGAGACGCTCCTCGATGCGACTTTTACACGACCCACGCAAGAGCTCTTCATTGGTGCACGTCCAATCGGAACACGTGCTATGCACACAAAACGAGAGCGGATGCCGAAGGACCCACGCCTCAAGGCCAGGGCGCACGATGACCGTGTTGGACGAAAGCCAGACGAATCGCGTTTCGGAGTTTGTGGGTATCACCTTGAGAGCGTAATCAAAATTGGACAGGTGTGCGAGAAGAATACCGGGTGCTAATCGTCCCACGCGCACTCGATGAGGATTTAGATGCCCACGCCCCGAGTCGAATAGCGTCTTTGCCACATCCGTAGCGATGCGCGCACCGGTCGTAAAACTGTGGTGCACAACCAATTGCGCCTCGGTATGGCCAAGAACGTTTACAATCGTGCACATTTGCGCCTTGGGATTGCCAGAGAGAGCGAGCGAAAGGACGACGAATTCGGGCATCCCGGGCTGCATGGGGATTAAACCGTTTTTGGTGCGCTATAGCGCATGTACACGGTCCCATGTACGCGAAACGTGGCGGATAGCGCAGTCAATGGCCACTGCGATTTGCTTGACGGGGTATGTGCGCACGTTTGGCGTGCCAAGCGTGTATCGCGGCATTGAAGAACTTCGTCGCCAGGCCTCTTGGCCAGGTACGGGCAAGGGCATCACGGTCGAAAGCGCCAACCGACGGCTGAACGCCACCGAGTCCCACGATGCGTACGTGTTGTTGGACCGCAAGCCGTGGTCGGCCGGGTAGAAGATGCGACTCACTTGCAGACCCCCTTGGCGTTGCAGGAGCGGTGATCGAGCCAGCCCCAGTACCGGCGGTAGTGCGCATGAGGCACGTAGCGCACGTGGCGCGACGCGTCCAGCGCGTGCACGACATACGGCAACGAGAGCTGTTCCCGCTGCGAGCCGAAGCAAATCTGGTAAAACCAGTGGCACGCGAGCAGGTCCAACGCGGCGGCCTTGCCGGCGGCGGCAGTGGACCAGACCATCAGGCTGGTCTCAACGACATCGCCGATGCGGCACAGGGGTGCGGTATCACAGTAGCGTCTGCGTTGCGCGTCGAGATCGCCGACGTCCGTTTGCCAGTTCCCGCGTCGTCGCTTGAGCAGCCAACTGCGCTCGGCCGCAAACTCGCGCACGAGCCCGTCGCGTGCCGTGCCCACCAGCCCGTGGGGGTGGCGCAGCACGTGCAGCGCCTTTTGACCATTGGACCGCAGCCAGCGACCGACCAAGGTCGGCGCCGGCATGGCGAGGGTCGTCTTCGCGTCCATGTACAGCACCCAGTCGGCGTGCGGAAAGAGCTGCAACGGCACGCTCTTGAGCACGTGTGCCGATCGCGCCGCATCTCCCGGGAAGAGCCTTGGCAAGACCGCGGGCCGCCAGTAGGAGTAGTTGCGCTCGCGCAGCGCGTCGACGACGGCAACGTAGCACACGCCCGGTGCGCGCTGGGGCGCGTGCGCATCGGCAAACGCTTCGAAATGGTCGTACGGGCCAATGAGCGCCGTGTACACGACCCTGCGGCACGCCAGCGTCGCACGGAGTACGTGAAAGGGCGGCGCGGCGCACTCGGGGCTCAGCGGCGTCGTCGTGTTGGCGCAGCGCGCGCAGCCTCCCCAACTCATGGCAGCGAGAGGGCACGCGCTAGCACGGCACGCGCGCCTTGGTGGCTGCTAGCGTAGCACTCGCACCATGGTGCGCGGGCTCAAGTCGCTCATCGCCAAGACAAGCCCGGGCAAGCTCGTCAAGGCCCGCAAGTACACCGCGTACCGCGCAACCACCGAAACCGGACGGCCGCGAGGACCCAAGCTGCGCGGAGTCGCCCGCCTGCTCGAAGCCCGCGTCTTTTCCGAGGGCACCATACCACGGCAATCCGACGACGGGCCTTCGGGCTACGCGGGCGGCAAATTGTGGGGCGGCAATGGCTACCGACGGGGCGCTGCCGTCGACGCCCAGGTGTCCAAGCTGGCCAAGGCGAGCGAGCGCGCACGCAGCGGCGCCCGCAAGCTGCAGCTCACAAGTCACACCTTTGATGCACTGGCCTACCATCAGCTGCAACCCATCGAGGCTCAGCGCGTGGTCTTGGACGAACGCCAAAGACTGGCGACGGCCGTGGACATTGTGTGCACCAACAGGGAGTGTGCCGAGGAATTGGTGCTGGTCGAGCTCAAGACGGGATACCGAGGCAACCGATCGGCCCCCGTCGAATCCGCTCGTTTGGGAAGCAGTCTGAAGATGAAGGCCCCGGTGACCAAGGCGCACGACTGTGCATTGCATCGTCACCTGGCACAGCTTTCCGCGACTCGCGCGCTGTTTGTGCGCGAAGCCTCCACGATGCGAGCGCTCGCGCAAAAGGGCATCACGCGCGTTTCCGGTCTCCTCTTATACGTCACGCCCGCGGCCTCAGAGGTCCACGCGCTTCCCGATTGGTGGTCCAAGCGGGGAGACAAAATCCTGGAGCGACTGTCCGGTGCCTAGTTGAGCACGTGTGTAAATGTGGTTTTTTTACAACCGGTTAAGGAATCGGATCACACAAGCCGACGCAAAACACGAGGTATTGCATCGGCGGGTAGTTCAGTTCGCACCCCAACGTGGCTTCTCGAGCCACGTGGATTGGAACCCGATCGAGCACAGCGATGCGGCCCAGAGCCAGTCCGCTGCGTCGTCCGAGTTCAATCCACTCGGCAGTGGACCGGTAGATGGCCCACGGATCGTGCGCTCGGTAAGAATCAACAACGCTACGCGATGCGCGGCGATCGAGGACGTCCTCTGCCACGATGACGTTTCTGCGAGCGACGCGGGTAGCCTCGCCGAGGAGCTGAAGCGCGTGGTCGGCGGCGTGATGCAAGACGGTCTCGAGTAGGACCGTGTGAAAGCGCCCGTTGCGGTAGGGCAACGGCGTCCCTGGCGCGTAGACGTCGCATCCTGGGTGCTTGTGAATGTTGATGCATTTTGATGTGCGCGCCGTGTTCTTGTATTCACCAAACCCGCCCACGTCCAGCAGCGATCCAGGGTTGACGCTGGAGATCAATTCGCGCATGACCTTCCAGCGTCCCGGGAGACCGGGCGCCGCGTGCAGCGTGACCGGGGCCCCAAAGGTTTTTAGATGCGCAATGGCACGCTCGGCGGCATCGTGGTTTCTAGTCCATTGCAGCGTGAGGTTTTGATAAAAAACGCTGCCACATGTAGACGTGCGCATCGAGTCACCTCGACTATCGCGTGTATACTTATTGCGCTTGGCACGATAGCGCGCTGGATAACCCGTGGGACCAAAGGGTAGACTAGGGAACCGAGAGTGGCGGGAAGCGTAAGGAGGTAGTGGGGGTGTAAATCACAGCCAACTAAATCGCGTGCGCACCGACACTTGTCTCTTGCGGGGCGTGTGTCTTTGCCCCCGCTAAGAGGCGGCGCGCACAGGGCGCAACGAATCCAAACCGAGTTTGGGGAAACCGCGATCCCTCGGCATCGAGTTTCATCGCGTCAGCATGGGCCACATGGCATTATTACCACTCGTTTGTGAACCACCAAAGAAGAAGACCGAATCGTTGCGCAAGTCGGGCACAAAACGATCATCTTCGGCTTCAACGAATACGGACCAACCTGCAGCGGCCGATGTCGACGATTCGTCGCCTACACCAGATTGCACCGCCTCAGAGTCGTCGAGTGGCCATTCGACCAGCGAGGAACAGACAGCTCAAAGACACCATCGAGCCTCGCCCACGCCGAGCAATGCGTCTTTGGGAGGAAGCTCGATGTCCTCCTTTTCTGGCGGGCGAGGACGCAAGGACGCCGAGCATCGAGCAAAAATGCGGCGCCGTGGCAGTTTTGCACTAGGACAAGGAACGAGTATCATAGAAGGCGCCGGGTGACACAGATTTGTAGAGTGTGCCAATAAGTTGTTTGCGTACCGCTAGCCAGTTGGGTGTTTAAGAGTTCATTTCATTTGTAGTGCCGCGTGCTCGCCGTTTGCCACTCTTGCGGAGTGTGGAGAGGAACGCGCACCACACGCAATGGCGACAATCGCCACGCTTTCCCCATTGCCTCGCCAAATGGATCCACCAGCGGCGAGGACACACGACCGCGAGTGCTATTATGCCAATCATTTTGGTGTTCTCTCGGAGCGACGCTGGGAATGGGCCGCGGCAAACGGGATTGACGGTTGGACGGCCTTTCCGACTCGAAGGGGGGCGGATGAGCCGTGCGTGATCGATTTGTCGGAATTCGAGATGCGACGACGCCGAGCCGACCGGTGGAAAAGCGCCGCAGAAGATGTACGCCAACGCGTGCGCTAACCCTAAGCATGGACCGATTTATGTAAACTGTGAGTGTTTAATAGAAACGGGGCGTGTGTACTACACTCGACATGGAAATTTCTACGCGGGCCAAGCGCCTTTTTGAATCGCCAGAAACGGCCCCCTACAAGCGTCAAGTCTTGCCAAGACTCAATGCCGAGCTCGGCGTCCCGGCGGATCCGCGTCGATTGGCCCCGCCGACGGATCCCTCGCTGCCGTCTGGCATGCCAACCCCCATCCCAACAACCAGCGCCTCAAACAAGAAGACGAATGCGCAAATTCCGTACACGCGAGTGACGCGCGATGCCGAAGCCTTGGGCGTTGTGGGAATGCCGGTATTCGTGCGAGCCAACGTGCGTGATCCGCTCAGCGCGTCGATGCCAGACGAAAAACTCGACGCGGTTGCAGGCATTGAAGCGGTGAATGCCGAGCTTGCGACGCAATTGGAAGACGAAGACGCGTGGAGAGTGGACGGGATTCTGCTCTCGACCGAGTCTGAGATGGATCCAATTCTTCAGGATATGGGTGTAAGAAATACGTCCACCACAACGGCGATATTGGAAGCGGTGCAGGGCCCTACACAACTCCGAAACATTTACAGCGCCCGCCCGCTGGTGGGCGATTGGGTCTATCTTGGACTTGTTTGGGGCGGAGGCGACAAGCCAGGGTATCGTTGGGTTCCGTTTTCGTCGCAGCACTTGGACATGGACTTTGTGCCCGAAGAGCCACGTGAACCCAAGCTTGGATTCGCGGGACACCGAAAGCATTCGCTGTTGCGTGTCGGATTCGGCCAGGAACAGCGTCAGCGATTGTGCCGAGCCGTGTGTCTCGGCCGTGTCATCGACTCGGCACCCTCGCCCGGAATGGTCACTGTAAACGTGAACTTACGTGAGATGACAATCGACGAGCTCGGACGGCGCCATGACGAGGAACACGTCACCTACAGGACGAGCTCGGGCCCGGAGGTTCGGTGGCCGCACGGACGTGTGGAGGTGACAGAATGGGACTACGTTGGCGATATCGGCAGACGCTGCCCCAAGCGCGTTGCTCAGTGCCTGGCCAGCTTGGCCGACGCGGACCCAGCCGAGGATGACGAGGTTCTTCGCGTGGCCGATCAGCTGGTGAGGCTGCCGGCGGAGGCCATGGGGGCGGATCTCCTCGCGCGGCTTGCGGCGGTTGCGAGGGAACTAGCCGACCCGCAGCACCAGCCGCGATTGGACCCAGTCTGCTCTCTCGTGTCGGCTCTCGTGCCGAGGATGCTCGAATACGCGACAAACCCCGCGCTCCAGCCAGACGCCGAGACGCGGGCGGCCATGGAACGCGCCGCATTGGAGTTTGAGCTGCTCTTCACATTCGCCGAGGGCCTGGCGCCCCAGCCGGCTGCGCAATCGATTCGCGAGTTGGCCCTACAGCGCACAGCGCCACAGCGGGGCGAAAAGCTAGTGCGTAGGGATCCGGATGCCATGATCTGGCTCTTGCAGAAAACGGCAGTCGTCGTAAATGCGATCGAGACCGTGTTATCATCCATGTAAAGAATACGGTTAATCGCACACACATGCATTGTCCGACACAAATACAATCACCGTGCCAACCGAGTGGTCATGGCCAGTTCGCTAGTTAAAAGGCACATTGGTGCACGCATAAACAAGGGCAGCCGCCAACAAAATACAGGGCCCACGAGAATGGTGCCAGTGTCAACGCAACAACACCCTAGAGAGCGAATCTCGTTTGTGCTCAGCGACGTGCAGAGGCGAGACGAGAGACAGCACCACGACGCCGAGACCCCTCCGCACCCGCCGCACCCGCCGCACCCGCCGCCGTCGCACGCGCACCAAGACGCCGTCGAGGTTGCCGCCGCGCTCGAGTGTGGCGCCGCGCCGCGCCAACGCATCGCCAGCAATTCGCACCATGCCCAGCAGATTTACGACGATCGAGTGCATCTGGAGTCGGTAGTGGCACACCCGCACCCGCACCCTAACAGAGCCGAGTACGGACACGCACCGCATTTGCACTCGCGAGCGCCACTCGAGGTGCCGTTGCCGCCGCCGCCTGCCCTACCATCTCGTCGAGGGCCGTCCTGCGTTTGCTCGCTCGCGTGCATCGCGGCGATCGGGTGCACGCTGTTCTTGGCCTGCGTCTCGATGGAGCTTACCTATGTAAACTTGGATCTCGGCGGCGGGGCGGCTACAGCGCTGCAACGACGCAGAGAGTATGCAAAGCACATGAGAATACAGCAAAACAAGCTTGGTACAGCGGCGCCGCCGGTTCACGTGGGCCTGTGGGACGAACACGGCGCCATGACGCCCTTACAACTAAACGTGGCACTGAGCTTGGCACTAGGTGTGGATGAGCAGAGCGTAAAGGTTACAAACAAGGGCGCCCACTTCTTTGACGTGACCATCTTGGGAGAAGGGGAATGGCTACTGGACACGCTAAATTCTGGACCAGAAGGGTCATTTTTCAAGGTTTTAAATGCACAGGCAATGGTGTTTGGGGCCAAGCTGGTCATGAGCAATGAGGCGACGCTTGTGAGTACAGTGAACGAGACTGCCGCTAAGGAGGGGTCTAGGTTTTAATAGGAGTGGTGTGTTTGAGAGGAAGCGCGCGTGTGTGTGTGTGACTCTTTCTCTCCTGCTAGACAAGGCAAGGATGCCGCGAATGGGAGGAACCTCGCTCTCTGGGATGGTGGCACTCCTGGGGGGTGGGAGCTATCTGCTCCAGACGCCGCAAGGCCAGCTTTCAAACCTGCCCGTGGTGTTGGTAAACGAAGACTCCTCGCTGATCTCGTTCTGGCCTTCGGAGGAGTTGAATGCCGATCACGACGCGGCGCCTGAGTGTGAGTGGTGGCACATGAATGAAACCTACGACCCGGGGCTGTGTTCCCATTTTACAATTGGAAGGCTCTCGAGCACACCCATCAAAGCTCTCGCGCGAGCCCAGCGATGCGCCGCCGCTGGGTCGACCGAGTGCGTGCTCTCGCCCGAGGTGGGTCTTGGGGTACCTTCGGCATTTATTAACGATCACGCGTCGGGACTTATGGTAATGGTGCTGGCGCCACAGTTTCTGCCGCTCGAGGATGGCCGAAGCTCGGCGTTGCAGCACGTGCGTGCCTCGCCGCCGGACGGCGATGGCCTAATGGGCACGAGAACCTTTTTGTTCAATTCAACCGTCAATGTGGAATTCTTCGACGGGCTCGGAAAAGCGATGCACACACGAGAATTCACGGGCGGGGACGCCTACTGCGTGCAACTTTTGCATGCTTCGTTTGCCGGCGAGTGCTGGGAGCGACTCGCTGCCTAGAATCCGTGCGCTAATCCTTGTGGCTTCTCACCGTGCCGACCCCAAGACGAGCGCGACGAAGCATGATCCAAACCAGCGTGTTGAATACCAAGAAGCCCTGCAAGGGCGAGTACACGCCTCCGTCTCACTCTGCCGGCGAACGATGGCCCGGAGACCAACGACCGACCGAACAATTGACACTGTTTGACAAGCGATTAACCTCACCGGCCATCCCTTCTCGACCAAAACGGACACCAGTGGTCGTAGACGAGGGCGAGGAAAGTGAGGACACTGATTGGTTTGGTCCAAACTCGTAAAACGCGATGCAACGGCAGCGTGTGTGTTTGTGTGTGTGTGCGCTGTCGCCACAAGCGGTGTGTTTGGTGGCTCTGGATGCGGCAGTTTTGAAATCGATGATCATGTATACTCCACAAACTCCACCTTGCGGCGTGTGCTTGCTCTTTCTGAGCACGCGAGCACACACCTAGACATACACACACACACACAAGACGCGCCAATCTTGTCCAAAAGATGAACATCTTTGGACTTCAAAGACACGCGGTCATCGCGGCATCGATGCATTGCGATTCCCATGTCGTCAAGATGATCGTCGAGACGGCTCAGATCTTGTACACGTTTCTACGCTCGATCAAGGCGCCGCTGCCGACCGTTTTGGACGACGCTGGCAACGAGCTTCCCTCTTACGCATCGACCCACGCGTCCCACCCCTGTGTCCTTTGGCTCCACGGTGGTCACTCGCACGTCGCGTGGCTGCTCAACCTCGGCCTGGCGCTTTGCGATCGTTACACGTTGATTTACACTGGCGACAAGGACCCGGCGCTGAAGGTCCACGCCACGCAGTTCCACTTGGTGGCGCTTCGTGCGCATCTGACCAAGGAGGTGCTTCCCGGAAACTGTGATGCAGCCACCTGGCTGCAGCGCCTTGCCGACGTTGGCGTCAAGCCAACCCTGATTGAAAAGTGTGCTGGTAAAGTGGCCACCTTCAACCCGCCAATGGGATGTGCCTTTGGCGTCGTCTGCGTCGGAGACAATCTGATCGAGCCCGTGCGTCTCGAAGACGGGCGCATCGACTACACGGCAACCTACATTCGGTTTTACGTTTACAAGCAGTTTCACGCCTTCAAGCGGGACATGACGTGGAACCGACAGACCGAACCACCACCGGTCCTCAAGTCTGTATTGTCTGTTTGTGTTGGTCCACGAGTGTCGTCTTTTGAGTAGATTTTTTTCACGAGACAAAGACTCTTGCGGCTTGCAGGAGCGCTTGTGAGCAAATCATTCCGCGTGTCTTGCCACAGTGCGCACACGCGCTAACCTACACACACCGCCAATCGGGAACCGTGGCACACAAACGTCGAGCTTTTAATGGGACGCTCGATTCCCACACGTCAAAACTCCAAGATTGAGACCAGGCGCAAACGAACGCCCAACAAGCTGTATGAGACGGGATTTGATTTGACGACTAGAATTGCGCGCCCAAGGCACGCGTCCAACAGTAAAATGTCGTTGATGGCTCTATGCGCCGTGAAAAAGACGCGGTCAGACGACGACGACGACGACGACGACGACGACGACTCTGACGAGGAGCCGGAAACGGCCTTGTCGTTTCCGGAGGCCGAACCGATCCCAACTGCAAAGAACCGCACTGGGTTCTATGGCGTCACGTTGCGAAATGAGCACGCAAAGCGGCCGTACCAGGTGCGTGTCAGAAGCGGCGATCAGATGCTGAGTTTGGGCAGCTTTGTGACGCTTGACAAGGCGGCCCGAGTCGCCGCCGGCTTCTACGCCCATCGTCTCGAGCTGCACGCCGACGACCCATTGGTGATGCGACGACTTTTGCACAAGAAGCAACTCGAGGAACGGATCAACGTGGAACGCGCCGCCCCGATTGTCAACAAGCGCAATACTTCGGGCTATTGGGGCGTGCACGTTCGTCGCGATCGGCGCAAAGGGACCGTGTTTGATGCCCGATTCCGGGAAGGCGCCCGACATCTGTACCTAGGCAATTATTCGACCAAGGAGGAGGCAGCTTCGGTTGTGGCGGGCTACCTCGAGTATCGAAAGCGGCATCCGCTGCCCAATGCGCCGGCCGTCAAGCGAGGTCCTCGCAAGCGGCGGTCCTGCGTGCTGGACGACAACGAGACGGCGTCATCGTCCGAGGAGGCGCCTGCGACAGAGGCTCGCACCATGACGACTCGCGCAAACGGCAGCCGCAAGCCCGCGACCTACGTGTCCGAGCCGTCCGAACCGTCCGAGTCGTCTTCGTCGGCGCCGCCGTCGCCAAAGTCGACGCCACCGCCGTCGCCAAAGTCGACGCCACCGCCGTCGCCAAAGTCGACGCCAAGGTCGACGCCGCCGCCGTCGCCAAAGTCGACGCCGCCGCCTCGTACCGACTTGTCAAAGGGTGGCACGGGCACGCACTGGACCGACGAAAGCGACGAGGCCCTTCGAAGCGCCGTGAAACAGCAGTTTGCCGAGGGCGTGGCCGGCAAGTACACCCATGGAGGCGCCATGTGCGGCCGCGGTCGTCCAAATTGGACCAAGGTTGCAAGAGACATGGGATTTGAAAATCTCAACCTCGCCGCGCGCCGCTGTTACCGCAGGTGGCTGGCAATTGACCCGAGCAACAAAGAGGTCTATGACCGGCAGCGAGAGCAGTCAAAGGTGAGGTATCTCAAACAAAAGGCAAAGATTTTGCTCGACGGCAAGCGACGGAGACTCGGTCCCAAGTCCGGAGTCGTCGGACTGGAGGATCTGTTCACCGAAGAGGCGACCGAGAATGACCACGAGATACCCGTGACCGACCTGGCCGATCTCACAGAGTTTGACCTCGACAATTTTGACTACCTGGCCGACATTCCCGATGAGTTTGGCATGATTGACACACTCTTGGACGACGTCTCGGATGCGTCTTCTAACAACGACCTCTACTGCACAGACGAGACCGTGTCCGATATTGACACGAAGGATGAAAACCGCGGAAGTGTCACGTTTCAGACGGTACCCCACGTCTCTCGCGCATCTTACAAATCCGTCGTGGGCACGCCGCTGGCCATGCAGTACACCTTTCAACCAAGCAACTTGGGCGCTCGCTACAAGTTTGAGCAGACTCGTCTAGCTCAGCGACTCGCCGAGCTCGCGCGCAAGGACGTCGCTGGCGCCAAGCGACTCACGCCGTCTCCGCAACCGCACGTCGAATCGACTGCGACACCAGCTCCCGCACCCACTCTGACACAGAGTCCGGACTGGCGTCGCATCGAGCGTCTTCTTCGGCATCCGGTGTCGCACGAAAAGGTGGCGTTGTCGGCTCCTCCTCCTCGACCAACGGCCAGCCTGGTTCCGCCGCTGACGCAGGAGAAGATGGACTCGTATGTAAAGATTTCCAAATGTCTCGAGGGCATGGAGTCGTCGGCCAAGCTGCCTGAACGGGGTAGGTCGGATGCGCAACGGGTCCTTCATCCAGACTTTGAGCTGCCGCAATTTCTGCTAATGGGAGTTTAAACACCGTGGGCGTTTCGCTCATGAGTCGTTTATGGACTTCGGTTGCGCGTTTGAGTAGCGCCACGTTGCGCACGGCAATCTGTTCCAGTTTCTTGTTCAGCGACGCAAAGGGCGACACTGGACGAACGCTCACAGACGACGCGTGCGACCGCTTCGAGGAGCTGGACGACAGTGCAGTATAGACGCCCTCGTCTCCGCTGCTGTCACTGTGGCTGCTACTCGGGTCGATGCTTGTTTGGTCGGAGACGTTGCCTAGTTCCTCAAACACCGGCGGATGCTCAAGCACGTTGCGGTCGGGAGAGGGTGGGGGTGGTGGGGGCGGAGCGTCTTCGTCGTCGTCGTCGTCGTCGTCTTTTTTGTCAATCATGAGCATGGTCGCTTCTTGTGTGTTGGATGGTTGTATGGGGGATGTGATCGTTGCGTGTGTTGCGTGTGTTGCGTGTGTTGCGTGTGTTGTGTGTGATGTGTTTGTGTTGTGTGATGATATCGATGATGCACTTCTACGATGCGGGACGCAATTCCCCGCGGCCGCTGGCACGATGGCCATCAGTTCGGAACTCCGTCGGCGGTACGGCATGGCACTCGACTGGTTGTATTTTTAAAATACCAAGAATGGCAACACACGTGCGCGCGCACCCGTCTGTTAGCGAGCAAACAAGCGCCTCCCAAAGGCAACGGCCGCCGCCTGCGAAATCGGCGGCAGTGGCCGTTGCGAGGACAGGCTGGAGTCCGTCGTGGTCGTGGGGCAAGGTAGCAGTGGTCGATTCCAGTCGTCTAGGTTGGGGTTGTCACACTTGACGCGTCGAGGCTTGGGTGTGCCCAAGGCACGGCGGTTGCCTCGTGTAGGCGCAACCCAGCTGTAGATGCGCTGCGCCGCTTCATCAGCACCGACGACTCCGCGGTGGTTGCGATCCCTCCAGTTGTCGGTTGCCAACATCTCGTCGATGGCCGTGTCAAGCACGAGCTTCGATTCGGGCCAGTTTGTGTCGCGCTCCCACGCCGTGCGTACGAGCAATGCCTCGGTGCACCGATTCGCCAACCCGTCTGCCAGCGCCAAAGCGGCCCCGTCCTCCGTAATCATGGCATCAAGACGGATTGTCATTTGCTCGCGCTCGTCGGCGGACCCCTGTGCTTCCGCAGCGGCCTCGGCTACCTCCTCCTCGGTGAGCGGCGTGTGTCGCTCCTCGAGGACTTGAAACGCGGCATCGTCGGCCGACAGCAAGTGCGAATACGTCCTCGAGTGCCAGTTCGATTGCCATACACGACCCTGTGCAACCATTTGAGCGAGTGCGTGTTCGTACTGCGCCTGGATGGGATTGAGCACGTCCACTTCGTGTCGAGCCGCAGCGTCCCAATCATCGTCTTCCTCGGCCAGCGCATCGAGGCGTTGCTGTTCGTGTGCGGCGGCAGCCATCAACCCACACAGTCGCGCCTGCGTGTGCGACAAGTGCGCGCGATGTAGCCCGCGAACGCAGGCCTCGAGTGCGTAGCGAGTGTTGTCGACCGAGTCTCCATAGTGCCCGTGCATGGCTCTAAGCTGTGCCGTCGTCCAGGACCAGGGATTCGGTAAACTGCCATACGGAGCGCCGCGCATGACGGACCACTGCGAATCCAGATACCCGCGGTGAAGCTCGTTGAGCAAACGCGCGTGGCGGCTCCGCCACTCCTCGGCAAACGCCGCCGTCTTGGCCTCAAACTCCGGAAGACGAAACTCCATGCGCGGAAGTGACTCCGAGGCCGGTCCAAAGCGGGATTCGATTTCGGCAAGGAGTTCTGACCGCTCGTCTTGCGACGCAATCCAGCGATCCCTGGCCGTTTGCAGTCGCTGCATGGTGACGCGACATTCCTCAACGTGCTTGCGCAGGCGGTTGCAAAAGCGATGCACCTGTCCAAGTCGCCGCCCGAGCGCCCGCCCGACCAAATCTTGCACAGCAGACAACCTGGCTTCGCCGAGATCAACAACGCCGTTTACCACGACGGTGTCTGCCAACTGGCCGACCCAGAGCGTTTCCGAAGGAGGCGGAAAGGCCCTTCCAAGGAGCGCTGCATCGCCAAAGTCTCGCAACGGCGGCAACGTCACAAACGCGTTTGAAATCACTTGCGCGCGCTCGACGAGGGCGCCCTCGTACAAGAGCGCGGCCATCTCGGCTTCTTCGAGCAATTCTTGCGGAGAGACATTGTCGCGGCCGGCACCCATGAGCAAAGTCTATGCGTGCACGATTCCACCGTGTTCCTGTTTGTGACCGGCGATGAAATTCCTTATCACAAGCGCACAAGACTCGCACAAGACTCGCACAAGACTCGCACAAACACGCACAAACACGCACAAACACGCACAAACACGCGCACGGATCCACAATCACAGACGCCCACCGATTTGCGCGCTGCGACAAACCGCGTTTCCGTTGTCGTCGACAACCTTGAGGAGACGCTTGCAGCGCACGTCGGAGATGCCGTGGTACTGAATCTCGGACTGCAACGCCGCGCGATCTTTGAAGTGCACCGCCACGCTGGACTCGCGCAGCAGGTTGAGGATGTGCCCAAAGTGTGTTCCGTCGCGATCGATAAAAACATCACCCTCGTCGTTGGTCTGCAGTTCGTGTCGGCCACTGAACATGGACCCGAGCATCGACTCGTCGCCGTCCGCCGTCAGCGTCGTGAGCGTCGTCTCGTACCTGACGCCTCCAACGTTGAGTTTGACACGCCCGTTGAATTTTTCGAGGGCCCCCTCGATCGCAACATTGGTCTCTGCAAACCTGGCCTTGGACGCCTCGAGCGCCTCGGTGTCGGCGAGCAGCTTCTTCTCGATGCGCTCGCTCGCCTGCACCATTTCTTGATACCCACTTTTGATGGACATCATCGAGTTCTTGAGGAGCGTCAAGTCGGAGAGGGACGAGACCGGAGCGGCGGTGCCGTTGACGGGGGCGGCGAAGGCGAAGGCATTCGGCATGGGGGTGTGCAACTGCGTGTGAGTGTGCAAAAAACGCACGCCTGTGCTTCCACATGCCGCAAGTTGTGTAAACAGTAGTTGTGAAACGCGCAAGACTCGCGCTACACGCATGCTCAACATGCTCAACACGCCCACGCATGCTCAACACGCTCAACACGCTCAACACGGGTTTTTTTCCAACTGTTCAAAGCGCTCCGCCACTTTGGCGGAGCTCTGGGCGAGCCACGGGCAGGATTGTGAGGTGGCCCACGACATCTGTGGGAAGCAGGTGGATTGCTTCTCCGCCCGCGGTCATCGTCGCGAGGACTTGGATGGTCTCGCGCGAGTCGCAGCCCAGAAACTCGGTGTGAATCAAGATTCGTCGCTCGGCGAGCTCACGCGGTCCGGTCACTTGAGCAGCAAGCATGTACGGAAGTTCGAGCTTCACGCCCGTTTCGATGAGTGTCGGCACTCCTGGGTCGAGCTGAACCGTCTGCTTAGGGTAGAGCGACATCGATGGAGCCCCGGTGGTCGCATAGTCCGGAAGCGTGGCATCCTTGGAGAGTTCGGCGTCGATGACCAAGTCTTCCAGTGGGTTGGAAGACTGCAGTTCCTCGCCCTCCTCGCCCCCAAAGACAACCTTGGATGCAAACTGTCCCATGGCGGACTGCGCGGTCCGCATATAGATTGGTTGCCGAGTATTCGCTAGTATGGTCGCGAGTGGTTAGCGCGAACCCATCCGCAAACCGCGGATGGCGCCAATTACCGACTTGGTGGAAACTGGCCTGCGTGCGTCCTCGTACATTTTTGGACAAACGAAGAAACGCATCCGCGAGAATGACACCACCATTGACATGGATGATCTGAAGGCGGTAAAGAAGGCCGCATTGGACATGAACGTGGCATTTACGCAATTTGTAAAGGCCGCCCGTGAGCGCGAGGATCGACTTCTTCTCGAGTTGCACCTGATGCGCCAGGCGTCGGCAAGGGATGCCATTGATCGCGATGCAAACCGAGCGCGCGTGTTCGACTTGTTGCGTCGCTACCGCGTCGAGGAAGCTCCGTCACAGTCCCATCACGCTGGTGGCACCAACGACCTGCCGCCGATGCCTTCGCAACCAATTGGAGCGTCTGGTATCTCAACCGGCACGAATACTGTCGACAAGGCGCTTGGAGCTGTGGCGCGCATAGACGCTTCGATTGCAGCATTGTCGCCCACGGGGGCAACGACGCTGCATGGCGCCGGTATCTTGGCCGGCCTCCGAGGAAGCAGGTACACCGTTCGCGCCACTCCAGTTGTGGACCCGTCGATGCTGCCCGTCTCGGGGACTCCTCCGCCTCCTCCTCCTCCTCAGCGGGCGCCCTAAACCCCAACCCTGGACCACTAGAGTATGTGCGTGTGTGCGTCTCTCTCTCTAAAAATGGGCAATGGTTCGAGGGCAAAGGCAAATACCCCCACTTTGGACCTGCACGCGCAAATTCCACAGTGAGCGCGAGAAATGGCACGAGCCGGGGCACGCAAACGCGTTCAATGGGGTATATGCGTGCGCGCACGGAAACGATCGAATCAAACTCTTTTTTCCATCGTACGCGTTGAGACGGCACGCCTCCTGGTTGTACTCGCAAATCTTGGATTCGCCTCCGGCCAATCGAATAAACCTGTGACAATGGGTCGTGAAGTTTGGAACCCGATGGGACTTTGGGGGGGGTTCAACGGCAGTGGTCACTCCACGATGCGCTCCAAAAGTTTACGAGACGCTCGGCGGGCCGGACCTGCATGGAGCCATACATTGTGGGTTGCAAATGGCATCGTTTGTCACGAGTGTTCAAGATGCATTGCTCACTAAAGACGACAATCTCGAGACCCAGCGCGAGCGCGAGGCAGGCGCAAAAGATGGCAATGCTGCCATGGAAAATGCGTGGTGAGTCAAAGAGGTGTGGAGTTGGTTCAAGAGCCGGCTGTGTACGAAAACGTCTTTCCAAAACGACGAGGGGTACTGCGCACGGACAAAAGGACACTCGTCAGTACGCGTTTGTGTGCGTGTGTAGGAAGGGGCTTCTACTCACCTGATCAAGACTTCGGAATTGCAGCGCTCCCAGCCGTATTTTTCCATGATCATGGGCCGGTCCGTCTCCCACGAGCCACGGTAGATCACTCTGGCGGCCGCCTTTTTGAACGCTTGGTGGAATTCGAGTTGTTGTGCCGACCTGTGGTGTTGCAAATCATGTACGTCTGTTTCGGTCGCAAACGGATTGATCTAAAAGCACACCTCTCAAACCCTCGCGCATCGACTCTTGCCAAGAGCTTGTCAAGCGTGCGCATGTTGGTATCGCCTTGCCAAACGTCCGTCGGCAGCTGGATTCCTAAGCCATCGAGGTCGTCCTGTGTTTGATTTCCCGACGACCCAACCTCGTCTTCCATTGCGGCACCACCCTCCTCCACGGCCGAACGAAACGCCAGGGCCTCTTGACGGCGCTTTCGCGCGCTCACCAGATCTTCAATGTGAGTGTCAAATCGCCGAAAAAGAGCATCGGACATGTAAGTGCACAAACGGTCCGTTTCGGAAGGCGCTTGTTCCTCTTCCTCGTCCTCATCTTCAATGACTTCTTCCACCTCCGGATCTCCGTCTTCGTCCTCTTCCAAGTCGCCATCTTCATTATCACGAGGGTTCCATTCGGGAGGGGCAGTGGCCATGCGCTTCTATAGACGTTACACGTGCACACACGCACAGACGCACAGACGCACAGACACACAGTTCTCAACTCCGCACAGTCGGCCCCTTTTAGCGCTCAGACTTTGGCCTTCTTCTTCATTGGCAACTCCTCTGGCTCCTCGTCTTCCTCCTCGGATGCATCGGTGCTATCGCCGCCATCTTCGTCGTTGTTGTCATCGTCCGAGTCCTCATCCGACCCATCTCCGATGCTCGAGCCTTCGTCGACACTCTCCTCTTCCCCATCGTCGTCCTCGAGAGACGGCACCTCCAGAATGTTGCGCAACGGCTCATTCTTGTTCTTGAGCGCCTTCTGAACAGCGCGCGAGACGACGCCCTTCACGTGCAGCTCGAGCGTCGGCTCAAGCACGTCAGGAAAGTCAAAGGGTGGCGCGTCGGGACTCAGGTCGCACTGGGCGCTGGGGAGCGTATCGCGCTTGGACGGCCACAAAGTGTACAGCTGCGCGGCAGCGTAGCCGATGCGCAGCAGCGCCTTGAAGAAGCAGTTCATGCGACCAATGGCGACCGCTTCGTACTTTGCGACGTCGCCGTCGCAACCGAGCTCGCGCACGTGCAAGAGCTCATCTTCGTCGAGCGCCTTTAGCACACTCTCCCTGGTTTCCTTGGCCTCCACATCCTCGCATTTGAGTGTTGGAGAAACGCCCTTGCCATTCCAGCGCGCCACGGAGTGCAGATCCCAGAGCTCCTTGGCCACCTTTGTGCCCACGCGGCGGAGGATGTCGGCTTCCCGAGTTTCGGTCAGGTCCTTGAGCAGCGGCCACGTGTCATCGCCGTTTTGGCAAATGCTGTCACTCATGTGGGTGCGTGCGTGCGTGCGGGACCCAGGCTCTTTGCGTGCATGTTCTTGAACACGCCAAACATGCCGCAAGGGCCCCACCGCCACCGCCACCACCACCACCACCAGCACCGGCTAGTGACAAAAATGTGCTCGGGTTTTGCGTCGGGCGAGAACGTTCACGGCGCCGTGAACGCTGCGCCGCTCCCCGCGCAGGAAGCCGTGTAGCAAGCAAACTGGGTCATTCGCTCGACGCAATACCCGAGCACATTTCTAGTCTTTTTCTAACTCTGAGACGTTCCCTTTACTCTTGGTCGGCGAAAAAGTGCTCGGGTTATCGTGTCAAACTTGCACGTGCAAGTTTGACATGACAACCCGAGCACTTTTCTGCGTTCCAAGAGTAAAGGGAACGTGCCAGGTTTAGAAATTCTTCAAAGGGTTTGGCCCACTCTTAGAAACCCGAGCACATTTCTAGTCTTTTTCTAACTCTGAGACGTTCCCTTTACTCTTTGTCGGCGAAAAAGTGCTCGGGTTATCGT
>Ga0209666_1000764_pt1 | contig 24374 bp, 12 predicted proteins | sample SaaInlV_125m_DNA_FD_184679 | JGI IMG/M metagenome (GOLD analysis project Ga0209666, IMG submission 184679) | Marine microbial communities from expanding oxygen minimum zones in the Saanich Inlet - Saanich Inlet SI037_S3LV_10m_DNA (SPAdes)... | ecosystem: Environmental > Aquatic > Marine >...
CTCATGTCCGAACGTCGCACGTCCATGCTCATGCCCCTCGACCCGCGACCCGCATTGTTCTCCGACATCCTCGGGTTGGACTGGAACGATCCGGAGCGTCCGCTGGACAATCGGGTGATGCTGTCCCTGCCGCTCTCAGTGCTTCTTCCACTCTTGCGCTCGACCCGCGTCGTGCCGTCGTCGTGTTGGCGTTCCAACGCGTCGCGGGTCAGGACGCGCTCGACCCCGGGCAATTCCCGCGACGATTTCCTGGACGACGTCGGCGAGACGTGCTGGGTGAAGAGGGACGACTGCGCGTACACGGGCGATGCGGGCTCCAAATCCTGGCTCGCGGGTGGTGTGTGCGTCGGCGTGCCTGGCAGATCGTCCGAGATCCTGCGCGCGGACGCCACGCCGTCCAGCGCGCGCGCGACGGCAGCCTCCTCGGAATCGTCTTCGAGTCGCCCCGAATCCCCGCTTCGATTGAGGAGGTTCACCGGGGTTGGCAACCCGGGTGGGTGGGATGACGCCTCGGGGGAGGCGTCCGCGGGGCGTTCCTTGCCCCGCGCCGGCGTCGGGCTCGCCGCGTGCGTCCGGCCGAGGAGGACGTCGAGCGCGGCGTTCGCGTCGCCCGGCGCGAAGAGCAGCACGGAGGCGCCCCAGATGGCTGGAAGCGCCCCGAAGAGGCACGACGCAACCTGAACCACGCTGCCGACGGTCCAGGACTCCACCCCTTGGACGAGGACGAGGACGTGCGCGAACGCGGCGACCCACGTGCACAGCGCCACGCTGCGCAAATCCACGTTCACCATGACGCCTAAACCCGCACTCAGAGCCCGGCCCCCGCGCCCGACGCTCTGCCCTGGCCGGCGGCGTTAGTTATTGAGATTTTGTTCGGGTGTGAGTCACAGCTGGCGGGGCGAATCTTTGGCAATTTTCGGGGCGAGTATGGGTATTCATGCTGAAAGGGCTCGAGACCGGGAAATTAAGAAAATCGAGAGAAAATCTACACGATATGCCTGTTAACGTATCTTCATAAACACCATTAGATGTGCAAAAGTTCGGGCCGGAAATTTCCAACAAGCTTTATTTTATGCCCGGTTGCCCTCGTTCTCGGCGGCCTCACAGCGGGAAGAGAGGCGGCTGCTGGGTGGGCTGAGGATGAGGACCTCGGCGGCGGTGGTCCTGGTCGCGCTGCTGAGCGCGACCCTCGGGGGATATCCCGTCGGCGACGGCGGTTGGGTCCCGTGCGTGGCCGAGGCGGCGCCCGTCGCGCCGCGCGACGGCTGGCATTTTCACCCGAGCGCCGGAATCGCGAATCCGATGATGGCCAGGGCGGCGTCCAGGGGCCTCGCGATGGCCTCGTGGGTGATGTGGCCCTCGCGCGTGGCGCACGCGGCGTCGTGCCTTCGCTTCGACCCCGACACCGGATCGATCACGAGGCTGGGCGAGGAGGACATCGAGGAGGGCGCGCTGCCCAAGGTGATTATACCCGTCAAGCATCCCGGAAGGCCGATCCCTGTGCCCAAGGAGAAGACGCTGATGCCCGGGCAGTGGCACAGCTGGACGGCGATCGGGCCCATCCTCGACGACGAATACAAAGCCGCGAGGCCGAACATGACCGAGGCGGCGCAGGCGGCGAACCCTCCGACCCCGTCGGCGTCTTCAGGCTCGCTGGAGCATCGGTCATCATCGCCGCGGGAGCCCGACAGGCCTGGATGGCGCGACGGACGGCGGTACAACCCCGAGCCCGCGCTCACGGTCCTCTTCGAGCGCTACGGCGGCGTGGACAACGCCCTGCTCGTCCTCGTCAAGGCGACCGCGGAGGATGGCAAGGATCCGGTGATGTGGTCCGATCTCGGCAACGCGTACCGGGTCAAGGGGGAAACCGACCTGGCGATCAACGCGTTCGAGACGGCCATTCGACTGCGACCGCATCCGGACTTTTACCTCAACCTCGGCGGCGTGCGGTTCGTGCTGGGAGAGACGGAGGAGGCGGTGCGGCTGTTTACCATGGGCCTCCAGCTCAATCCCCGGCACGTGTTGCTTCAGTACTCCTTGGGTAACGCGCTGCAAGGCATGGGGCGCAAGGAGGACGCCGCGCGGGCGTTCGAATCGACCCTACGGATCCAGCCCGACTTCCACGTCGCGGACCAGCTGCTGAAGAAACTCAAGCGGGAGATCCGCAAGGACAAGGCGCCGCCGTGGAATTACATCTTCGGCACGGGCGCCGTCTTGTTGGTGATCATACAGATTGCGCAGACGATGCTGGCGCGAGCGGTGATGAGGAACGCCGCGGCGATGAAACAGATGAACGCGCACGCGAACGGGCATAACGGACACGAACACGGGCACCGATCGAACGGGTTCCCGAAGCACCGGAAGAAGGGGAGGCACTGATAGGGGGCCGCGCGGTCGATGAGCCTCCTCGCGGGGCGTCTTTTAATCTAATCTATTTTCAGCTTTTTCTAACACTTAGTACGCTTACGCCGCCGGGGGTGGGTTGGGCGGCGGCCAAGCGACCCATCCGTACTTCTCCAGCGTCGCGGGTGCACTTGGCGCCGCGTCGTCCGCGGTTTTCTCCGCCGCGGGCGGCGCCTCGTCCACGTCAGCCGCCGGCGTTTTCGTTTCGCCTTCGCCGTCGTCATCCGGGTTGGACCCGTCGACTTTCTTGGACGCCTCCCGGTAGGCGGTCTGTTCATCCCTCAGATCGGACGATGCCGCCGTCGCATCCACGCCGTTCCCACTCCCGCCGTCGTCACGTCTCGATGGAGGTGGATTGGGCGGAGGCCACGCCACCCACCCTGTCGTCGCTAGATCCGGCGCGTTCGTCGTCGGACCCTCGTCGTCATCCTCCCTCGGATCCCCCTGATCGCCCTTCTTCGCGCCTCCGTCGCCGCCGTCGCCCTTCCCGTTCATGGCCTTCTCTCCTGCCTTCTCCTTCCCGTCCCGCGCCTTTCTAAACTCCTCCGGGTTCCCCGGCTTCGACATGTCCACCCGCACGACCACGTCCGTTGAGCGTTGTCTCGACGACCTCCACGGGATCGCCACCTGAGAGATGGAGCTCGCGCCCGCGATCGCCTGGAAGTCCCCGAGGATCACCACGCCGATGAGGCCGAAGATGGCCAATATCCAGACGCTCCTGCGGATCCACAGCGTCTTACGCGCGGTCGCCTCCACCACCGGGGCGCCTCCCGCCCCTTCCGCCATCCGCCCCGACGTGCGCCCACCGAATGGTAGATGCCTTCATCCAGATTTGGCTAAAAGTTACCTTCAGTGGACTATTTTCTGAATGATTGATGACAAGTGAGGCTAATATGTCTCTAGTTGCCTGGCAGGATCTGGCTGGCCGTCTGCCACAGCGGGTGGTAGTCGAACGCCGGATCGAACACAAACTGCGGGAACCACATCTCGCTCGGGTCCTCCAGCTTGTGCCAGAACAGCACGATCCACGGCCCGACGCTACCCAAGATGACGTTGAGCCAAATTGCCAAATCCATCGACATCTGCCGCCGCCAGCCCAACGTGCTGATGAAGATCAGCAGCGCCACCGTCAGCGACCCGGTGGTACCCTTCACCAGCCGTAAGTGAAAGTCCGCGTCGTTGAACACCGCACTCGTGTGCCAGAACTGCTCGGGCCCGAGCGCCGTGTACAGCGCCATGTAGCAGTTATCGAAGATGGCCGCGAAGGCATTCAGGGAGACGTACGTCAGCGTCGCGGCGTCCGGGGTCATCTGCCCCAGCCGCTGCTTACTACCGGCGCTGACTGTATCCATGAACGACCCAGCTGGCGCCTCGGGGGCCAACGCGAGGACGAACTCGGTGGATTCCCATAGCTTCGCGATCGAAAAGTACCAAAACGGCATAACCGCCCAGTACATCCAGTCCGGAGCGTCCGGCTGCGCGGACCACGCGATGAACACCACGCCCTGGAACGACGCCACGAAGGAGTACCCGAGCTTCATGGCGTACTTACCTTCTTTGGACGCCTTGAAGATCTGCATCAGCGGGCCGTAGGTGAGCGCGTTTGTCAGGAACAAAGCGGAGCTCACCCACATCCACGTCCAGCCCGGGGATTCGCGGTACACCCTCTCCAACACCACGCCGTAGAGCCCGGTGGCGAGCGCGCCGGCTCCTGATAGGACGTGCACCCACGACGCGTTGGTTCTGGACCGTCGCGTGATCGGGTTACCCACCGGCCGAGGGATCACCGACGAACGCCAGAGGCAGTAGACGGTGCACACCGTGAGCAGCCCGAGGAAAGAATCTTCCACGACGCCGCCGACGCCGGGGAGGTGGTTCGTCACCAAGAGGTTCGCGGCGCGCGTGACCTCGGAGGCGGCGCCCGTGGGTCCACCCGCACTACCCACCGCGGCGCCGAGGAGTGCCACGAAGAAGGCCACCGTTCCAATCTCCCGAGCGCTCGGCCCTGCATCATTCGACTTCTTCACCGCTGTCTCCTCCCCATCCTCCTCTATCTCCTCCGCGCCCTTCGCCGCGGCGACCTTCCCGCTCGCCTTGCCGGTCACCGGGTCGTACGTCGCGAACCGGGACTTCGGAGCGTCGCACTGCGGGCAGGTAAAGTCGTCCCTCAGGTCCGCGAACTTTTCCGTGGTGGACACTGATGGGACGTACAGGTACCCGCAGTCGGCGCAGATGTGCGTGGCTACGGCCGTTCGCGTCTCGGTGTCTGCCTCCGCGGTCACCTGCCCGGGCTCCGCGCACTTCACGGGCGGCGGCCGGCGCCTGAACCGCTTGGCGCGCGCACCCTTCGGGCGCTCGTCCGCTCCTCCGACTCGGCGGTTCTCTGCCGATGAGGAGGACGACGCGCGCGTCGACGACATCGCCGGCCGTGAAACGACCGGCCGGACCGCGAGGATGGCTCCATCGGTGCGAATGGTGGGCCTCGACGCGCGGGACGCGATTCGCGTCCCGCGCGTCGCGAACGCGCCCGCCACGGGCGAAGCCAACAGCGACATCGCCAATGGCTACGACTGCGGGGAGATCCTCGTCGCTGATTCGCCGAATCTCGCCCGCGGATTTGGCTCTGCCGCTCAGTAACGCTTTTCTTCCCTCTCATCATCACCTCTCGTTACAAGCGTAGTGTACTCATACAACCCACCGACAACACACCCAAGACAACACTCACGTCTCACACGCCCATACCCCCGAGCATCGCCGACAGGTCATCCACCTCCTTCGAATCGGCAGGGGAGCTCGGAGCCGTCTCGAACGCGTCGTCCGTATTGGAGCCGTTCGAATCGGTCCTCGCCAAACCCAAACCCAAACCCAAATGCAAATCCGCCATCTCTCCGTCGGTCACGGGGGCCGCGGGGGCGGGCGAGGATGGCGTCGGTTCCTCGTCCCCATCCCCGTCCCCATCGTCCGTACCCGCGATGGACTCGGGACCGGCGGTGATGTCCACCTCCTCGACGCTCGTCTCGCCCTCGTCGTCGTCGCTCATGGCCTCGGCGACGCCGGCGTCGTTTAAATCTTCGACAGCCTCGTCATCATCCTTCACGAGCTCCGGCTTGTACTTCGCCGAGTCCTTCGCCGCGGATTTGTTCGCGATCGCGGGCGCGGTCTCGGCGATGTGCGAGTCCAGCGCCGCCATCGCCGCGGATTTGCTCGCCTCCGACGCGGGCACACCCGCGCCGTGCCTGGCCCGCAGCTCCGCCTTGGCGCTCGCGATTTCCGCGTCGAGAACGAGCACGCGAGCCTCGATGCTCTTCCCTTTGTCCGGTAGCTTGGACACCATGGAATCCATGGAGAGCAGCATCTTCTGCTTGTCGCGTTGGGCCATCAACGACGTCAGCTTCTCCGCGGCTTTGCTCCTGGAGGTCTTCGGGGTCGTCGGCGGGGGTTTAGTTTCGGGTTTGGGCGCGGCGAACGACGTCGGTGGCGCGGCGACGGCGGAGCCGGCGGCGATCGCGAGACCCGCGAGCCTCGCGTCGCCGCCCCATCCCGCGTCGACACCCTTCCACCCGCCCCTCGCGGCCTTCCCGGGCTTCTCCTTGCCCCCCGCGGCCTTGCCCCCGGCACCCCCTTTCCCGCCGCCGCCCCCGCCGCCCCCCGCGGAGAGCACGCTGGCGCCGTCGCCCGCTTTGGTGCTGTCCTCCTTGCTGAACAGCAGGTCGTGGTCGGACACCCCGGCGCACCCGAGCCGCGTGAGCATCGGTGCCTCGACGTCTTTCAGCTCCTCGGTCCACCGGCGCTGGTGCGCGTGGAGCCGTTCGAGCTCCGCCTGCGTCCGCGACGAACGCATTCCGCTCTCCGTCACCTCGAAGAGCTGCGAGGTTTCATCGGCGCTGAAGTACCTAAAGTGGTTGCCGTCCTGGGTCCCCGCGCGGGACAGGCCACCCTTGAACACCTGCCGGCGGTACACCTTCTCCTCCACCGTGCCGCAGGTGACCAGCCGGTACACGACGACGTCGCGCGTCTGACCGATGCGATACGCCCGGTCCACGCTCTGCGAATCAGCCGCGGGGTTCCAAGCGGGGTCGTATATCACAACCCTGTCCGCGGCGGTCAGCGTGAGACCCAAGCCGCCAACCTGTGAAGTTAACAGCGCGAGCTTGATGGACGGGTCCGACTGGAACCGCTCAACGCGCGCGTGCCGCTCGTCCGCGGGAACCTTACCGTCGATGCGAACGAGCGAGTGGCCGTCGGCGTCGGCGGCGCGTTCCAGAACGTCGAGCATGGCCCGCGACTGGCTGAACACGAGCGTCCTGTGACCGTTCGACGCGAGGTGCCCGAGCAGGGACATGAGGAACGCGCACTTACCGGACGCGTCGGGGGCACCGCGCAGGTCGGACTCGGTGAGGCCCGCGTGGGCGACGGCGGCGGCGACGGCGGCGCGCCTGGCTTCGCGCTTGTCCCCATCCTCCTCTTCTTCGTCGATATCGCCGTCGTCGGCATCTTGGTGCGGGGACTTGCTTGACGGGGAGGTTCTCGTTCTCGTCGCCGCGGCGTGGCTCGTCGCCGCGGCGGCCGCGGCGGAGGTCTCCGTGATGGCGAGGCATAGCGCCGGGTGGTCGCAGATCTTCTTCAGGACGTTGATGGCGGACAGCGCCGATCCCGTCTTGTTTAAGACGGACCGGACGGTGTTCGACTTGAGAAATGCGCGGTAGAGGCGCTCCTGGGCGGGGCGTAAGGGGAGCCAGACGATGAGGTCGTTCTTGGTGCCGAGCTGCTGCGGGGCGTGTTTGACCCCGGCCCATCCGGTGGTTGACGCCTCGATGGAGGTGCTCGGGCCGATATCCGTCTCGGGAGCGGCACCGATAGGCGCGTCGTCCTCTTTGACATTCTTCTTCTCCTTTGTCTCCTCCTCCTTCGCCTTTGCGAGCACGGACGACTTCTCGCGGCGGAGCATGAACGGCTTGCACTTGTTCCGAAGCTCCTCACTCGCCATCGCCCCGGCCGACCGTTGCCGCTGCGTCGCGTCCCTGCTCTGCCCGGCGGCTATTTTCTTGGAGTACTCCCTGCGAAACTCAACCTCGTCGCCGAGCAAGCCGGGGCAGCAGAGATCGTAGAGCGCCCACAGCTCCGCGAGGTGGTTCTGGATCGGCGTGCCGGTGATTATGAGCCTGTGCGAGGACGGTAAGGTGCGAACCTTCTGAGGGAGCTGCGCGTGTGGGTTCTTGAGCTTGTGCCCTTCGTCGCACACGATCCAGTCCCAGTGGCGCCCCTTGCCGCACGACGGCATGTCCTGCGCCGCGACCGCGGCGCCGCGGCCGCTCGCGGCAGCCACCCTCTCGGCGTCATCCTCCGACGACGGCGCGCCCAGCGCGGTGTCGTTGTGGAGCACCATGCCGTAGGTGGTGAGCAGCACGCCGCCGTGTGTTTCGACCCGCGACAGGGCTCGGTCCCGCTCCGCTTTGGACCCGCCACCCGCGAACTTGTGCAGGTTCACGCCATCCGTCAAACCCGCCACGATGAACTCCTTGTGCCAGTGCGGCAGCAGCGTGGTGGGCGCGAGGACCAGGAACCGTTTCGCCGCCTTGCTCCGGAGTAAACCGGAGGCGAACGCGGCGACTTGGAGCGTCTTACCGAGGCCCATGTCGTCCGCGAGGATCCCGCCCCGGTTCTGCAGCTGGAGGTTCCACATCCAGCGCACGCCGTCGCGCTGGTGGTCGTAGAGTCGCGCGGCGAGGTCGCCCGCGAGCTCGAACCGCGGGCCACCGGTACGGCCCTTGAGCCGCATCGGCCGTGGTCCGTCCCTGGGAGGTCCGGCGGAGGTCCGCATCGGCGTTATTGACGCCGGGTGATCTTCAAGCGGAGTCTCCTCTTCAACCGGAGTCTCCTCTTCAATTGTCGTCGTCTCGATCGGCGCGGGGGGCGGCGGGGCGGGCGCGACGCGCCTCTTGGGCGCCGGCGCGGGCTTCTTGGCCGCGGGTGCCGCCTTGGTCCGCGCGGCTATGACGTCGGAGACGCTCAGCGTGGAGCGGGGACGGCCCTGGAGGGGGGGGTCGGATGAAGCGGGCGCGGCGACGCGCGCGGGTGCCTTTTTATAGGTGGGCATCGTCGGCGCGAACGGCGCGGGCTTTGCGCGGTACGCGACGGGTGCCTTGGCTTCCAGGGTGACGCCGCTGAGTGCGTTGGAGAGGTCATCGGAGTCTCCCGCGTAGTCGTCGTCGGAGTCCTCTGCGGCGTCCTCTTCGTCGGATGATGATGACGATGAATCTGACTCGGAGTCGACGAGGCCCCGGCCGATCTTGCGTCGCTGGCCGCGTATGGGGCTCCCGACGGACACGCGCCGGTCTGACTCGGACTCGGACTCGTCGGACTCGTGTAGCGTGGATTTCTTGACGAGTCGACGCCGTGCCGGGCGCACCGGGGCGTCGTCATCGGAGTCGCAGTCGGGCATCTCGCGCTGCTGCGCGTTTTCCTTCCCGTCGGACTCGCTCAGCGACAGGCTCCTCGTGCGATCCACGCGCTTGGCGGGCTCGCGTGGGGTCGGGGGATCCGGGGAGTCGGGTCCGTCGGATGCGGAGTCCTCGAGGAACGCGCTTCGCCGACCCTTGCCCTCCTTGATCGCGCGGATACGGTCGAACGCTCCGAGCTGCGTCCTATCCCTGAGGACCGCCTCGGTGCCGCGTGCCATTTACTTACCCCTCTCCGCCGAGACGGGAGATGCGTTCGCCCGAAGTGATTCGCGAAGCCTCGAGGCGTATCCAGCGACGCGAATGGAGTATCCACGCGTGTGAGAGCTCTGGAAGCCTCCTGGACGATGCGCGAGGGACGTTTGACGCTCGACACGCGCGCTCTGTATTGGGCGCTGGGGCTGAGTGTTATGCGTTTTTTTCTCACGAGCGGAATATTCTCCACCCCTGATGTCAGAATTTGCAGATAGATTGTCGCGCCGGGGCGACACCGGGGGATAGGCGCTCTTTGGCCGCGAGATGGTACGAGAGACGCGTGCTCTTTTTGTAAATGTTTTTGGTTTGAAATTAAAGTTGCATGTTTTTTGAAGGGAGTGTACACAAGCACACAAGAGACCCTCCCCACGCTACGCCGGCTGCGGACTAATAAAAAGTCGCCCCCGCCTGGCAGTGTCGCTCGGAGCGTGAGGGTATTGAAATATTGGCAGTTCATGTGTGACGTCCAATTTGGCTACGCGCTGCAGCTGCAAGAAGAATGTGACCGGGTCGGTGAGAACCGGGGGGTGATGAGAACCAATTTAGTTCTCGACACCCTCGATGCGGTCCTCGACCTCCATGTAGAGGTTGCGAAGGCGCTCGATGTTCTCATCCGAAGTCTCCCAGTAACCGCGCCCGTTCGCCTCCAGGAAGTTGGCAACCATCTTGCGGAAGGAGTTGGGGTTGGTCTCCATAAGCCTCTTCTGCATCTCGGGATCCTTCATGTACACGTCGTTGGCGTCCTCGTACACCCAGTTGTCCACCTGACCAGAGGTGGCGGACCAGCCGAGGGTGTTGTTGAGGCGCTTTTGAATCTCGCGGGTACCCTCGTAGCCCGACGCGAGCATGCCCTCGTACCACTTGGGGTTGAGGAGCTTGGTGCGGGAGTCCAGGCGCACAGTCTCGGAGAGGGAGCGCACCTGGGCGTTCGCGGTGGTGGTGTCCGCGATGAAGGAGGAGGGCATCTTACCATCCTTGCGCACGCCGGCGACGAGTTTGGTGGGATCAGAGTCGAAATAATGCGACACGTCGGTGAGGGAAATCTCAGACGAGTCGAGGTTCTGGAAGGTGACGTCAACCTTGGAGAGGGCCGACTTGAAGATCTCAGTCTTGGTCTCCATGCCCGCACCGGGGGTGTCGGAGTTGAACGCGAAGGACTTGCGGTTGAGGTACATATCCTGGAGCTGGGACTCGTCGTTCCAAGAAGAGTTCTCGACGGCGAGGTTCACGTTGGACGAGTAGGAACCAGACGCGTTGGAGAAGATGCGGGTGGCGGCGTCGCGGATGGAGAGGCCGAGCTCCTCAGCCTGCTCGACGGCGTGCTTGCGCACGTAGTTCATCTCGTAGGGCTCATCCTGCTCGGCGGCGAGCTTGACGGCGCGGTCGAGGAGGTTCATCTGGTTGACGAAGAGATCGCGGAAGACGCCCGAGCAGTTGACGACGACGTCGATGCGGGGGCGGCCGAGATCCTCGAGGGAGATGATCTCGAGCTTGTTCACGCGGCCGAGGGCGTCGGGCATGGGGATCACACCGACCATGAGCATCACCTGCGCGAGGGACTCGCCGTAGGTCTTGATGTTGTCGGTGCCCCAGAGCACCAGAGCGATGGACTCGGGGTAGGCGCCGTTGTTCTCCACGCGCTGACGCTCGATGAGGCGGTCGACGACAACCTTGGCCGAGGCGATGGCGGCGGAGGTGGGGATCGCCTGGGGGTCGAGCGCGTGGATGTTCTTGCCGGTGGGGAGAACCTTGGGGTTGCGGATGGGGTCACCGCCGGGGCCGGGGAGCACGTACTGGCCGTCGAGAGCCTCGACGAGCGCGCCGAGCTCGTTGTCCTTCACAATCTGCTCGAGGCAGAAGCGGAGGTAGCCGAAGAGCTTGCGGGTCGCGACGACGTCGATTTCCTTGAACTTGGACCCGTTGAGGGCGTCGCCCCAGGGAACCGCGACGGCGGCGCCTCCGAACATGTTGCCGAGGGCGCCGAGAGCGTTGGCGGCGAGGCGGCCGGAGGGGTCAGCCGCGTTGTTCACAAAGGTGTTGACCATCAGGCGGGACGCCTCGGTGATGTCCTGGAGGAGCTGCACATCCTCGAGATTGCCGGTATCGTTGGAGCGGTAGATGCGCTCGATGTCGTCGCCGACGGAGCGGGCGAGGAGCTGGGGGAGGGCGAGAATCTCCTCATCCTCGCGGTCGATGCCGGCGATGTTGACGAGGGTGGCGACCGCCTCCTCCGCGGAGGGGGGGCAGCCGACGACGTGGAGGCCGCATGGGAGGAGGCGGGACTCAATCTCCATGAGCTTCTGGTAAACCTTACCGACGATCATGTCCTTCTTCTCCTGGTCGAAATCCTTGGCGTCCTCCTCCGGCCCGGGAATCTCGGGGATATCCTTGTCGAGGTTGCAGGTGGTGGCCGTGACGACGATGGAGTTCACGATAGACGCGCCGCGGCCGGAGTCCTTGAGGCCCTGGTAGGAGGCGATGAGCTCCTTGAGCTCCTTGAGACCCTTGTACAGGCCCGCGTTCTCGGCGGGCGGGGTCAGGTAGGAGATGGTGTTGGCGTACGAGCGGCGCTTGGCGATGGTCGCCTCGGAAGGGTTGTTGGCGGCGTAGTAGTAGATGTTGGGGGTGCTGCCGATGAGGTGATCGGGGTAGCAGTCCCCGGACATGCCAACCTGCTTACCGGGCATGAACTCGAGGGAGCCGTGGGTGCCAAAGTGGAGCACGGCGTCGGCGCCGAAAACCTCCTCGATGTAGGTGTAGTACGCGGCGAATCCGTGGTGGGGAGACGCAGACTTGGAGAAGAGAAGCCTCATGGGGTCACCCTCGTAGCCGAAAGTGGGCTGGACGCCGATGAAGACGTTACCGAACGTCTTGCCGTAGACGAGGAGGTTCTGGCCGTCGGTGTTGAGCTGACCGGGGGGAGGGCCCCAGTTCTCGTGGAGATCCTCCTGGTAGATGCAGAGCTTCTCGTACTCCTTGACGGACATCTTGTACTCGATGTTCATGTCGGGGGACGCGAACTGAGCCTCCTTGTCGTTGAGGACGGAGTTGATGAGGTCCTCCTCGTTATTGGGCATGTCGCCCACGTCGTAGCCCTCCTTCTTGAGGCCCTCGAGCACTCGGTAGATGGAGCCAAAGACGTTGAGGTACGCGGCGGTGCCGACGTTGCCCTTGTCGGGGGGGAAGGAGAAGACGGTGATGGCGAGCTTCTTGTCGACGTTCTTCTTCTTGCGGAGGTTGGCCCACTTCAGGGCGCGGTTCGCAATCTGGGACGCGCGGTCCTGGAGAGAGTGGGACTTGCCAGTCTTGGAGTCGCGGCCGGAGAAGATGATGGGCTCGAGGGCTCCGTCGAGCTCGGGGAGCGCAACCTGGAGGGCAACCTGCACGGGGTGGAGGCCGAGGGTGGAGTCGGTCCACTCCTCGGTGGTCTGGAAGGACAAAGGCACGGTGCACATGTAAGGCACGTTGAGCTTCTTGAGGGAATCGATCGCCTTGGGGTGGTCCTGCCTCGCGGGGCCGCCGACGAGGGCGAAGCCGGTGAGGGAGAGCACGGTGTCGACGTAGGGACCCTTGGTGATGGGGTCGAAGAAGAAGCGCTCGACGGGGAGGGAGAAGTCGAGGCCGCCCGCGAAGATCGGGACAACCTTGGCGCCGCGCGCCTCGAGGTCCATGACCATGCCGTCATAGTGGCCCGAGTCGCCGGTGACGAGGTGCGAGCGCTGGAGGACGAGGCCGACGACGGGGGCATCCTTGGCAAAGGTCATATCCTTGCGGGTGTCGTACCAGTTGAGGTACTCCTTGAGGTCCTCGTACATGGTGGGCGCGGTGGGGTGCCAGATGCCGGTGTCGGGGAACGTCTCGGGCTCCGCAATCTCCATCTCCATATCCTTGAGGGCGGGGACGTACGCCTTGGAGATCATGAGGAGGAAGTTCTCGAGGTTATCGGAGGAACCGCCGAGCCAGTACTGGAGGGAGTTCATGAAGTTGCGTGCATCCTGGGCCTTGTCGGAGGGGAGGTACTTGAGCACCTTGGGGAGGGTGCGCACGAGCTTGAGCATGCCCTCCTCGAAGCCGCCGGACTCCTTCTTCTTCTTCATGAAGGACGCGATGGCGGACTTGGACTGGCCGAGCTGCGCCATGGAGAAGGTGCCGAGCTTGTTGAGCCTCATGACCGCGGGCATGGAGGGGAAGATCAGGCACGCGTCGAGCGAGTCACGGAGGGGCGAGACCACCTCGACGATCTTCTCGGCGAGCTCCTCGATGAAGATGAGCGAGCCGATGAAGATGTTGGCGCTCTCCACATCCTCCTTCAGCATGGCGAGGTTCTTGGCGTTGCGGAGCTCCTCGAGGAGGTAGCCGGACACCTCGAAGCACACCTTGTCGTTGTTGGCGTTGAGGGAGTTGACCGCCGAGGAGAGCGCGGACTGGTACTGGGACTCGAGCACGACGTAGACAACCTTGACCACGGTGCGGCCTTTGGCGTCGGGGACAATGCGGCGAACCGCGGGATCCACGTTGGTGAACCCACCCCCCTGGGCCTGGTCCGCCATGAGCTTGTCCTCGTCGGACTCCTCGGAGGAGGTCACGGGACCCTTGGGACCGGTCGCGACGTTCATGATCTGTGGGTTTATTGTCGGGAGGAGTGGAGGTCAGTCGGGGGGTTCGCCGATTTTCTTTTTTAATCTTGGTGCGCGAGAGTGAACTTTCAGGCGTATCGGGGTTGGGGTGAGATGGTGCCCCGGAAGGCCGCGGGGCTCGGGGCGCCGCGCGCGGTGTCGGCGGAGATCGCGCGTCGAAAACGCGGGGAGAACGTGTCGACGCGTCCGTCCCGCGCGTCGCGAAGCCGCGATGTCGACGAACACGCGCGTCGCGCCCGCATACCGCGGCGGCTCAAAAGCGTATCCAGGGGGATATCTTCGCCCGAACACCCGGCTCTGGTTTTGTCACGGGACAAGTGGCAGCGTGTGGGGAAGCGCCCCCCAACCCGGGGGGTATCGGCGCCCGGTGACGCGCCGTGAACGGGAGAATCGCGCGCGCGGTGGATGGCAAACGTACCGTGAGATCACGAGGGCCGGAGCGAAGCGCGCGGGCGTTGAAAGCCTGGAACATCGGAGGAGGGAGGGGAGGATAGGGGTCAGGATCAACCCTTCAGGGCATTCGCCAACAACCAACGAGATGAGAGAGCGGGTGGGGCGCGATCGCGACGTTTCGAGCGCGTCGATCGATCGCGGCTCGCCCCGAAAATCGACATTCGGTCGTTAAACGAATCGACGAAGCCCGCGCGCATCGGCCGCGGCGGCGAGACGCGCGTTTAACGAGCCATCGCATGGGCGAAGGTGACGTCGACGCGACGTATCCGCTGTGGAAGAAATCCGGCGGATACCCCTTCGTCGGGGAAATGGTTGTCGTGTCTCGGCGCGCGCGACGCACCTTCTTCGCGACGACATTGGTCTTCTTCGCCGTGGGCTTGGCGGAGACCGCGATGCGGTTGAGAGCGCCCGCGAGGGCAGCGGCCGAAGCCATGTTGGGGTGGTGTGCGGTTGTTGCGACGCACGAGCACGCGCGAGGCAAGAATGGCTACTCCTATGCGGGTGAGAGGGGTAAACTGGAGGTTGTTTCTGGCCATCAGGCGAGCCAGGTGGGCGCGAGATATTTAAGATCTTGAGACTGCTAACTTGAGACTGCGTTGCATACGAATACTGCCAAAAATAAGCCGAATCTCGAGACTTTTGACCCTCAACAGAATCGAATCCCGGTCATCTGATTGGCGGAAGGTCAGTTTGAGTTTGGAGTTTTTCACCCACGGGCGACGTGTCCCAATGGCGTTTTAGGAAGCCGTATGGAGTTTCAGTGTGACATATGAGGGGGCGGATCAGAATTTGCCGACCGACGATTCGCGGTCGGCTGTGAAAAAAAGGCTCGAGGAATTTTTTCATCGCCCTCGAGCCACAAAGCAGTGACGAGCGGGCGGGAGAGATAGAGCTGGACCAACCGTCGGAGATCCACCCTTCGAGCCGCACAGTTCGTGGCACACGTAGTCGCGACTTGTCCCCACGCACGCGGCGGCCGACACCTTCGGATTTGTCCTCAGTTCATCGACTGGACACACGGACGATCGTTCATCCATCGCTCCGTTCATCGTCGACCGGTCACCACCCGCGGCCGATCAGTTCATTTCGTTTGTGTAAGAGCGCCGACTGATTGTTCATCACCATGGGCGCGCTCTCGCTCATCCTGAAGCATCCCGGGGACATCATCCCCCTGTACCGGGTCAAATGCATGGCGGACCAGGCGAAGAAGCTGCCGAAGGAGCCCAACCTCCGGTTCTGCTACCACATGCTCAACCTCGTCTCGAGGTCGTTCGCGATCGTCATCCAGCAGCTCCCGCACGAGCTGCAGGACGCGGTGTGCGTCTTCTACCTCGTGCTCCGCGCGCTGGATACCGTGGAGGACGACATGAGCATCCCGGACACGCCCAAGTGCAAGGAGCTGGAGATCTTCTGGAAGAAGATCTACGACCCCAAATACACCTACCCGTGCGGCGAGAAGCACTACAAGGTTCTCATGGACGAATACCCCAAAGTCACCGCGGTGTTCCTCTCGCTGAAGAAGGAGTATCAGGAAGTCATCGCCGACATCACCAAGCGCATGGGCGAGGGTATGAGCAATTTCATCAAGCGCGAGGTGGTCACCCTGGAGGACTGGGACGAGTACTGCCACTACGTCGCCGGGCTGGTGGGCATCGGCCTCTCCAACCTGTGGGCCAACTCCATGCTCGAAGATAAACGAATCGCCGACATGGAGGAACTCTCCAACGCGATGGGCCTGTTCCTCCAGAAGACCAACATCATCCGCGATTACCTGGAGGACATCATGGAGGAACCCGCGCCGAGGATGTTCTGGCCCAAGTGCATCTGGAGCAAGCACGGGAAGACGCTCGACGCGTTTGCGAAGCCGGAGAATCGAGCCGCCGCTGTTTCGTGCATGAACGAGCTCATCACCAACGGGCTCGCCCACGCGACGGATTCGATCGAGTACCTGACCCGATTGAAGAACGTGGACGTGTTCAGGTTCTGCGGCATCCCCCAGGTCATGGCCATCGCCACCATGGCGGAGTGCTACGACAACGGCAAGGTGTTCGAGGGCGTCGTCAAGATCAGGCGCGGGCTCAGCGCGAGGATCATGCTGCAGTGCGAGGACAAGTTCGACGTCGCCGTCATGTTCAAGAAGTACGCGCAGGACATCCGGGGCAAGGTACGTGCGGAGGACCCGAGCGCGAAGAAAACCATCAAGGCTCTCGCCGCGATCGACAAGAGCTGCGACGCGATCCTCGCCGCGGATTTCGCCGGGTTTCACAGAAAGCACGAGCCCGACTTGAACCTCCCCGGGCGAATCTTCCTCGTGTTGCTCTGCCTGGTCTACGCGTTCTACGCGTTCGGCATGTACGGCGTGCGCGAGTCCATCACGGGGCTGCCCATGCCGCACAGTGGGGTCGTATGGGCGGATAACCTGGAGAAAGGGTCGGCGACGCTGGCGCTGAGCACGGCGGTGTGGTTCCTCTTCGTCGGCCAGCTCGGTTGATAGACTCTATTATATCTGTGAATGCACATCCAAGACGTTCTTACTTTCGGTCCAGCTACTGAATGAATCGTGATTGAATAAACTAGTGTGCGGCGCTATTTGATGCTATCCTTGCTAACGTATTTATGGACGTCCAGCGTCTTGAAGTACGCTTTCCACGGCACCAGCGACGCCTTCATGTGATCCACACTTGGCCCTAGGCGCCGGTTCATGAATAACCGCAGGTCATCCGCGGAGTGCACGTCGCAGTACGACGCCGTGAGCGCCGTGATCCCGGCTATACCCCCGGCGGCGATCAGCGTCCCGTACAGCAACGCGCGCGTGCCGACCGCCAACGACTTGTCCATCATGGCTTTGTGCCTCGACGACGCCAGCGTCTCTTCGGGCAGATCTTTCAGGTTCCCCAAATCTTGCAAGTTGAGCCCGCTCCATCGGTTTTGTCGCAGGGAGGGTACCTTGTACAGGCCGGTGTCCATGCCCCGTTGAGTTCGGTACCCGCCCTTCGTGGACGTGTTCGGCAGCAGCGACGACATCTGTTGCCTCGAGACCCCGGGCGGGGCTGAGAGTCTCGCCTCCTGCGCGTGAATCTCGGCCAGCTTCTCCGAGCTCACGAAGCCTCGGGGTCCCTCGCCCGGGAGTCGCGGATCGTCTTTGATGGCTCCCTCCTTTATGCGCCGGCGACGGTACACCTGGAGCTCATCCTCCTGCTCGGTCTTGAAGTAGCTCCCCTCGCGCGCCGTCAGGAGCCCCTTGAGCACGCTCATGGTATCCACGTAGTAGCCACGGGCTTCCTGACGACGTCACCGCTTGCGCTCTCCCGTCGCGGAACCGTGGAGCGTGTTCGGAATGTTCCGTCCGCTACGGCTCGAGACGTGCGACCACTGGCGCGGCGAGCGCGTCCGATGCTCGTGCCAGTGGTGCGCCTCGGGCCGATGAAGGTCTGCCGCCGCGCGAGGCGCTCGCGTCGTTGAGTCACGGCCAGAACTCCGGCATCTCCTCCAGTCAAGGGGCGAATGACTGAATGAATGCAATCAGGATGACATTTTAGTCTATTTGCGCATACGGAATGGTCGAATATGCCATTGATTAGCGCCCCTTCGCCCCGGGCCAAAAAGGCAGAGCGCGTGAAATATCGCGCGCCAGTCTCGGATCTCACAGACCAAGAGCGCGCGGTCGCCATGTCGTACGTCGACCTGACGCGGTACGATTCGTCCGCGAACATCGTGCAGAAGAAGCTCGGGCAGGATGAGGAGCTACGGGGCCTGTCCTCCATCCTCCAGGTGCGCCCACTCCCCGCGTGACCCAGCGCCAATTACGCGCGCGATTGCCAATTCCAGGTTGCTTTTTTACCGACGGATCCGCCCCCCAACCCCTTTCGCAGGAGTCCGACGACCCCTCTTCGTCCAACGCGCTCACCAAGGTGATCTGCACCGTCGGCGTGAAGTCCCGCACGGTCCCCGAGCTCGTCGCCCTGCTCGAGGCGGGCATGACCACCGCCCGCTTCGACTTTTCGTGGGGCAGCATGGAGTATCACACGGTGACGCTCAACAATCTCCGGGAGGCGATGAAGCAGACCAAGATCCTGTGCGCCACGATGCTGGACACGCGCGGGCCCGAGATTGGCGTCCAGCTCGCACCCCCGGACGTCTCATCCTTCGACCCGAGGGCGCCCAAGACCAAGGTATCCCTCGAGCAAGGCAACAGGGTCACGCTCACCACCGACCTCAGCATCACGGCATCATCCGAGTATCTCCCGGTGAACAACCCCGACTTGGTTCACTTCGTGGAGCCCGGCGACGACGTGTTCGTCGGTCAGTACCTGTTCACCGGCAGCGAGACATCCTCCGTGTACCTCAAGGTTGACGAGGTGGACGCCAAGGCGGGGCACATCTACTGCACGTGCAAGAACACCGCGCGGCTCGGCGGCGTGTTGCTCACGGTGCAGGTGAGTAACAAAGGAGACGACTTACCCACGCTGTCCGAATGGGACAGGCACGTCATCGAGCACTGGGCGGTGCCGAACGAGATCGACTTCATCTCTCTGTCCTTCACGCCCAACGCGCGGGCGGTGCACGAGTGCAGGGATTTCGCAAAGTCCGTCGGCGGCGGCGGCGTGAGCATCGTGGCCAAGGTGGAGCGGCTCTCGGCGCTGCTGCACATCGACGACATCGTGGCGGCGTCGGACGGCGTCATCTTAAGCCGCGGTAACCTCGGCTTAGACATGCCCCCGGAGAAGGTGTTCCTCTCCCAGAAGATGGTCCTGCACAAGTGTAACCACGCGGGTAAGCCCGTGGTCATCACGCGCGTCGTCGACACCATGACGGAGACCCCGCGGCCGACGCGGGCGGAGGCCACCGACGTCGCCAATGCGGTGCTTGACGGAGCCGACGCCATCATGCTCGGCGCGGAGACCCTGCGCGGGCAGTTCGCGCCCATCGCGGTCGCGACGGTACGTCGTATCTGCAGGCAGGCGGAGGCGGTGTTCGACCACGAGAACCATTACCAGATGCAGCTCCCGCCGGCGATGGTTGAGAGCGGGTTGCTTTCGCAGGCGGAGGCGCTGGCGAGCTCGGCGGTGCGAGCGGCTTCGAAGGTTGGCGCGTCCATGATTGTGGTGTTCACGCGCACCGGGCACACCGCGCAGCTGGTGAGTAAGTACCGGCCGAACATGCCCATCATGTCGCTGGTGATCCCGCGCATCTTACAGAACAGCATCCGGTGGGTGTTGGACGGGGAACGGGCGGCGAGGCAGGGTTTGTTGAACCGGGGTCTCACGCCTCTGCTGGCGAACCCGATCAACTCGGACCCGAACGCGCTGTTGCAGGTGGTGTTCAATCGGGGTAAGAGCAGCGGGCAGCTGAACGTGGGCGACTTTGTGGTTGTTATCCAGAAGGTGGGGACCACGTCCGTGGTCAAGGTGGTGGCTGTTCCTTGATGTGAATTGTTATTTTTTTCAATTGTAAAACCTGTACTCATCACGGATCCGGCTCCCTGAACCTGCCCTCGTCCTCCGGCAGCACCGTCACCTGCATCGAGGGAAACTCCAACACGCGCTTACCCTCCAAACACTCCCGCAGCGTCTTACGCACGTCCAGCCTGTGATACCGTTTATCGTTCGCCGGACATCCCTCCTTCTCCAGGTACACCGCGAGCTCCGGCGTTTTTGCATTCGTCGTCCCGGCATCTTCACCCGCGTTCATCCCCGTCGCTCCCTTCATCGCGTCCGCGAACCGTCTGAGCTGATGCAGCCTCGCGGCGCGTCCGGGTCCCGGCGCGAGGTGCACGCGAAGGGCGTCCAGCAGCGTCGTTGACTCGTCGAGTTTTGGGTCCTCCGCGCGAAGAGACACGGAGGAGGAACGTTCGATCGATTCGTCGCCAGCTGTGTCGACATCATCATCCTCGTTCACGATCTCCCTCGACGCGTGGAAGGTCCACTCGACCCTCCACTGCATGACGTTGCGTTTGCGGTCGAAGAATGTGGTGTTCGCGACGCGGCGCGCCATGCCGTCGGGCATGCAGAAGAGCTCGACCCCGCGCGTTTTTGCCTCGCGAGTCAGCGTGCCGACGATCTTCGCGGTCGCGGGCGGTCGCTCCGATCGTTGGGCCGCCTCCGTGCCGGCCGTGTACCCCGGCTTCCATCGCTTCGCCCTGTCCTTCTCCAGCAGCGCCTCCTCCAGGAACCTGTAGTCGTTGATGACGTCGCGGTCGGTGAACTCCGTGATGGGCTTGAACGCGGCGCGGTCGCGCTTGCCCGTGCAGCCGCCGCCTCGCGTCTTGTGCGATCTGGAGCACGCCAGCGAGCACGTCGCGACGGAACACGCGGGGCACCTGTACTTGGCCGGCGGTGCCTCCTCGCAGACCTCGCACGCGCCCATGCGCCCGGGCGGGGGCGGGGGCGGGGGATCCCCGGTGGGATCCTCCTTCGGACCGTCGTCCGCGTCTGCGTCGCCCATCAGATTGTGAATTGTGAGCGAGTCTGCCTGGGAATATTAACAACGCTCTCACTCACTCCTGCATGCACAGGGTCGTCAGGGCAGCGCGCGGACTGGTGGGTTCGCACGGTATCGCGCCATCGCCATCTCTCGCGTCCACCGGTTTGCATCTCCGACCCATTCGCCCCGGCGCCTCTCCGATACAATCGACCCCGCGACCGCGACTCAGGGAGTCTCAGATCTCAACTTGGGCGTTTCACATGAGCGCGGAGCCGGTGGAGGAGAAGAGGACGGCCGATGACCACGACGCGTCCCCTACGCTGACGCTCCTCTCCGACGAGGTATCCACCCTTCGATCCGCCACGTCCCTTCCAAAGGGAGTCGACTGTCTCTCCGACCCCACGCCCGCGAGGTACGTCTCGACGTTCGAGGAAGACGACGACACGGAGGGTCACTCGCTCGCTCCCAACCCCGACCCGGCCGGCGGTCCGTGGCACGTCCACGCGCGTATCCGCGGCAACGACGGCTCGGGGTACGATACGAGTACGTCCAACTACCTCGTCCGCTTCACCTTCGACTCGAACTACCCGCACGCACCGCCCGACGTGCACGTTCTCTCCAAGACGCACCACCTCCTAGTCGACGAAGAAAGGGAAGTCGCCGGGATCTTCTTCCACCCCGATAACCTGCCGCCGACCGCCGTCGAGCGCGTCACCGACGAAACGAGCGGCGAGACGATCGTCAAGGGGGTGACGTACCGTCTAGAAGGCATTCTGGACGCGACACGACGCTTCTTCTCGGTTCCGTGTAAACTCCCCGGACCCTTGAACGACGACCGGATAAACAACCGGCGAAAACACCTACTCGCGGAGTGGCGAAGGACCGCGGACGCCAACGCGGAGCGCGAGCGAGTGATCGCGTCATACGCCGACGGCGTCGGCGTGACGGGACGGAAACACGCGTACTTATTCGACCCGAAGCGAGTGGACGAGTGGCTACACCCCGCGCTGCTCGAAACGATGAAGAAGGGCACCATCACGCCGACTGAGGCTAAAGAGCTGTGCGAAGAGGTCGCGCCAGGAATCTACACCTTCCCGCTGCTCAACGACGACTACTGCGACGCGCTCATCGAGGAATCTGAGCACTTCCAGGCTAGCGGCTTGCCCGTCGCCCGGCCGAACAGCATGAACAACTATGGACTAATCATCAACGAAATCGGGATGGAAAGAGCGATGGACGCGCTTGTCGCTCGGGTGCTGTCGCCGGTCGCCGAGGCGCTGTTTCCTGAACAGGGCGGGGGTGCACTGGACGGCCACCACAGCTTTCTGGTGCAGTATCGTGAGGGTGCGGACCTGGGCCTCGATATGCACACGGACGACAGCGACGTGACCTTCAACGTTTGTCTTGGTAAGGCGTTCACGGGCGCGGGCTTGCAGTTCTGCGGCGTCCTCGGCGGGGACTCGCACCGCAAGCGGAGCCTCGTGTACCAGCACGCGAAGGGTAGGTGCGTCGTGCACCTCGGGGCGCACAGGCACGGGGCGGACGACCTGAGCACCGGTGAGCGTCTCAACCTGATTGTCTGGAACCAGAGCACCCTATACCGAAGCACAAAGGCGTACAGGTGGCGGGACGTGCCGGAGGAGAAGGACGCGCCCGACGTTCAGTGCCTGTCGTACACGCACGACAGGGACTACGGGGAGTACAAAAAGTATCCGGAAGGGAAGGAGGGGTTCGCGAAGACGGCGTGGTACCCCCCGAAGGCGGACCAGGTGAAGATGAAATGAAGACGAGAAAACTTTGAGCGCGACGACGAAAAGCGAAAGACGCGACGCATCGTAACGTTTTATGCACACTACAAGTAGACAATCGGACCGCTGCTCGTGACGCACGCCGCCACATCCTCCTCACTTTTTGGCCTCCGCCTTCTTGGCCGAGAGACGACCGAGCCACTGGAAGAACCTGTACCGCTTGGACATTTTCCACGGGCGAGCCTCCGGAAACGGCAGCGGCGATCCGATGGCGCTGAACAAGCCGAAGACGCCGCCCAGCCCGCCCGTGTTCCCCATCGTACGATCCATCACGACACCCACGGTGATCTTCACGATCTTGCCGCTCTCGTTGAAGGTCATGGAGAGCGCCTGGGGCGGGCACTCGACGACGGTCCCGGTTGCTTCGAAGCGGCCCGCGAGTTTCCCCGTGTGCGTCCCCGTGGTTCTGTTCTGGAACCACACCCTGTTCGTCTCGAACGGGTCCACCCTGAAGTGGTGGTAGTTGGACTTCATGTCCGGGAACCCGGTGGTGAGGTCGAAACCGCCGACCGCGTTGACGAACGCGTCCCGCGGCAGAGGTCCGACGACGGGCCCGATAAACTCGAAATCTTCCGCGAGCGAGTCGCCGATGTTGGCGAACCCGGCGCGGAGCGCGGACTTGCACTTCACGACGAGCTCGTCGGGCTTGATCGGGAAGGTGTTGGACGCGCCGTAGAGCATCTCGTCCTCGTCCACGACGTCGTAGATGGCGCTCGGGTCCGGCGCGTCGATATCGAGATCCTGTGATGCGGTCGTCGACGTCATCTCGGACGCGTTCGCTCGAGCGCTCTTGGACGATCTCGTGGACGGCGCGGACGCGCGACGCGGGGCCGGCTTGGAGACGACGCGGCGAGCGACGTTGAGAGGAGTGGCGTGGACGCGCGCGGGCGCGGCGGTCATGGTTCGCATCTCGACGCGACGCGTGTCGGACGGAGAGTATGTGACGGTCTGTTTCTCGAGCGTTCCGATGATACGTGCGGTGAGGAGCCCACAGCAGACAGCCAGAGCGAGCACAGACCAAAAGCCCATATATGAGCACACACTACAAGTAGATGTCACGTAAAGAAATGACAGGCATCTACGTCGTCTACATACATCACGCGCCCATCGTCGTGAGATCGCACCTGTAGAACATCTCGAACACCAGCTTACCGTACTGCGCGAACGCCCCCATCTTCGACTCGTCGTCCCCCTCGATGACGCAAACCTCAACCTGCCCATCCTCCTTCGCCTTCGCTATGAACTTTCTCATGCTCTCGTGCAGGTATATCTTTTTCATCAGCGCGCTCTTGTACGCCACCGACGCCTCCTTCGTGCTGCTCGCGCAGATCAGCGGCGTCAATCCTTTACCCACGTCCGCCAGCATCATCGCGATTAGCCGGTTGGCGTCATCCACGTTGCTCGTGTTTTTACGCTGAGCGAAGTAATCGTACATTTCGTTCGTGGACGTGGTGTTGACGACGCCGATCGTGGATGGCAACGGGCCGTCGAGCTTGAACGACCCGGCGAGGAAGACGTTGTACGCGTTCACGGCAGGTGGTTCGTTGCCGTGGAAGGATACGGATCGTAGCGGCGCGTCCGGCTTTAGTTCGGCGATTAACTTCTCCACGTCCTTCACTGACTTCAACGGTGACCCGACAGCTTTGCACATGGCGCGCTTGTGCCTGGTCCCGACCCACACGGCGTCGGGGGTGATGTAGATGCACGGCTCGCCGTGCATCAGGTCGTCCCATGCGGTCTGCGCCGCGTCCTCCATCCACGCGTACGCGACAGTCTTGGACGACGGGTCCTCCGGTGGCTTGAACTTTGGTCCCAGCACGTCGACTCCCCCGCCGCTCACCATGCCTTTCTGGCGCTTGGTGAGCTCCACCACCTCGACGTCGCCCTCCGCGTCGTCCTTGGAGGTGTCCGCGCTGTACTTGAAGAAGCAGAAGGTT
>Ga0209666_1000770_pt1 | contig 24260 bp, 13 predicted proteins | sample SaaInlV_125m_DNA_FD_184679 | JGI IMG/M metagenome (GOLD analysis project Ga0209666, IMG submission 184679) | Marine microbial communities from expanding oxygen minimum zones in the Saanich Inlet - Saanich Inlet SI037_S3LV_10m_DNA (SPAdes)... | ecosystem: Environmental > Aquatic > Marine >...
AAGGCGGCCGCGGCGGCCGCCGGGACGGACAGGGAGACGTTCGCGCTCGAGGTGCACCTGTCGGCCGCCGCCGCCGCGCGAGAGACTCCGCCTGAGCCGGCGCCGACGGAGAAGGCCGAGACACCGGAGACGCCGACTCCCGCGCCCGCGCCGGGACCGGAGCCCGCACCGGGACCGGAGCCCGAGCCCGAACCCGCCGTGACAGCCTCCGCGGCGGGTTCGCCTCCGCCCGCCCCAGAGGTTTCGGAGGCTGCTGAGTCTCCCGAGCCTTCCGATTCCCGGCCGGTCCCCGCGCCGGCGGTCCCCGCGGTCCCGCTTCCGATGCCCGAGTCCCCGCCCCCTCCCCCGCTCGCGTCGCTCGCGTCGCGGATGGAGGCGCAGATGGCGCAGATGCAGGCGATGGAGGCGCGGCTCGAGCGCGCGGCGACGCCCGCGAAGAGCCCGAGACCCGCGGAGCCGTCGGACGAGGAACAAACCAAAACAGGCGCGCGGACGGAGACGGGACACGAAACAGAGACGAACGTTAACCCTTCCGGGATCGGGAGCCAGATGCACTCACCGTGCACCTCCGTCTCGGCGAGCCCCGCGGCGTTACCTCGCCACGCCGCGCGCGTTTTGTTCGGGGAGGAGCAGATTCTCGAGGACTCGAGACTCGGATTCTCGCCGGAGAAGGGAAAAGAAGAGTCGCGGGAGGAAACCGCGGACGCGGGGGAACGAAACGAAAACGCGCGCGGAGAGAGTACTTCGCGAGAGGCTTCGTTTGACGCTTCCGTGGGCGGTTTCTCGCGCGCCACGCGCGCCAGGCTGCACGCCGCCGGCGCGGACGCCGCGCTTCCCCCCGACGTGCGCCTCGCGTTGCGCGCTTCCTCCGGAGGTGCGCCGACGCCTCGTCGCGCTCCGACGAGTTTAAGGCGAGACGCCCTCGCCGAGCTGCGTGACTCGCGCGACGTCAACGACGTGGTCGTGCAGTTCCTGGCGTACAGGTCGTTCGATGTCGAAAAGGTGTTTACAAAATCGGGACCCGACGGGCCGGGCGCCGAGAACAGTCGCGACAGTGGCGGCGGCGTGAGAGGTTCCGTCGGGCGCATGACGGATGGCCGCGTCGACGTCGACGCCGCGAAAGCCACCGACGCGCCGCGTTCGCTTCGCTCCGTCCGGTTCACGTTTGACTTTTTCGATTTCCCGACGGTCACCAGCCGCGCGTGCGGCCTGACCGAGGCGACGCGACCGGGCGAGCCGAGGCTGATCGTGCCCGCCGCGCGCGGCCGGCGGTTCGCGGGGTCCGCCTCCGCCTCCGCCACAGGACCGGATTCGTCCTCGGGCCAGCCCCAGCGCGCGGGCGAGGCTTGGTTCCAGTTCACGGTGGACGGGGGCGTCGGCCACGGCTCGGGCGACGCCGTCGCCGACTCCGCGGAGAGCGTCGACGCGCGCCGCGCGTCGTTCGCGCGGTACCTCGCGGAGGGTCCCCCGGTCTCGGTGGACGTCTGGGACGCCGAGTCGCTCATGCAGGTGGGTACGTGCGAGTTGGACGTCTCGCCGCTTCTGCGCGGCGGCCGCGACGTGACGGACGCGCTGGTGGAGGCCGTCGTGGTCGACCACCGTCAAACGTCGCTCGCCGAAAAGACCGATTCCGCGACGGATCCGTGTCGCACAAACGAAGACCCGCGAAGAGCACAGATCGGTGCGCTCTTGGTGCGGCTGATCAACGTCGGGAGACGCGGTCGCGGCGGCGATTTCGAAGACGCGGGTCCCGCGACGGCGACGGACGCGCGCGTCGTGAGGAAGAGGAACGAAAAAAACGCACCGATTCGCGCCGCGCCGGATTTCCCCTCGGGCGACCTCGCGGCTTCGTTGCGCGCGGGCGCCGACCCGGCGTCTCGGCGCCGACCCGACGGCTCGAACGGATCCGGATCCGGATCGACAGCACGGCGCGACGGTTCGAGCGACGCCGGGGCGAAAGCGTCGCTGAAAGGCGGTTTTCGCGAACGAAAAAACGAAAGCGGCGACGAGACCTCCGCGCGAGCCGGGAGCGCGGAAAAAGCGCGCGACGCGCTCGAGGCGCAGGAGACGCGGAAACTAGCGCGCGAAGCGCGCTTGCGCGAGATTCGCGGCGAAGGCGCGGACGCCTTGGCGCGCGGCGACGCTTCCCGACCCTCACCCTCGCGGGACCCTAAACTCGAAGCCTCCGCGCGGCTCGCGGTTCGAGCCAAGCTCCTGGAGTCGGTGGAGGCTGCTCGGCGGCGCGCGAAACGCGAGGCTGTGCTGCGGAAACTGCGCGAGACGTCCGAGTTCAAAAAAACGGTGCGGCCGCGTTTCGGCGAGCTGTGTTTCTTCGAGCACCCGTTCCGCAACGGCTCGGCGAGCGAGGGGGTGTTTGAGATTCGGTGCGACGACCCGGACATCGTCCTGGTGACCTCCTCCGCGGAACGCGCGAGGTTGCGGGAGCTCGCGTCTGTTACGGACGCGACGTACGACGAGGAGGTCGTACGACGAAACAAACATTTAGATGTTCGGTCGAACGCGTTCATCGACCTGGAGGATGACGCGTTCGACGGGAACCGATTGTTCCTCGCCGCCGGCGAATCGGCGCGCCTCGCGTTTACGTTTCAGAGTTTCGAGAGGTACGACCTCCGAGGCTCCGGCTCTTCCGACGACAGCCCGCACCTGCGACCGCGGACAACGGTGATCCACTTCGTGGACACGAACGATGGCGTTTCCACGCACGCGCTCGTGGTGGACGTTCGGCCGCGCGCCGTTTCGACGGCGCGGACGTTTCGGTTCCACGCGAACGAGAACGATTTCTGGAAAACCGAAATCCCGATTCCGGTTCCGGTGGGCGCTTTCGATGCGTTTTCCGGGCGCTTTTCTTTCGCCGCGCGCGCGAGCGACCCCTCGGTCGCCGCGACGATTTTAGATCTGCGCGACCGAGACGGTAAGATCGACGAGAGGGAGACGGACGGCAGGACTAATAACCGCGAAACCGCGCAGCGTGTCGCGTTCGTGTCGCTCCGCGCGAAGTGCGGCGCCGCCGCCGAGCCGAACGACGTCTTCAAGACGTTTTTCGTCAACGTCTACGGCGACGAGCTCCTCGCGACGCTCCTCTTCACGTGGCGCGTGACGCTTCGCGTCGCGCCCAAGGTGGACGTCGCGGCGACCGTCGGGCAGACCACGCGCGCGTCCGTCGCCGTCAAGGGAATCGCCGGTCGGCGCGTCACCGCGTACACGTCGCGACCCGGCGAGCTTCGAGCGTTTTTGGCTCCATCCGCGAAAAAAAACGGTCTCGACGACGCCGAGCTTTTGGAGCTGACCCTGGCGTTCAAGCCGCGGAGCGTCGGCCGGTCGTTGGACGTCGTGCACCTCATCGACGACTCGACCGGCGCGCTCGCGCACGTGCGGCTGGTGGCCACGGACGCGCGCGCGCCGATTCCGAGCCGCGTCTTCGACGCGAGAGTCGCGAACGGCGCGGAGACGCACAAAAAAATTTCCTACTCCAACCCCTACGCCACGCGACGCGCGTTTGTGCTGCGAAGCACGCACCCCGGGCTGTTGCGGTTCCGGCCGGAGATCTTAGAGTTGGCGCCCGCGGGCGACAAGGGCGCGACGCGCTTCTTCGGCATGACCTTCGATTCATCCGAGGCGTGGACGAGGAGGCGTGGAGACGGGACGGAGGCGCCGACGGAGGTGACGGTGTTCATCAACGACGAGCACGACGCCACGGAGGAGTGCTTCCGCGTACGAGTGTTCGCCGCGGAGGAGGTGGGATAAACTGTGTAACCTACTTCAAAAGAAGTGACTAGTATCTGTGCTAACCTGTGCGAGCAGCCTTGCAGGCGGCGCAGTCGTACTTGCGCTTGCCATGCGGGCAGCCACTGCAGTCCACGCAGCTGTGTTTCCGCTTGCCATGCGGGCAGCCCTTGCAGGCCACGCAGTTGTGTTTCAGCTTGCCATGCGGGCAGCCACTGCAGTCCACGCAGCTGCGTTTCACCTTGCTATGCGGGCACGGGTTGCAGGCCGCGCAGCGGTGTTTCAGCTTGCCATGCGGGCAGCCACTGCAGTCCACGCAGCTGCTTTTCAGCTTGCTATGCGGGCAAGAGTTGCAGGCCGCGCAGCCGTGTTTCAGCTTGCCATGCGGGCAGCCACTGCAGTCCACGCAGCTGCTTTTCACCTTGCTATGCGGGCACGGGTTGCAGGCCGCGCAGTGGTGTTTCAGCTTGCCATGCGGGCAGCCACTGCAGTCCACGCAGCTGCTTTTCACCTTGCTATGCGGGCACGGGTTGCAGGCCGCGCAGTGGTGTTTCAGCTTGCCATGCGGGCAGGGGTTGCAGGCCACGCAGTTCTGTTTCACCTTGCCGTGCAAACACCGCTTCGTTCCCATCGCTCGAGGTCGATCGCGTGGTCACCTTCCCTCCGCGCGTGCGCCTCCTCCGCGCGCCGCGACGTGTGGTCGAAGGGAAAACCCGTCGTGGCTTTTTCGTCACGCCCGAGAAAGCGAAAAAAGAAAAGGTCGAAGGGTGAAACGAGAGGGGTCGCACGTGGTCTCATACCCCGTAGCGCTTGTCGCCTCGCTCGAGCTTCCACGATGGCTTCGACCGCCGCGACCGCGGTCTTCGCGCGCCCCGCGCCCCTTTTCGCCGCGCGCCGCGTCGCGCGTCCCCGACCGGTCGCGATCCGCGCGCGGTTCGAACCCCACGAGGACGACGTGGACGAGTTGCGTCTGCTCGAGGGCGCAGCACGTGGGGACGAAGCGCGGGAACCGGGCGACCCCTTGCGGAGCGCTTCGCCCGTCTCCGCGACGATCGTGCGAGACAAGTCAGGCCGAGCCGAGATGGTGTACGACGTCGAGCTCCCCGCGATCGACATGGGGGTCGTGTTCCGCGAGGCGCCGTCGCACACGGTCGCCGTGGTCGAAAAGGTGGTTCCCGAAAGCGCCGCCGCCGAGGCGCGGTGCATCGAACCCGGGGACGTGCTCTTGCGATGCACGGCGACGGTGTTCGCCACCGAGGAGAGCGACGAAGGTAGCGGCGGCGAAGCGTCGCGCGAACGGTCCTCTTCGCGGCGCGTGAAGCCCGCGCTCGTCACCGTGGGCGGCCACGAGGAGGATTGGATCGGCACGCGGTACGAGACCGTCTCCTTCGAGTGTCTCGGCAAGCCGTTCGACGCGCAGATGAACGCCGTCCGATCCACCGGCATCGTCGACGCCGGGTTCGCGAAGAAGAAGGTCAGGCTCGAGTTCATGCGGGCGCTCGATGACGAAGGCGACGAAGCGTTCGGCCGTCTGAACCCTTCCGGGCATCCGCCGCGCCCGGTCGATTACGATCTGCGAGGCTATCCGCCCGCCGAGTGAGGCGCGTCGAGCGACGACGACGACGACTTCATTCTTTCTTTCTACGGGACTTTCGACAGACGACGCGCCCGCCGGGCCACGAACGCGCAGAGACGTTTACGACAGCGCGAGAGCGAGCCAAAAGCCAAAAGTGTGTTTCCATCGATTTTCGTCACGTTACAGCGTCGTTCTCGCCTCCGTCTCTCTACGCGTCCGTCGTCCGTTTCGCCTCGCGCCACGCCGCGGCGAGCGCGGCGTCGTCCCCGTTCTCCGCGGCGCCGACGGCGGCGCGAACGACTCGCCCGCGCGCCGCCGCGCGCTCGGCGTCGCCTCTGCGCCGCCGCGCGAGCGCCTCCGCCTCGAGCGCCGCGCTTCGCCGCGCCGCGGCGACCAGTACGTTTTCCGGCAGACCCGCCAGTCGCGCGACGTTCACCCCGTAGCTCTTCGGACACGAGCCCTTCTCCAGCGTGTACAGGAACGTGACGCGCTCGTACCCGTCGCTCCCGTCGCTCTCGTCGCCGCTGCCCTCCTGGCGCACGTCGCACCCCATGTGCGCCAGCGCGACCATCTTCTTCTGCTCGACGGTTTCATCGCCCTCCGCCCCGAAAGTCTCCAGGCGCGCGTCTTCGGCGTCGCGCTCGTGCTCCTCGGCGAGCCGGTGGTAGTGCGTCGCGAACAGCGTCCGCGCGCCGACGCTCGCCAACGCGTCAACCACCGCGGAGGCGATGGCGAAGCCGTCCGAGGTGCTCGTGCCGCGCCCGAGCTCGTCCAGCGCCACCAGGCTGTCGCGCGTGCACCGCCGCAGCATGCTCGCCGTCTCGGAGAGCTCCACCATGAACGTCGAGCGACCGCCGGCGACGTCGTCGCGCGCGCCCATGCGCACGTACACGGCGTCGCACGCCGACATCGTCAGCGACTTCGCCGGCACGTCCGCGCCGACGTGCGCCATCACCGCGGCGAGGCACACCTGGCGCAACAGCGTGCTCTTGCCGCCCATGTTCGGGCCGGTGAGCAGGGTGATCGGGGGAACGCCTTCTTGTGGTGCGTCACGCGCGTTCGCGTTCGCGTTCGCGTTCGCGTTCGCGTCTGACTCGTCGTCGCCTCCGGCGGCTCGGCCGCCCAGCCGAACATCGTTGGGCACGAACGCGTTCCCCGCGGCGAGCGCCGCGACGCAGGGGTGGCGCAGTCGCTCGGCGCGGAAGAAGGGCGGAGAGGAGTGGCACGTTTCGCGCACATCGGGCGTGCACGTGTCCGCGCACGTCGCCGCGAGTTCCTCGGCGGCCACCGCCAGCGAGCTCAGCGCGTCCAGCGCCGCCGCCGCGTCGGCGGCGCGGCGCCACCTCGGCCACTCCTCGCAAAACGACGCCGTGAGCGTTCGCAACACGCCCGCCAGAGCGAGCTCCCTCGCCTCCTCCGCAGACGCGCGTTCTGCCCGCAAAAGAGCCAGATCCGGCGCGTCGAAGCGCTCGAAGCCCTTGCGCTTGCCCTCTCTTGACCAGTCCGAGGGAACTCTAGATGCGAGGCGGTCGGGAACCTCCACCAGGTGCGTGTCTTTGTTGGCGGAGACAAACGAACAAGAGTCACGACCGCCGCCCAGGATAGAGCGCGCGTCTCGAAGCCACGTCTCAAGCGCGGCGTCCGCCAAAGACAGGCGCTCGTCCGCGGCGTCCACGGCGGGGTCCGCGCCCGGCTTGGGTTCGATGCGGCCTGAGGCGCGCGCCGCGTCCCAGTCGAAGGCGCGCTCGAAAAACGCGAGCGTCTCGTCGAGCGACGGCATCGAGACGCCGCCCGTCGCCGCGTCGCGCGCCGCCGAGCCGGCGTCGGTATCGCCGCTGCGCGCATCGACGTCGTCCGCGGCGTCGGCGGCGAGATTCGCGCCGTCCAAGCCGTCGCCCTCCTGCGTGACCAGCCTTTTGAGCGCGGGCGATTTCAAACGCCCAAGAACGGGCTCGAACGCGTTCGCCGCCAAAGACGCGGTCTTCACGGCGTCGAGTGCGGCGAGGAAACCGCGCAGGCGTTCGCGCGCCGCGTCCTCGTACAACACGACGTGCGCGGCGTCGCGACCGCGCCCGCCCGCCACGCTCACGAGACGCGCCACCGCGCGCTCCATGTCCGGCGCTTTGCGCATCAGCGCGCGCGCCCTGCCCATCGCGTCCAAACCAGCGCCGCGCAGGTCCGCCACCGCCTCTTGGCGCGCCTTGATGGCGGCGGCGCTCCGCAGCGGGCGCGTGACCCACCGGCGCAGCAGTCGGCGTCCGCCCGCGCTGGCGCACCGGTCCAGTAAGTGCAGCAGCGAGCCGGCGACGCCGCCGCCGGAGTCCTCCAGGATCTCCAGGCCGGCGAGCGCGGCGGCGTCCAGGTGCACGAAGCCGCCGTGCGCCCAGCGCGCGGCGTCCTCCGGCCCGGGAAGCTGCTCGACGCGACCGAGAGGCACGAGGTCCTCGTCGAGCATGGCGTCTCTCAGGTAACGGGTCATCGCGCCGAACGCGCCCAGCGCGGCGTCGCGCGCCGCGGCGCGCGGATCCGCCGCGAACGCCGCCAAAACGGGAGGCATGCCGAGATTTGTGTGTCTCTTCTTTTCGGAAGGCGTCAAAGGTCTCGGGCTGCTCGTGTGCTCGACCTGGAAACGCGCATCGTTCGTCTTCGCGAAGTACCCGCCGACCCGGAAGAGCTCGAGCGCGCCGGCGGCGGTGTCGAGCTCTTCAACCGAGCCGTCGGAAGCGTCGCCCCGCCGGCGGCGCACGGAGGCGTCCGGCGCGATGTCCCGGACGGCGGCGGCGCACGCCGCGCCGAGGCCGCCGGGGGGCGCCACGATCTCGACCGGTCTGAGCGCCGCCAGCGTCGCCCTCGCGCCGGTGAGCGCGGCGTCGTCGCGCCAGGCGCCCACCAGGAACCGCCCGGCGGCGCAGTCCGCCGCGCACGCGCCGATCCAGGGCCCGCCCGCGCGAGCGTCTCCGGATTCGCCGGCCTCGCCTCCGTCCTCGTCGATCGGAATCTCCACCAGCGCCACGACGTACGCGGCGTCCGGGCTCGCTTCCGTCATCGCCGCGTCCACCAGCGTGCCTCGCGTCAGCACGCCCACCTTCTCGCGCGCCACCACGGAATCCTTCGCGCCCGCCGCGCGCCGCGCCGCGAGCTGCGCGGGGGTCTCCACCTGCTCGACGACCACCACGCGGTGCCCCGCGCGCGCCAGCCGCTCGGCGTTGGCGGCGTAGTTCTTCTCCGGGAACCCGCAGTGCGGCTGCTCGCCCTTCATGTACGCCAGCCCGAGGTCCTGCGCGCCGACGTGCGCGTCCATCTCGAAGAGCTCGTAGAACTTGCCCATCTTGAACATGATCACGCTGTCAAAGTGCTGCGCCTTGAAACGCCACCACTGCGCCTGCCCGGGGGAAACCGTGAAGGTCTTACCCTCGGAGTCGACGCACTTCGGGAACGAAGACGGTAACGCCAACGTCGACGGGTCGTACCCGTGCTCCGTCACCTTCCGACCGCGCGCGTCTCGCCGACGCGAGACGTGCAGCCAGGGGAACAGGCGCCGCTCGCGATCCGCGTACCGCGCGGGGCCGGCGAGGCCGGCGGTCAAGTCGCCGACGGCTCCCTCGCCCCCCGCCGGCGCATGGACTCCCACGTCCATGCGGTCCGCGAACGTCTTTGCCGCGCCGGCGACGCGCGCTTCGCCCAATGCGGGCAGAGGCGCGGGCGCCACCGCGCGGCGCGAGCCGTCCGCGACGCCGACGCCGGGTCGGGTCGGCGGCGAACCTTTTTTCGCGGCGCGACCCGTTTTTGAAGGCGCCGCGGCTCTCTTCTTCGGCTTCGCCTCAAACTCGCTCTCGCTCTCCTCCTCCTCCTCCTCCTCCTCCTCCGAGTCTTCCGACTCCACCTCGAACTCGCTCTCGCTCGCGCTCTCGCTCTCCTCCGCGCCGTCGAAGTCCTCGTCGCTCTCGTCGCTCAGCACGACGGCGCGGCGCGGCCGCTTGGCGGCGGCGCGCGCGGGGCGGCGGCCCGCAACCTTCGCCAGCGCCGCCGCCGCCGCCGCGCCTCGCGCGGTGGTTCGCGAGCGCTTCTTGCCTCCGAAGCCCTCTCCTTGTTCCGACGCCTTTTCGGCGTTGTCCTCCTCGGACTCGTCCTCCTCGGACTCGTCCTCCGGCTTCTCGGAGACGACGTCGTCGTCGTCCGACGCGAGCGCGGCGAACCTCTCGGCGGCGACGTCGTCGGCGCGCTCGTCCCAAACGCATCGCCTCTTGGAGAGATCGATCCACTCGTCGTCGCCGTCGTCGTAGCGCACGTGGTGCTTCGCGCGCTTCGCGTCCACGCCGGAGACGCGCGCGGGGTAGAACTTCTTCTCTTTGGGCCACCACACCGCGACCCTGCGCCCGACGTCGTCCTCCAGGGTCGCGGAGACGCCCGCGCCGGGCTCGATCTCGGTCGCATCCGGAAGCCGCCGAGTCGGCGGATCCTTCACCTTCGGATCCTCTTCCGCGCCCGAGGTGGACCGCCGTCGCGGGTCCCTGAACCCGGAGGATTTTTTGGCGCTCGCCGTCGCGGGCGCGTCCGGGGACCGGGCGGAGGGCGACGCGTCGCGCGTCTTCCGCGCCGACCCGGGCGCGGAAGCGGAGGCGTCCGTCTTCGCAGCCTTCGAGGCGCGGTCCTCCTTCATCGGCGACGGCTTGCCGATCGGAGGCGCCTTCGCGCTCACGATGTTGGTCTTCGGCGCGAAGAAGCTGGATATCGCGCGCATACCCAGCGCGTCGCTCGAGTCGCGCTTGGGCGGCGCCATCGCGGGCGGCGATACGGCTCGGGGCGTGCGTCACCCGCGGCAGCCAAGGCGCGCGTTTGAATGGAAAAACAAACCACGACACTTTCCAGCTGTGTTTGAAAACTCGAGGGCTCACGACTCATGCGACTTGCGGCAAAAAAGTTGACAACGTTGGGACGTTTTCGCGCGGGGGCTCCGGAAAAGTCGAGACTGTTTGCGCCCGCGCCAAAAAGCGACTCGGTGACGTGTCGAAGAATCGTGAGCTGTCGCCGCGCGACACAACTCCGCGCGCGGAGGCGGGTCACGCGACATGGCGACGGAAACGCGGATAGAGCCCGAACGTGGAAGGTACGCGCCCGAAGGCCCTCGCGCGTCACGACCCGGTCCCCCGGTCACGGGGTGGCACAGTGGCGGTAATCCTCCGCATCCGACCCCTTCCTCGACCGTCTTTTTTCCCAACCTCGCCTCCACCGATCCGCGCGCTCACGACGATCTCTCTCTCCTCCCCACGGCACAGGACTCCGACGACGCGCAGCGTCTTCGGGAGCAGCGTGCTCGTGCCACTCTCGGAGGGTGCCGCGACCGTGCCGGGCGGCCTGCCGGCGCGCTTGGCGCACCTCCAGGGTCCGCGGGTGCTCGGCGCGGGCGCGGGCGAACCGCTCGACGTGGACGACCCGCTCGGGCGCTGGCGCGAAATCGATCGCGACTTTCCGGTGGCGACGAACGACTTTTTTGACGACGACGGCGGCGTCGGCGTTTCGAAAAGACTCGACGACGACGCGACGAGTCTAAATCCCGTCGCGCCCGGCACGCCCCCCACCGACGCGAAATCGAACGCGCAGGTTTTGCGCGCGCCGGGCGGGTCTTTGCTGATGGGACCCTGGCGCGGCGCGTTCGGAAGAGCGGACGAGCCTTTCACGGAGCGCGAGCAGCGACGAAAAAAAAGCGGCGAACCCGAGAATGAACAAAAGAGCCAACATGACGAGAATGAAGACGACTTGTCGCAGGTGCGACGCGCGACGCACCTGCGCGACCTGGGCGTCGACGAATCGCACGCCGAGCACCTCGCCGAGCTCGCGTTTTGCGGCACGGACGATATGCGCCTGGACGAAGGTCGTTCTGTGTGTTTGGAGCTCGTGTCGGAAGACGCGATCGCCGGACGAAGCTCGCGGAGGCGAAACGCGTTTACGTTCCAAGCGCGCGACGGAGGAGGCGCGCGCGAGAGGGTGCGCAGCGCGCCCGCGGCGCCCACCAGGAAGGTGGGCGCGCAGCGTGTCGCGACGCGGCGTCGGCCGTCGGCTTCGTTCGTGCGCGCGCGTCGCGAGGCGGGAAGGAGCAAAGAGGGCGAGACGAAAAAAGGGCGCGGCGACGGTTTCGTCGGGAAGGGCGAAAAAGGGTTTGATTCGCGCGGGACCCGCGCGTTTGGCGCGGGCGCGCGCGGCGCGCTTTTGGGCGCGAGGCTCATGCGACCGCGAGCCTCCGGATCCGGAGGTGCGTAGGTCGTGTTTCGTGTTCCCGGCGACGCGCGAAGCGGCGAAGCGGATGTCATCTCGCGCGCGTCGGTTGTTTTTGTTGTATCTCTCTACCGTGTACGTCGTCGCTCAAGAAACGCGACCGACTCTTTGATGGCTGAAAACGACGAGACGACGCTCGGCGTCGTCCCGTTTGTATCACAACGAGCTTTGAACTCCGCCTTTTTGTCGCCGCCAAAAAAGTCGTCGTCGCTCCCATACCCTCTTCTCCTCTCTTCTCCTCACTCCCTGTAGCAGACGCGCTTGGCGACGCGCACGATGTCGCTCACCTGCGGCAGCGCGAGCTTCTCCAGGTTGGCGGCGTACGGCATGGGGATGTCCACGCCGGTGATTCTTTCAACGGGCGCGTCCAGGTGGTCGAAGGCGTCCTCGTTCACCATGGCGCTGATCTCCGCCCCGACGCCGGCTTGCGGCCACCCCTCCTCCACCACCACCACGCGGTTGGTCTTGCGCGCGCTCGCAGCGATGGCGTCGCGATCCAGCGGCCTGAGCGACCGCAGGTTGATCACCTCCGCGTCAATGCCCTCCTTCGCCAGCTCCTCCGCCGCCTTGACGCAAAAACCGACCATCTTGGAAAACGACACGAGCGTCACGTCTTTACCGGGGCGCATCACCAGCGCTTTGCCGATGGGCGCGACGTAGTCCACGCTCAGCGCCTCTTTTGAAACAGGGAAGGACTCGCCGTACAAAAGCTCGTTCTCCAGGAACACTACTGGGTCGGGATCACGAATCGCGGCTTTCAACAAACCGCGCGCGTCTTCAGAGTCGTACGGAGCGACGACTTTTAACCCAGGAATAGACATGTACCACGCCGCGAAGCACTGCGAGTGCTGCGCGCCGACTCCCGCCGCCGCGCCGTTCGGGCCGCGGAACACGATGGGGCACGAGATGGTTCCGGATGACATGTACAGCGTCTTGGCGGCGGTGTTCACGATGTGGTCGATGGCCTGCATGGAGAAGTTGAACGTCATGAACTCCACGATGGGCTTGAGGCCCATGAACGCGGCGCCGCACGCCAAGCCGGTGAACCCGGCTTCGGTGATGGGCGTGTCCCTCACGCGAGACGCGCCGAAACGCTGGATCAGGCCTTTGGTGATCTTGTACGCGCCCTGGTAGTCGCCAACCTCCTCGCCCATCACGAACACCTTCTCGTCGCGCTCCATCTCCTCCGCCATCGCGGAGTTTAAGGCGTCCCTCACGGTCATCGTGGGCGCGTTCGCGTCGAACGGCCGCGCGACGTCAGCGGCGCCCGCGTCGACGTCGACGTCGCGCCCCGCCGCGCGCGAGCCGGTGAGCGGCACGCCTCGCTCGCCGATGGGGCGGTAATCCGGGCGCTCCAAGATGGCGCGCGCGGGCTCGCTTCCGGTGGAAGAGCTTATGTCGGGGTCGCCGGAAGCGCTTCCCGCTTCAGACACCGCGTCTTTGGCTTCGAAGGAGGCGAAAGCGGCGATGTCTCCCTCCTCCTCGCACAGCACCGCCACCGGGCGCCCGACCGGGATATCCTCCGTCCCCTCCGCCACGAGGATCTTCGCCACGAACCCATCCTCCATGGACTCCATCTCCATCGTCGCCTTGTCCGTCTGGATCTCCGCCAAAATGTCACCAGCCGCGACGAACTCGCCCTCCTTCTTCTTCCAGCTCGCGATGCCGCCGTGCGTCATCGTCGGCGACAGGCTGGGGAAAGGCACCACCTGGTGCGCCGGGAACGCCGCCGCATCCGCGGCGAACCCGCGCGAAGGCGAAGAAACGCGCGCGTCGCCATCTGAAACGCCCGCGCGGCGGTGCGACAGGAAAGGCGCGCATCTGCGTGACAGTTATGAGTTCGTGCGTCATCGAGGTCAGTCGTCATCGTGACGTCATCGTGACGGCGAGTGACTAAAGTCGTTTCGGGTCGGAGTAGAAGCGATCGCTCGCGACGAAAGCGGGTCGGAAAAGAAAAAAAGCACACGTCGACGTTTCGGTGCCCTTTCGAGTTGTTCCAACTCGCCCAGGGGGCGTTCGGGAAAAGGGCGGGACGCCCGTGTGGCGAAACGAAAGAACAAAAAAAGATTGCCCCGATCGTCGGCGCGGGATCGGCTCCCTCGGCGCAGCCCGCGCGGTGTCGGACCGCGCGATCGTCCGCGCGTCTCCACCTCCCGACTTTGGCGGTCGCTTCCGACGCGCGGCGCGGCGCGGGTCACGCGCGCGCGGGTCCGCCTCCTGAACGGTCGCGCGCGACGTCGGTGTTGGCGGGCTCGATGCGTTCCGCTCTGCTGTGTCCTTTGTCACGCAGGCGCGTCGTACCTGTTCGCGGTGACTCCGCCCTGGCGCGCGAGCGCGTTGCCGGCGGCGAGGCCGCGCGTCGCCTCGGCGAACGCCGCGATCCCGCGTCTCAGGGCCGACCTCGACGCCATCGCGACGGGCGGGAGGGCTCGAACCGCGACCGAAGCGCGGCGGGCAATGAGGGTGCCCCTTGGCGTGCAGGAAAAATATCTCTGCCGCGAGGCGCGAGGTTTGAAGTCGCTTGTTGGTCTGTGGACGGTCTGGAATTCGAGACTGGAGACTGGAGACGGCGTCGAGCGCGCGCGGAGGCGCGATTCTCCGACGCGAAAAGCGACCGAGCCGCGGGACGCGCGCGACAGAAAACCATCCTCCGCGCTCTCGACACCACCACTCGGTTCGCGCGCGCGCGCGTCCACCGGTCACCATGGCGACGAGCGTCGAGACACTGTCGCAAGGTACGTCGAGAGTCGCGTCGTTCGCCGCTTTCCGCGAACGGCCGTCTCTCGCCGCGCCCGCGGCTTCCCCGTCTCGTTCGCGCGCCATCGCCCGCCGTCCCCGTCACGCCATCCTCGCGACACCGCCTGACGCTCGCGTCCCCCGCGCTGCCCCGCGACGTCCCACCAGGCGTGCAGCGCGTGCTCGCGCCCGCCGTGCGCGAGTGCGACAAGAACGTGGCGTCCTGCGCGGGCGCGCAGACCGACCTGACCGCGCACATCGACCGGCTGAGCCACGAGCTGGAGATCCTCGTCGCGGCCATGCCCGAGGTGTCCTCCGCCGCTAAACACGCAGCGCGCGTCAGGACCATCAAAGGCCGAGTCGAGCTTGTCGCGGCTCGCATCGCGAGCGCCAAGGAGCGAGTCAGAGCGCTGCACGAGGAGGCGTTCAAAATGCGCAGAGCGAACTTAGGGCGGGTCGCCGCGGAACCCATGGACGAGCTCCCCGAGAACCGCCAAGACATGTACAGGGGCGTGCCGGAACCGTCTCAGAGCGACGACGACGACGACGACGACGACGACGACGACGCGAAGCGGATAGACGGACCGACCGAAGACGCGCCGTAGACGACGCGCGGGATAGTATGCGTATAATCGCACGTAGCTTCTAGTAGTCACTGTGGTGGTCATTCGAGACGTAAGGCCGAGCTATCTTTAGCGGTAGGAGTCGATCGCGCGAAGGTTCTACTCGCGTTCCACGAGCGTTCCACTCGCTTTTTCGCTTCGTTTTCACGGCATCATCGCGCCGCGCCGACAGAACGTCGCCTTCGTCCTCGCCCGTCTCGCGCCGGATGATCCCACGCCATCCGCATCGACTCGTCCCCCGTCGCGATATATATCGCTTCATTCTTCACCGCTTCGCGCCCGGCCCGTACCCGGGCGTCTTGTCCATCCCCAGCTTCAGCTCCATCGCCGCGTGCAAGTCGCGTCGCGGCGCGTCTGTGCGGTCGGCGGGGTTGTCCAGGTACGACTCGAACCCGAACCTGTCCACGTCGTTGCTCAAGATCTCGGCGCCGAAGTTGCTCGAGGGCAGCCCCGGTAGACGCTTCTGCCTCCCCAGGATTTGCGCCTCGATGTCCATGCGCGCGGGCATCGCGATGCCGTACGTGTTCGCGAGCATCGCGCGCTTCTCCAGCGCGCTCGCCGCGGGGCCCTGTTCCTGGATGATCTGTACGGGATGCTTCCCCAGATGCGTCACGCCAGCCTTCGCGCCGGGCAGACCCTCGCGCATGGTGTCGTGGGGGACGCGCATGAAGGGGAGCTGGCCGTCCATCGCCATCGTCGTGGCGTGCGCGGCGGTGCCGACCTGCGCGCGTGGCTGTGCTCGTGAGCCCTCAGATCTGACGGACACCGAGGGCGCTCCAAAAGCAGCGAACGGGGCGAACCGGGTTCAAAATCACGGCGGTCACGACGTCTGCGCTGGGCGCACACGCACTCAGTCCGGACTCGACGCTTTCGTGACTAAAACCGACGCGTCTACGCCGCTACGTCTATCTACGCCTATTCCGCTCCGCTCCGCCGAAACAAACTACAGCACCCCCGGGACCATGGCCCACCTGTTTTTCGGGTACTCCGGGAACGTCTCGAGGTACCACGCGTGCGTCCGCCTCGCCGCGAGCGCGAGGTTGGCGACGATCGCCGCCAGCATGGGCGCGATTCGCGAAAATAAACGAGCGCCGGCGACGAGCGCCAAACCGGCGTACAACAAACACTCCGCTGTGTAATGCGGCGACGACACCGACTCGAACCAATCGCCGCGAGGCACAGCGTAGTTGGACGTACGTGGCTTCTCTCTCGGTGAGTTTAATGGTTCGAGTCGGTGTGTCGACAGGGACGCCTTGTCGTCTCCGTTCTCTTTCCGCGTCGGAGCGACGAGATGAGACGTTCGAGAAGGCGTCTCCCGCAACTTTGCCAGAATCAGATGGCACCGCGCTTGTTTCACCGACCCGAAGAGAAACACAAACGTGCCGAACGCGACGCGCGAGACGCGCGCGACGGACACGGGGGAGACCAGCTGTTTCGCGAGCGAGACCAGCGCGCGCGCGAGCTCAAACGGCCGCGTCTCCGGGGATCGAATCGCAAATGACGCGAGCGGAGGCGCTTCGAGACGCGGGAACAAACGCGCGAACGGCGAGTCTCCGGCGACGGCGTTCGCGAGCGCGACGCGACATGTCGCGCACACCGCGCGCGTGGTCTGTGGCGTCGCGAGCGTCATCGGCGCGGCGACGTAGTAGACGACGCCGACGAGGTAGCCGACGATGTGCATGCCCGCGCCGGCGCGGTGCCTGGCGACGAACGCCGTCTCGAGGAAACGCCTGATGACGTGCGCCTGGAAGAGACACGACGCGAGCGTCGCGGCCGCGTGTTCCGCCGAGAAGGGCTCCGCCAGCGCGTGCGCGAGCACGAACGCGTTGCACGCGATGCCGACGACGTAGAAGTGCGCGAACCAGGCGTGCGGGACCCACCACCGATTATCCGCCCTTAGCCCGGCGGGTGCTGACGGGGATGACGGTTCCGCGTCCGCCTGCTTGCCTCGCGCCGCGAACGCGCGCAGGCGCGCGGACACCCCGGGGAGCAGGTCGAGGTCGGCCACGACGCTCGCCGCGAAGAAAAGGGTCCAGAACGTGCCCAGCGCCTTCGCCGCGAACTCCGCCGCCGCGGCGTCGAGCGACGCCATCCCCGCCCTCGCGCGGGGCGGACTGAGGATGCGAACCGTGTCTCGTTCGCGCAGAGAGTTTCTGCTTCTGCGAGAAAAAAAGGTCGACGATCGAGGATCGACAGTGCAAGCGCAGTCTCTGAAATGCGAAATTTCGCTCCGCGCTCAGCCACGGAATTTCACGCGAAGCTGCCAAGTGTCGGCGGTGGCGATTTTTGCATCACTCCTCTCAATCTTCTGCCTCACACAACGACGCGTCGTTCCAGATGGCGCCTCTCGTCTCGACCCAGTTCGCCGCCGTCGCGCCTCTCCGGGCGCGTCGGTCGACGGTGCGTGTCTCTTCCGCGACGCGCCTCGTCACCGCGCGCGCGCGTTCCCAGATGCGTCGGACGAATGGATATCGATAATCCGCGCATCCGCCACCTCGCCGCGCGGAATCTCACGACACCGTCGCTGACCACGCCGCGCGTCCCCACCCCACGCCAGGCTCGAAAACACGCCGCGGGTACCCCCACATCGACGCGCGCGTTCTTTTCCGTGAAGGCCAAGCCCCCCGCCCCCGCCGCCCCCCCCGCCCCCGCGCCCCCCGCGGCGTCGACGCCCGCGCCTCCCCCGTACTTCGCCGCGGTGCCCTCCTCGTACTTCTCGTACGAGCAGCAGACTGTGAAGGGCCCGCGCGCGAACACCGACGTCGGGACGCCCACGGACGCGAGCAGGCCGTTCGTGAAGGGCATTCAGGGCGGACAGGCGTCCTGCGGCTCGTGGGGGTGCACCGAGGGGGGCTGGCTCAGCCCCAAGCCGCGGACGAGCACGGAGTGGTTCTACGTTCTCGCCGGACGCGGGTCCGTGCAGACCCCCGACGGGCGCGAGTTTGTATTCGGGCCGGGTGACCTCGTGGTCCTGCCAAGAGGATGGGCCGGGCGATGGGACGTCCAGGAGCGCATACACAAGATTTGGGTCGTGCACGAGCACGAAGACATACCGGGCGCGGACGCGGAGCCGGTGGTCGTCACGCGAAAAGAGCTGTTTCGCGCGCGCGGCGGCGACGCGTCCGCCGTCGGTTCCGCGTCTTCACGCGGCGTCTCGACGTACGACGTCGGCGCCACGCGCGCGGGCTCGTGGATGTGCTCCCCCGGGTCGTTCGACGTGTCTCCGCGTCCCGTCGCGGAGGTGTTCGTCGTGGTCAAGGGCGCGATGTTTTTAACGAACAACGACGGGTCCGCTCGGCGGTGCGGCGTCGGCGACGTCGTGCACTTGCCCGAGATGTGGGCGGGGCGCGTCGACGTCGTCGAGGCGGTGGCGACGGTGTTCGCGGAGGTGGCCGAGACTGGAAGCCGGGTCGCGGGGGAAGTGGACGCGAAGTACGCGGGGAGCGACACGCGGGGTGTTTCCGGGGGAACGGAAGGTGCGACGAACGGAAACGCGGCGGCGGTCGGAAACGCCAAAAGCTCCGCCAGCGCGACGCTGCGCGCGGCGGGCGCCCGAAAACCAATCTACGAGGTGGGCGCGCCCGTGCCCGTGCCCTCGTGGGGCTGGGCCGCGTCTTCGCCCGCTTCCGCGGAGAGCGACAAGGCCAAGTACGAGGTGTGCCTCGCGGTGCTGGAGAACTCGGACGACCCGGAGCTCGTCGCCGCGGCCAAGGCGCGACTTCTCAAGTACCTGGAGTGACGAGGAGGAGGAGGAGGATGCGTGTAGTAAAAGTGTTGTCTGAGGCGAAAACGCCCGTCCCACAAAAATCCGGCAAGTTTCTGTCGGTTGGGCCGAAGACGAGTTGACTTTCGCCGTGCGCCGCGCGGCACTTCCTCGCGCGCGTCTCACGCCGCCGGAGTCAGCACCATGTCGTTCATCTACGGACACGACGAGAACGCCATGCCCAGGTACGCACCCGTCCACCGGATACGCACGCGCGCTCCTTTTCCGCGCGCCTCCCCCCGGATGAGACGACGCGCCTCGTTCGTACCCCTCGGTGGCGCATCCTCGTTTTGAACGAGCGACCCGCCGGGGGGTGCGCGGCCGCGCGGCGCGGGGCGACACGCCGACGCGTCTCGCGACGCGAACGACCGCTCGAACTCGCGCGACGCGCTCGACTCCGAAGCGCGGGGTCGCGCGCGGGATCCCCACGCGTCCCTCGTCTGTTCGAACGCGCGAAAAAGCGTTTTCGTGACCAATGTATGACCGCGAGAGCGCATCCGCGAACGCGTCGTATAACGCGCGTCTCTGACCGAAAGAGCATCCTCCTGTTTCGTTCGCGAACCCACGCCTCGATCCGTGCACCGTCGACGCGATATCGCGATATCACGATCTCGCAGCGACAGGCACCAGTCCTCCAACGCGTACGCCAACGGCGCGGACCAGAACTGCGGCAACGTGATCACGGATCGCCCTTCCACGCGTCTACACGCTCCGCCCGGCGGCCACTCCTCCATCTCCTTCGGCGCCGACGCGCCCGACCTGAACGTCCCGCGGCTTTCCCGCGAGACGCAGCAGAACAAATTCGGCGAGGCGCGCTCGAACGTGCACTCGCAGGTGTTCGGCGCGCCCTCGGACGCGCGCGCGCACTCCTCCAACGCGTACGCCGACGGCGCGGATCAGAACTGCGGCAACTTCATCACCGACCGCCCCTCCACGCGTCTTCACGAGCCGCCGGGCGGACGCTCGCAGATCGCCTTCGGCGACGTCGACAACGCGCCGACGGAGACGAGGGTACACAGGCCGGACACCGTCGCGTTCGCGGCGAAGGAACGCGAGCATCAGGGCAGCGACATCTTCGGAGCCGCGCCGCCGCAACAGCCGCGCGAGGCGCGGGCGACGTTCGAAGACGCGCCTCCTTCTGCGCCCGTCTCGGTGGAGGCGACGGAGGTTGAGATCAAGGCGATGACGCACGGTGACTTGCGCGTGCTGTGCCGCGAGCACGGTTTGTCCCCCGCGGGCGCGAAGGAGACGCTGGTGGAGCGCATCGTGCAGGCGATGCACTGCGGTACGCTGCGCGTGATGGTGGCCAACAAGGGCGCGTGCGGCGTTTCGTCGGTTGGGAACAACTACGGACGCGCCGAGGGCCAAAACGTTGGGAACTTCATGACCGGCCGCAACTCCTCGCGCGTCCTCGCGCCGCCCGGCGGCGGGTCGTCGTTCTCGCTCGCCAACGACGGATCCGAACACGCGCACGCGCGCACCACGGTAGGCACCCGCTTCTTCTGAGCCGTACGTAGCGTTCGGTTCTTCGCGTTTTCAAACCACGAAAGAGAGTTCTCGACGCGTCTGTCTCCGCCTCCGCGCGGCGCGCGAACGACGACGTCCGCGTCGAGACGACAAAAGTCGACGACGAAAAGACTCACCCAAACGTTCCCACGTCGTTCCTGTGGAAAAACCACCCTTCTCGCTTCTCGCGCCGTTTTTTTTTTGTCTCTCTTTCTCGCGACAGATGTCCGAGGCCAAGCTGGCGAACGACTTCAAGGGCCACGACGTGTTCGACGACGGGCCCGGGCCCGCGCGCGTGGCGATGAACTCGATGAAGTCCGCGCACCTCAGAGGCCACGACGTGTTCGACGACTCGCCCGACGAAAACTCGCGCCGGCGCGCGAGGCAGGCGCTGGAGCCGAAGCGCGCCAACGATTTGGTGGGCCACGACGTGTTCGGGGACGTCGCGACGCCCAAGCGTCCGTCCACGGCGCTGAGCGACCTGAAGCGCCACGAGATGCTAGGCCAAAACATCTTCGCGGACGGGCAGGATGAGGGGTACCGCAAAAACACCGAAGGGGAGATGCGTTTCTCCGACGCGCGCGCGGCGGCTGTCGCGGGGATGGTGGGGAATGACATCTTTTCCGACGGGGACGGGAACACCGCGTGGCGCGCCGCCGTGCAGGTGACCCGCCCGCCTGGCGGCGCGCCGAGCAACGTGACGTTTTAGGTGGAGCACGATTCGAGATTCGAGACGCTCTTTTCACGAGACACGCATGTACGCTACGTTTACGTCTTGAGACACGTTTTTAGTACATATAGATACGCCGTCGTACGCTTCCGTCGCGAGTCTCGCTACTCAGGCGACTTTCGCGTGCACGTGCGCGACGCACGCGCCCCAGCTGTGGCGCCGCTCGGCGGATTCCAGCAGACGCCAAACTTCCCGCGCGCCGCGTCGGTTATCTTCTCCTTCTGTCTCCGAAGTACGAAATACGTCCACGAGCGATCGCCTGAGGGTCACGACGATTGCGCCTTTCTTCAACGAACGCGCGGCTTTCCTCTCGACGTTTTGAAACAGCGCGTCCCCGAAACAGCACGAGTTGACCAACACCAGATCCGCGGTCGCCCACGCGTCGGCGATGGCGTCGCGCGTCGCGTCGTTCTCCTCGCCGCAATCCTTCTCGTCCGCCGCGGAAAGAAAGTCTCCGAGGAGGCACTTCACGCGCGGTGCGTCCGCGCCGCCCAGCCTCGGCCTCACCTCCGCGTCGTACAGCGCCGTAACCTCCGTCGCCAACAAATGCAGCCCGGGCTGGATCTCGACGCCGACGACGTCGCGAAACGCGCGCGGCGCGAGCGCCGCGGCGTAAAACAAAGGCCTCCCGATGCCCGAGCCGAGGTCGAGGAAGACGCCGCCCGTCTCCGGCATCGCGTCTCGGTGCTTGGCGAGCACGGACGCGAGCGCCATGAACCCGAACTCGCCGTACACCAGGTCGGACACGCGCTCGTTCTCGCGCTTCGCGCAGAACATCTCGGCGCGGCACCGCGCGCGAGCCAAGTCGGAGCCGTGGTCGGCGAACAACGCCTCCACCGTCTCGAGCGCGAGCTTGGTGGTGGGCGGGAGCGGCATGCGCGGGGGGACGCTCGAGGCGGCGCGTTCGAGGCGCGCGGCGATGCGCGCCGCGCGCTCGACGTCCGCGGAGACGCGAGACGCGTCGTTCGTCGCGGAGTCGACACCCATCGGGCGAGACGGGAGACGCGCCTGGAAAAGTGCGCGACGCTTAACGTTCGTTGTCTCCAGACGCGCGTCGAAGCGCTTCCTCGCCCGACTCTGCGGATTCTTGAGTCATTAGACCCTCAGTTTTCTCAGAGTTTTTCAATCACCTTTTTGCCACACGCTGCCCTCGCGCGGCTCAGGGTTAGGGTCGAAGCGTCGCTCTCGCGCGCGGCGCGCGTCCCCGCCCGCACTCCCGCACGCGCGTCTCCCCGAGACCCCGCGCGTCTCCCCCCGAGCGGCCTCACCCGCCCGCCTCGCACGCGCCCTCGCACGCGCGCCTCGCGACTCCAGCGTCGGCCCGCACCGTCGCTTCGGCACATCCGGCAGCTTATCCACCAGCGCTCCACGTCGACGTCGTTCATGTCCGCCGTGCGCACCACGTCGATGGCGCGCTGCGCCCCCGCGTGCGCGCCCGCGAGGCCCGCCGCCGCGAAGGCCTCCGTCGCGCCCGCGCGCGCGGCCTACGCGGGCGAGTGCGTGCCCTCGAAGGCCCTGCGCGCGTCGCGCCGCCGCGGCGGCGTCGCGCTCGCCGCGCTCGGCAACAAGACCGGCGACGAGCTTTCGCGCTTCGCCTGGGACAAGACCCCGCGAGGCATGGGCTTCTTCAACAACGAGGACGTCTCGACGACGACCGACCGCCCTGTGTCTCAGGGCTCGTCCATCACGATGCTCTCGAGCCTGGCGCCTCTGTTCCTGCTCGCGGACGCCGGCCTGGCGGACGACATCAAGCCCTCGTACTTCGCGTCGCTCGGTCTGTTCGTGTTGTCGGCGCCTGGATTGTGGTCGCTCGTCAAGCGCAGCGCCAAGAGCAAAGTCGGACGCAAGACGTTCGAAGTCGCCGGCCCGTCGGCGACTGAGGCGATGCCGCTGGACGAGCTCGCGCGCGAGGTGTCCATGTTCTTCAAGCGGAACAACTACGTCATCGCGGACGCGGGCGAGGTGATCGTCTTCGAGGGGAACATCGCGCCCGAGCGCGGGACCGCCGCGTACATCACCTTTTGCGCCGCCGTCGGTTTGCTGTGCATCGGTTTGGTGTGTTCCATCGCGCTTCCCGGGGGCAACGCGTGGTACGCGCTGGCGCTCGCCTCGCCGCTCTCCGGATCGTACTACATGGAGAACGCAGGCCGCAAGGAGCAGATGAAGGTGAAGATGGTCACCGCGGATGATGACATGACCACGGACATCATCGTCGAGGGCGACGTCGAAGAGATTGAGCGCATGCGCCGAGACTTGAACCTCGTCGAGAAGGGGATGGTGTACGTCAAGGGGGTGCTCGAGAAGTGATTAAAAAGTCGTTCGGACGTCATCATCCGTCGCGCGAGGAGTCGAGAGCGGCGGTTCCGGTAGACGAGAGTGGACGAGAAGACGAAACGAAAGGAATACGCGTCTGATAGACTATCTGATACGTATCAGGCGCGATTCGCGACGCGCTCGGAGAGCGCGCGTATCGCGCGTATCGTACGACCCACAGTATGTATAAGAAGCGGGACTAAAAAAACAAGTCACTCACCTTTATTCGTCTTCCTCTGCGAGCCAGAGCGGCAAGCCTGTTTCGCCGCACGAACGCAAAGACTCGAGTTGCGCGTCTTGCGTCATGAAAAACGGGTGCCCCGCGGGCCACGTCTGGTGCGTGGTCACCGCCGCCGCGCCTCCTCCCTTGCGGAACACGGCGTCCACGTCCCCGCCCGCGCACTCGTCCGCCACGACCACGCCGCCGCCCACCACGAAGGACGAAGGCGCGGAGCCGCGGGGGGGCGCGCGATCGCGGAGTCGTCTCTCATCTTCGTCATTTTGCGAAGCGACGTAACGACCGTTTTCGGCGACTAAACGCTCAGTCGCGAGTTGGCGCACGAACCGCGCGTCGCCCGTTCCAGAGCCGGCGCATCCCAAACTGTCCCCGAGTGTGTTCAAGGGGAGCGTGCGCCCGAACGCGTCGTTTCGGTTTCGGTTTCGGTCACGATCGTCTTCCAAAGCGAGTGTCTCGCTTCGAAAAGACCCGGGCTCCCCGAACTCCGCCGCGACGCGCTCCTGGCGCCACAGCACGCCGGGGCGACACGCCGCGAAGCCGTTTTTCTCCTTTGACCACTTCGGCGGCGCGCTGACGCACACGAACACGTCCCCGTCCCGGAACGCCTCGCGAAGCGACCGCCGCAACGAAACCGCGTCGTATGTATAACGAGTCGACGCGTCGGAGGGAGACGCGTCGCCGTCATTACTAGCTTGGCCTACGAAAAACTCAGCCGAGTTTCCGAGCGACCAGCAATCTTTCGCCGCGAAGTCGCTCGC
>Ga0209666_1000772_pt1 | contig 24245 bp, 17 predicted proteins | sample SaaInlV_125m_DNA_FD_184679 | JGI IMG/M metagenome (GOLD analysis project Ga0209666, IMG submission 184679) | Marine microbial communities from expanding oxygen minimum zones in the Saanich Inlet - Saanich Inlet SI037_S3LV_10m_DNA (SPAdes)... | ecosystem: Environmental > Aquatic > Marine >...
GACTTCGTCGCGCCGCCAACACTTGATGACGCCGCCTACGATGGACGCGAACACGTACCTATTCTTCAAGAACACATCCATCAAAACACGAGTTTCGGACGCTCTGAAGGAAATCAAATTCGTGCACGAGCCCGTGTGACACGAAATGTGAGCAATTTTTATGATCCCTTCCAAATCAGAAACGGCGACGACGTCCGAATCATCCGTCCGTTCGACGCTCATCGACATGAGTGGCGACGCGCTCTCGCATACGCGCTCCCACACCCACGCGGCGCCTTTCGATGATATCGTTACGCGATACAAGATTCCGCAGTTCGTTGCTACGTATATCACACCGTATCGAGCGATGCGAACGGCGCGAATGTACTCGTCGTTCGGGCCGAACAAGCTCTTGCGGCGTTTGCTCTTCTTTTTGCGCTTTTTCGACAAAGCGCTCTCAGCGGGTTCCTCGTGCATTTCGATGTCCGTCGAGTCTGCGGCATCGTCCGAGGTAAGCTTACCGTCGGGACACGGCGTCACGCTTTCGTGTAGCGCCATGCTGTCTTTCTGTCCCGCGCTTGCGCTAGTCCAATCGCTCATGTTCCAAATCTTTACGCTGCCGTCGGCGCCGGCGCTCGCGAGCACGACGTCGCCGTTGAACGCTTTTAGTTTACACACGCGCCATATACCACGTCCACGATGGCCTCGAAGTACAGCGAGCTCGCACTGCGGTCTTCGCGTGACGCCTTGCTCGAGGGTCTCCGTACCACGAGCGTTATTTGCATCCCACACGCGCACCGTACAATCCTCCCCCGCCGTGGCGTACACGGGCCGTTCGCCGTCGACGCGCACGCAATCCCATACGCGCGCGACGTGACCAGCCAGCACCGCGCTCGGGCGAACGGAAACGCACGTGTTTGAATCCATCGCGTTCTCGGGCACGTCCCACACACGCGCCGTTCTGTCGTCCGAAGACGAGTACACGACGTCTCCGTCTTCGCCGAATCGCACGCGCATCAACGATCCTTCGTGCCCGACGCATTTCACGCGAACCGCCCCATCGCGCACGCACCACAGCTGCACGTCGTTAAATATCGTTCCTGCCGCCACAGTCATCCCCGCCCACGTCTCGCTCGCGCTCAGCGCGAGCGTATAAAGCAAACATCTCGACTCGCATTCCACGCGTTCCGCGCGCGTCCAACCGTCGCCCTCCGCGTCTCGCCTCCACAGCTCCACCGCGTTATCGCTGAATCCGATCGCCATCGCGCGCCCGCGCGCGCCGTCGTCATCCGCGATTCCGCGCACGTCGTGCACCCACGCCGCGAACGGCGCGAACGGCGCCTCCGCCGTCCAGCCGTCGCCGTCGCCGTCGCCGTCGTCGCCGTCGCCGTCCCGCAGCCGCATCACTCGCACCCTGCGCTCGCCCCACACCGCGCACGTCTCCCCGTCTCGTAAATCTCGCACGCCGTGCACGCGCACGCCCTGCGCCTCGAACACCGCCGCGCTCGCGACGCGTCGCGCGCCGCTCGCGCCGCATCCGCGCGCGCCATCCGTCCCGAGCGCGAATCGATGAATCGACGCCCCCGCGCCCGCGAGCAGCGTCCCGCGCGCGCCGAACGACGCCACGCACGCGACGTCCCCGACGTACGCGCGCGACCGCGTCGGCATCGCGGCGCGACGCGCGCGACGCGCGGGACAGTGCGGCACAGCGCGACGCGCGACCGCGAGCGATGGACGCGCGACGCGCGCGTCGACGCGCGTCGACGACGGCGCGCGCGGGCGTCGCGTGCGTCGTCGCGCTCGCGCTCGCCGCGGGCGCGCGCGCGAGCGTCGCGTTCGATCCGCCGAGCGGGACGCGCGCGACGCGAACGCTGCGCGTCGCGATGCGAACGACGGACGGCGCGGCGACGACGATCGTGTACACGCTGAACGGCGCGACGCCGGCGATCGGGGAAGAGGACACGAAGACGTACGAGGGGAAGGTGACGCTGCCGTGCGTGCGCGAGGCGAGGCGAGGCGAGGCGAGGCGGCGAAGGATTGGACGCGCGCGTTTGAGTTTTTGGTGTTCGAGACGCGACGAGAGACGACGGCGACGGCGCGGACGGCGACGGTGAGACGCGGAGAACGAACGACTGACGCGTGAACGGTGATCGCGGTTCGCGACGCAGGATCGGGACGTGGACGGTGAAGGCGGCGGCGACGAAGGACGGCGGCGTCGGCGAGGTGACGGAGGCGAAGTACGACGTGACGACGGGGGGCGGAGAAAACTCGAGCGCGCTGACGCCGGGGCACGTGTTGGGGGTGGCGTTGTTGTTAGTTATGGGATTGTTCGGGTTCGTCGTTTTCGCGGGCGTGTGCACGGCGGGGTTCAACGCGTTGTTCAAGACGGCTCCGCCGACGATACGAGGACCGGGGGCGTCCGATCCGAGGATACCTCGGACGTCCTCCACGTCCGGAATGGCGGAAATGGGGCAGGTATCGTCGCTTGGATTTCGAAACACCACTAATCCAGCGATCGGTGATGGCGGTGGAGACGACGCTGGAACGACGAGGCTGCTCCAAACGAGCGCGTCGTCGGGTGATTTGACGCCCATGCGGGCGGGCAAGCGAGATTAAAGGTGTAATATAGGGGAGATTACAATTGATTCGATTACGTGCGCCAAGCGTCAGACTCTTCGTCGTCGCACTCTTCTTCCCACCACGTCGACGTCTTATAACCGCTGCGAAGCTTCTTCATCGGGCTGTCGTCGGGATCGTTGATGCCAAGCGCGATGAGCATTTCCTCCTTCGCCTCCGCGAGCGTAAATCTGTCCTCGTTCTCCGCCACGCACGCCAACACACCATTGTTTTGCTTGATCATCACTTGCCACGGCGCCGGGTATTCGCGGAAAATCGCACCGGAATAGTTGATGACGAACGGCGACACATTAATGGTGCGCGAATAGTTGCGCGTGCGCAAGTAAAACGCCGGCGTGAACCGGGACAGAAATCGGTAGTGAAGCGCCTTTTCCGGGAACGAAAACAACCCAAGATCGGCCCGGAGCGTGTCTAACTGCAAGTTCAACCCAATGAGCGGTCTGCCATTCGCCGTCTCGTCGGCAAACTTCTCCAAGCTCTCGAGTTCAATCGTACTCAAGTTGACGACGATGAAAACATCCGCCGAGTCGAAATCATTATCCCTTTCTTCCTCCTTACGCGTGCGCAAACCTTTACCTCCAAGCATATCACCGAACGCCGATCCAAACATACTGCTCTTACGTCCATCAAGTACGTTCAACCGCACGCCCGCGCTCGACAAACCCAACGCGTTTTCGAAAATCTTCTTCGCTCGTCGGTATTCGATCCCGTCCGGCACCAACACGTCGACATTCTTCCCCATCTCCGCGTTCAGCTTCTGCGCCACGACCAGCGCGTACTGTACGTTCGCATCGATGTACACGTCCGACGCCGCCTTGTAATCCGCGTCTTCGCCGGGAATCGCCGGGAACTCGACTTCGATCAGAGTCTTACCTTCGTTCAGGCAATCTCTCACGCTCGCGTACGCGTCCATGCACATCGCCGTGTAGCTCTCCGGCGCGTACGTCGATCGTCCTTCCATGCGTTCCTCCATCGTGCGCTCCGCCGGCGCCGCGCTGGCGCGCACACGGTGCGTTTTCGCGGCGGAGACTTTCGTCGACGTCATGCGGCGCGACGGCGCAGACGCCGCGCGCGCGGGCGCGGTTCGCGCGTGCGCTGCGCTGAGAGCTTGCATGATGCGCGACGCGAACGACTCGTCTCGCTCGGGGCGACGCTCGGGACGCGCGTGCGAAACAGTGCGGCGACGACACCGAAGTGCTTTATCCAGAACGCGCGCGCGGCGTCCGCGACTTCGCGTGAACGCGACGCGACACGCCTTCGCGCCTTCGCGTCGCGCGTTTCGGTGAGAGCGCTCATTTAAATTACAATCCACGTAGTGTACACTCGCTTCGCCCGATCGTCGTCGCGCGATGCGTTTCTCGGCGTCGTTCGGCGGCGGCGCGCCTCGAGCCGCCGCTCGCCGGCGTCGTCAATCGAAACACTTGGGTATCTTCCCCCGATCCGCGATCGACGGCTTCCCAGCCTCGGTCCATCGCGCCTTCATCGTCTCCAGCGTCGCATCGCTCGTGTGTTCGCTCAGGCACGCGCTCATCGCTCGCGCTTGCTCGCGGCACGCCCACGCGACGCTCAGCGTTCGCCCCTTCACGCACTCGTAGTACGTCCGCTGCGCCGTCTTGCATCGCACGAGCGCGCGCTCCTTCATGAGCGTGATCAGCGCCTCCTCTTCCTTCTTCAGCACGCTCGGCGCGGGCGACATCGCGCTCGAACGCGCGCGACGCGATGTGACGAGACGTGGGCGTCCGCATTGCGCGCCGCGCGATGGCGTCTCGCGTTCGCGCGCGCGGCGCGCGCCAGGACGAAGCGCAAGACGCGCCGTCGTCGTCTGACGCCGCGCGCGGCGCGAGCGGTGCGTCGGCGCGTGCGAGCGACGACGACGGCGCGACATCGGTCAATGCCGAATTGGAAACGTTCATCGTCGCGCGCTACTTGCGCAGGCGCGGACGCGCGTTCGCGAGCGTCGCGAGTGATTTCGAACGCATCGCACGCGCGAGCGGGGCGTTCCCGCGCAGGCTGGACGTGTTCGGTGAGGCGCACGATGCGAGTTTCGAGGATTTGGCGCGCGGCGCGTTCGCGAATGTGCCGGAGGACGCATTAGAGCGCGCGGTGGCGCGCGCGCGAGGAGCGACGCACGGACGAGTCGATTTTAGAGATGAAGGTGGTAGTGGTTCGGTGTGCGCGCGCGCCGAGGGGCAAAAGCGGTCGCGAGGGGCGTTAGTCAGGACTTTGATGCGCGAGACGGCGGCGACGGGCGGTTGTCGGGTGGAGGCTTTGGCAGAGACGAAGACTGTCGCGAAGAATATGAATTGTCTTCGCACGCTTCGCGCGCACAGAGATGCGGCGTATTGCGCGGTGCTGAGCGCGAGCGGAAGACGGTTGGTGACGGGTGGGGACGATCGGTTGGTAAAAATTTGGTGCGCGTACAACGGTTTGCTTCGCGCGGCGTGTCGAGGGCACGTCGGGGAGATTACGTACGTAGCGATCGATTCGCGAGAGGAAATCGTGGCTTCGTCGTCGACGGATACAAGTGTTCGGACCTGGGACTTGGAAAGTGGCGCGCCCATCGCCGTGCTTCTTGGCCACACGCGTTCGATTACCGAGTTGCACTTTTGTCCATCGGTGCCGCACGTGTTGTTGAGTACGGCAGATGACGGCACAGTTCGTTTATGGAGCGCTCGACGAAGTTCGAACGACGTGAAACCAATGGTGATAGATTTGAACGTGAACGGAGGGGCAATCACCGGCGGTAGAGTGGTAGAACATGGTGTCATGCCTCTGGCAGCGATGGCGAATGAAGCAACGTCTCCGGGCATGCGCACTCGCGGCGCGCAACTCAACGCAATCGCGGATGAGGCGAGCGCAGAGCGCGACGGCGAGGCGTGTCAAATAGTCTGTGGTGCGTTCAACGACGTCGGTGATACGTTTGCTGTCGGTACGAGTATGTGCAAGGTGTTTATGTGGAAGCTTGATTTAGAACAGTTGCGCTCGTCTGGAGACTGTTCTCCTACGGAGAATGCGGTGAAGAAGATTTCCTTATCTGGATCGCATTTGAACGATGTGGTGTCGGTGCACTTCTCACACTCGGGTGACATGCTGTTATCCGCGTCCAAGGACGGGCAGGCGAGGATATGGGTGCCGAGTTCGAGCGCGTCTCTCCCTGGGCGCGCTCGCTTGTCTTGGGTGCTTCGATCGACGTTGACGACGCCGGAAGACGCCGCTGCGTTGCGGGAACAGCAACGCATCGGCGCTATTACCTCACAGCAGTACTCGAGGCGCGCGCCAAAAGTACCAAACATGCATATCGCCGTGTGGTCGACCGATGACACGCGCGTCATAGCTTCCATGGGAGATCAAAGTATTCGCGTCTGGGACGTCGCGTCTGGCGAGTTGCGACACGCGATGCGCGAACACACCGCCGCAACGTACGTTATTCAATCCAATCCATTAGATCCTCGATTGGTGATGAGTGCGAGTTACGATGGTAAAGCCGTGATATGGGATATTGTTGAAGGCGTCGCGCTTCGTGTCTTTGATGGATCTCAGTACCACACCAAACTCGTCGACGGCAATTGGCATCCAGACGGCACATCCATCATCTGTTCTGATTTATCCGGTCAGTTCTCCGTCTTCGGCACTGGCGATAGCGTGCGACTACTTCGTGCGAAGTACGAGCAGTTCTTGCAGACGGAGTTCGTGGGTGATGACGCGCTCGGTCGAAGCGAGGGCGGGCATTTGATAGAGCTCGCCACCGGTGCGCTCCTTCACGAAGCGTACCCGAGAAACTTGCTTTGCGACGCCATGGGTGATCCGTATCCCGACCCTTACCAGTCGGCGTTTCAATCGGGGCAGGTTGCAGCGTGCTTGCCATCAGCGGATTCGGGGATGCCGGATGTCGTCGTGCAAGCCCCGACTTTAGCCGAACTAGCGCCGACAGACGTGCAAGGTCCGTGGACTGCTCAAGACGAAACGATGCCGATGCAAGAGATCATGTATAGAATGTCCGACGACGAGAACGATGGAGTGAATGAAGACAACATAAGTGACGCCGACTTTGAAGAACCTGATGATGAAGACGAGTCCGACTACGATACCGATGCAGAACGTCGCGCACGCTCAGCACGCAGCCGAAATCGCGCTGTGCGCTCGCGTCGGCGGCGGCGCGCGCGCCGTTTCGACTCGGATGAGTCAGAAGAATCAGATGACTCAGAAGATCGCGCGACTCGCAGAAGTGCTCGAGAGCATCGCAAACCACAGCGTTTAGGCGTAGATGCGTACGAATCGACGAGTGATGAAGAAGAAGACGCGCCGGCGAGAATCACTCGCAGACGCCGCCGGGAGCTCGAAGAACTCGGGATCGATCCTGACGAGGTCAAGAGCGACGACGTTTCCGAGGAAGAGGAAGGTAAGAGACCTGCGAAACGAGTAAAAAAGTCAGTGACGTCTCGCCACGATATCCGTCTGTTAGATGCGTACTCTTGGCTGTGCGCTGAGGAAGTTATTGTCGGCATGTACGTTCCGCAACTGGGAGATGAGTTGGTGTACGTAGCCCAAGGCCACTACGAGCGCATGCAAGCGACGGGAAAGAACTGGCGCGATGAGGCACCGTGGCAAACGCTTACATCGATGCGGTTCGTCGAGCCTTGTACCGTTTCGTCATTGCGTTACATGATATCCGACGACGGCGCTTACGAAACGCGCTGTTTGCTCGAGTTGAAGCTCATTGATCCTGCTTGTGGTGATTACGGAAAAGAGTTCCTTGTCGAACTGCAGAAAAGTGATACACCAGACTTTCTTGTTCCGATTTCACGTTATCAAACGGCAGAGCAACATTCGTGGAAACGAGGCGACTATTGCGCGGCCCTGTGGGACGACACTGGTCTCGGCGACATGTCGCCGTGGTACGGGATGGTTCACGACGCACAAAGCAATGAAGGCAAATGGACTGGGTCACCGTGGAACACGCTATGCGTGCAGTATTTGAACGTGCAGAATGAAGACGATAAGTTCATGAACCATAGCTTTTGGGAGCTGTACAACGACGAGGCGATGAAAAAGGAGCACGCGAAGTCGTTTTCAGACGCCTCAACATCGCGTGGGCCGCAAAAGGCCAAATTTGCGAACGTCGATGAGAACTATCCATCGCTCAGTGCAAACGTGACGAAAGATTTGGTCGCTCGAGTGCAGAGAATCATTCGAAACTCGAGATTTGCGGCTTTCGTCGAAGCCATCGGCCCGAACGAACGCTTCGCTCGAGCAGACGGCGCAATGACGAATTATTGCTCTGTCGTCCCAGCGCCCATGAGCTTGAAGCTCGTCATGCAACGATTAAAAAGTGCGTACTATCGGCAGATTGGTGGATTTCGTTCCGATATCGAGCTCATTCGTATCAACGCCCAAATATTCCACGGCGAAGAAAGCGCATTCGCGAAGTGTGCCGAGGAGCTTGAGGACGATTTACTTGATAATTTGCCCACCGATGAACGCGATGTGGACGCCGACGAGATCATCACACGCATGACTCCGTATCCGCGCATCATTTCAGCGCAACAGCCAGTTGCCGCGAGCGGAGGTTTGCGAGTCCGAATGCGACGTTCGACGCGCCAGTAGCTACAACTCGATACACTCATATTAAACGTCTGTCTACATTCACCCATCGCGCGGTTTAAACCCGTACTTCTTCCGCTCGTAAAACAAGTCCGTACGCGCCGCCCCGAGATTGATAATCTTCGGGCATCCATCCCTATCCTTCTCCATGAGTGTGCACCCCTTGCAATAGTACGCGTCGCTCACGCCGACTGCGCCGCAAATCACGCACCGCCCTTGATTCGTCCCGTAGTTACACTCATCGCACACCCGCACCAGCGTCGCCGGGCGCACGTGTGAATCACAAATCACGCACTTCCCATCGCCTATTCGTTCAATTTTCCAATCATCATCGTCAGTCGTCTTCGTTCGCGTCCGTCGCTCGGCGCCCTAACCGCGCCCGCCGCCTCGCCGCGGCGCCCCTTCCCCTCTCGCGTCGCCTCGCTCGCACGCACACTTCTCGCACAACCGTCCGATGGATATTCCGGGCATCTTCCTGCACATGATCAAATCGGGGTGGTGTTTCGACTGCGTCCGTCGTCGTCGTCGTCGTCGTCGTCGTCGTCGTCAGTCGCGGCGTTCACAATCGCGTTCTCAATCATTCGTCGAGCGCTCGCGTCGTCGTCGCGCATCGTTCGCGCGCGCGCGCGCCGTCGTCGTCGCGCGCGTCGATCGCGTCGTCGTCGTCGCGCCGCACCATGTCGACCGCGCGCGCGCGGCGTCGCGCGTCGGTCCGAGTCCGTCCCGCGCGACTGCGTCTGGCGTCACTTCGCGCGCGATGGCGACGACGACGACCGCGGCGTTCGCGCGCGCGGCGCGCGCGGCGGCGCGCGCGGACGCGCGGGCGACCGGTCGCGAAGCGCGGCGCGCGGCGCGCGGCGCGCGCGCGACGCGACGCGCGAACGACGGCGAAGTCGAGGTCGAGGTCGGGACCGGCGACGGCGACGGCGCGCGCGGCGCGCGCGCGACGACGCGACGGCGCGCCCTCGCGGCGACGGTGTTCGTCGGCGCGGCGGCGTCGGGCGTCGGTGCATCGCGCGCGGAGGATGAGATTACGGCGGGCGCGCGGGAGGCGCTCGCGCTGGCGCCGACGACGTTCGACGACGTCGAGCTCGAACCGTACGTCGACCTGGATAACGGCTACGCGTTCTTGTCGCCCAAGGGTTGGGTGAAAGATTTACCGAATGGAATCGCGGAGATCGAGATACATCCCGTGAGCGAGTACGGCGGGCGACGGTTCAAGGTGCAGGTGCGACCGTACGGGAAGAAGACGAAGTCGCTGCGCGTCGACGAACTGGACGAACCCGAGTACGCGAATCCGCGAGCGTACGCCGAGGATGTAGCGCGGAAGTACGCGCCGTTGGAAGGCGAGGGCGAGACAAATCGAGGGCAAGCGGTGAGCAAGGTGCTGAGTTCGAGGATGAGCGACGACGGGAGGTATTATTATTTTGAGTACTCGACGGAGAGCATGTTGCCGCTGCATTTTTGGGGAGTGCTCGCGTTAGGACCTGGGCCGGTCGGGAGCGCGCGCAAGTTGGGGCGAAAAGACATCATCACCATGACATGTCAAATGCCCGAAGACAAGGGACCGGAAGCGGCGGCGCTTTTGGAGCACCTCGTGTCGACGTTCAAAGTTTTGGACGTGTAGAGTATCAAATCCAATCGCGTGCGGTATAGTAATTTTTTGATACACAGCTCGCTAAGCTCGCTAATCATCCGTCTCAGAGTCGGACGCTAAACTATCGCGATCCTCCAAAAGCTCCAAACACATTCCGAGCGCACGAGCTTTGTCGCGGATTCGGCACACGAACGCCTCCTTCTTCATCAACTCGCGCGCGAACCGCCGCCTAGCCAAATCGTGTGACTTCACTTCCAGTTTCAACTCGTTTTGGGTCTCTATGACGCGCTCTCGAAGCGCTGCAAGTAAATCGCCGTTTCTGAGCGATCTTATACGCAATTCTAAATTCATTTCCGTTGACAGCGCTTCTTCCGCCGCCGCGCGTGCGCGATGCAGTTCTTCGCTCACCTTGGTGAGCTCTTCCCTGAGTTTTTCTCGAGCCATTTGCTCTTCATGCAAAGTCGCCATGCATTCGCGTAGCGTCTCACGCGCCTCCACCTCCTTCGCCTCGGTTTCGTACAATCGACGCTCCATTTCCTCGCTCGCCACTCGCGCAGAAGCGAGCGACGATCGCAACATCTCGTTCTCCGTCGTCATCGCCGCCAAACTCGCAGATTTCATTCGCAACGCTTCATCCTTCACCGCTTCAGCTTCCCTCGCCTCGTTCGACATCCTCGCGATCGTCTCCTCGAGCTCGCGCGTCGCGTCAACTCTCCTTCCGTTTCCGTCGCGCATCTTTAATTTCGGCCCCGGAGATTCTCCCTGATGACGCCATTCCGGCAGCAACTCTCGCGCGAGTTCGCGCAGCGGGTCCCTATCGTCGCTCGCTTCCCTCGCGCGTTCTCGCGCGTCCGCGCCACCGTTCCGTCCCGGCGTCGTCGCCCGCTCGAGCGCGCGCAAGTATTCGCGCACTCTGACCCCGCGCTGCGCCCCGCTCGCGCCTTCCTCGTCCGCCACGGCGCACGACCGCATGAGTGCCGTGACGTTTTCAAACGTCAGCGCGTGTCCGCGCGCCCGCATCGTCGCGCGTCGCGCGTCGAACGGCGTGACGACGTCCCTGTCCCCTAACGACTTTGCGACGGTCGACACCGAAAAAGAAGCGCTCGCATCGCCGGTGGACGCGCGGGGCGTCGCGCGCGCGACCGCCTCGACGTCGTCGCGCATTCGCGCGCGCGCGCGCGCGCGTCGTTGAATGGTGAAGTCTACTCGCTACTACAAAGGACTACAGTCTCTCGGGACGGCGACGAAATAATGAAAAGCCTACCGGTTGTCGTTGTACTTCTTGCGATTCCTCGGTCGCCTGCTCACCCTAAATCGGTCGGTGCGCTTGTTATTGCGCGTGCGCTTACCCTTGGTGTGGACGCCCCAGGGCGTGACGCTGGGACGACCGCCCGACGTGCGACCCTCGCCGCCGCCGTGCGGGTGGTCGATCGGGTTCATGGCGACGCCTCGCGTCGTCGGCCTGATCCCACGCCAACGATTGGCGCCGGCTTTACCGATATTACGATTTTGATGCCCACGATTGGACAGCATCCCGATCGTCGCCATGCATCCCTCCAAAACTAAACGCTGCTCGCCGCTCGGAAGCCTGACGACGCAGTACCCGTCGTCGCCCTTCTTCACGAGCGTCGCCGCCGATCCCGCCGATCGACACATCTGCCCCCCTCGTCCCGGCACGAGCTCAATATTATGTATCGTCGTCTGCAGCGGTATATTCTTCAACGGCAGCGCGTTTCCGATCTTTATATCGCTCTCCGCTCCGCTCTCCAACTCGTCCCCGGCGCGCGCGCCGTGCGGCGCCAGCACGTACCTCGTCCCCAGTCCTCCCTCGTAGTCCACCAGCGCGATTCGCGCCGTGCGATTCGGGTCGTACTCCAGCCTTCGTATCACCCCTCGCGCGCCCGTGAGATCGCGTTTAAAATCTATCATTCGGTACAGTCGCTTCGCGCCGCCGCCCCGGTGCCACACCGTGATCCGCCCTCGCGCGTTCCTCCCGCCCGTCTTCCGCAGCCCGACCGTGAGCGCCTTGTGCGGGCGTCCTCGGTGCAGGCCCTCGCGCGAGGTCGTGATGCGCCCGCGCTGTCCAGGGCTCGTGGGCTTGTACGCGCGCATGCCCTCGCCCGCGCGCGTCGCGAACGCGCGCGCGATGGCGACGGCGCGGAACGTCGGCGTCGGCGCCGCCGTCGCGGCGACGCGCGCGCGCGCGACGACGGGCGGCGCGAGCGACGACGCCGCGGTCGCGCGCGTCGCCGCGAGCGCGCGCGTCGAGCGCGCGAGCGCGGCGCGGAACATGGTCGTCGCGCGTCGCGGTGTCGCGACGGCGCGACGGCGCGACGGCGCTCACGGCGCCGCGGAGCGCGACGCGCGCCATGAGCGCGTACGAAGACGCGGTGCGAACGACGCTCGGCGCGCTCGCGCGCGCGCTCGACGCGAAGCGGTGCGACGCGACGCTCGAGGGCGCGTGGAAGCTCGACGTCGCGCGAAGCGAATCGCTCGGCCCGTTCCTGCGCGCGCTCGGCGCGCCGCGAATCGCGACGCCGATCGCGGATAACCTGCCGACGACGGTGACGGTGAAGTGCGACGACGACGGACGCGGATTCGCGATCGTGGACGCGACGGCGCTGAGCTCGAGGAACGAGACGCGCGCGCGGTTCGACGGCGCGGAGACGCTGCGAACGACGCGGGGAGGGCGGAAGCGGTTTTATCTGTCGGGAGACGCGCGAGAGGGCGCGCTGGTGATCGTGTGTCGATTGTTCGAGCGCGGCGAGGGGTGGGCGACGGAGCAGATTCGCGGGATGGATCCGAGCGGGAGCGGGATGCTGCGAGAGCGAAACGTGCTCAAGCGACCGAACGGCGAGCCGGACGTCGTGGTCGATCGGTTCTTTCGTCGAGTGGTGGATTAGATGATTAGAGTGAAATTAGTTCTAATACTAGAGTGTTAGTGTCGTGGCGTCATCGCCGTCGTTTCGACGATGTTCATCGCTCGAGCAAGAGGACGGCCTCGACGTGCGCGGTGTGCGGAAATAAATCGAGAGCGAGCGCCTTCACGGGCGTGAATGGGACGCCGCCGCCGTTACCATCGGCGCCTTGCGGCACGCATAGATCAATAACGTTAGTCGCCATCGTGTTCGCGTTGCACGAGACGTACACGAGACGTTTCAAACGGTTTTCTCGCCGCAACGCCGACAATACGTGTCTATGCAACCCCGCACGCGGGGGATCAACGATTGCGACGACGTCATCGAACTCGTGATTCGCGCCCACGAGCTCCGCGTTGGTGGTTTCTTTCGCTTCGATGATCGCTTCTGTTTCTTCGTCCGCGCTCAAGTCCGGGTCGTCGAGCACAGATACGGCGGTGAACGGTTTTGGAGCGCGGCCATCGGGCCTGATCAACGTCTTGTAGTCGTTCAACACTTTCGGAAGAACGTGCTCCGCCTTGCCCGCGAGCCAGTCGGTATTATCGACTCCGTTGAGTTTCGCATTCGTGAACGCATCTCTGATGGATTCTTCCACGATGTCGACACCGACAACTTTTTTGACGGCGCGCGCGAGCGTCAAACCGATCGTCCCCGTGCCGCAGCACACGTCCAACAGCAAGCTTTGCCCACCAGGACTCGCCCACTCACCGGCGAGTCGATACAAAGCTTCGGCGGCGACCGTGTTAACTTGGAAAAACGCCGTCGCGGAAAGCGAAAACTGGAGACCGCACATGTGTTCGTGAATGATGTCTGCGGACTTCTCGCTCGGCGCGTTCGTCCTCAAATTTTTAATCTCCGCGTCGTCCGGCGCGACGTTCGATACACCGTCCCAGAACTGCACCAGACACGTCTTTAAATTGATTGGCTTCGCGCTCTTCGCGACGGCTTCTTCGACCGCGGCGAGAACGCCATCGCATTCCTCTTTCACTTGCTCGTCGGTGTAGCCTCGCGTGCACACTTGAAACATGACTAAAACTTCGTGCTTATCGCTATGTTCGCCCGATGGCGAGGGTAACGAGAACTCCTCGTCAGGGTACGTGAACGCTACCCGATCCGTCGCGTCGGGGTCTTTAATTTCCCCGTCCGTGCCCGCAGACGGTTTCGGAGGACCGGCGCCCGTTCGCAACCAGTGCTTCCAACCGTGTTCGCTCGCCGGCGCGGTGCCGGCTTCGCGACACAAGAATAGTCTCCAAAACCCTGTCGCCTTTCGCTTATCGTACACGGGCAGCCCTTTACCGTCCGCGGCCCGCGCGCGAAGGTACGTTTGCGTGGCGTCGCCCAGATACTTCGCCGTATCGCTGATGTTTCGGCATCCCGTGGGCGGCGCCACGGCGGTGACGCCGTCGCGAAACGACCCGACGTTAAAACCGCACGTGATCTCGCCGTTCGCGCTCGGCCCTATGGTAAATTCACTCTTGTTTCTATACCCATCCAGCACCGGCGACCGCACGATGCCTCCCAGCTCGCAACAAAGTTTATCGTTTCCCAACGCCGCGCGCATCCACCCCACGTCGGCGCGACGCCCGCTCTTCCTCGCCTTATTACTCGCGTTCCGCACCCCTCTCGTGATGTTCCGCATCGCTTCCGCGACGATCTCTTTCTTCCTAGCCAACTGTTCGCCGTAACTCACGTTCCACAGCGGCGTGATGACGTCGCGTATGTCCCGTCTCGCGTTCGCGTTCGCGCGTTCGATGAGCGCCGACGCGTCCGTCGACCCGTCCGTCGACGCCACTCCCGTCTTCCCCTTCGCCTTCGCCTGCTTCACGCGCACGCACCGCCCACGAAACTCGACCCTCTCCATCGCCGTCGTCGCCTCGATTCGATCGCCGACCTCGCCGAACGTCACGAAGCCGTACGTCCACCGCCGCCGCTTCTTGCTGCTCACGCGCCGGCACCCGAGCTCGGTCAACCACGCCGCGAACGCGCCGTCGTCCCACTGTTCGGGGACGCCCTGAACCATCGCCGTGCCGCCGCTCGCGCCCGCGAGCGCGACCGCGCCCGTCGTCGTCGTCGTCGTCGTCGTCGTCGTCGTCGTCGCGTTTTCATCCGCGGCGGCGCCGCCCGCGCTCGCGTCCGCGCGCGCGCGCTTCGCGTCGTCCGCGCCCGCGTCCGCGACGTCCTCTCGCGCGCGCTTATCGCGCGTCGCGTCGGCGTCGGCGTCGGCGTCGGCGTCGGCGTCGCGCGACATCGCGTCGGTCGGCGTCACTGCGCGTCGCGCTCTGATGACGTCGCGGTCGCTTCGCGCGCGCGTCTGCGCGCAGACGCGACGCGTCGACGCGCGCGCGCGACGCGGTGGGCGCGTCGCGCGCGCGACGACGCGCGCGGGCGCGGACGCGGACGCGAGCGAGGGCGTCGGGGAGACCGTTTCGACGCATCTGGATGAGGGAGCAATCGACGACGACGCAAAGACGACGACGACGACGACGACGACGACGACGACGACGACGACGCTCGACGCGCTGGCGTCCGTGCTCGTCGATCGCGCGGGCGATAGGAACGGCGACGACGCGTCGACGACGGCGACCGAGGCGCGCGAGGCGACCGAGGCGAAGGCGAAGGCGAAGGCGAAGGCGAAGGCGCGGGACGCGAACGCGGCGGAGGCGTCGAGACGGCGAGCGACGCCCGAGGGCGTCACGGACGCGTCGTGGAAACCGTATTGGAGCCCGTTGTCGACGATGTATAACGTGCCGACGGTCGAACCGACAGTGGCGTACTTCATCGCGTTCGCGCACTGCGCGGCGTTCGCGACGGATTTGGCGCTGCTGCGGAGCGGGACGTCCAACGGCGGAGATTTGTTCATTCGTTTGGCGTTGTTCGATAACGCCGTGGTGTACGGGAGTCAGTGGATGCGAACATTCACGGCGTGTTTCGTGGACTTTGGGTTGTTGCATTTCGCGCTCGTCAACGTCGGGTTGGTGACGATTGGAGCCGAAGCCGAAGCCTTGCTCGGCACCAGGCCGTTTCTGGCGGTGTACGCGTTGAGCGCGGCGATGGGGGGCATCGGCTCGATGGCGTTCGACCCGACGACTTTGCACGTAACCTCAAGTGACGGTCTGATGGGTGTTTTCGGTGCGTTGTTACTTTACTCGGCGCTGAACGTCGAGAACGAGTGGAACCTTCGCGGCTTCACCGTGCGATTGCTCTATTGCGGGTTCTTCTCGGTTGGTTTTCAATACCTCGCGAGTGTCCCCACAGAGGATGGCACGCACGTCGTGAACTCCGTGGGACACCTATGGGGCTTTCTGGCCGGCGCGGCGATGGGCTACGCCGGGCTCGCTCCCTTGTTTACCTCTGGAAAGAAATTTTCCAAGCCGCCGGACGACGGGCGCAAAAATCTAGAAGACGTCGGGGCGGGTCCGAGAAAGACGTTCGTCATGCTCGGTTCGGCGTCCACCGCGCTCGTGGCTTTATGCGTCGTCGTTTTGCTCAAGAGAACTTTAGACGTGGACCCGAGAGATGTATTTTAGTTCGACCTCGCCCGCCGTCGACGCCCGACGCCGGTTGTTGTAACCTCGCGCCGCACAATCACGCTCGACTCGTCTCGATGTCGCACGCCGTCACTCACGCGAACGCCGCGCGCGCGACGCGCGTCGTCACCTCGCGTCCCGCGTCTCGCGCGTCGCGTCGCGCCCGCGTCGGCGTGAAATCGCGCGCGACGTCGTCCGATGACGTCGCTCTCGGCAGGCGCGACGCCGTCCTCGCGGCCATCGCGCTCGGCGCGCTGACGCGCGCGGACGACGCGCGCGCGATCGGATTTCAGAAGGAACTGAAGAAACGCGGGCCGGTGAGCGAGGACGCGTACTCGAAGACGGCGGGATTTGAGTTTCGAGGCGAGGCGAGGGACGGGGTGAAGTACGTCGACGTCGTCGAAGGGAAGGGAAAACCCGTCGAAGCGGGCGCGCTGACGACGCTGCACTTTGAGTGTAAATACAGAGGTTTGACGGTGTCGTCCACGCGCGAGGCGCGCACGCTGGGGGGGAATCGCACGATTAGCGAGCCGTTTCAGTTCAAGTACGGGACGCTGCCGAACGAGTTCACAAAGGCGGCGAAGAGAAAGAACATCATCGGCGTCGGGATCGAGGTGAGGATCGATCCCGATTTGAGAGAGCTTTACGTGGTGAAGTGCGTGTTCAACGGTCCGGCGGATCGCGCGGGAATCAAACCGAACGACGTCATAATCTCAATCGACGGCGTCGGCGACCTCGTGGACAAGCCGATTCAAGATATCGGAGCGTTGCTCGTCGGCGACGTCGGGACCGAGCTCGAGTTGAAGGTGAAGAAGGGCGGCTCTCGCAACGGTCCGGACGCCCCGATCGAAACCTTCAAGTTGACGCGAGAGGTTACCGCTGTAGCGACGCCGAAGCGCGAAATTCAAGTCGACGGTGGCGGAGGACTCTTTACCGGCGGCAGTGGCCCCAAACCGCCGCCGATTATTTACGTACCGGAGGCACTCGCGGGAATGCAGGTGGGTGGTCGACGCAAAATAATCGTCCCTCCGGATGTCGGTTTCGAGGACGTCGGGGAAGGTGAAATTCCTCCGGGCGCGACGTTCGAGCTGTTGATTGATTTGCTCGACGTTCAAGAGAAGTCTTCGTAAAATCAGCCGGTTGGCGCGCTCACGTTCGTGAACATTCAAAATTCAATCACTCCACGTGCGCGCAGTGTGGAAGGAACTCGCAGGATTGTAATCTATTTTTTGCATCAAACGTACTGCACTTCGCGACTTGCGAGCAATATGCCGAAGGAAAAGGTTACGCCGCCAAAGAAGAAGACAGGCAGTAAGACGGATAAGAAGGCGAGACCGAAAGCCGATGCAGCGGATGGTCTGTCGGGCGAGGGTCCGATTCAAGAGACTCGCGCAGAACTCTTAGCGAAGATCCAAGCTGTGGAGCGCGAAGCGGTCAAGGCCAACGAGCACAGAAACTATATGCAGCTCGAGCGCGACAAGATCGATTCATTTTGGGAAATCACCAAAGCAGAGCTCGAGTCTACTAAAGTCGACTTACGTGATGCTCAGCGCGAGCTGGAAGTGGCCGGCGAACAGCACGAGATGGAGCTGCGTCTACAGACTCATAAGCTCAAGCAAGTCAAACACGAGCGTTTGGAGGCGGAATCAAAGGTTCGCGCACAGTACGACCAGGCAGAAGCACAACTGCGGGAGGACTGTCGAGATCGACTGCAAATCAAATATCAAGAACTTGCGGCGATGGAGGCGAAAATTCGCGAGATTCGTCGCGAGCACGAAGATCGTCGCCGAAGACTAAAATTAGAGCACGATGCGAATTTAGGCGCAGCGCGAAAGCAGTTTGAGCAGAGTGCCTCGGAGCACGTGAACAAAGTCGAGCGAGAATCGTTTGACGCCATGAATTCCTTCAAGTGTCGCGTCGAAAAGCAGCTCGCTGACACTGAGGCGAGATATTCAACCTACATTGATGAGCTCGTCGAAACGCACACAAATGCGTACGCCGAACTCAAAGAGTACTTCAACTCGCTGACAGACACGCACGTCGTTGAGATTAATCGACTTGAGCAACGTCTGAATGCGAAAGAAGAGAGATTACACAAGCAAGCCCTAGAGTTAAACGAGATTCGTAAGAAAAACGCAGCGCTTGTGGTCCCGCTGACGCAAGCCGAACACAAATGCGAGGAATATAGAAAAAAACTTCTTCATTCCGAGCGCAAATGCAAACACCTCCAGTATAGCGAGAAAGCCCTACACGACATACAGAGCCAATTGAAGAGTTCAAAATGGCAAAATGAGATTTTGATCCAAAAGTTGGAGAAAAGCGAGGAAGATTTAGAAGCTCTGAGGCATGAAGGGATGTCGCATCGGTTCTGCGCGCCAAGTTTTACGAAGACGATAAAGTAGACGAACGTTTGTTGTTGTACTTTCTGTGTTAACAAGAGAACTAAGAGTCAAATTCCAAATCGTACGGCTGGTGTTGCCGCTGCGCGTGCTTAAACTTTTTCGTCGGTATCCATCGCATCTTCGGCCTCTTTGGCCTTCTCTTCCACCCACGCGTGGAATTTCGCGAGGCGAGCCTTTTCATTCTTTTCGAGCAATGATTTGCGCTTCGCCGAAGCTTTGCCGTTCGTCTTCGCCTTCTTCTTCGCACGGCGTAATACATCTTCGGTGTCAAGTACATACGATACCTTGCTCGTGCTACAGCTGACTTTGCATTCTAATGAATTCGTCACGATGGCATTTTCCATCGCCGCGTCCAAGTCGCTAAAGCCAGCCTTCTCCTTCGATCGGCTCAGGAATACGGCGGTGTGTTCATCGTCGTCATCATCAAGCTCCGCAGACTCTGGAATATCATCGGTGGCCGGAGTGGTCAAGAAGGTCTGTAAATGCGTCGCAAAGCGCGCGTCCATCGTTCCCATCGGCAAGTCGGGCCGTTCCGGTCCCACTTCTACGAGTCTAACAAACATTGTCTTGCCATCTTCGGATGACGCTAAGCGATAGCATGCTTCGTCTTGCAGTAGAACACACGCATTTGCGCGGTAGATACCTTCGTTGAACGACGCTTCACGAGCCAATTCATAGTCGTGGAGGTGCAAAAGTTTACTGCTCGGCTCCTCCTGAATAACAAGTTGCACTTGTTTGATGACTTTATAGATGAGCTTGTCTAAGGTGAACAGGAGGTACGATTTCGCTCCCAACAGCGTGCGACAGTCGTCCTCGAATTTACCAGACTCCGTTGTGCCGTTCAACAAGTGGAAGAGTAGTCGAAGGAACTCGGTGTGGACATCAGCTTGCTTGCGCGCGGGCTTGCTCGCCTTGGCCATGGCCGCAGCGCTCTCTCGCGCAGTCGACATGCGCTCAAACAAATGCGAATGAAGACGGAACATGTGGTAAATCTGATCGTTGGCGTAGAACACAGTCCTCTTCATGTTCTTAAGCGCAACTGCGGCCGACGCTTCGGCGGCATCGACGATCCCACTGACGGGTTTGCAGAGTGCAAACTCTTTTTCCTCTTCGTCGTCTTCGTCATCCTCTTGTTCCTCTGCTTCCTCTTTTGGCTCAACTTTCGGTGCTTTCCGCGCACTCGAAACTCGCATTTTATCGTCCTCGTCTTCTTCTTCTTCGTCTGATTCGGACTTCTTATTCTCGTTGAGTTTCTTGACGTCCTCTTTCTCGGTACCCCGAACAAAGTTCGCCGCCGCCTCGGCGGAGGAATCCTTGAAATCATCCGGATTTTCTCGGTTTACGTTAAAGAAGGACTCGACAAAGTTTCGATAAAGCGTCAAAACGCGCTCGCCTTGCTCCGAGTTGAGCATTTCGTTGGTACTAAACTTGATAACGGCGTACACGTCGTCGTGCACCCGGGCGTCAGAGTAATCAAGAGTGAGATCAGGAGACTCGTCCACCGGAGGCATCCCCTTGCCGATGACTTCGTCGGACGTCTTCTTCTTGTCGTTCAACTCCTTGACTTCCTGGGTCATACCCTTCATAGAGAGCGCCTTTTTGTCCATTTGCTTGAAGTAGAAGGATTGATGATCGAGAGACTTGGCGTAATTCTTCGTGTACACGTCGGACCAAATCGGCATCATCTCGTTCTTCAGCTCGACCCACTCTTCCTGCTTTTGGTGCAAACGCTTCAAGACGATTGGGATCGTCGCTTGCGGCGCAGTCTTGACCAGGTATCCGATTTCATCCCCACGATCACCGTAGATGCGCAGGATGGCGCGCTCACACACGGCGCCCAAGTATCCTTCGGGCATGACCGCGGCTCCGCGAGCCTCCTCGGGCATCGCGTTGATTTCTTCCTCAAACTTTTGCAACTTTTCGATGCAAGACTTGGTCGTTTCGAGAACCATGTCGATCTCGAATCGATCATCTTCACAGCGGAACAACGCCTCCTCGTACTGGTTCTTACGCATCGCCTTGAAAGAGTAATCCTCCGAACCCGAAGTCACCGCCACCCAGTTGTCGTTGAGAACATCCTTGCACAGCTGCGTCCTCGTCGTACACGGGGCTGGCGGGAAGTTCTTGGGCAACAATCGGTACGACGGGCCACAGCGCTCGCTCATGGAGAGATCCAACTCCGAAATGGGTTTGGAGACGAATTTCTCGCGCTCGGCCACCACCTTCATGAGTTGCAAATCCTTCGGCGACAGCTTCTCTGGCGGTCGTTTTGCCATAGATGGGTCGAAATCGAGCGCCTCGCACCGAGCGACAAAATCACTAAATCCAGACTGAAGCTCGGGGAACTTGCCGAGAATGTCGTATGCGAGCGTCGACATCTCCATCTTGGTGATGATACCCATGTTGAAGATGTTCAGGATCTTGATGAACTCGTTGTATGCGTCGCGGTTGCGAAGTCTCGCCTTTACTTTTTCGAAAAATGCGAGCTCCTTTGCCAGCGCCGCCGCCGCGCGTCTCGCCTCAGCCTCTTCCGGAGTTTCCGGCGGCAACCCTTTTCTACCACGCACGCCGCGCACACCGCGTCCCTTCTTACCAGCCGCCGGTTGCGTAGAATCGGGCAAAAAGTACGTAAACTCGTCCAAAAGGTCGTGATGATGTTTGAACAACTGCGCCACTTCCTCGTAGACCTGCGAAATCGTCTTCACGTTCTTCCTGTACATGTTCAAAATCTCCAGGAAGTTCTTATACACGCGCTCGTCGTTCGAAAATCTCGACTTGATCTTGTTCACGTACGATATCGCGTGCACGAATTCGACTTGCGGCTTCGCTCTGACGCCGTGATCCATCGCCTCCTCGTCGTCTCGCTCGATGTCCGCGACCGTAATCTCGTGTCCTCGAGGCAGAAATTGATTGAATCCGAGGATTAAATCCGTGTGTCCGCGAAAAATTCGCTTCACGCGCTTGATCACCCCCTCCGTGTCCAGCCTATTCGCCTTAAACTCCTTCATGATCTCCAAAAACTCATCGTACGTGTGTCTCTTATCGCGCAATCGCTCCTTGAGCTCCCTCAAGTAACTCAACGCCTCCTGCTTGCGCGCCTTTTCGCTCAGAGGTTCACTGCTCGCGCCCCCCGCTCCCGGCCTGTCGTCCGTCCGCGATCGCGCGCGCGTCGTCAGTCATCGCGCGCGCATCGCCGCGCGCGTCGTCGTCGTCCTCGCGTCGCGCGCGACGCCCTCGGTCGTCGGTCGGTCGCCCGTCGTCCCGTCGAAGGCGGCACGAAAACTCGGCGCCGATCTCGTCGCGAATCCCGCGTCGCGCGTCGTCGTCGCGTCGCGCGCGCGCGCGTCGCGCCGACGCGTCGACGCGCGATCGCATCGTCGTCGCGTCGCGTCGCGTTCGCACCGCTTGATCGCCGCGCCGGCGCCCGGGCCGTCGTCGCGCGAGCGCTTCATCCCTTGACCGCGCGCCGCGCGCGGGTTCGATTTTAAATGCGCGCGCGAGAGAGAACGCTCGCGTCGGCGCGCCGGGACGTCGCGCGCGCGCGGAGAGCGCGATCGCGCGACGATCGGCGCGAGAGGCGCGCGCGAGGCGTCGCGGGCGAGCGGGCGCGCGCGTGTGACGCCGGACGCGCGCGCGAAACGATCGAAATCAGCGCGCCGGCCGCGGTTTGCCCTCGCGCGCGGCGACCGACCGAGATGCGCGATCGGGTGTCGGGCGCCGCGCGGTGGTCGTATTGTGGGCGAAGTGGGGGGGATGAAAATTTTAGGGAGACGCGCGCGCGAACGCGCGCGCGCGCGGAGGGACGCGCGATCGATGATCCGATGGGTGGGTATTAAAATCATAGGATGACGCGCGCGCGCGATGAGGCGATGGTGTGGGCGCGCGACGCGCCGAAATCACCGAGGGCGCGCCGTCTTTTTCGCCGCGGCGGCGGCGTCTCGAGCTTGGAACTCCTGTTCTATGTTCTTTCGCACGGTCTCGAGCATCGTGCGCGTTTGCTTGCGCGTTTGAGTGGCTTGCGCGAGCATCGCTGGATCGACGGTGAGGCCGTTGTCGGCGCGAGCGCGCAACGTTTTCACCGCGGCGTCAGCCTTGAGATACATCGCTTTGATTTCGGCGAGAAGTTTCTTCTTCGCCGGATCGACGCTCGGATGCTGTTGAGAAGCGGCGCTAGCCGCGGAATTTTTGCGTTTTTTGCGCATTTTTGCGCTGTACTCTGGATCGCGCCACTTGTCGGCGATGGCTTTAGAGATCTTCGCGCGGTGCTCGCGCGTTCGCTTGTTGGCCACCTTTGGCTTCACTTTCCGCATCGCTCGACGCTTCAAGACGAGCGTGGCGACGAGCTGCTTCTTCAACTCGCGTTGCGTCTTTAGGCGTACCTTTTCTTCATCCTTTTGACGTTGTCGAAGCCGTGCGATGTCGGCGGTGCCGTTGACTCCAAAGGTCACCGTCATCACCGCGGAGTTTCGGCGAACGAATATCCCCGCTGAAGCCGCGCCGTTCATACCTCTCTTCAGGCCCCAGACCTGTTTGGACTCCAAGCCAGCTGTCTCTAGCTTTCGCGCCCGCGCTCTTTCCACCGACGCCCTCTTGATCTTCGCTCGCGTGTACTCGGAATGACGAGCGTTGGATCCGTTGTACGACGCCTTTAGGCGCTCTCTGTACGCGGGATTCGCCATGTGCATGAGCGTCGTCGCGCGAATTTTTTCGATCGTTTCCTTGCTATGCTTGCCGCCTTTATTCCAGGGCACCTTACCAGTGTTCGCGGTACCGATTCGACGGCGTCGCAACTGTTCCACCTTGGCCATGTCCTTCACCGTACCCACGGCTTTCAAGGTTTCAAACTCCTTCTCGCTAATAACCACAACCTTGATCGGCTCACCGCTAATATCGACGCCGTTTCGCACGCGACATCTGAAGACGTTACACGTCGGACAAGGACAGCCGTTCAAGTGGTACAGCGTCTTGCGCGCGCCCATGATGAAACCGTCGTCGGGCGTCACGAAGACGACCCTCTTGTAGTCGTGCTCGACTCCCGGATCGCCTTTACCCAAATTCTCCACGCAGTGCGTCCACGAAATCTCCTTCAACGCACCACCCGATCCATTTGAACCTCGCGCACCGTCCGATCGCATCGCCACGACCGACGCGCGCGTCAAAGACCGCGCGCTCGCGGCGCGCGCCGCGTCCCTCCCTCGCGTCGGCGTCGCGCGCGCCTCCAACCCCCCCTCTCCCGCGCTCGCGCCCCCATCCGCGCCCTCGACCGGCGTTTGCAGCGCACCGAGCTTCGCCCGCGATCCCCGCGCGTTCGCGCGTCGTCGCGTCTTCGCGCGCGTCGTCTTCGCGCGCGCGTCCGCGCGAAGTCGCCCTAAACCCCCGAGCGCGGCCGTCGCCATGACGCCCTCCCGTCCGCGCGCGCGCGACCGGCGTTCACCGCCCGTTCGCGCTCGCGACGCGCTCGCCTCGCGTTCGCGACCGCGCGCTCACGTCGCGCGCCGTCGCTCGGCGCGCGCGTCGCGCGAGTTCCCTCGCGCGCGTTCGAGCCGCAGCCGCCGCGCCCCGCCGTCGCTCGGCGCGCGCGCGC
>Ga0209666_1000774_pt1 | contig 24217 bp, 11 predicted proteins | sample SaaInlV_125m_DNA_FD_184679 | JGI IMG/M metagenome (GOLD analysis project Ga0209666, IMG submission 184679) | Marine microbial communities from expanding oxygen minimum zones in the Saanich Inlet - Saanich Inlet SI037_S3LV_10m_DNA (SPAdes)... | ecosystem: Environmental > Aquatic > Marine >...
ATACGGTGACGCGCACCGCCTCCAACTCGCAGCCTCGGCCTCTCGCCTGAACGCAGCCCCCTGTCGCCCACAGACCGCGCCAAGAACCTCCGCCCCAAGCGCAACATCAAGACGGCGATGAACCACGAGATTATGTTGTATGGTGGGCGCCGCCCATGGCCACAGCCCAGCGCCCGGCCCTGCCCCGCGTCTGCGCTTCTAAGCACGCACCGTTCTCCTTACAGGCATCGCTCAGAAGGAGCAAATGGGTTTCGACGTCTGGCCACGAGCATCAAACCATAGCACAAGCCACTCTTGTCGCGCTGCCTGCTCACCCCGCATCCTGGTTTGTGCGCAGAAAGCGGTCGAGGAGTGCAAGTACCGCATGAGTCGCTACGGAGTCTCGTGCGCCTTTGCACACGAACACGCTCAACCACGCACTACAACTTGTTGTTATCTAACGACCACGCTGCTTGTTCACAGGCCCAACATGCTGATTCTTCCCCCTCAGGAAAACTTACGCAGTTTGAACCACATCCCTAAATCCTTCCCATGCGCACGTCGTGGTGGTGCTTGTACCACGCCTCTCTGGTTGCGGCACTTGGAGGAACACCCTTCCAGCTTTTGGGCCAGTTCTCAACACCAATCTCGTACAACACGTCGTCCTCGGGAATACGGATGCGCTTTTTGTTGTTTTCCTTTGGAGACAACGCGCAGAGGTTTGCCTTTGACCAGCAGCGCTTGATGTCGTCGACATCCTTGGCGTACCACTTCTTCGCAATCTTGTGCTCAATCTGCCACGCCTTGCCGTAGTTCTCCATCGTCATCGTATCGTCAAAGGTGCTTTGGAAATGCTGCGTGGCATCTTCGGGAGATGAAAACTCCGTCATGCCCTTCACTGTTTCGGAACGCCCTCGGACACCTCGCATCTGATCAGAAAGGCGGTTGGAAATCATCATCATGAGCTTCTTGCCAGGGTCCGCCATAATCGCATCGTTTTTGCGCTTTTGTTTTGCGCGGTGCTTCTCCGTGCCCTCGTACCGGTCGACGGATTCGACATACCCATCCGTCTTGTGGTACCTTGCAAGCGCCGCAAGGTGGGATTCACGACCCTTTGACGTCTTGCGGTACTTACGCACCGCCCTATTTGTGACGTCAGTGCAGCGCAAGCAAGCTTGGACGCGCACAGTCTCGCCTCGAAATTGACGCGTCCCAAAGAATCCTTCGATCATCGTCCGTTTGCAAACGCGACATTGAAATGTCGGCATTGGGACCAGCACCGTCCCCAAACGGGGATACCACCACCCATCTTGACTCTTAGCAGTTGCAAGCCTCACGTCTTTTTGTTCTTTTGCGTGGCAGATGCTGCTCTACATGGCGCTCGCGCCCGAGTCCAAGCTTAGTGCGCCCCATTGCGACTCGAACGCCTTGCCCCGCCCGCCCTGCCCGCCCCTCGCTTACGCGTGCCCCCTCGCCCGCGCAGCCTACAAGGAGGGCGGCCCCGCCGCCGAGGCGCGCTTCGAGGCGGGCGTGGCCGGCTTCGAGGCGCGCGCCTTCCGCGGCTGCGGCGTCTTCACCAGCGAGCCCTTCGAGGTCTCGGACGACTCCGACTCGGTGCAGATGCTCACGCGCTCGTCGCAGATCGGCGAGTTCTACATCATGATGCCGCCGCAGGTCAAGCCCACGGGCGGCGCGGGCTCCAACCTCCACACGGCGGACATGCTCATCTACGACGAGGAGTCCGACAAGCACGTGCGGATCACCTGGCGCCAGGCGCTCGCCGCCACGCTGGCCGCCGTCAAGACCGTCGGCGACGACAAACCGGTGCTGGGCAACCCCGGCGTCAGCAAGGGCCACTCCGGCACCCTGGAGCTCTCGACATGGATTACACTGGCCGAGGCGGTCGCCAAGTACAGCTCGGGCAAGGACGAGGCGGGTACCACCGTCACGGTCGCCGACACCGCGTGGCAGACGCTGTCGGATAGTGGCGCGCTGGACATCCGCATCGTGGTGGCGCGCCCCTTCATCGAGCACCTGATGGTGCGTTGCAGCAGCCCCTTCGCCCCCTTGCCCGCGCGCGCGTCTGACCCCTCCACCGCCGTTCGGCGCAGCACAACGTCATCCTCGCGGTGTCGGGCCGCGAGACGGGCGCGACGCTCTTCGGCCCGGCGGACATGCAGTTGAGCGCCAACACCCAGGTCAAGACCATCGAGGGTGCGCGTCGCGCCCGCACGCGCGCTCCAGCTTGCGCCCGTGGCCCTTCCCGCCACCAGCCGCTGAGCGCGCCACTCGCGGTGCGCAGGCCACTACACGGGCCACTTCAAGGCCGTGATCACCAAGCCGCAGAACGTGCTCGTGATGAGGGACGTCGCGTGTGCGGGCTACGTCGCGGGCGGCAACGTGCGCTTCTTCGCGGAGGACCACGAGGGCAACTTCACCGTCGATGCGTGCAACGCCAACCTCATGTCGCGCCTGTCCTTCGACGACGACGTGACCGACAAGTACGCCTCCATGCTCGCCTTCCCGGCGCACGAGGGCCAGTTCAAGGGCGGCCAGCTCGACACCTGCATGAGCGTGACCACCCGGCTGCTGCCGTGGGAGGTCTCGAACTCGTCGACGCACGACTCCTTCCCCGGCGGCCACCAGATGTTCACCGCGTACCAGCAGGTGCTCAACCTTCGCCAGATCCACTATGGAGAGGACATGAAGGCGGCCGAGAACCAGGACTTCATCTCGCAGGCAACCCTTGTCGCCCCTGAACCCCCCCCCCCTCTGTTTCCCAACCCGCAACCCGGCGCCCAACTGACGCATTGCGTTCCCTTTGTGTGCGCAGGGCTCGACCAACAACAGCACGTGCTTTCTCGGCCCGCACCGCAAGTACGACCCCTTCACCAAGACCTTCTACTCGCTCACGCCGGGCCAGGGCCACGTGCGCGCCCGCCCGCGCGCCCGCCCGCGCGCCCGCCCGCGCCCGCCTTGCGCGTCGCTGACCGCTGCCTGCCGCGCGTGCGCAGTTCGGCCCCGACGCGATTCCGGGCGACGCGCGCTGGCGTCGCGGTAAGCGCCCGCGCCTGCCAACCGCGCCCGCGCTCGTTGCTGGGCCGCCCCTCACCGCCCCTCCCCTCCACGACTGCAGGCGAGAGCGTGTCGCTCAAGACGGCCCGCGACTCGATGACGTCGCTGGAGTTGGCGCAGCACGCGCAGATGGTCTACTCGCAGCGCTCTTAGAGCGGCGGCGACGGGCGCTCGCTTCGACCCACAAGCCGCGGCGCGTGAGCGCAAGACGCACCGACGTGTCCGTGTGCGTGCGTGTGTGCGTGCGTGTGTGCGCGTGTGCGTGCCTTGGGCGTTTGATTAAGAACCCCTTCTGGCGGAGGACAGAGCGTTCGTTTTTAAAACTCCGCCACTGCTACCTGGGGTGCACCTTGCAGCGGGCGCCGCCAAACTTGAGCGAGTCCATCGTCAGCTGGATGCCGCCGGTCGCGACGCACCGCGCCGAGCACGCGCCGGTTCCCGCGGACCCCCCTCTGCTGGCGGCCAACGGCGCGTACTCGCGGTTGACGGCGTGGAAGTGGCCACGCGGCGGGCTGGACGCGCGCCGGCGCGCGGGCTGGAAGAGCGTCTGCGGAGGCGCCACGGGCAGCGCCATGGACACGTGCCGCTGAGCGCCGGGCGCCGAGGTGGACGCGATGAGCGCCTCGCGCTCGGCAAGCCGCTCGGACGCCGTCAGGTTGCCGATGAAGGCGCTCATGCCCATTGCGTTGCCGCCGCCGTTGATCTCGCGCAGGATGCACGGGTTGGCGCTCGCGGCGCCGCGCGCGGCGTAGATGCGGTGCAGCATCTCGGGCGTCGCCGAGCCCGGGTTGCAGTTGGTGTCGAGCAGCCCGCCCACCTTGAGGACGCTCGCGACGAGCTCTGCGCGGGAAAGGGGGGGCGCGGTGCCCTCCACCGCGCCTGGCCAAAGATGGGGCCGACACGCACGCGCGCCGCGTGCAGGGTTGAAAGCGGGCCCGAAAGCCGGGGGGCCAGGGGTGGCCAGGGCGCTGCGGGGCACTTTCGGCCCCCGCAGCCGTTCCTGCGCAAAAAAAACTGGTGTGGTCCGTCTCGCGCGGCCACACGAGCGAGCGCACCATCGCGTAGTTGCTGAACGGCTTGCCGACGCACTGCGTGCGCACGTAGTGCAGCATCTTGTGCTCGGCCGCCTTGCTGCACCCGAGCTGGATGAAGAGGTTTTGCGGGTTGCGGCCCGTGCGCTCGACGAGTTCCACCCCCACGCTGTCGTTGAACACGCGCGCCACGTGCTTCATGGTCTGCCCGTCGCCGCCCGCGCTCTGTGTAGCACAGTTGAGGGTGGTGGCGTCTGGTTCGGTGCCCGTAGGTGCGCCAACCCCAACCCGGCGTTTGGTCAGGGCAAACGCCGCGTCCGCCACGCGGGGCCGTGGCCGTGCCAGCAGGCGCGCATCCTAAACCTGGTCACGTGCCGGTCTACGAGTTCGAGCGTGCGGGGTTGCCTCGCCGAGCGAGATCTCGCAGTGCGTCAGGTTCGACATCTGGCACACGGCCGACGCCAGGTTGAGCGCGGGCTCCTTCCACCACTTGGGGTGGATGCGGTAAAAGATGAGCGTGACGCAGCTGCCCTCGTCCGACATGGATCGCCCGTTTTCTTAAAACGACCCCAAACCGGCCCGCTCGCCCCTGCTTTCACGCACGCCTCCCCGTTACCTACAGGGTGCCCCGGAGGGAATATATCGTCAGGCACTGGAGGGGCCCGGCGAGGCCACCTCCTCGAGCGCCTTGCGGCCCAGCTCGCGCGCCCTGGTGAGGCCCGCGATCGCCTTGTCCATCTCCTCCAGCGTGGCCTGCGAGAACTCGGTCGCCTTCGTGCACGCGGCGTGCAGCCGCTTCACCTGCGCCGTGGGCACCGTGCAGGTCTCGCCCTCGAAGTGCTCGCGGTGCGCGCTCGCCAGCGTCTTCACGAGGTTGCTCATGGCCGCAACGATCGCCGTGGGCGTCGCGGCCTGCTGGATGTCGCCGAGGTCTTGGGCCACCTGCTCAAAGAAAGGTGCACAAGTGAGCACAAGTGGCCGCTTCCGGGCATGGGTCGGGGGCGGCACGCAGCGTGTGTGCTTCTGCCGGTTTGTTGTGCGCGGTTGTGCGCGGTTGTGCGCGGTCTTGCAAGGGTTGGTGCAGCGGTTCGCACCTGGCACGCGCTCGCCTCCGCCATCGCGGGGGCGCGCCCGCCATCCCGCCACGCCCGCACGTCCTCGTAGCTCTGCGCGGCAATCTCGCGCATGGCGGAGCACAGGGCAGTTTCCTTGACCGCCAGCATCGCTTCGGCTGCGGTCATGCGCGTCGCGTCGGAGACCGGCGGCGGCGCCGGCTCTTCGACGCGCCGCTTCTTTGCCCGCGCCTTCTGCTTGCGCGGCGCCTTGGCCGCCCCGACGGAGCTGCTCGAGCTGGCCGCGTCGCCGTCGTCTTCGTCGTCGCTCGTGGCCCGCTCCGAAGCGTCGGCGTCCACGCCGTCCTCCTCGCCGTCGTCCTCGTCCTCCTCGGAAGACGAGCACGCGCTGGTCATCGACTCCTGCTCCTCGTCGCTGCTCTCCTCGTCGGCGGCCCGGCCCTTGCGCTTCTTCTGCGCCCCCTGCGTTTGCCTGCCGTTCTTGCGCGAGGACGAGGGGCCGGCCGTCGCCGCCGGCCTGGCCGCCGCCGGCCTGGCCGCCGCCGGCGCAGCCGCCTCCGCCTCGGAGCCCGAGCCGGCCTCGTTGTCCGACGGGTCCGAAGGCGCCAGGGTCACGCTGTCTGCCACGCGCTCTGGCGGGCGCTTCCTGCCGGGCGGCGGCGTGCCCTTCTTGGCGACCGTCTTGTCCTTGGCCGGCGGCGGCGGCGGCGGCGCCTTTGCCTCCTCGTCGCCCGCCTTGGCGTCCAGAGCAAATAGCGTGCGCGCCTTCTCCAGGACGCGCACGCAGTCCGGCGCGTGCTTGTTGAGCGCGGGCACGTGCTGCGAGAAGACCTTGGGGTCGGCCTGCTCACAAAAACAGGCAAACCTGAGCAGAATGCGGCAAAACTGGGATTGTGGGGTGGGGTGGCTGTGAAGTGTGCAAAACATGCACGCGGGTCAGCGACCCGCTGTTCTTCCGTCAGCGCCAGAAAGCACCGCGGAAGTAGGGAGGTCAGCGTAACCCCACAGAAAGTTTGTCTCATCGATGGACCCCGTCCCAACCCATGCCGACCGCGTCGCCAAACGCGGCAAAGAAGTTGTTGCGCGCGCCATTGAGGTCGCGGCTGATGACCGTGCCACAGCGGCTGCAGTTGTGCGTCTTGTCGCCACCGAGCTGCGCGTTCCAGTGGCCACAGTCCCCGCACGTCTTGGACGTCCCGGGCTCGCCCGAGTCGGAGATGACGTGCCGCCCCGCGTGCCGGTACGCCGCCGCGTGCAGCCGCTGCGTGAACAGGCCATGCGACCACGTGAGCATCGCCCGCGCCGTCCTCGAGCCGAAGACGCGCCCGTCGCGCGGCACCATGCGCGACGTGGCCAGCTTGGGCGCCACGACGAGGTCGTGGTGGCGCAAGAGGTAGTTGGCCGACGCGTAGTGGCCTGCAGCGACGTAGTCGTGCAGCCGGCACCGCTCACGCGCACGCGTGCGCTTCATCTGCCGGAAGCGCTGCCGCCGCTGCCACCGCGTGCGGTGCGGCGCGGCGGTGGCGTAGTTCTGTCCGCGCAACGCCACCTGCGACGTGAGCCGGTCGATGCGCGTGCACCGCTCGACGATCTGGCCCTGCCCGTCCTTGAAGAGCTCGCCGTGGTTGCCCGTGAAGGGCGCGTACCACGTCATGAACTCCCGCACCCCCGGATCGGTCGCAGCGATGCGTTTGGTCTCGAACGAGGGGTCGGGGTCGGCGAGCGGCGGCAGCTCGTAGGTGTAAATCAGGTGGAACGTGTCCCTGCGCTTGTCCCAGTGGATCTTGCAGCCGTTGACGACGCCCATGCCGTCGCCCACGCGCCCCTCGGCAAGCAGGCGCGCGATGACGTGGGGTTTGTCCTGCAGGCGGATGCCGTCCGCGCCCTTGCGCGCGCGCCACTGCGGCTTGCGGGCCTGGATTTTGCGACCCTCCTCGCGCCCACGGGCAAGGCGCTCAGCGCGCTCTTCGACGCTCTCCTCGTCCCAGTACTTCTCGCCGAGGCCCGAGAGGTTGTTGCCAAAGAAGACGGCGCACTCGGAGCGCAGCGCGGGGTTGTTGGCAAAGGGGAGTGGCCGGAACGCGAGCAGCGACGAGTGCTTCCCGGCGTAGTCGCCGTCGCCCTCGATGTGGATGCTCTCGGTGCGCGTCTTGCGGTGCGAGCGGAACCGGACGTCGAAGGCGCCGTGCTCCCCGGGGCGAAGTCGGCGCTTGGCAAAATTGGACCTGTACGCGTTCGCCGCGTCGGCGATGCCACCCGCCGTGATCTGGTTGGCCACCTCGGTGACCCACCCGGGCCGCGCGCTTGCGCGGTAGTCTTTGGTGCGCGCGTACTCGTTCGGCGCGTCGCCGTGGTTCTTGACGCGGTCGACGAAGTGGTTGTACGCGTGCCGCGAGGCAGCAAAACATTGCTTGAGCTGCCGCTTTTGCTCCGTTGTCGGGATCATGCGCACGCGGTACGCGCGATACGCACCGACGCGCGCGCGCGTGCGCCGCTTCTTGGCCGCCGCAGGCCCGTCGGCGTTGTCGCCCGCTGGCGGCGGCGGCGCCCACTCGGCCACGACGCGGTCCCGAAACTCCCTCGCCACCACCTCCACGAAGACGGGGTCGGGCCCGTCGGAGCGTGGCCGAAGGTCGCGCTGCGTGAAGCCCGAGCGCGTGTCGTCGCGCTTCACGCAGTCCGTGTGCACGAAGTGGTGCGGCTTGCGCGCCGCGACCGGCATGGTCGAGCGCACTTGCACCGGGCACGCGTCGTAGACCCACTTGAGGTCGGCGTGGTAGAAGCGCCGTGGCGGATTGGCAACCGGTTGCGCCATATCAGGGAGCAACGCGTCGACGCCAACCCAACGCGTCGTCACATCGGCGACGGTTTGCACTGGCTTAGGGTGGCGCACCAGTCGCGAGGTTGGACCGTTGATCGCCCCATCGCGTGCATCATTTTGACGCAGTTGCGTCGTCGGGGTTCGAGGGGAGCAAAAGTGTACAGAAGTGCACGGAAATGTACAGTTCGAGTGAACCGTTCGCGCCTGGTTGGAGAAGACCCGGGCGGCCTCCTGGAACTTGGGCACCCACTGGGGGCACAGGGTCGTGCCGTGCGTCTTGCCCCACACGTTGGGGTCGACCCGGTGTGCGATCGGCGTGTTCTCGTCGTCCGAGTCGGCCACGCTCGCCGCGGCCTGCGCCTTGAAGGTGGACCGGTGGCCGAGCAGCGTGAGGCACTGCTCAAAGTTGGGGTCGGCCGGCGGGAGGCCGACCAGCGTGAACGAGCCGCACTCGGTTGGCGGGCGCGTCGTGCCGTTGGGCAGCGTGAGCCAGCCACCGAGCGACATCAGGCAGAGCACCGAGAGCGCCTGCGGGTGGTGGACTTGCCCCTCCTTCAGGCAGTGCGGCTGCATGGCGCCGAGGAGGATCGTCGCCTGCTTGGCGTCCAGCTTGCGAGAAAAGGCGCGGCGGCTCCAGTTGTCCTTGCCGTGGACCCTGCACCACGCGTCCAGGACGCTGCGCTTGAGGCGCACGAAGAGGGTGCAGTCCGAGGCGCCCCCGGCGCCGCTCGCAATCTTGAGCACGCCCACGGCGGTCGGCATGCCCACAACGCACGTGAACGCGGGCGCAGCCAGGGGCGCCTGGTCGTCCTCCTCAAGGGGTGCGGGCAGCACCCGCCAGTCGCTCCTCGGACGCTGGAGCTCCTCGATGAAGGCGTCGAGTTGCTTGCCTCCGTGGAGTGCGGGGGCAAACTTGTGCGCCGGCACAAGGTTGCCGATGCTCAAGTGGTTGCTCTTCTCCTTGGGGGGCATCGCGCGCTGCGGCGCTCACGGTTGCGTCCTCGCAACAGTTGCAAGGCTCGCGACATGGACGCGCAATTCTCATGAAAAATAGGGGCAATGGTGCGCGCCCACGCAACGACGCGCTACTGGTTGACCACACTGTACCGGGTGGCCACCCCCCTGAAACTAAAGCGACGGCGGCGGCGGCACGCTGCTCGCAGCGGGACGCGGGGCCCTGGGCCCGTCGAGCAGAACCAAGCGCGCTAACCCGCAGCGAAGCGCGCTAACCCGCAGCGCCGCGGGTGTCGCGAAAGCATAAGCCGCGCTCGCGGAGCAACTCGGTAAGTGGCAAGGCGCGATGCGCGCGGACGCGCGCGCGCCGTGCGGGTGGCGGTGGTGGCTGTGGCTGTGGCTGTGCGCGGCGTCGACGCCGCGCGGCGCGGAAGCGCACGGCACGCCCGCGCCGCTCCCGCCCGCGCCGCTCCCGCCTTCCAGTTCGTCCGAACGCCGGCTCTCGGGGGCCACGTTTACCAGCGATATCAGGCTGGTCGGTACCAGATTTTCGGGGGAGATTGGCTGGGAGCTAGACTGCGACGATGGCGTGCATCACGTGGGTTACAACGGCATAGACCCGTACGGGGGAATCGGCGCGAATTCGGGCGGCAAGCGGGGCGCCAGTCTGAACACCTGGGATACCGGCGGAACTGAAACGTGGCTCGCGAACGTGGTGTTTCAGCAAAACGCGATTTGCACTTTGGACCTGTACGACTCCTACGGCGATGGCTGGAATGATGCTCAGTGGACCTTGCCCGGCTTGCCTGCGCCACGAGCATTTAAGATGATTGACTGTTGGACAACATCGGGGCTGGCACAGAACTGCCCTGGCAATCAGCAGAAGGGACCCGTCAGATTCGTCTTCTCGGTGGATTCCACGACGGTCACCTCTGCGATCACGGTGCAGGATGGCGCAGACGACTCGATGGTCGGATGGGAACTCAGCTGCACCGACGGTCTGCATCGCCTGGCCTTTGCTGACCACGTACCATACCTTGGCTTTTCAGAAGTCTCGGATCGCACGCGCGGCGCCCCATACTCGGAGCAGGGGGTGGTATTCACGATGGGTGCGGTGTGCACCTTGGACATGTACACCTCGCGGGCTGATGACGGCAACGGCTATGGGTGGAATTTTGGGGGAGCGGAATGGGTGTGGACGGCACCCGGCTTGCCTGCACCACAGTCCCACACGGTGGGCCCTGGCATTGGCAATAGCGGGCCGCGCACCGTGACCTTTGCGGTGCAGTACGCGCCCCTGCCGCCCCCGTCGCCCCCGCCGCCCGAGCCGCCCTCCCCACCGGCACCGCCCCAGCTGCCGGGGTTCCAGTACCAGCTCGGCAGCGCCATCACCGAGTTTGCGAGCGAGCCCGACGAGTGGGACTGGTTCTATGACGACCACCCCGCGGGCGCTTGGGGCATGGCGTTAAGCAAGGACGGCTTCGTGCTGGCGGTGCAGATGAACTGGCGACACGGCGTTTCGCGCGTCTACGATTACAGCGCTGGCATCGGCGACTGGGTGCAGCGTGGCCAGGACATCTTTGGACAGTACTGGGATGGAAACAGAATGAGCCGTCTTGGGCCCGCGCCTGGCAACTCGGTCGCGCTGAGTGCCGACGGAACGATTGTGGCGATTGGAACCAACCCGTATGACGCGTATAAACGGGGCATGGTGCGCGTCTACCAATGGGACGGCACCAGTGGTGCGTGGGTGCAGAAAGGCCAGGACATACTCAACGACTGGCGGGAGGACGCCGCGCGCTACAGAGACTATTTTGCCTTGACGCTTGACCTGAGCAGCGACGGCACGGTCCTTCTGGTGGGTGCCCAGAGCCAACGCAACGAGGACGGCGATGAAAGGGGGCAAGCGCGCGTGTATAAATGGGACCCGCACACGACACCCGACCCGTGGTTCCACATAATCAACGGCACGAGCGCCTACGCCCCAGGCGGCACCTCCTTCTTGCGCGCTGACGCTGGCCCGGGGGCTTGGATTGGAGGCGACAAACCGGGCGCGTGGGTTCAGATGGGCCAGGACATCGAGGGCGAGGAGAACGGCAACGGCATCGATCCTGACAGGCTTGGGTTTTCCGTGGCGCTGAGTGGTGACGGCAACGTGGTCGTGCTGGGTTCGCCGTTTGGGGGGATGTATCAAACCGCGGGCCTGGCCCGCGTTTACGCGTGGGACCCCGACACGACGCCCGATCCGTGGTGGTCCATGGAGCAAGACGGGCTTGTGGGTGGCGATCAGCCGGGCAAGTGGGTGAAGCGTGGCGGCGCCCTGGACGTGGGAGTTTCGCCCCATCACAGGTGCGGTTGGTCGGTGGCGACAAATCGCGACGGGGAATTCGTGGGCGTCGGGTGCCGCGGCGGTCAATATCAACCCAGCACCGTGACCGTGTACGAGTGGAACGGCGCGGCGCATGTCCAGCGCGGCTCCGTCTTGCGCGCCGACGACGATCGCCTGCTTGGCGCCTGCTTGGCGATGAGCGACGACGGCGGCACCGTCGTGTCTGGCGCGCCGGAGTCACGAAAGTCGGGCGAGGTGCGGTTCAACGACATCTGGTACGCCCAATATGGCGGGGGCGACGTCTACACGTGGCAGTGGCGCAACAGCGATTGGGAAAAGCGGCACAAGACGAGCGTCAGCGCCCCCCATTGGGTGGGCTGGAAGGTGGCACTGAGTGGCGACGGGACCGTGATGGCGTCGTCTGGCGAGGAAGTCGACGACCTCTACACGTTCGGCACGCCGAAGTTCGGTCCCCCCATCCCCCCATCCCCACCGTTGCCGCCACTCCCGCCCGCGTCGCCGCCGTCGCCGCCGCCGCCGTCGCCGCCGCCCTCTCCGCCGCCCTCGCCGCCCGCTCCGCCGCCCTCGCCGCCGCCCTCGCCACCCTCGCCACCCTCGCCACCCGCGCCGCCGTTTCCACCGTTCCACGTGACCGCCTTTGGGTACACGCAGATGGGCCAGACCATCGAGGGCGAGGCTGACTCGCACGAGAACGGCAAGTCGGTGGCGCTGAGTGCCGATGGATTGGTCGTCGCGATAGGCGCGAACCATGGATATCGTCAGGGTAGCGTACGCGTCTACGCGTGGAACGCCGCCGCCAACGCGTGGGCGAAGCGCGGCCAGACCATCTACGGCGTCGAACCCGATAGCTTTGATGGCGTCTGGGTGGCGCTGAGCGCCGACGGAACGGTCGTCGGGATAGGGTCGAGCCCCACGGCCGGCCAACATGCTAGCGCCTCCACGCCCGTGCCACGTCCCGGGCACGTGCGCATCTACGTGTATAACGAGTGGAATGCGTGGGAGCCGCGCGGTCACGAGCATGGCAAAATCTTCGGTGAGACGGACGACGACGGAGCCGGAGAAAGGTTTGCAATGAACTCCGACGGCACGATCGTCGCGGTGGGTGCGAAGTACAATTTAGGCGACGACAACGCCACAGCACCCTTTCTTCATCCGAGCTGGCTTTCAGAGATTCCGAAGCGGGACTTCGCGCGGGGCCACGTCCGCGTGTGGGAGTATAGAGGGCACTGGCAGCAGCTCGGCCAGGACATCGACGGCGAGGGCCCCATGCACCAATTTGGCGACAGGGTGGCGATGAGCGCCGACGGAATGGTCATCGCCGGGGCGACGGCTGGGTACGGTTACTACACGTCGGGCCAAGTTCGCGTCTACGCGTGGGACCACGCCGCCAGCGCGTGGGCGCAGCGCGGCCAGACCCTCCGAGGAGCGGATGATACCGGACTCGGCGAGGCGTTGGCGATGAGCGCCGATGGTGCGACCATCGCGGCGAGCTCCGAAAGCCACGACAATCGCCGGGGCTACGTGCGCATCTACGTGTGGGACGGCAGCGCGTGGAGGCAGCGCGGTGCCGACATCGAAGGCAAGTACGAAATTGACCTTTTTGGAACTACGCTGGCGCTGAGCGCCGACGGCACGATCTTCGCAAGTTCCGCTCGCGTAAAAGAGTACGCGTCCTATCATCGTCCAAGCGAAGTGCGCGTGTACGCGTGGGACGGCGACGAGTGGAAAGAAACCAGCGTTCCCGTCCGCGCTGAGACACACGTGAGCGATGACCGGTTTGGATGGTCGGTGGCGCTCAGCGCCGATGGATCGGTCCTCGCGGCGGGCGCGCCTTCGCCAAAAGCCTCGCACTTGGGCGATAAAGGCCAAGTGCGCGTCTTCGCGGTGCATAACCACCCCCCCCCTGCCCCCCCATCCCTGCCCGCCCCGCCCGCGCCGCCGCCGCCGCCGCGGCCACCCTCGCCGCTGCCGTCGCCGCCGTCGCCGCCGTCGCCGCCGCCGCCTCCCAGCACGCCGCCGCCCTCGACGCCGCCCTCGACGCCGCCGCCCTCGCCGCCGCCCTCGACGCCGCCCTCGACGCCGCCGGCCACGCCGTCGCCGCCGCCGCCCTTTCCACCCTCACCGCCGCCGTCGCCGCCGACGCCGCCGTCGCCGCCGCCCTCGCCGCCGCCGCCGCAGTCGCCGCCGCCCTCGCCGCCGCGGCCGCCCCCGCCGCCGCAGCCGCCCGCCAGCCCGGGCGGCGCGACGGACCTCGACGCGGTCGACGGCGCCGCGACGGTGGCGCTCAGCGCCACCGGTGCGCGGATGGCGGTGGGCGCGCGCGCCGGCGGGGTGGCGCGCGTGATGGAGCGCGGCGCCGACTACCGGTGGGTGCAGCGGGGCGGCGCGGTGGCCGCGGGCGTCGCGGGCGACGCGCGCCTCGGCGAGGGCCTCGCCACCGCCGTGGCGCTGAGCGCCGCCGGCGACCGCATGGTGGTCGGCGTCGAGGGCAGCGCGGGGGCGCTCGGCGCGGCCGGCACCGGCCAGGCGACCGCCTACCGGTGGCAGGGCGTCCCGCGGCGCGTCAACCGCAACACGCACGCGTACGTGGGCTGGGCGCCGACGGCCGCGTCGGCCGACGGCACCTACTGCGCCTTCCGGGGCGAGCTGCTGCAGGACGGCGAGGACCTGCTGCACGGCCAGCGCGTGCGGGTGCACCTGGCGCCCTCGCTGGCCAACGCGTCGGTGCCCGAGGCCGACGACTGCGCCGAGCGGCCCATTCGCTGGTTCGTGCGGTACGGCGCCGCCGACGGCGGCGCGGGCGCCGCCGACGCGGGCGCGTGGGCGGCCCACTGGTCCGTCTACCGCAAGCCCCTCTTCTACCTGCGCATCCGGGCCGACCGCCGGCTGGACGGCTCGCCGCTCGTGGCGCGGCACGCGTCGTTGCCGGGCGAGGTGCCCGCGAGCGGGCACCTCGTGACCGCGTCGTCCCCCGACGGCCCCTGGGTGGTGCGCGGCACGTGGGGGCACGACGCCGCCGCCACGGTCGGCGCCACGGCGGGCGACCGGTGCGCCGCGGGCAACGCCTTCGGTGCCACGCTCGACCCGGTGGTGGTGGAGCCCGTCGGGTGGCACCCGATGGGCGCCCCCGTGGGCGGCGCGGCGGCGGGCGACCTGAGCGGGCGGTCCGTCGCGATGAGCGGCGACGGCAGCCGGATGGCCATCGGCGCGCCGGGCGCCGATGGCGCCGATGGCGCGGAGGCCGGCGGCGACGATGGCGATGACGATGCGGGACGCGTGCGCGTGCTGCGTTGGTACGCGCGCGGCGGCGAGGCGGGGCGGGGCGCGTGGGTGGCCATGGGGGCTCCCATCGAGGGCGGCGAAGCGCACGCGCACGCGGGCCACTCGGTCGCGCTGAGCGCCGACGGCCGGCGGCTCGCGGTGGGCACGGCCACCGCCCCGCCCTCGCCCTCGCCGCCCTCGCCGTCGCGGCGCCGCTTGTCGGCGGCGGCGACGTCGCCGCCGCCGCCGCCATGCGCGACCAACGGTGACAGGCTGAGCGCCACGTGGGTGTCCGTGAGAGATGGAGAGTATCGCCTGGACGGCGACGCCGTTTCCGTCTCGGGCACGCGAGGCTTGGCCCCGGGCGTCACCTACCACTTTGCGGCCATCCCCGAATCGCATCCAATGCGACTGTGGCGGAGCGACGGCGACGCCGAGTGCGAAGTGCAACAGGACACGTGCTCTGTTCGTCGCACAAAAAGAGGCGCCAGTGGCGTTTGGTGCACTGGCGACGCCTCGTGGACCATCCCGGCCAGATGCGACCACGGCACCTTCTCGCTCGACTGCTACACTCACGGCGCCATGGGCTCCGACGACGCCTTCGCGCTCGACGCGGGCTGTCTCCCACCGAGGACGGCGCCGCCGCCGAGGCCGAAGCCGCCCTCGCCGCCGCCGCCCTCGCCGCCGCCATGCGCGACCAACGATGACGAGCTGAGGGCCACGGCGGTGTCCGATAACAAGGGGTATTACCTCCTGGACGGCAGGACCGCTGCCGGCTGGGGCGTACGAGGCTTGGCCCCGGGCGTGACCTACTACTTCACGGGCATCCCCGAATCGCATCCAATGCGACTGTGGCGGAGCGACGGCGACAGCGAGTGCGCCGTGGAAGTGCACGCGTGCCCCTTTCCGGTAAGAGATGGAGGGTCGACCGACGTTTGGTGCACGGGCGACGCCTCGTGGACCATCCCGGCCGGATGCGACCACGGCACCTTCTCGCTCGGCTGCTACAATCACGGCGCCATGGGCTCCGCAGACCTCTTCAGGCTCCACGCGGCGTGTGGCTCGCAGCCTTCCTCGCCGCCCCCGTTGCCATCCTCGCCGCCCCCGCCACCCCCGTATAGCCAGACCGCCGCGGAGTACGTGCAGATCGGCCAGGACCTCGACGGCGAGCGGCGCTACCTCTTTTCCGGCCACGCGGTGGCGGTGAGCGCCGATGGCACGACCGTCGCGGTGGGCGCGTGGGGATGGGACGCCGGGGGAACTGGGTGGGGAAGCGAATGTTGTGACGAGGGGCGCGTGCGCGTCTACGCGTGGAACGCCGCCACCAACGCGTGGACGCCGCGCGGGCCGGACATCGCCAGCGATAGGATAGACGACCGCTCCGGATCTGCGGTGGCTCTGAGCGCCGACGGCACGATCGTCGCGGTGGGTGCGCCCGGCGTCGATTCCAGAAGCTCCACTCGAGGCGATACTGGCAGTGCGCGCGTCTACGCGTGGAACCAGGAGACCAACGCGTGGGAGCCGCTCGGGCCGGCGATTTGGGGATGGTCGGCTGACGACAAGTTCGGGTCGGCGGTGGCGCTGAGCGCCGACGGCTTGGTCCTCGCGGTGGGCGCGCCAATGCTAGAGGGCGGCAACGGGTACGCGATGGCCTACCTGTGGGACCCCGCGCTGGGCAGTTGGGTATATCGCGGCAATACCCACACTGCCGGGATAGGTGCTCACACCGGCTACGCGGTGGCGCTGAGCGCCGATGGCACGACCCTCGCGTATGGCTCGCCACTATATGGACACGGAAAGGTGACCGTCAAGCGGTGGCAGCGGCGGCGAGGCTTGTGGCTTGACCGCGGGCGAGGGGGCATCACGCCTGAAACAGGAGCGGCGATTTTCGAAGAATACGGCTACGCGGTGGCGCTGAGCGCCGACGGCATGGTCGTCGCGGTGGGCGCGCCCAAGAACATCGGCAACTCGACATCGGGGTGCGTGCGCGTCTACGACTTTGACACCCACACCGCGACGTGGGTGCAGCGCGGTGAAAACATCAACGGCGAGAAACAAGGCGGGTGGACGGGCACATCTGTGGCACTGAGCGCAGACGGCGCGATCGTCTTGATTGGGGCGGGGTACCCAGGGGCGGTGTACTCAGATGTGGGGTACACAGGGGCGGGGTACTCAGGCAATGGCGCGGGCTGGGCGAGCGTGCACGCATGGGACGGCCACGGGTGGCAACGGGTGGGCGATGTCATCGAGGGCGAGGCCTCGGATGATGAGAGCGGCTCTGCCGTGGCGATGAGCGCCAACGGCGCGATCGCGGCCGTGGGCGCGCGGCACCACGGGACAGCCCACGGCCACGTGCGCGTCTACGCAGTGCGGCACCACGACTCGCCGTCGCCGCCGAACCCGCCCTCGTTGCCACCGCCGCCGCCCTCTGCGCCCGTCGAGGATGCGCTGCAGCTCGAGACGGGCGTTGACTTCCTGCGTGGCGACGCGGGTGGCCAGCTGCTCGCCAAGCTCGATCGGCTGGCCACGGTCCTTCGCGAGGGCCGCTCGTCGAAGGGCGCCTCGACGGACCTCGCCAGGGGCCTGTTTGAGACGCGCGGCTACACGACCCGCCGCCGGAAGATGCGCACGCTGTTCAGCCTCGCGGCGGGCATGCGCGCCGTCACGTGCAAGCACAAGGCGGCCGCGCCCAGCGCCAACGCCAACGCCAACGCCAACGGCGCGTCGTGCGCCGCCGAGACGGCGCGCATGCGGGTCGACCTCGCCGAGCTGGGGCTCGCCTCCGCCCTCTCGTCCGGCCGGCTGCGCGGCAAGCCGGCGATGCGCCTCGAGCGCTCCGACGCCGCCGAGCACGCGCGCGAGGTGGTCGTCGACGACGTGGACGAGGGCGTCCTCTTCGTCGTCAACCGGACGCGGTCGGCGGACGACGGCTGCGGCACGGTGCGCTTCGGCGCGGCCGTGACGGGCGGCCCCGCCGTGGACTGCGCGTGCACCAAGGCCTACGACGACGCCACAGGGACGCTGGCCGCGCTGCAGCTCGCGTGCAACGACACCACCGCGACCACGGGCGCCTTGGCCAGGGGCGACGTCCTGCGCGCGACCGCCTTTGCCGTCCAGTACGTCGACTCGGGCGCCGACGCCGACGCCCTGCGTCGGCGGCTCGCGGAGGCGGGCGGCGGCAGCGACCCGCTCGACGCGGACGACGACACTGCCGACTACGTGGTCGCGGGCGGCGGGTTCGCCCCCCCCGTGGCTCCGCCGCCGCCGCCGCCGCCGCTGTCGCCGCCGCCGCCGCCGCCGCCGCCGCCGCCGCCGCCCAGCCCGCCGCCGCCCAAACCGCCGCCGCCGCCCTGGCTGTGCGCAACGAACGTGGCCGCGGAACGTCCCGCGGTCGTGAGCCACCGGTCCACCGCGAGCGGAAACGTGTACTACCTCGACGACGCAACGGCAACCCTGTCCGTGGGCGCCGGCGTCACCTACCACTTCACGGGCATCCCGGCGGCGCACCCCATGAAGGTGTGGCGACCCGACGGCGACCCCGAGTGCGCCGTCGCGCAGCACTCCTGCCCCTCGCCGCACCCTGGAGACGCGTCCTACTGCGTCGGCGACGCTTCGTGGACCATCCCGGCCGGCTGCGACCACGGCGCCTTCTCGCTCGACTGCGCCACACACGGCGCCATGGGCGCCACCGACCGCCTGGTGCTCGACGCGAGCTGCACGCCGCTCGCTCGTGGCCTCTCCGTGCGCGTCTTCGAGTGGTCGGGCGCGGCGTGGACGCCGATGGGAAGCGGCGTGCCCGTCTCCGACGGGGGCGGCGGCGCGCACGCCGTGGCGCTGAGCGCCGACGGGGCGCGGCTGGTCGTGGGCGTCTCGCACCCCGACGGCGCGCGCGCGGGCCACGCGCGCGCGCACGAGTGGAACGGCACCGCGTGGACGCCGATGGGCGCCGCCGTGCAGGCCGGCGCCGGGCACTCCGGCGTGAGCGCCGCGCTGAGCGGCGACGGCGCGCGGCTGGTCGTGGGCACGTACGACGCCGTCGCGGGCACGAGCGACGCCGGCGGGGCGCGCGTCTACGAGTGGGCGGCGCCCAGCTGGGTGCGCGTCGACGACGGCGGCATCGGCGGCGACGAGCGCGACCGGCTGGGCGGCGCGGTCGCGATCAGCGCCGACGGGCGCGGGATGGCCGTCGCGCCGCGCGCCAACCACACGAGCTACGTGCGCGCGCTCCCGCGCCTGCCCGAGCGGCCGGCGCCGCCGCCGCCGCCGCCGCCCGGCGCGCCGCCGTCGGCGTTTGCCGGCGCCGACGCGGCCGCGGCCGCGCGCGCCCTCGCCTCGCCGCGCCCGCCCTCGGCGCCCTCGGCGCCGCCGCCGCCGCCGTCGCCCGCCCGCCCGCCCGCGCTGCCCTTCACCGTGCCGCAGGCGCCGCCGCCGCCGCCGCCCTCGCCCGCGCCGCCGCCGCCCGGCGCGCCGCCGCCCGCGTTGCCGCCGCCCGGCGCGCCGCCCGCCGCGCCGCCCGACGCGCCGCCGCCCGGCGCGCCGCCCGGCGCGCCGCCGACGCCGCCGACGCCGCCCGCAGCGCCGCCGCCGCCGCCGACGCCCCCTGGGCACGCCTACGCGCACGCAGTCACGCTCACGAGCGTCGTGCCGAGGCTCGACTACCTCACGGCGGCCGGGCGCGAGGCCTTCGCCGACAACTACCGGCAAGACCTGGCGCTCAAGCTGGGCGTGTCCGTGGACCGGATCTCCGTCGCGCTGAGCGCCGACGCGCGCTGATGCGCGCGCGGCGGACGCGCTAGACCGGGCCGCGTGGCGCGTCGTTTGTGGCGCGGTGTCATTTTTTGTTTAAACGAGCGACTCCGGCTCCCGCTCCCCACCCACACGCGCGCGCACGCGCGCGCGCGCGCGCACACACACACACACACACGCGCGCGCGCCCCTCTGCGCCCGCGGAATGCGGCCGCCGCTCGTGGCGCTGGCGCTGGCGCTGGCGCTGGCGCTGGCGCGCCCCAACGCGCCCGACGGCGGCGCGTTGGGGCGCGCGAGCGCGCGCGCGAGCGCGAGCGCGAGCGCGAACGCGACGACGGTGACGTCCCGCCTTGGGTGGGAGCACCGCGCGCGCGCGCCGCCGGCCGAGGACGCGTGGGCGCTGCGCTGCGCGTGGCCGCGCGCCCACGCCGTGCTCGCGACCGGTGGCGCGACGGTGGTCGCGACGGCGCCGGCGGGCGCGCGCTGCCGCCTGCGCACGGCGACGGCGTGGCGAGGAGGCGCGCGCGAACCGGCCCTGGCCGGCGCGTGCTGGGTGGGGTTTGGGCGGCGGCTGTGCGCGCCTCGGGGGTTCGTCGAGCACTTTGAGTTTCGGGTGCCCCCGTTGCCAGCGCCCGGCGTCCACTAAGCCACAGAGCCACGCAGGCGGCGGCGGCGGGCCGCGTGGAACTGCGCGGCGTAGACGCGCACGTGGCCCGAGTTGTCTAGGGCCCCGTCGTTGCCGTGATTTAAATACGCCCCGACCGCGATGGTCGCGCCGTCGGCGCTCATCGCCACAGCACTGCCGCTCTGGTCGCCCGCGTCCTCGCCCTCGAGGGCGTCGCCCACCTCCTGCCACGCGGCGCCGTCCCACGCGTGCACGCGCGCGTGGCCCGCAGACGCCTTCCCGCTCGGGGAGGCATAGGCCCCTCCGATCACGACGATCGCGCCGTCGGCGCTCAGCGCCACCGAAATGCCATCCTGGTCACCCTCCGCCTGGCCGTCGAGGTCGGCGCCGCGCGGGTCCCAATGGTCGGCGCCGGCGTCGTACGCAAAGACGCGCACGTGGCCCCGGTTGGTGTCGGTCGGGTGGTCGTCGCCGTCGTTCCGGACCGACCCTATCGCGACGACCGCGCCGTCGGCGCTCAGCGCCACCGATTCGCCGCTCCAGTCGCCCTCGTGCTCGCCGTTGAGGTCTTGGCCACGCGGGTCCCACGCGGCGCCGGTCCACGCAAAGACGCGCGCGTGGCCCCGGTTGCTGTCGGTCGGGTGGTCGTCGCCGTCGTTCTTCTTCGCCCCGATCGCGACGACCAAGCCGTCGGCGCTCAGAGCGACATTCCTGTTTCCGGCGTAGTCGTACGCGTGCTCGCCGTCGATGTCCGGCCCGCGCTGCTCCCACCGGTCGGCGGCTGCGTCGTACGCGTGCACGCGCACGTGGCCGGAGCTGGTCCCTCCGCCGTCGTTAAAAGTCGCGCCCACCGCGACGACCGCGCCGTCGGCGCTGAGCGCCACCGCGCTGACGTGGTCGCCGTCCGCCTCGGCCTCCAGGTCCTGGCCGCGCGGCACGTACGCACCGCCGTCCCACGCGTAGACGCGCACGTGGCCCGCGTTGAGCTTGCCGGGGAAGTCGCTCGCCAGCGCCGCCACCGCGAGGATCGCGCCGTCGGCGCTCAGCGCCACCGCGTAGCTGAAGTGGTCGATCGCCGCCTCGCCGTCGAGGTCGGCGCCGCGCGGCGCCCACGCGTCGGTGGCGTCGTCCCACGCGTAGACGCGCACGTGGCCCGCGTCCAAGCGGCCGTTGGGATCGCTCGCCAGCGCCGCCACCGCGAGGATCGCGCCGTCGGCGCTCAGCGCCACCGCCCAGCCCGATTGATCGCCCGCCGCCTCGCCGTCGAGGTCCTGGCCGCGCTGCGCGTACCCCGCGACGGCCTCGTGGAACGGCGGCGGCGCGGGCGGCGGCGCGGCGGGCGGCGGCGGCGGCAAGGGCGCGACCGGCGGGCCGGGCGGCGGCGCGGGCGGCGGCGGCGAGGGCGGCGGCGAGGGGCGCACGCAGAGCGCGCCCGCGCCGGCGGCCATCTGGGCCACGTCCTGCCACTTGCCCTGCACGGGCGGCGCCGCCGGCGGCGGCGGCGACGGCGGCGGCGACGGCAACGGGCGGTAGTAGACGCGCACGTGGCCCGAGTCGGATAGGGCCCCGTCGTTGCCGTGATTCACGTGCGCCCCGACCGCGATGGTCGCGCCGTCGGCGCTCATCGCCACCGACCAGCCGCTCTGGTCGCCCGCGTCCTCGCCACCGAGGGCGCCGCCCACCTCCTGCCACGCGGCGCCGTCCCACGCGTGCACGCGCGCGTGGCCCGCGTGGTCGTTCCCGCTCGGGGAGGCCGTCCGCCCTCCGATCACGACGATCGCGCCGTCGGCGCTCAGCGCCACCGACGCGCCATCCTGGTCATCCTCCGCCTGGCCGTCGATGTCGGCGCCGCGCTGGCCCCAATGGTCGGCGGTTGCGTCGTACGCAAAGACGCGCACGTGGCCCCGGTTGGTGTCGGCCGGGTGGTCGTCGCCGTCGTTGTTCTGCGCCCCGATCGCCACGACCGCGCCGTCGGCGCTCAGCGCCACCGACCAGCCGCTCCAGTCGCCCTCGTGCTCGCCGTTGAGGTCTTGGCCACGCGGGTCCCACGCGGCGCCGGTCCACGCAAAGACGCGCACGTGGCCCCGGTTGCTGTCGGTCGGGTGGTCGTCGCCGTCGTTCAGGCGCGCCCCGATCGCGACGACCAAGCCGTCGGCGCTCAGAGCGACATTCCTTTCTCCGGACCAGTCGCCCTCGTGCTCGCCGTCGATGTCCGGCCCGCGCTGCTCCCACCGGTCGGCGGTTGCGTCGTACGCGTGCACGCGCACGTGGCCGGAGTTGCTCCCTCCGCCGTCGTTATAGTACGCCCCCACCGCGACGACCGTGCCGTCGGCGCTCAGCGCCACCGCGCTGGTGTAGTCGTCCGCCGCCTCGCCCTCCAGGTCCTGGCCGCGCGGCACGTACGCACCGCCGTCCCACGCGTAGACGCGCACGTGGCCCGTGTTGCCCTTGCCGGGGAAGTTGCTCGTCTTCGCCGCCACCGCGAGGATCGCGCCGTCGGCGCTCAGCGCCACCGCGTAGCCGAAGTTGTCGCTCGCCACCTCGCCGTCGAGGTCGGCGCCGCGCCGCGCCCACGCGTCGGCGGCGTCGTCCCACGCGTAGACGCGCACGTGGCCCGCGGCAGAGCGGCCGTTGGGATCATTGCTATACGCCCCGATCGCCACGACCAAGCCGTCGGCGCTCAGCGCCACCACCTCGCCGGATCTATCGTTCGCCGCCTCGCCGTCGAGGTCCTGGCCGCGCTGCGCGTACCCCGCGACGGCCTCGTGGAACAGCGGCGGCGGCGGCGGCGGCAGCGCCGGCGGCGCGGGCGCGAGCGCCCCGGCGCTGCCCGTGACCAGGAGGTTGAGGTGGTCCTGCCCGAGGTTGAGGTAGTCGGGGTCGCTCGGGCGGTTCCACGGGATCGCGGAGCCGTCGCGGCTGCCGAAGAGGGTGCCGTCGGGGAGCGTCCACCCGGTGGCGGGGTCGCCCCCGGCCGCCGCGGCCGCGGCCGTGTCCTGCGCGATGTTCAGCCACACCTTGGCGTCGGCGGCCGTCTGCGCGTAGACCCACGCCGCGAAGGCGTCGCTCTCCGCGCGCGTCGTGGGGTAGTAGAGCTGCGCGTTCAGGCCCACGCACGCCGCCCGCGCGGCCGTCGGGCTGTGCGCCGCGCTGCCGAGCAGCTTCAGGCACAGCGCCTGGCCGCCGGACGCGACGCCGGGCGCGTGCACGAAGCCGTCGGCCGCGCTGGCGCCCCAGCACGCCTCCGAAAGGCGCGGCACCATGCACGCCACGGCGGCGGCCGGCGAGCAGGCGGCGTCGTGCCAGCCGTAGCCCTTGTGGTACAGCGCGCAGTCCTCCGGCCCGTCCCGCTCGGCGCCGGCGTAGTTGGTCGGCTGCCCGCCGTACCACCCCGCGTGCGCGAGCGCGGCGCCGTCGGAGTCCCACGTCCACCCCGCGCCCGCGGCCGTCGCGTTGGGGTCCTGCGTCGTGCCGATCCAGAAGTCGCTCCACGCGACTTCGTCGCCGTCGATCTCGCCCAGGATGGCCCGGATCGCCGCGTCGTCGGCCGGCGTCCTCGGCTCCACCAGCGTGGCGTTCTCGCCCGCGCACGCCGCCGAGGCGTCCGCCTTGGTCCAGGCGGCCGTCGGGTGCAGCAGCAGGCACTGCGTCAGCCCCCCGAGCGTCACCGCGCGCCAACCCAGCGCGCACGCCGCGACGGGGCGCTTGAAGCACACGTGCTCGCTTGACAAGGAACCGCTGCAGCAGGCTTCGGCCTCGTACAGCGACTGGAACGCGGCGCAGCTGCTGACCGAATTATTTGTGAGCCAATTGGACCCGTAGATGGCCTCGCGCTGCAGCGCCGCTAGCGTCGCGAGTGGCATCTCGTTGTGGCGGGCCGCCGCGCCCCCTCACCTGCACCTGTCCACGGCCTCGTTGGCCGGGCATATCTCAAACAGCGGTCCCTGTGAGTGTAAGACGCGCGGGGTGGCCGCCCGATGCTAGCGCTGCACGCGTTGATTATTTCCGATCCGTGGACGTGCCCCGTTCCGATCGCCCAACAGTGCACCGGCACAGCCGGCGCATCCCCGTTTGCGCTTCCGCCCCCGCCGCCACCCTGGAATCCGGGGACGTGCGCCGTTCCAATCGCCCAACAGTGCACCGGCGCGCCTCGGTCCCCGCCGCTCCCGCCGCGCCCGCCGCGCCCGCCGCCGCGCCCGCCCGCGCTCCCGCCGCCGCCGCCGCTCCCCGCGCTCCCGCCGCCGCCGCCGCTCCCCGCGCTCCCGCCGCCGCCGCCGCTCCCCGCGCTCCCGCCGCCGCCGC
>Ga0209666_1000776_pt1 | contig 24208 bp, 18 predicted proteins | sample SaaInlV_125m_DNA_FD_184679 | JGI IMG/M metagenome (GOLD analysis project Ga0209666, IMG submission 184679) | Marine microbial communities from expanding oxygen minimum zones in the Saanich Inlet - Saanich Inlet SI037_S3LV_10m_DNA (SPAdes)... | ecosystem: Environmental > Aquatic > Marine >...
GTCGCTATCCGCGAGCGTCGCTCTCGCCGAGGACAGACACCGAGCCGCCGCGAGGAGGACGCGCTCGCCCGGAGACGCGACGCGACGCCCTGGAAGTGTCGCGCGAAGCCGCTCGTGCCGCGCGTCTCTGACTGCGTGCCGCGCCGCGCGCGGGCGGAGTGCTCGTGAAAGGTCGGGGCCTGGTGGATAAACACGCGCTCTTGAGCTCTTGTGACGTTCACGAAAAAAATCTGGCGCCGTGTGTTTCGTTCTGCCGGCACTTTAAGTGTCTGTGACTCTCTTCGTCCGCCTGAAGCACTCCGCGTGGCACGCCCGCAGGCGCGCGGACGTCTCTCGCGGGAGGCGCCGCTTTCCTCCCGGGTCCGCCCTCGCTTCGCCCCCACGCGACGCGATGGGTAAGACCGAGCTGACGAAGACGGAGAAGAAGTATAACAAGAAAGATGTCTTCGCGTTGAAGGAGATTTTCGACGACGCCGATGTGGACCGGAGCGGCGAGATCGACGCGGCGGAGCTGCGCAAGGCTCTGAACCGAAGCAACCTCGGGGACGCCGCGGACGACTTCTTCAAGGCCATCGACAAGGACGGAAGCAAAAAAATCGGGTTCGACGAGTACTTGAGGGTGCGTGCGGCCGAGCGAGGCGTCCCCGTCACCCCCCGCTTCTCGATTGACGCCCCGAAGGGTTGTTTGTTCACCGCGACGCGACGCGCCCGCGACATTTTTTTCCGCAAAAAAAAGAGAAAAACTGACGACGAACGTTCCGCCGCCGCGAGTCGCGCCAGGCGTACTACCGCAAAGCCTCTCCGCAGGAGATCCGCGACATGATGCTGTGGGTGTACCCCCCGAAGGTGGAGAAGCCGCCCGAGCCCAAGCGGCTGTCGGAGGCGCAGAAGGCGGAGATCAAGAGCATCTTCGTTTTGTACGACCTCAACGACAACGGGTTGCTGGACAAGAAGGAGCTCCTCGAGGCGCTCGCGGACACCGGGTACGACGACGACGAGATCGAGGAGATGTTCGAGGAGTACGACACGAACGGCGACGGGGACATAGACCTACAGGAGTTTGAGCGCATGCTGGAGCAGGCGTACTTGAGTTAGACTTGTATTACGTAGACTACAGCACGACGGAAGGACGAAGCAGACGTCGATCGCGGCGTTTGACCGAATACTGCACGAAGGCGCTGGTTCCCGCGATCATCAAAATTCGCGATCGATGTCGAAGTTCGCGATAATTTGCAGACTGGAAACGCCATCGGGAGATGAGCAGCTTTCCCAACAACCGAAGGAACATCGTGTTCGGTTTTTGTAACTGTCGCGCTGATGCGCCATACCGAGTCGCGTCCGAGGGGACTCGGCGTCGGAGCCGGACAGCGTCGCTTCGTGGAGCGCGCTAAGGGCTCGATCGCGCGTTCGAACCTTCGGCGGTTCGCTCGCGTCGCCCGCGCGTCTCGCTTTCCGAGCGGTCGCGTTCGGGTTTTTTGTTGGGCACCGCCGTCACTGCGGGCACGGTTTAGGGGCCGTGTCCAGAAGGGGTGCGCGAGGGACAGCGGCGCGTCGAGGGGGACGCGCGCCGTCCACGCGCGAGGCCGATCGCAGCAGAGCGCGCGCCGCGTCTGAAGGCGTTCCGCTCGAGCTCACGCGCGCGAAGACGTTCGGAACGACTCCACGGTTGCGGGCTGAGCCAAAACAGGAGGGCAAACGGGATCGGAGGAAAACGAAGGAGGTTGGATAGATGAGCGCACCGCAATCGGGGGTGTACGACGAGAGCATGGTGGTGGTGGCCGAGGGACCGAAATCGGTCGGGTGGCACGATCACCACGGGATGGAGTTGACGCACGTCAGAGAATTCGAGCCGAGGTACGCGCGCGGAGTCCCGCTCCCACCCTTCCAAGACCGCGTCTCGTTGTCAACCCTACTCGCTCCGAAACGGGACGGCCGAGATTCTTTCGTCGACGAAAACGTTTACGTCCGGCGCGACGACGACTACGACGACTCGACACGACTCTGACCTTCCCCCTCTCGCAGCGAGCCGAGTGACTCCGACGAAGAACGGCGATCGCCGCGGGGCCGCGGCGACGCCGTCATGGGGTGTTGCGTGATTCAATAGCATCGGGGAAGACGCGAGCCCGGGGGACAAAAAGCTCGCCGCGCTCGCGCTCGGCGCGGAGACGGAACTGTACGATTATTTTAACACCGCAGACGTAAACGCAAACGTAAACGCAAACGCGCGATCCGACACGCATATGGTATAACACGGGAACGCGTTACCACACTCACGCCTTTTCCTCCTGCGCGTCTCGCCACCGCTTCGCGGCGGCGCGCATCGCCTCGTCGGCTGTTTTCTTCTCAGCCTCCGTCTGCGGCACGACGAGCGGACCCGGGCTCAGCACCCGAACGACCTCGTCCACCTGGCGCTCCGCCTCCGCCAACGCCTCGCGGGTCCCGGTCCCGGTCCCGACGCGGGTCCTGCCGCGCGCTACGTCCGCGAGGACGGCTTTCGCGGCGCGCGCGTACGGCGCGAGCGTTTCGGTCGAGGCACCGGCGCGCGCGGCGCGCGCGAGCGCGGCGAGGACCCGAGAAGGCATGGTTTGCGTTCCGTCTCTGGCGTCGGTTTTTTTTTTTTTTTTTTTCGCGTCGCGGCGGATGGACTCCTACGCGGCGATCACGGGTTGGTCGACGCGCACGACCCTGGCGCCCGATATGCCCGGCACGCGCTTGTTCGCGAACCTGTCCGACTCGAGCACTCCGTCGAGGCGCAGACGTACGTACCACCCGTCCTCGCGCAGCTCCGTCTCGTGCGTGCGCTGGCGCGCGCCGGCGGATTTAATCCCGTCGGGCACGAGCGTCACGCCGTCGTCGTCCAGCTTCGTGCTGCCGTACAGCTTCTCGCCGGTCCCGAGCGTGACCTTGTACAGGTGCCACGGGCAAGACAGACACGGGCTCCCCCCGACGTCTTCGATGTCCCCCGCGGCGAGCGGACCACCGGCGTGGTAGCACAGCGAGTCGAGCGCGAACACCTCCCCCTCGTGGTTGATGAGGGACACGTGTCTCGGGGCGCCGTCCGCGTCCAGGAGCTGCACGTGCACGCGGTCGCCGTCGCCGCGGAGCTCGTCCTCGGAGGCGACGCGAACGAAAGGCCGCTCGCCGCCCGGCGTGATCGGGTCCGCCGTCGTGCCCGGAGCGCCCCGCGCGCGGAGCGGTGTGCGGGGAGGGGCGGGGACGAGGCGCGAGCGACGAGATTTCCGCCTAAGCCTTAGGCACCGACACGAGATACGCTTTCGCGGAGAAGCGGGAAAAGGGTGACGAGAAAGACTCCGCCGGTTCGGCGACGCGCGACGTCGTCGCCGCGCGGGGCACTGCTCGTATCACAAAATGCGGCGGGCCGGTATTTTTCGTCCGCTTCGCCGGACGCTTCGTCCCGTCTACGGCGCGTTCGTTCGCCGTCTCGTCTCTCGCGCGCCTGAGAGAGTCGCCTCGAGCGTTAAAAACTCAGAGGATCTTCTGTCTCCGCGCGAATCGCATGATGCTCTGGAAGATGGCGCCGATCCCGGTGACGATGAGGAAGCACGTCAGGTAGAACGCGGTGATGGACATCTCCAGGCACGACCGCAGGTTCATGCCGAATATGCCCGTGACCAGCGCCCCGAGCGCGGCGGCGAACGTCGCGATGGACAACGTCAGCTCCAGTTTCGACACTTCGTACCGCCGCGACGAGAGCGACACGGAGATGGACTCCTCCAGGTCGCGCGTGTTTTCCAGGAGCTGCTCGGCGGCGTTGTGCACCGTCTCCGTCTGCTGCAGGTAGTACTCGATCAGGTTCTCCACCTCCTCCTCCTCGTCCTCCTTGTCCTCCTCGCTCGTCGCGGTCGAGGAGATGGTGAAGTCCGCGATGTCGTCGTCGTCGTCCAGCGTGTCCAGCAGCACCTGCCTCACCGCGCCCGCTCTTGAGTCCAGCGCCACGAGCGACTGCTTCGTTAAACGCAGCTCCTCCAGAACCGCGGGGTTGATGCTCGATCTTAGTTGCGAGGAGACGCGCCGGCACCGCTCCTCGCAGAACTCCAGCTTCGCGTACAGCTGGCTCATGGTCTCCTGCAGCGCCGCCTCTACCATCTCCAGCTCGAACGGAATAGGCGCGCCCCCCGTCCCGCCCGGCGCCGCGTTGAGGTCGTAATCGTACTCGCTCTCGGCGTCATCCGTCGACTTGAGGCGGGAGGCGCTCGAAGCGGACGCGAGCCCGAGCCCGTTGCCTATGTCGAGGGACCCGTTCAGAGACACGCCCCGCTCGCGCGTGGACGAGTCCACGGCGTTGAGGAACCGGCGGCCGGTGTCTGTGTCGGGCTCGAACAAAAGCGCGTGGTCGGGTCGGATGATCACGCGCACGCCCAGGTTCACCATGATGGTCTGGTCCTTCACCAGCAGAGCGGGCGTGTTGTTGGTCTGCAGGAGCGAGGGGTCGATGCGCCGCAGGTCGCGAGGCGTGAGCTCGGCGTCGCGAAGCAACGCGCGGCGCGTCAGCCTCTGCGGCAGATGCTTCCCGGGCGCCTCGGACGCGTCGGGTGCGTTGATGCGCATCACCTCGTACGGCTTCGGCGGGTTCACCGCGAGGTACCGCTTATCCTTCTTTTTCTTCTTCTCCGTCGCCGGCGTCGCGATTACCGCCGCGTCGCCGTTCGTCACGCCGCTCACCGACGCGGCGTGACCGGCCGCGGCACCCGCGGTGGAGGTCCCGCCGCCGATTTTGTCGTCCGATTTTGTATCCCCCGATCCCGTCGCCACGGACGCGGCGATGAAGGACCCCATGCCACGCGTCGCCGCCTCCAGGTCGACGGTCTCGTCGCGCGGCGGCGTCGTATCGCCTACGCCGGCTTTTGTCGTCTCATCCCCTCCGTTTTTTTCGCTCTCGGCCGTCGCCGCGGAGACGTCCCCCTCGTCCAGCGAGCTGCCCCGCTTGAGCTCCTCCTCCACGCCCCCGTTCAGCGCGCCGCCGTCCGCCTCGGGGTAGTTCTCCAGCGTGGCGACGATTTCGTCGGGCGAAGAGCTCGCGGCATCCGCCGCGGAGAGCGCCTTCCAGACCGTCTTCTTGAGCCAGGCGCGTTTGGAGCCGGGCGCGCTTGGAGCTTTCTCAGCGCTCGAGGACAAGGTGTCATCCGCGGCGCCCTCCGCGCGCGCGGACGCGACGCCGAAGCCCTCCGTGACGACGGTGGCGAAGACGTCCGCGGGCGCCTCGGGGTTCTCCGCGGCGGCGCCCGCGCCGCGGCCCCGCGGGCGCCCGCGCCCGCGGCCGGCGCCGGATCGCCAGCCCTCCTCCCACTCAGCCTCCGATCCGCCTCCGCGGACGCCCACGAGCACGGACCCGCGCGGGCGCCGACGGCGCGCGCCCGTCCCGAACCCGCCGGGGACACCCGGGGGGGGCGCGCGCGCGCACAGCCGGGGCTGCACGGCGGCCGGCGCGGGCGACGCGGGCGCGCGAGCGGCGCCCGAGGCGGGCATGACCGAAGCGCGCGCGGGCGGGGCTCGAACGCGGCGCGGCAGGCGCCGGGCCGCGGGGGGGGCGAGCGCGACGTGCGCGGTGGCACGCGCCGCCATGACGCTGCGCGGCGTCGAGGAAGACGAAGAGCCCTTTCCGGTCGCGAGTACGTCTGCGGGGAGGTGGGGTGCCGAGCGGGTGTCAGTTAGAGCGCGTGATTATCGTTACCGCCAACGAATTCTGATGAGTTGGCACGAAGGCCGTGGCCCACCTCGGTCGCGTCGGGTGCGGTCGCGGGAGACGGAGGCGGGTCCTCTGTCGTGCTCGGGGCGTACCCGTGACGCGCGTGCCGACTCGCGGTGTCGTTTCCGGTTCAACCGCCGCGCTCGAGGCGGTCGGAGGAATGCGGACTCGACGCGTCAGCAGCCGACTTGTTAGCCAAAAGACGCGCTTCGCGGCGGTTCGCGGACGCCTCGCCGCGCTCATGACACACCGGCGGTTCTGATTCGAGAAGCGACCGACAGAAATTCACAACGAACCGGCCTCCGGGCCGGGTCAAATCGTCAAGAAATTTTGAAAACGCTGTTGGCACTCCAACGCTTGTGAAGTGCTGCGCGAGATCCGAGAGACGCGCTCGTGGCTCCCGGTCACACCCCAGGACGCAGGCGCACACGCCCGCGCGCCTCACTCGCTTCTGCAGCAGAGCGCAGACCGCGCGTCACAGCAGTCGCTCGCTCTACTCCCCGATGGCGGAGACGGAGGCCCCCGCGGACGCGGCCGCGATGACGGTCGAGGCGGACGAGAGCTACGCCAAGGGCGTCGCGGCCATCAAGGCGGGCAACATGGACGAGGCCATCGAGCTCCTGGCGCGCGCGCTGGAGCTCAAGGTGACCGTGCACGGCGAGCAGGCCATCGAGTGCGCGGCGGCGTACTACAAGTACGGCTGCGCGCTCTTCTACAAGGCGCAGGACGAGAACACCGTCTTCGGCAAGCAGGCGCAGGCTCAGGCGGATGCCAAGGATGACGCCAAGCGCAAGGCGGAAGCCTCCGCTGCGGACGAGGGCGAGGCGTGCGACGACGACGAAGACGAGGCTGACGGCGAGAACGGGGCGAAACACGACGACGGGGAAGACGAGAACGACGAGGAAGAGGAGGACGACATGGAACTCGCGTGGAAGCTCGTCGAGAACGCGCGTTTGATTTACGAGGAGGACGAGACCCACCCGATTGAGCTCGCGAACTGCTTCGAGACCCTCGGCGAGATGAACACCGAGCACGCCAACTTCGCGAGCGCTCTGGAGGACCTCGAGCAGTGCCTGGCGATTCTGGAGGTGGAGCTCGAAGAAGACGACCGCCGGATCGCGGGCGTGCTGCTCTCCATCTCCGTCGCGCAGCAGATGGACGACAAGCTGGAGAAGGCGCTCAAGAACTGCACCCGCGCCATTTCGATCTGCGAGGCGCGGATCAAGCGCCTGAAGACCTCGGACGAGGCGGCGGTGGAGGCGGTGAACGCGTCCTTACCCCCGGGCGCGCCCCCGCACGCGGACCCGCTCGCCGCGGCCAAAGCCGAGCTGGAGCAGATCGAGGCGGTCCTCGGCGACCTGAAGGTGCGCGAGGAGGAGCTGCGGGGGCTGGTGAGCGAGGACAACGACACGCGCGAGCAGATCAAAAAGGCGTTTGCCGCCATCGGGGGCGTCGGAGGCGGCTCGGGGCTCCCAAACGCGGGCGCCTCCAAAAGCGGCGCGGTCGAAACAACGGGCTTCGACGCGCCCAAGCTCACGGCGGGGCCGGGCGCGGCGCAGCCCGTGAACCTCGGCGTCGTCGGCAGGAGCGCCGGGGGCGCCGCGCGCGTGACCCCCGCGCCCGTGCGCCAAGCGGAGCCGAAAAAGGCACCCACGCGCGTGACCGTCGCGCCCACCGCCGCGCCTCCCGCGGCGGCGGGCTCGTCTGCCGCCGCGGCGGCGGCGGCGTTCGCGGCCATGGCCTCCGCGCCGCCGGCGGCGCCGGCGGCGAAGAAGGCGAAGATCGCGCCGACGCCCGTCGCGGCGCCGGGCGCGCCCCCGGGCGAGAGCCGGGAAAAAGAAAACGCCCCCGACGGGTGCGCGCAGCAGTGAGCGAAGAAGGCCGCACCTTTTGTGATGTTCATACTTAAAAATACAAAGTATCTCACACACAAACGCGCCAAGACACCGTTTGAGAGACGAGATGGGCGAAGAAACTACCCTTTGCTTTCAGTGAGGTTACGCATACCAGTAGCTACCGACGCGAAAAAAGCGTTCACCGCGTTTTCTTTTCGTTCCCCGCGGCGCCGCGCGGTTGTTCAAACGCGAGTGTAACGACCCCCGGGAAAAACACCGCCGCGAACGCCACCTCGCATGCGGTCAGGAACACCCTCTTTTTGGTGAGGTACTGCGCGATGGTCTCCGCCTCGTTCGTGAACGCGCCGGGCTCGAACTCGAGTCGCGCGAAATCGAAAAGCACTTCGTACCCTAAAGGCGACGGCGACGGTTCCTCCGACGCTCTTTTTTCCTTTCCCCTACGCAGCGCGGCGGCGACTCGCGGCGACGTCCAGACGGTCCGGGTATCGACGGCGCCCGGCGGTAGTTCCAAAAACGCGTTCTCATTTAGGAACGAAAAAACGCGCGGGTGCTTCTTCAAGAAAGACGCGTCGGTTCCCACGACGATGAGCTCTTCGCCTCGTCCGAGCGTCGCGAGCGCCTCGGCGGCCCACGATTCGTCGGAACCGCTTTCGCGAAAGAAATCGCCCTCCGCGCTCGTCGGCGCCTCGGCGACGCCGGCGACGACGACGTCGACGCGGCCGAGACGCGTCCGCGCGAAATAATGCGGGAACGACGGAGGTACTTCCTCCCCGGCGGAGTTCCTTCCTCCGCCACGCACCGAGTCCGGCGCCACGTACACGTTCGCGGTGGGGTCGACGCGCGTGAGCATCGCGGCGGTCGCGGGGAAGATGAGCTGATGCGGGGCGGTTTCGGGCGCCACGAGGTACGGGCGATAATCGCCGGCGACGCGCGCGTCGATGGCCGTGCTCGCGGCGACCAGGGCGTTGAGCGCCGCGCAGCCGTCGACGCCGGTCACGTGCACGAAATCGGCGTCGAGCGCGGTGATTTCTGCGGCGACGCGTTCCAGGCGCGACCGCGCGAGCTCGAGCCGCGTGACATCGGAGGAACCGTCGCCTGCCTTCTCCCCGCCCGACGAGGCGGACACGCGCTGCACGGCGAGAGTGAACGTGCGCGGGTCGCCTTTCCTGCGGTCGCCGGGCCTCGCGGGTGCCGCGGGGCACTCGTCGTACCCCGACCCGCCCGTGGGCGCGCTCGCGGAGGCGAGCGCGAGCAGCGCGAGCAGCACGAAAGCGCGCATTCCCGACTGGTTCTCGAGTGCCCACTGCCGGCGCAGGTGTGCCCAGACTCATCGAACACTCGCTGACTCGCACTCTCACTTTCAAAAAAAGTGCCCAACACGACAAGACCCCATACCGTCCCCAGCGCCCCCACACACGTCCCCGCGCGAGTGCCGGGTGACAGATCGAACGGGGTCACCGCTTCGACCTCGGGGACGCGCTCGGTGCCGGCCCGCGCCTCGGCACGTCGACGCGCGCGCGCGCTCGAGCGTCCGATTCTCGGTTCGAACGAGTGCTTCTCTGAGCTCGGCGCGTTCGGGCGTTCGGGCGTCCGAGGGCACATGTCGAACGCCATGGAGTGGCCCGGCGACGGCGTGATCACCCCCGCGTGGGCGCGGCTCCTGGCCACGACGCTGGACGCGAACAGCCGGTCCGGCGAGCCCCCCAAGAACCTCGCCAAGGTGTTCCCCAAGGCGGTGCACGAGAAGCTGTTGAAGCACGTCGGGGCTCTGCTGCACGATGAGCCGACGCTTCTGCGTCTGCGTCCGCCGCGCGAGACGGAAGTGGTCGTGGTAGGCGACACGCACGGCCAGCTGCACGACGCGCTGAAGCTGATGTCCATCGCGGGCGAGCCGAGCGCCACGAACTGGTACGTCTTCAACGGGGACTTCGTGGACAGAGGAGCGTGGGGCGCGGAACTCTTCGCCGTCGTGCTCGCGTGGAAAGCCGCGTCGCCGGATTTTGTGTTCCTGCTCCGCGGGAACCACGAGTGCGAGTTCTGCACGGAGGTGTACGGGTACAAGCGCGAGCTGCAGGTGAAGTACTCCAAGGCCACCGGGAACGCGCTGTGGCGCCAGTTCATGCGCGTCGGCGCGGAGCTGCCGCTCGCCGCGCAGATCGGGGACAAGACGCTCGTGCTGCACGGCGGGCTGTTTCGAGGGAAGAAACGCGCGAAACGCCGCGGCGCCAAGGCGACTCTGACGGTGGGCACGCTTGTTGAGCTGGCGGGCGCCTGGAAGGGCGGCGGCGACCCCGACGGCGAGGGCAACGCGGCGATCGCCGGGGACGTGCTGTGGAGCGACCCCGCGCCCGCACACGAGGTGACCGGCCTCGTGCCGAACGAGAACCGCGGGATCGGGACGATGTTCGGCCCGGACGCCACGGCGGAGTTTCTTTTGACCAACGGTTTACGACTCGTGCTTCGCTCGCATGAGGGGCCAGACGCGCGCGAGGACCGCGAGGGCATGGACAACATGCACTCGGGGTTTTCCGTGGACCACGACATCGAAAACGTGGGTAAGCTCTGCACGGTGTTCAGCGCGCCGGACTACCCGCAGTTCATAGAGGCGGGAGATACCAGGCACAACAACGCCGCGACGTTCGTGCGGCTGCGCGGCGAATCGGAGTGGGCCGAGCCCGACCCGGTGGCGTTCACCGCCGCGCGCCCGCGGCCGGAGTCCGAGCCCTACTACGACATCACCGTCGGCGGCTCGGACGAGGAGGGGCCCGACGGCGAGCTCGCGCGCGAGACGCGCGCGTGCGCGTCCGAGGAGGAGCCCGATGCCGCGGAAGAGACTGGCCTCGGAGACCAGGCGGGTCCAAACGCGGGCGCGGTGGACGGATTGCAATCGGACGAGACGCGCGCCGGCGGCGAGGCGGGCGAGGATGACGGCGCGGAGGATCCTTCGGCGGCGGCGGTCGCGGAGGAGGCGGAGGATACCGAAGGGCTCGCGTCTTCGCAGGAGGACACGGAGGAGATCCCGTCGTGGCCGCGGTCGCGGCCGCGATGACTGCCCGGAGCGGCCGTCGTCCCGATCGCGTTCGCGCTGTACGTCCAGTGGAGTCTGCGCAGGCTGTTCACGCCAGACAAGCGCCTCGCGATGATCTCCGCGCGCTGGGCCTTCGCGCAGCACCAGGCGACGTCGTGATTGAAACGCGCGCGCGATGATCTCCGCGCGACGGTGACGCTCCGATTATCTATGGTGTTCTATCTGTAATACGTAGTCTAGCTCGCTGCGTGACCCGCTATTCGCCTATTCTCGGCACCCGAAGTGCGCCTCGAACGTCTCGAACCTCCCGCCGAGCGCCAAGGCGAGTTTATCGCGCTCGTGCACGAACCACGCCTTGTTCAAACGCGCTCGAGTCCCGCACAGCTTTTCGGTGAGCAGGTTTTGCGCGGCGAGCGCCGCCGCCGCGCCGCCGTCGCCCGCCGTCGCCGGCGGTCGCAGCAGGCGCGCCACGGTGCTGTGCCAGATGACGCGGTCCGCGACGATCTGCTTTTCCGGCGCGTTCGGCAGCGCCTCGCGCAACGAATCGCGCAACGACCTGGGCTCGGCGCCGTCCTCGACGTTCCACAGCGCCATCACCGCGCCGCTCGGCGACACCACGACGCGTTCGACGACGACGTCCATCGGACACGCGAGCGCGGCGACGCGGCGGACGGCGTCCAGCTCGTCGGACCGCTCACGCGACGACGCCGGCACGGGTTCCAGATGGTGGCTCGCGTGGAACACGGAGAAGTGAAACAGCTCGGGGTCCTGGAACCAAACCGAGTCGCCGTGGCCGAAGTCGCCGCCGGCGGGGGGGAAGAATCGGCGCAGAGCGTCGCGCGTCTCGCGTCGAATCTTCGTCGCCGCCGGCGAGTCCCCGGGCAGCGGGACCACGATCGCGCGCACCGGGACCGACAGCGGCTCGAGGATCGCGCTCGCTTTCCCCGTCCTCGAGTCGAACCGAAACAGACTCGACAGCCCTAAACCTTGCGTCGTCGTCGTCCCCGCGAACGCCGTCACGCCCTTCTCGGCGACGCCGCGCGCGAAATCGGAATACAGACGAGACCGAGCCAACGTGTTTTCTTTCTTCAAACCCGCGCCGGCGAAGTTTTGCGAGCTCCTCACGCGGTCCGTCGTCCCGTCGCGTGCGGCGTGAGGCTCGTCGAGCGCGAAGAAGTCGATCGGAAGGATCGACGCCAGCGAAGCCTCGCAGTGCGGGGACAGAACAGCCGCGTCGTCGACGTCCGCGCCGCGGCGCTCCCACTGCGCGCGAAGCGATCCGCGCGGGTCGAGGCGGTCGAGGCGGTCGAGAGCGGCGGCGTCCTCGCGGCGCCGAGCGGCGTCGCGCGCGACGCGCGAGCCGTACACCAACGCGAAGACCGCACACACCAGGACCAGGAGCCGCACGCGCGCCGAGCGGCGGCGGCGAGGCGGGACGTGGTGCGCGCGGCGCATGTATTCGCCGCCGGTTTTTTTTTTTTTTTCGACGGCGTTTCTTTGACTTGGCGTCGAAAAGGCTCTTCGGCGTTCCCTCGGCGGGCGAAACGAATTCTCCTCTCGTCGTCGTGCCCGTGTCCTCCGCGCGCGCCTCGCTCACTGCGGGTCGTCCTCCACCACGGGGAGGTGCTTGACGAGCTCCTCGGGAAGAGCGGGCGTGCTGAGCAACTTGCGCAGAGGCGGCGTGGCGCTGGTCGTGATGGTGTGCCCGTCGATCGTCTTCGTCTCGCCGTCGTACAGGGGCTCGCCGTTGGGATTGGTGCCGGTCAGGCGCTCCGACGCCACGCGCGCGTTGTTCTTCGCGAGCAAGGAGGCAGCCTCCTCGCGGACGGTGTTGTCCTCGGTGGCGAGCAGGACGTCGAGCTCCCGGTTAAGCTCCTCGGGGGGCGGAGGGGTCACGGACATGCCTGCGTCGATGCGGAGGCGCGCGGGAGAAATGCGGCGATCGCGAAAGCGCGGAACCAGGATGAACGCTCGAAGCGCGCCGACGAAAACACAGGCGTTTGTTTTTCGCAATTTGGGAACGATGTTTTTCAGCCGCAGAGCCGCGACGAACGCCTACCGCCCCCGCGCGACGCGCACGGCGCCGCGTCCACTTTTAGCGTCGTCGAAGCTCGCCGCTATCAGCCGTCCGCGCGTGTCTATCGCGAGGCCCGAGACGCGACCGGCACGGTTCTTGCCGTCCGATCCAAAACCGCCGAGGGGCACTTTTCGAATCTCCGTCTCGTCTTCCAGCCGCCACACCGTCGCGTCGCGCGCCGCCGCCGACATCGTCACCGCCGTGCAAGAGAGGTCGCACACGGCGACAAAAGCCGTGGCGCCACTGTCGTAAGAGCTTTTGTGCGCCGTTTTCTTTTTCGTCTTCGTGTCGGGAACGCAGCGCCACGCCGTGTCGAGCGCGTCGTCTTCGGCGTCGAAGTGCGTGATCGCCAACACGCCGTCGCCGCCCACGCTCACCGCCGCGGCGCGCGGCGACGAACGATCACGACGAGACCCGCGCGCGTACGCGTGCGCTTCTTCGCGTCTCCGCGTCCAGGTCACGACGTCGTGGATCACCGAGCGCGCTCGTCCCTCTGAAGTTCCGTTCGAAGAAAAAGATAAAGACGGAAGGTGCGGGCTCACGACGCGGTCCAGGGTCGCGACGGCGCGGCGCGACGCCGCGTCCGCGGCGGACGCGTCGCCGGGTTTTGTTTTCGACAGCGTGATGAAACACAAAGCGCCCGTCGCGGACGCCGCCACGGCGAACCGCGCGATCGTTCCGCTTCTTTGTCCGTCCGCGTCGGCCGCGTTTTTTTCTTTCGGCCGCCACATGCAGAACGGGCCGAGTCGGCTGTCGAGGGACAGGGACCCGTCCAAATCCGGGAACGCGTGCTGGAACGTGCCTTCCGTGAGCAGAGCGCGCCCGAGAAGCGTGGCGACGACGCGTTCGGGTTTTTCGCGGCGCACGGCGAGCGCCACCAGCTCGCCCCCCGCCGTCGTCGCCGCGAGGTTCGCGCGAAGAAACAGAGACTCTTCTTCCGCCGTTTCCGACGTTTCCGACGTACCGCTCTCCGTATCGCTCTCCGCATCGAGGCGATGCGACGTCATTCGCGTCACCGCGCGCGCGTCGAGGCGCGTCGCGCGGCGCGTGCACTCGCACGTCGACGCGTCGGACGACACGGATTCGTGCGCCAGGCACAGACTCGCCACCGGCGGCGCGCCCGCGTTCGAGGCGTCGTAGACGCGAATCACGGCACCGTCCGCGCGCGCCACCAGGCCATTCGTGCCGCGAATCACGACATCACCGACACGAGCAGTGACGGCGTCGTCACACGCAGTCGCCGCGGAGCCACTTGGCGACGCGCGGACGTCGTCTTCTCGGTTTTCGTTTTCGGTTAAACGCGATGATTCGTCCTTCTCGCGCCATCGCCTGGAAATCGGCCTCGTCAGGTCCTCCGCGCCCCACGCGTCCCCGCAAAGCAGGATCTCGCGCCCGTCCACGTTGCAGAACTGCGCGCCGAGCGTGTTTGACGACACGCCGCGAACGTCCAGCACGTCCGCGCCTTTGGCGAAAGGAAGCGGCGCGGCGACGCGAGCGCGCTTCGGCGGAGGCGGAGACATCGTTCGTTCGGCATCGTCGTTGTTGCTTTTGCGGGAAACGTCGGAAAACGCGACGTGTGCGGTCGCGTTCGTCGCGTCCCCGAGCGCTTCCCGCGGGGGGGGACGGGACTGGAAAAACGCCGCGATCGTGCGCTGCGCCATGTCTGTCAGCTCGCGACGTCCCCTGCGGTCGCGGGCGCGACCGAGTGCGAGACGCGTTCACCTGGTACCGTGATTTCAAACTCTCGTCGTCGGCTGTGATTTTTTTATTGCTATTTCCTCGACTGCGCCGAATCTGCGTCTTGCAGTCTCGACCGCGCGCGACCGCGCGCGCCGTCGAGACGCTCCGGCGCGCCGAATGTCTCCCGCGCGGTCTCGGCGTCCCGCCTCGGCGTTCGAGGTGGCGAACGCGCGGAAGGGAAGGCTGGACAGCCCCCTCGCGGTGTTGCCTTTCTTCGTTTCGTACCTTCTCCCCGTCGTTTTCCTCTTGTCGACGCGCGCCTCGGCGAGCGACTTCCCCGAGACTCGCGCGCTGAGCAACTCGTGGACGTGCGCGTGGTTCGTGTTCGCGGTCCTCCCCATCCTGGAGGTGGTCGTCCCGGACGACCTCGCCAACCCCACGGACGAGGAGAGCCGACGCGCGGCGAAGGACTGGAGGTACAAGATGCCGTTGGTTCTTTGGATCATCCCGCAGTGCGTCGCAATCGTCGCCGGCGCGCGCGCGTTTTGCGACGTCGACGCCTCGTTCCACCGGCGACTCGGCCTGGTCCTCTCCGCGGGCGTGTGCACCGGCGGCGTGGGCATCACCGTCGCGCACGAGCTGCTGCACAAAACCACAACGCTGGAGCTGTTCTTGGCGAAGGTTCTGCTAACGTCGGTGTGCTACGCGCACTTCTGCGTCGAGCATCGCTTCGGCCATCACCGCCGCGTCGGCACGCCGGACGATCCGGCGTCCGCCGAGCGTTACACGTCGTTTTACGCGTTTTTCGTGAAATCTGTCGTCGGGACGTACCGCGGCGCGTGGCGCATATGGTTAGGCGAAGACGAACACGCTGTTCATCTCGGCCAAGTCGCGAAGAAGACGTTCGGCGAAACGTTCATGACAGACGCGCACGTTTTGCCGGCGGTCTGGGCCGTCGGGCTCTTCTTCGCAAACAAACGCGACATAAAGGCTGTTTGTTTTTTCCTCTTACAGGCGCTCGTCGCGGTCACGCTGCTCGAGCTCGTGAACTACGTCGAGCACTACGGACTGACGCGCGTGACCCTGGAGGACCACATCACGTCCGACGACCAAGTCGGAAAGACGGAAAAGAAAAAGCAAGAAAAGGCGTACGAACCAGTCACGCCCGCGCACTCGTGGAACGCGCCGCAAAGAGTCACCAACTGGTTCGTCTTCAGACTGCAGCGCCACTCGGACCACCACGCGCGCGCGGCGACGCCGTACCAGGCGCTGCGCACGTACGCGGAGGCGCCCACGTTGCCCACAGGGTACACGGGGACGATGCTCGTGGCGCTCGCGCCGTGGTGGTTCGAGAAGTGTCTCGGGCCGGTGCTGGACGCGAGACGAAAAAACTTTTTGGACGAAGACGAGAAAAACGACGGAGACGAGTCGTCGAAAAGAAACAAAAGAAAACGCGTCGCCGACGCCGACGCGCTCGCGCGGCGGCGCGCGCGCCAGGGTGTGCTTTTCGCGACGGCGCTCGTGACAGCCGCAGCGTGGGCACCAGTGGCGTATCTTCAGTAGTCGAACACAAGTAGTCTAGCTAGCAGTGAGCGTGTCATGAAGACGTACGCGTAGTTCCCGAAGGTACCAGTACCGTAAAAAACCCAACCGCCGCGCGCCGCGCCATCCGCGCTCGACCCCCGTGTTCCGAATCGCCTCCATACCCCGGCGTCCGTCACCTGCTCCCCGCCGCCAGGAGCGGCGCGGCGACGCCTCCGAGCGCGGCGAGCTGCCCCTGCAGTTTGATCTGGTGCGCGACGCGGTCGCGTATGCGGCGCAGCGCGTTGTCCACCTTCGTGGACGCGCCTATTTCGCCGCCGTATATGTCCAGCACCCGGGCCGTGACCCCCGCGAGCTGCCGCGAGTGCCGCGGGTTGGCGACGTGCCTGGCGACGAATCTTAGTACGGGTTCGAGGCCGGCGGCGTCTCTACCCGCCAGAGCCGTCTTCAAGCCGCCGCGCCGCGCGATTTCCTCCAGCACGGCCGCCACCACCTCCGCGCGACCGCCGGCTAAGGCTGCGTCTAACGCGTCGCCGTACCGGAACCGCCTAAGCGCGTGGTCGTGCGGCGCCAGGCGCGCGCGCCGACGCCTCTCGACGCGAGCGTCCCCCTCGGCGGCGCGAGCGTTTTGCCCGCGCACGAAATATTGGTACGACCCCGCGTCCAGACGGCGTGGCCCGTTCCTTTTTCCTCGCGTCCCCGTCCCCGGCCCCACCGCCTCCGCATCGCCTCCGCGGCCGACGGCCTCCTCGCCGCCCCGGCCTCGGCGCGAGCGCCTCCGGATGCTGAGCAGCCTGTTCGCGGTGCCCACCGCCAGGACGCTCGCGTCGGGCGAGAGCGCCACCGAGAGCACCGGGCCGGGGTACTTGGCGCTGTGCGTGACCGAGAATCCATCGAGCTCGTGCACCTTGACGTGTCCGTCGAGCGAGCCGGTGAGCAGGCGCGGCGAAACACGGTCGGTCGCGCTTCTGCCGCGTTGGAAACTTTCGAACACGTCGTTTTCCTCCACAGGAGGCGGGCCTCCGTCGGGCGCGACGTGCGCGCACATCACCGTCTTCTGGTGGCACCGCATCTTCCGCAGCAGCTTCCCGCCGGAGAGCGCGTCCCAGACGCACACGTCCTGCCCTCCCACCGAAACCAGCATCGCGCCTCCCGGGAGCCACTGAACGTCCTCCACGGGCGCGCCGTGCCTGAGCGTCATGCCGCATCCACCTTTGCCGCCGTTCACGCGCGAGTCCCACAACTTGACGGTGCCGTCGTAAGAACCGCTCGCCCACGTCGTGGCCGAAAACGGGTGCCCCGCGACGGAGCGCGCGTAGTCCGTGTGGCCGTCGTGCCTGGTCGCGCACGCGCCCGCGGCGACGTCCCACAAACGCACGGTGGTGTCGTCGGACGCCGAGCACAGTATGCCGTGCGAGTGGGGGGAAAAGCGCACGGCGCGCGCGGCGCGCGTGTGCAGCGTGAACTTTCGAAGCACCGCCCGCGAGCTCGTGTCGAAGAGCTGCACCCATCCCTGCTGCCCCCCCACCGCCAGCGCCTTGCCGTCCGCGCGAAGCACGCCGCTGTACGCGACGTCCTTGAACCGCTGGAACGTCTTGTGCGGGCGCCGGGACTTGGAGTTGTACACGGTGACCCGCGCGGAGGAGGTCACCGCGAGGTGGTGGGGGTACGCCTCCGCGAACGCCACGCTCGTCACCTGGCTCACCTGATTGAGGAGCGCGGGGGATTTGTACGCGCGCCAGTACCGCCCCTCCGCGGTCTCGCGGATGGACCGCGGGGCGTACCGCTTCACGGGGAGCTTCAGGTACGTCCCATCGTGGTCGGTCGCCGCCATCGCGAACGAGCGCGCCAGGCCCGGAGTCCGACGCGACGTGCCGCGAGGAGTGCGGCGCGCTCGCAAGCCGCCGCCGGAAAAAGCCGTCGCCCGCCGACGCTCGTTGTTCGGGTCGTTCGCCGGATGGACGAGTCGACGAGTCGAACGGGGACCACTGTCTGTGACTCAAGAAAAAATTACGCTGGTTTCCGGCACCTGCCTCTTCTTTTGGGGGGCCATCGCCACTCTCGAGTTACTCCGGCGATGCACGCGCGCGCTCTGCACGTCGCGACCGTCTTCTCCCGGCGCCTCGCTCCCCGCGCTCCGACAGCCTCGCGCGCTTCCGGAAAAGCCCCCCTCCCGCCGTCGAAGTCCTTCCGCGCCTCCTCGAAGGCCATGGCGGGTGCCTCCCCCGACGCGGACCTCTGCGGCGAGGTGTTTTTCCTCGACGAGTTCGCGATGCGCCAGTGGGACGACCCGAAGTACGGCGGGACGCAGATCAAGGGCTTCGACAAGGCCGAGTTCGTGCGGCGCGTGCACGAGGCGCACGCCGACGGCGCCGGGCTGGTGGACGGCTACGCCCCCTTCTGCAAGCACGTCTTCGTCCCGAACTTCATCCCGGGCACCAAGGTTGGCTCCATCCCCATCACCCCCGAAAACGAGCAGCATCTGCGTTCCGGGTACAGCGCGCGCTCGGACGCCGAGCTCGCGGTGTTGACCCGGTGGTTCCCCGCGGACAAGGTGGAGATTCCCGAGGCGACATTTCTAGACGTGATCCTGTACTCGCGCGAGCAGCTCGTCAAGGAACGCGCCGCGATGGAGGCCAAGCAGGAGCGGCCGCCGTTACCGAACGCGCCGTGGGGCATAATCTCCATCAAAGGCCAGCTGGAGAACTTCGAGTGCCCGATGACGCCCATCACGATGATGCGCAACACGATGATCTCCGAGGGCGGGTCGGGGGTGGCCATCGACCGCGAGGCGTACGCGGCGAGCGTCAAGTACCACTCGGCGCACGCGCCCGTCGTCGCGGCGGACGCGCCGAACGGGGAGTAGAGGAACAAGCGGAAGGACTACGCGGCATGACCCTTTCGCCATAACAAATACTTTGCGCTTTTACGTGTACTACTCTCTCGGCGACCCGACGACCTTCCGTGACGGAATCACATCTTCGCCTTGAGCATCGCCTCCACCGTCGCCTTCTTCTCCGGGTTGTTCTTGCCCGCCAGCTCCAGGGGGGTTTTGCCGTCCAAGTCGGTCACGTTGACGTCGGCGCCGGCTTCGAGGATCTCCTCGATCTTCGGCACGTCGCCCTCGGCGGCGGCGAAGAGCAGGATGACGTCGACGGGGTGCTTATCCGCCGCGAGCAGCGCGTCCATGCGGTCGTTCGAGCCCTCGTCCGCGAGGATGCCCATGTAGTTGAAGTAGTACTCCACGTCCTCGGACTCGTAGTCGTCGCGGCCCTGCGAGCCCACGATGCCGGCTTTGTTGGAGTTCTGCGCGAACGGGTTCCAAGACGCGGACGTCTTCACGGCGGTGCCGTTGGAGCGCGCGCCGGGGAGGCGCGAGACGGGCTTGCGCTGCGCGCCGACGAAGGAGCTGCGCAGCACCACGCGCGAGGCGGTCTGTTTCGAGATGGTGGGAGCGCGACGGAGACGGCGGTCAGCCTTCGCCGCGCGGGTGTCGCATTCGGTTCCGATCGGAGCGCGACCCGGAAAGGCCATCGGTTGTTGGCGAAACCGATGCGCGCGTCGCGGATGGATAGACGGGGCGCGCGCGCGGGGCGCGAACGGCGGGCTCGAAACGCACCGCGGAGGCGACGGCGGACATCTTGCTGAGTGTGGCGACGGGACGGGAGGTCGTGTCGTTGTGAGACGCACCGCGGGGCGACGTCGCGCGTCGAAGCGCGCAGTTCCCGGGACTTCCGAGCGGCCACGCGATTGGCCGAACGCAATCGCGATTCGAGATCTCCCCGACAGGCGCGATGTCGTCGGGCTGCTTGACGGAAGGAAAGTTTGGTGGAAACGTGTGCGACTTGGAAAGAAAAATGGCTCCGCTCCGCTCCGCGTCTCTCTCGCCTCGCGCCCTTCCGGCGTCGCCATTTTACGCGTCGACCACCCCCGCGAGCGTCTCCCCCGCGCGTATCGCATCCGCCGTGGGCGAGAGGCGGTAGTACGCGCCTCGCGCTGCGCGCGCGAGCGCGCGAGGCAAACAGTCACGCGAATCGCTTCCGCTCTCCGTGTCGAACCGACGCGACGCGTCGACGACGAAGAGTCGAACGCCGGCTTTCCCGAGACGCTTCGCTATCGTCAAGGCTTCCTCTCGAAGCGCGGCTTTACTCGGAACGTCTTCGTCTTCGTCTTTTTCTTCTTCGTCTTCGTCTTCGTCTTCTTCTTCTCGATGAAACGACTGGGACTGGCTTTTTTTTCGCGCGCGCCGCTCCGCCGCGACGGACGTTGCGAGTGAAACGTTCGCCCCCCCGTCGGTGATCAGAACCACCTTGGCGGACCCGACGGCGGCGCGGAACTTGGCGGCGTCGCGCGCGACGCGGCCGGCGGTCACCAGGCCGTGCGACAAGGGCGTGCCGCCGCCCGACGGAATGGACGACATGCGCGTCCGCGCCAGCGCGAGCGAGCGCGACGGCGGCAAGAGCGTCGCGGCGAACGCGCCGCCGTACGCCACCACCGCGACGCTGTCCCTTCGTTTGTACGCCTCCTTGAGTAGAGTCAACGCCGCGCCCTTCGCGATGTCCGCGCGGTGGAGCGCCATCGACCCAGACGCGTCCACCGCGAACACGGTCAACACGCCCGCCTTGCGAGACATGCGCTTGATCCGCAAGTCGTCCTTCTCGATCCACACTCGGTGCGCATCGGGAGACCCAGAGTCGATGCCCCGTCGCCGCCGCCGCGAAAACTGGTGCACGGCCGCGGCGCGCAGAGTCGCGTCCACGGCGATTTTTTTTATCACGCCGCCGCGCGGGAACTCAGACTTGACGTACCTGCCGCGCTCGTAGTCGCGCGCGGAGGCTTTCGAGCGAGACCGCGCCGCCGCGGTGCCGCTCTCGTGCCTCCTCCGCCGCTTCGCCGCCGCTTCGAAGGCGCGGAGCAGACTCGCCGACACATCGAGCTCGGACTCGGTGGGCTCGAACACGAACGACGCATCGGGGAGGACGTCTCGCGTGTCCGTGCCGTCATCCTCCGCGCGGTCCTCGTCCACGTCCTCGTCCTCGTCCTCGTCCTCGTCCGGAACCTCCTCCCGCGCCGCCGAATCTCGTTCCTCGTCTCCGCCTTCCTCGTCCTCCGGCGCCTCCTCGGGCACGTCGTCGTCCAGTACGTCCACCGTGTCCCTCGGCCGGATCGCCAGCTCCACGGCGACGCGCAGGTCCTGCCTGCCCACGCGGTCCGCGCCGCGCAGCGCGGCGGCGGCGCGCGCCAACTTCGCCGCGCAAATCTCCGCGCGGTGGCCTCGGCATTCGCCGCGCGCGGCGCGCGCCACCAAAAACTCGATTGCCCAGTCGGGTACGGCGACGGCACCCGCCTCGATCCGCGCGCGCGCCATGGCGATATCCAGCCGCAAGTCCTCCTCTCGATCCGCGCACTCGTCGAGCACGCTCTGCCAGTCGTCTCGCCAGCGAGACGCGACAGTCGCCGCGGCGACGCGCGCGGCGACGTCTTCGCGTCTCGTCTCGGAACCGCCGTCGGCGTTTATTTTTTTCTTTTCGTCTCCCAGGCTCTCGTCGACGCCGACGACGGCGGCGAATCGATCCAACACGGTGGCCCTCACGTCGCCTTCGCTCGGGTTCACAGCAGCGATCGTGATGCACCTACATGGATGCCCGGTGGATATGCCCTCGCGCTCCACCGCGTTGTACCCGGCGTCCGTCGCGCGGAGCGCGGCGTCGACGACGGCGTCGTCCAGGAGGTTGGCGTCGTCGAAAAACAAAACACCGCGGTTAGCGCGCGCGAGGATTCCGGGCGAGAACGCCGCCTCACCCGTCGCCGCGCTGCGCTCGATGTCCACCGAGCCGAGCACCGCGTCCTCTGTCGCGCCGAGGGGGATCGTCAGGAACGGCGCGTCGCGGATCTCGGTCGCGAGACTCGAGTCTTTACTCGCGGCGGAGTCCTCGGAAAAATTTGAGTCGTCGATAGAACTCGACGCGTGCGTCTTTCGTCTTTTTTCTTCCGGGTCGGCGTTGTGCGCGGAGCCGCGCACCGTCTCTATGCGCGGTAGGAGCGGGCGCAGCGAGCGCGCGAGCGTGGACTTGCACGTGCCGTGGCCCCCGAGGAGGGCCACGCCGCCCGCGCGCGGGTCCACCGCGGCGAGCACGAGCGCCACCTTCGCGGCCTCGTGGTCCACCACACTTGAAAGAGGAAACGCGGGCGGCGTGAACGCCTCCTGGCTCGAAGCGCCGCCCGCGCGCGCGACGCTAGGGGAGGCGGGCGAAGCGGAGCCGCGCGGGGGCCTCCCTCGGCGAGGTGTCCGCGTCGCGCGCACTCGCCGAGGGGCGGGGAAAGCGTGATGGGTCGCCGCGGCCGCGAAGCGCATGGCGTCAGAGACGAGTGAGGGGACGTGGTTCGGAGCGGTATCGACGTTAGGCCCGCTCGGCGAGTCCCATGGAGCCGAGTCGCGACGCTTCGCGTCCACTTTTGGCGCGAGCCACTCTCAGCCACCAGAAAAAGCGTCGACGTGTATCTTTTTATCCGCCGACGCCGACGCGGCCCGGCACAGCGCCCCGCGCCCCGCACACCCCACGACCATGGCCGCTTCCCTCGCCGCCACCGGCGCGTTCCCGGTGCGTCTCCTCGGGCGCACCACCGCGCGCCCGCGCCGCATCACCACCTGTCGCGCGGTCGAGGAGCCCGCGTCCGTGTCCATCTCGGCGCCCGACGGCTTCGTGGCGCCGACGCCTCGCAAGTTCACCGTCGCCGAGGGCTCGCTGGGCCGAGTCGTTTCCAGCGCGATTCCGCTGGTGCTCCGCGCCGGCACCGGCGCGCTCATCAACGGCTGGTCCCCCAGCCTGGTGGACGACGACGGCGAGGGGTACTCCATCGTGCGCGTCGCCGGCAAGAAGCTCGCGGAGGCTTCGAATCTCGGCCCGCGACCGGAGAAGCTCATCGAGGTGTTCGAGTACGAGGGCTCGCCGTACTGCCGCAAGGTGCGCGAGGCCGCGGCTGTGCTGGACCTCGACATCCTGTTCCGTCCGTGCCCCAGCGGCGAGAACTACTGGCGCCCCATGGCCAAGGCGGAGGGCGCCAAGACGTTCCCGTACATGAAGGATCCCAACACCGGCGAGGCGTTTTGCGAGAGCGACGACATCGTCGAGTACCTCTTCCGCACCTACGGCCCCGCGGCGAACGACGCGTCTTTGTCCGCCGAGGGCCTGCGGAACGCGGGCCCGGAGACGCTGGGCGTGCCCATGATGCTCCGCCGGGGGGGAATCACCAACCTGACGTGCTACGCCGCGGCGGTCGCCAGGCTCAAGGCGCTGAAGGCGAGGCCGTCCAGGGCCGCCGCCGCCGCCGCCGCCGGCGCGCCCGTGGCGCCCGTCGAGCTCTGGACCTACGAGGCGAGCCCGTTCACGAAAGCCGTGCGCGAGTCGCTGACGGAGCTGGCTATCCCGCACGTCGTGCACTACTGCCCGCGCGGCAGCAAGAAGCGCGACGAGCTCCTGGCGCGCACCGGGCAGTTCCAGGTGCCGTACCTCGAGGACCCCAACACCGGGATCAAGATGTTCGAGTCCGCCAGCATGGTGGAGTACTTGGAGGCGACGTACGCGTTGTGAGTTGTGATGAAGAGGAATCTATCGCGCATACGAGCCGTCTCTAGCTAGAGTCTCTAGAGGCTACGGACGCGGCATCGCGGGCGGTCTCTTCTCGCCCTCGCGACCGGGTCCGTTCGGTTTCGGTTTCTCTCGCGCCTTTGCGCGCGGCGGCTCGGGCACCTTCCCCTTTTTTTCCCCGGACGCTCTTCCGGAAGAGACGCTCGCGGGCTTGGACTCGAGAAACACGACGCGCCCGAGAGCCGGCTTCTCCTTTTCTTTCTCCTTTTTCTCCTTTTTTTCTTTCTTTTCCGCCGCCGAGGAAGCCGGCCTCTTCGGGTCCCCCTCGGACTCGCCGGGCGGCGGCCGAGCCAAGACCCTCGGCGCGACCGCCCTCCGCGCCTTCGCGTCGCGTTGGTTATTTTTTTCGTCTCGTCCGTTTCCTTTTTTGTCCTTTCCTTCGGCGCGCTTTTCGGGCTTCGAAGCCTTCCTCTCGGAAGCCTTCTTCGCGTCGCGCGCGTTGGCGTTTGGAAGCCTTGCGTCGGCGTGCTTCGTATCCGCCTTATGCGGCTTATGAGGCTTAGTCGTCTCGCGCCGCGAAGACGAAGACGGCGTTTTTTTGGCGCCTTTCTTTCCTCGCCGCCTCTCCACGCGCCACGCCGCCGAATGCTTCGCCAAAAACTCGAGCAGCGCGCTGGCTCGCGCGGGCTCGACGCCTCCGTTCGCGCGCGCGGCGGAGGCGTCGAGCCC
>Ga0209666_1000777_pt1 | contig 24198 bp, 17 predicted proteins | sample SaaInlV_125m_DNA_FD_184679 | JGI IMG/M metagenome (GOLD analysis project Ga0209666, IMG submission 184679) | Marine microbial communities from expanding oxygen minimum zones in the Saanich Inlet - Saanich Inlet SI037_S3LV_10m_DNA (SPAdes)... | ecosystem: Environmental > Aquatic > Marine >...
TGTAAAAAGCGCTCGTATCAAACCGACAGTTTCCACTTTCAAAGCGCTCCTATCAAAACCAAACCCTGTCGTCAACCCTGTCACCCCTGCCACACTAATCGGCCTGATTGAATGAACCGTCAATCCTTGATTTAAATCCCCCATATAATGTTTCGGTACCAGAATTCAATTCATTCCTTATTTCTATTATATATTCTGGATTTCAATCAAGCGTGGAGATTTTAATTTTTGTTAATAAGTATAGAAATGTAATTACGCAAATGTGACCTTTTCACTGAAAAAACTAATTACATTTCTATAGTTGAGTTAAGATGAGTTAATTGAGTTAAGATGAGTTAATTGAGTTAAGATGAGTTAATTGAGTTAAGATGAGTTAAGTAATTCAAAATAATATACTTGTAATCATCCATACGACTTTTATTCCTGCGTACGAAATCGCCATGTACCATACGATGGTTAAACGCGTCTTTTTTGAACCTTCGTGTTTTCGAGCACGGCCGTTTCCACGCCTTCCCAGAGCGCCTTACGCGGCTCTGAAGCCGTCTCTAAATGAGAAACTAACGCACATGTCATGTCATCACCATCGGACGACTACCGTTATGTATCGACCGCGCGGCCACCACCAATCTCGGGCCATCTTGGCGAGAACACGGTGCCGACTTTCGGAGATAAAAACGGAGATCTCTTGTCGACATCCGCGCCGGGCTCTGGCGTTCATGCGCGGCGTAAGACGCAATTAGAGATCTAAAGGCACTTCAACATCTCAAGGACCACGTTGTACACCATCTACCGTCGCGATAACTGGCGTTCCATACGTAAACGCCCCGCCCCCGCACTCACCGTGGACCACCTCCGCTTATCTCCGCTTAACTCGATTAACTCCAAAATTATCGTCTTAACCAGTTAACTCATCTTAACTAAAATTATAATCTGCACGCTTGATTGAAATCCAGAATAATTAGACTAACCATCTTTAATAAATTCAACTAACAGCCGACATATGAGCAAACATCCGTCATCATTGTATGCAGCGAATAGACCGTGATACCTGGTGACGGTACCAGCAGGTCAGGTCATGTTGTGACATTTTTTTGACTTTGAGTCGTGTATTTAAAGATCGGCTATATGCCGAATAAGTCCTATTATCATATATAGATAGTCTACAGTCTAATATATATGTCTAACATAAGGTTTCGAATGAAGGTAATAGATATTATATGATATTATGGGACCATTATGGCCAGCGGGTGTTATATCGGGCGCGAAAAAAACTGCACATCAATTTAAGAGAGATACGTACACAAGTCTTCGACTTCGGCTTACTTGCCACATATAGCAGAGAATGAGATATAATCGAAAGGAAACGCACATTGCTTACTATCGTGGTCTCGACAACTCAGCAAGTTTTATCGACAGGTTTGAAACCCCAAACGAATCTTACCCGGAAATTCTTTGAAAGTTTTGCCCACTTGCCGAACAGGGTTCCAGTCCGCAGCTGCACCAAAGCGCCAAATGACACATCGAATGTCGGCTGCGCAAACCACGCAGCCTTCAAATCGCTGCAGATATGCACATCCGTCGAATCTGATATTTTCTGCTTCTTAAATATACCTGGAACAAACATTCTTCAAACTCGCCCAAGTGGCTTAGTGAACACAGTAAAAGCCAATGAAGACGCAGAGCAGAATAGTCAGCTTTACTTGAGCAAACACACGGTCGAAAAGGGCGTTCAAACTTTCATCCCGGCAAAAAAAAATGCCAAGTCGCATTGTGTTCGCAGCTACCTGTTGCCGCCGTGTGTACCGAGTCAATGTGGTTTTGCTAACTTGGTCAGAGAGTTTTCTTCAAGTGTCAAGGTATTGTTCGTATGCATTAATCATGTTTGCACATTCCCGTCCGGCTGACTCGCCCATTTTGTACAGCGCCCGAGTGGATTACCTAACGATCATCTGAAGCTTTTCTGTGCAGAACAAATGAAAAGTGCTCTGGGAAAGACTGAACAACTTGTCTTGCATAAGACGTTTCACAATAAAGCCCTTCTGCATCGAAAGGTTGGAAAGGGAAACCAAGTACGAACACTCCGTTCATTCGCACATTTCATCGTTGTTTGCTGCGGATAATTTCATATGCTAGTGTCTGACCTACTGCAATATGTCAACAGGCTGACCTGCATCATCTTTGGAAGTTTGAGAGCGACTGCGCGAACCGCCTAAGTGTGTCATGCTTGGCCTGGAATCAAAGAAACGTGGATTCCCTAGCGACTGGATATGGTAATACTGGCTTTGGCTCGACTGGAAAAGGGTTTCTGTGTATATGGTCGCTGAAGAACCCGAAAACGGCAGTCCAGATGATGTATACACATTCCGGGGTGTCCACAATTGACTTTTCCTCTTTGAGACCAAACTTACTTGCTGTCGGTCTTAATGATGGAAGTGTCTCAATACACAATATACGCAGGCAAAAAGAACACCCGAGTGCGAATAGGATTCTCCTCGGAAAGCACCGCTGCCCTGTTTGGCAAGTGCGCTGGATATGTTGTAGAGCGCATAAAGTTGAGCATGTTGTCTCGGTGTCCACAGAAGGGCAGTTCATTAAGTGGAATTCTCATGGTAACCTCATGCAAATCGATGTTCTGAAGCTAAAGAAGAATTTATTTAATGCCGTTTGGGTCTCGCGCGAAAAACGCCCAATCTATCCGAAGGAAAATGGCTTTGTTAAGATTAGAGCAATTTGCTTTGACTTTTCGCCAAAGGACGCTTCTACATATATCCTTGGAACAGAAAGTGGGTTGTTGCACAGGTGTTCGTGTTCAATCGGTGAACACTTTTTGAACAGCTATCTTGGACATGACGCCCCAGTATATCAAGTTCAGTGGTCGCCTCATTTAAACCAAATTTTTATATCGGCATCGGCCGATTGGACTGTCAAGCTCTGGCATGAGAAAATATTTTCCCCGACAATTGTCTTCAGGACTGGTGACAAACATATCACTGGTGTCTGCTGGGCGCCAAACAATTCCACGGTATTCGCATGCGCATCACTAAACGGATCTATTCAGGTGTGGGATATTACGAAGTCAACTTTGGAGCCGATAAGGTCAAAAAAATCTTATGGAAATATCGCGTGTCTTGCATTTGCCCGAGATTCATCCAACGTAGCGGCAGGTCATGAAGATGGCACCGTAAGTACTTTTCACATCTCAGGACTCGAGTTCGTAGGAAGCAAATCGAGCAATAGACTGAGAGATGCAATCTCAAACGCCACGTTGGTGTGATGTATTTCACTTTTTCAGTTAGCTTCGGTACAAGCTTTTAAGAGATCTTATACTCTCAGCTATTCTATGACGTGAAAAACAGAGAGTTCATAACTTCTAGCTTCTTTACGATTCGGACGTCCTTTGATTCGAAAGTAAAACACGAAAAGTAGTGGCAGTATCACGAAGTCAATTGTCGTGGGAGACAAATGCAAGAATCTGAAAAGTATGAGGGGGGAAAATCATATTTGCGAGTGCCTTGCCGTGGACTCGTCGGTGACCTTGCAGCATACAGAGCCGCCGCAGTGTCGATACTTCAGCACAAAACGTACCTTCAGGGACGGAGAGGAAAGTCAGCACATGAGCTAGAGCGCGATCTGTGATGTTCTGACGACCTGACAGGGATCGCGGCGAAGCAGCGCTAATGTATTCGCAATGAAATCGTCCAACTCGTCCACACTAACCATAAGCGTCAACGGGAGCGCTTTCGACGTGTTAACTAACAAGACGTGGGAAGACCGTATCTGTTCAAACGCGTTTCCTTATTACCTTCATATCTTCATATATATATTATATATACAAATCGAGACCCGTATCTATAGACTCGGCCCGGTTGTTCCTAGATATTATATTTGAATATGTATAGATATGTGTTCCGAAATAAAAAACACAACCTTATTCGTCGTGACTCTTATTACTTACTTATTCTTACGGGATCCTTTGGAAAAAAATGTCGTGTTTCTTGAGTTATTTTCGAAATTAGTCGCATCCTTAACTTGCAAGAAAAAGGACGCTAAAACCGTGCTGGTCAGGACTGTGGATTCTACCGATGCCATCCCATCCAAGCAATCAAGTGTTATCTATTATCAAAACCTGGAACCGTCCCTCGCACTCAGTCTGCCAGCAAGTTTGCCAAGTTCAGAGAAGCACCCTGTGTGTACGATGCGTATTCTATCGGTGTCGTTACACCATAGGCGGCCTAGCACTACCTCATCAATCTTCACCGGCCATATTTGTGGCTTGCCGCCAGCTTTCGCAAATGTGGGCACAGTTGTGGGCCCAGTTTGTTCGCAGCTGGCAGATGTCGCTAAACTACAAAAGTTTCGTTCATCACCGTCTGAGCATTTCCCATCAATTTCGAACGGGTTAATTATCCGTGGCTCTTCATCGACAGCCATCCAAATCACGAGGGGCCGATGCATCGTCACAAGATGCGCTGATGGTGCTGTGTCTATTGGAAACGAGGGAGTAAACGAAGAGGAGGCGGAGCCAAGGAATAAATTCCTTACTGGAATCTTGTGGTTCTTTGCACACCAAATAATAGGGGTGGGAAATGACGTGATCATGAAGTACACTGGAGGCACCCTAGGCGTCGCTCAAGTTGTCTTCTTGCGCTTTGCTTTCGCAACCCTAACGATGCTGCCAGTTATGTTTGCGTCTGGATTGAATTCGTTCAAAACTGATCGTGTTACACTGCACATTGCACGCAGCTTCTTGCTTGCTGCGGGAATCGCCTTGTATTGCGAAGGGCTTTCCCTTGCCCCGATCGCTGTTGTCACTACCCTAAACTTCACTATTCCATTGTTTACTCTTGTTCTAGCTCGTATGTTTTTGAGCGAAAGGGTCGATAGGACAAGGTGGGCTGGCACCATCCTTGGTTTTATCGGCGTGACAATTGTAGTGCAGCCCTGGGGGGCATTCTTCAATCCAATGTGGCTTGTTGTATTGCTTTCTGCCTCAATGTTTGCATGCCTCGATGTTCTGAATAAGGTTTTTGTCGGGAAGGAGTCATTTTGGGCTATGATATTTTACACTGCTTTTTTCACCACCTTAATTGCGGCATATCCCGCATACTTGTCATGGGTACAACCAACAGCTGTACAAGTTGGCCTTCTGTCGATACTGGGCGCGGGAGCAAACCTGTTGTTATACTGCCTGCTGAAATCATTCAGTTTGCTTGATGCCTCGGCACTTGCCCCTTTTCGATACACGGAGCTCTTGTGGTCCGCCGCAGTGGGAGCAATACTTTTTTCTGAGATTCCTGCGCGGACTACTTTAATTGGCGCCATGGTGATCATTCCCTCGACGATGTATGTGGTCTGGGCTGAGAGCCGCAAACCTTGCGTGGATCGCCCATGAACTTATAATACCGTAACAAGTTGCAGACGCAATACGAGTTTGCTCTGACAAAGTGACAATGCCAAAAATGTATTCAAGGATGTGTTGAGTTCAATCACTTGTTTGCAAGTCAGAAGCAGCACCAGCAGTCGAACGGGCACTTGCCATTAGCTCGCCCGTTCCTCGGTGGAATTTGACCGTGTGACAAATCGCTAAAGTCTTCGAAAGATTTATAAACTGGTAGCCCATCCTCGAAACGTCTCGGTCGGCTGACAGGCAAAAGGGGCGAAACCTTGTGCTTTCTCTTTGACTGCTTGCCCTGTTTTTCTTCCTCGGAGGCCTGATCTTCTACTCGCATTCGACGCAGGTTCGTTGCATCCCTTGAAGTTTCTTTACACCGCCGAGAAACTTTTCCATCTTTGAATATCGTGTCCAAGTCAAAAACTGCGTCTTCATCGGAATATCCTTTTCCGCTCTCGCGCGCAGGTTTGCTTGAAAGCTTGACATCCTCTTGGATTGTATGCAAGCGGTGACCTTGAGAAGCTTTGTCGTTTGTTATTCGCTCAACTGACCAAGATTCGCCTTGCTGCCTTGATGGCCGGATTTCATTTCCGGCAGTCATGCCGAAAGTGGTGTCGCATCTTTCCGTGAAACACGAAAAATTTCTTAGGCACCTTTACCTCGTACGAACTCAGTCGATTTTTTCGTTTAATTGGAAAAAATTTATCCCTTCGTATTCGATCGTAACTTAACACGTTGTACGTATGATATCATATAAGTTTTGGAATATATAATATAATGATAAGCGTTCCTGCAGATAGATAGCCAGGAATTTCGACGAAATATGAGACGATACTACATCCCATGTAATAATGAGATACCTTCGAAGGAAAATACCATCGAAAATATTACGAACGAAGGTTATGGAGACCATTTTCCATATCGTCGACCTTCGGTCGGAATCGATTTCGGTCGGTTGTAATATATTTAGGCAATTCATCTGCCGACCGAAAGTCAACGATATACCTTCGTATTATGGAAATTTTCGTAGACTATCATATATATTATAATAAGTTCATGTGTAAAATAGTTGTAAAATATCTATTTAATGCATTTAATGCCCTTTATTTAATAATAAATGCCCTTTACTTATTATAATTATATCTTATTATTAGGTTACAGTTTTTTATTAGGTCTGTGGCACATGGGTGCCCTCTCAGATTCTAAAGTTTTATGAGTTGATGAAATCGAGCTTGTTTTAAGTTCCGGGACTTTGCCCCCATTTAGTAGACCGGAATTTCCGCGGCAACATATACCCCACAAGCTCGGCGTTTCTGAGCTCAAAGCAAGCGGCGATTTCTCACAATGGGTAAGTACCGTTTGCCCGGCAACAATGCAAAAGGCGGCGTGCGCAACAAGCGCACATCTCATACCATGTTATTTTGTCTTTGCGCTTTTGGGCTCGTCACGAGGGCTTGACCGGTCTGTCGCCGAATCCTACGCCTCTTCGATACCTGACGTGACCCAGATTGAGCCATCTAAGCAGCATGTTTTCAAATATGTAGCCCAGGGCGCTTCTTCACTTCTTTAGATGGTGTTGCCAATCCCCGTTTGTGCTTGCCCGTCGCTGCCCGGTGTTTCCTGCCGGTTTTGAAACTAGGGTTTGCAAACAAACCCTAAAACATATTGGAAAACTCGGTATTCTATTCTTCTTTGCGAAATAAATTCTGACACTACCGCACTTACCACCTTCTTCCCGCAGTTGGCTTCAAGGTGCACGAGCTCCGCACAAAGAGCAAAGGTGACTTACTAAACCAGCTGAAAGAGCTCAAAACCGAGCTCGCTGCCCTGAGGGTGGCAAAGGTTACAGGTGGTGCTCCCAATAAGCTCTCAAAAATTAAGGAAGTGCGGCTGTCTATCGCGCAAGTTCTGACTGTCATTCGTCAGAACCAGCTCAAGAACTTGCGGGAAGCGTTCAATGGAAAGAAGTATCTTCCTTTGGACCTCAGGCCCAAAAAGACCCGAGCCATCCGAAGGAAACTCACTGTGATAGAGTCTTCTGCCAAAACGTCGAAGCAGGACAAGAAGGATGCCTACTTCCCTGCACGCAAGTACGCGATTAAGGCTTAGCTCGGCGTCTTGGTTAAGTGCGAGTTCACGTAGAAGGGTTTTGAAATAGACAGATCGACTCTTCATAGATAACTTAATCCGTTTACCTCCCAAAAAGGTGTTCCACAGATTAATTGATCGCCATGAGTTCGAGTTCCGAACCGATACCCATCGATCCCTAATATGGTTGACTTGGAGAAGGGCCTCCTGAAAATCAACCTACTACCCACCCACTTTTTCGGAAACAACGCACAGCAACAAGACTAGGCGATAATAGGTTGGAGAAATTGATTGTTGTTGTGATGGTATTATAGATCTCCCATCATTTGGAAGACTTCCCCTGGTTTGGCCTTCCCTTGCCGCGCTATTTTAGGGCCGGGGTCCGAGAATAAAAACAGTGCTACATTTTATGAAAGAACAAATTGAATCTCATTGAGCAGATTTTATTAAACCGGTCGAGAAAATAGTTACACAATCTGCTCTGATGGGTCGCAGACTCTTTTGTAAACATCTCGAGCTTCCTTTAGCGAAGGCGGCGGGCCTCACGCTCCGACTCCATCAGCGTCAGGATATCCCCTGTGCGAAACGACGGGTTTAGAAGGTGGACGTCGATCTAGCTCATTTGAAAAATGAAAACTGCGCGCACCTTCTCTCACTGGACCCTTCACATTTCGCATAATTTGACGATTCTGGTCGTCGAGGAACTTTACACGAACCTGGGTCACCTGGTGGGTTACAAATGATTCAGGCGAAATCCTGGGGCCTCGCATGTTTGAGGCGTTCGCTGAAGATGTGTTACCTGTCCACGTGAACCTGTTCGCCCGATTACCTTCATCACGATTGCCCTGCAAATAGAGAGAAGTGAAAACCCTAAAAACGAGTTGAACCGTGTCCGCGAAAACGAGAACGAGACGACGGGCCAGATCGAGTAGACCCATATGAAGCCACTTAAGATCTTAAAATATCACTGTTGTCGAGAACGCGGTACGTACAGCTTGATTGGATCCTGCAGATGTGCGAGCGCAGGGACGGCGTTAGGACAGGAAATAAACAGGCCGCCGAAAAGCGATTTCGGATCAACGCTTGTGGGCAAAAGGGATTGGAAATGGTGCGAAGATGTCGTGCCATTTGTAATGTGGCTGAATGAATCTAGGAAGGAATATCACAGAGTGGGGTTTTCCGCGCAGGGTTGCAGCAGTTTGGGGCAGGCCTATGCCGAAACTTCTGCTCTCGGTATGATTTGGCAACGTTGATATTCGGCATAGCCGATCTTACGATATTTTTTTATTATTCTGATAATTTTATTACGAAGGTCTTCCATATTTTCGGATTCGGAACTTACGTATACGTATGTATGTAACTCGTTTCGAATGAAGGTAAGTTTCGTAATAATCTTATATTTATTTTATCATATTGAAGTATAGATACGTATCTATATATAGTATTAATAATACAAATATATGATATAATAAATATGATGATACGAAGGCATTATTTAATATTCTATCTCGATCGCCCATCAAATTGATCAGCAGGTAGGTTTCGCAAGCTTCGTACGTTTTTATGCATGCAGCTGCTGGAATATCATGGAATGTCCATAACTAATGCAGAATTTGGTCGGAAGGGGTCTACCATTATTCCTCCTTGCTTAAGAACACTCATCTCATCCCAGAAGAAAAACATACGTAATAATGAGCTTTGACGTTTCCGAGCTGGACACAACAGAGCGGGCGATGTATGACGCAATCAATACCATCGTCGAAGGAACGAAGGAAGACGTCGCCAGAATGGAGTCAAACCTTGACGTTTTGTGGTTGCTGTTCGGAGCATATCTAGTTTTTTTCATGCAGGTGCGCCTCGCAAAATTCTCTCACCACGGGAAATATTCACAGTGTATCGTTTGGCATCCGCAGTGCGGTTTTGCGCTCCTCGAAGCGGGGTCGGTTCGCGCGAAGAACACGAAAAACATTCTTCTGAAAAATGTTCTTGACGCCTGCTTGGGAGGCCTAATCTGGTGGACTATTGGGTTTCCCATCGCTCTTGGTGATATAGGCGGTCAAACGGAAGCCAACCACGGCAAACCATTCTTTTTGGATCGACTTCAGGGAAGATCGTCGTCTACGTACTATGCCATGTGGCTGTTCCAGTGGGCTTTCGCAGCAACTGCGGCGACTATCGTCTCGGTAACTTGAACTTTCCTTTTCCAAAGTAGTTCATGACGACATTGTCTTCCTTTAGGGTGCCGTTGCTGAACGTTGCGCTTTTTCCGCGTACCTTTCCTACACATTTGCATTGACTGGTTTTATTTACCCTACTGTTGTGTACTGGGGTTGGGGAAACTTTGGTTTTCTATCCGCTTATACAGCGGAGAAGCCATATCTGGGAGGAAATGGCTTGATCGACTTCGCGGGATCTGGAATCGTTCACATGACAGGTGGAGGCGCTGCATTGATGGGTGCGATTTTTTTAGGACCGCGAACCGGGCGATTTGCCCCGCGTACGGGGGAAGTTCAAGATATGCCTGGTCATTCAACGGTCCTCGCTGCCTTAGGAACCTTCATACTATGGTTCGGATGGTATGGTTTCAATCCTGTTTCCACCCTTGCATTCTCTCACATGCAGCATGCCGCCCGAGCTGCTGTTGCCACGACTCTGTCAGCCTGTTCCGCTGGCGTGACAACATTGGCAATACACGTCCTGGGTAAGAATACCCCAGATGTCTCCCCGGCGCTGAATGGCATCTTAGCTGGCCTTGTTTCCATTGCCGGGCCTTGCGCAGTTGTGGATGCATGGGCATCTGTCATCATTGGTTTTGTTTCGGCATTTGTATACTTTGCGTCTTCCAGGCTGTTATTGAGGCTGAAGATAGATGACCCTTTGGATGCGTCTCCAGTGCATTTATTCTGCGGCATCTGGGGCGTGATAGCTGCCGGGCTCTTTGCAAACAAAGAATTTACGAACAGTGTGTATGGAACTGACTACGGCGAGAACGATTATGGGTTTTTAATGGGTGCGAATAGCACTCAACTTGGAGTTCAAGTAGTTGGCGTTCTCGTGATAGGAAGCTGGACATTTGTGAGTGCTGGACTGGTTTTTTTCACTCTGAAAGCAACAAAACTGCTGAGAGTGTCTGCTGAAGATGAGGATGCAGGTCTGGATTCTTCTCATCACGGAGGTGATGCGTACAACTTCGCAGCTGGGAAGCCGAGTCGTGACTGATTGCGGGAGGTGATATTTTATTTTGCACACCAGCACTGCGATAAGCACCACAGTTTCCTTAGTTCAGAAAAATATGTAAAAATAGGTGTAACGCATCAAAGACAGTTTTGAAGCTGCAAGACATTTTTGCCACCCTCATGTGCACTGAATCCTGCGGCTCGTTCCGTGTGATTTTGCCACCTCCAATACATGCCAGATCAAGCTACAGCCCTTCTATCTGTGCCGGAGCGCGATTCCCAGTCTCTTAAACTACTACTCAACTCTTCATCAAGATCATCCCACTCTGCGATTATCCTTGAAGCACCAATGAGTTTAGGCTCCTTTGTCATGGGATTGTTGCACAGATCAATCGTCTTTGCCGACATCTTTGTCTGCTTGGCACACCAAGATTCACACCAAAGCCAATGCTGCGGAAGAGAAAATATTGGGACTTGGTGCTGCGCATAGTTGGGCAGGTCTTGGTCAAGATTAGCTAGTGAGTTTGGGTCTCTCGAGAGATTTTCATAAAATATTCTCAATTGATCACCTGCTGCGAGCTGTCGAAAACGCTGAAGATCGACGACATAAAGTGCACTAATGTGATAAGGTTTGCCTTGGAGGTGGTCCTTCCAGAAACCTTGCTTCCAGAATCGAAACCCTTCTACTTCTGCGTTGTCATCACAGAATGGAGTGTACGCATACGGAGCACCGAGCAAATCCAGCTCCCACAGTTCTTTCACATCAGCTCGGACGACCTGATCAGCATCCAAGAATATCACCTTGTTGAGTGTTAGAGGAAACATGACATCCAAGAACAACAATTTGTATGCCCAAATGATGCGCTGCTTCTCTGTTTGTTTGTGAAGCCACGTCGGCCACTTGTAAGTAACATATTCATATTCAAAACCATACTTCAAGGCAAATCGAGGCAAAGAATCTTTGAAGCGTGGCGAAAGCCAGTTTTTAATAAACCAAAACTTCAGGGGATTTCTGGTGTTGCGGCGCACAGACAGAACCATGATTCTGAGAAAACGTTCATATAGGTGGCCGGAAGCTAACGAAAATATGTGAATCTTTGACCCTGCCCAATGAAAGCCAGGAGAACTTGACCTGATTTCGGTGCTGACACCTATTGTGCTGGCACCTTTGGCATGCTGCACCTGCACGACGTTTGAGACTGCCGTGCCAGTACCGTGCGCTTTAAGTCCGTCAGCCAAAATACTCGAAATCATCGATTTTAGGGTGTCAAGTGAGGTAACAATTTCACCGCTGAAAGCCTGCCATTGAGATCTGGATGACCCTTTCTTTTGTTCTACTTTTTTGGGCAAGTCATCTCCTTCCGGATTGAGAACATCTTCACTCGCCATCCCTTCCTTTCTCCGCACTAGAAGACGGACTCGTTTTCCTCTCCAGCTAGAGACAACGATGGTTCTTGAGGTTCGCACAGCCTCTACGTCTTGGTGTAGTGTTTCTTTGTAAACAACCCCCTCGGCTAAGGGCAATATCGAGAAAATGTCTGCAGAACGCCCTGGGCGGAGAGTAAGGGGCCAAATTCCGGGCGAAGATGGTAGCTGGAAATATCCAAGATTTGACATCACAATAGTTTCTGTATTCCCAAGAACAAGCTGCAAACCTCGTGGATGCTCTATGTTACCATGTTCAATACAGTGCCCAGTCACCAATAGAGCCTCAATGCGATATTCAACCTCCACTGTGTTCATGGTGCTTTGTGGCTGTTCCAAAATTAGGTTGTCGAGATCTTGTTTGGCTTCAACAGTGTTGACAAGCCACATCTCTGGTACATCTAGATGTACCGTAAAAAGTATATTTCTCGGAAGCGCAAAAAAATGCACCAACGGGATTGCGCCAATGTGGGCAGGCGGATTTGCATAGCGGTAGTACGATCTAATCGGCATATTCTCGACAGCCGGAATAGGGCTGAAGATGACACGAACACCAAGTTGTGATGATAGGGAGTATCGAAGGGCGGTCAGGAGGGGTGTGATCCTTTGCGCATGTTTACTGAGTGGATCCAAGACCAATTCCAACATGGATAACCCATTACTGGGTATGTCTATCGCAGCAAGTGAAGATTCATAATGCTTGAATGTATGCTCGCGATCGGGAGAAATTACGGAAGAAGAATGTCGCAGAGTTACAAACGACATCGCCAGCATGCACAGGTCAGACTGACGTTCGATATGGAGTTGATCCACAAATTCATCAATGACTGACTTCCCATGTACAATATTCCGAACCCGATTAACCACAGTATTATGATAATCTGACATCAACGTGCAAAGGTCATCTTGCTCAATTAAAACATCATCTGGAATACTGATAACCCGTCCATTCATAATAATCAAACCGCCCGTATTTGCATATAAATGTGCCGCATAATCCAAACCTAAAGTCGCAGAAACAAAAGCTCCCTGTTCTCGAAGAAGATGATCTAACTCACTATCGTTCAGGTTCCTGCCTCGAAATTTCATCGCCATGTCTCTAGCTTCAGGTGATGGCACGGCCCAAGGGGGATGGAGCACGGCGACGCGAACATCATCGGGCAGACAACCCGGGCTGTTCAACTTGCCATGGACAAAATCAATTGACGCATCCACAAGTGCCTCACCAGCGTCATTCCCCGCATCGGCGACGATCCAGATTGTGGTGCACTTTACATTCCTTTTATTTCCCCCAACAACATACGCAAGCACGTCAATGTCGGCATTGATGCCCCGTTCTTCATAGTTTACAAATTCGTTTGCTGTAGGCCGTGGTGCGGGGTGCATCTCAACATACATGGATTCAAACAATCCAGTGTCAAATTTTAAAGGGACACTCTTTGAAATAGCATTACGATGTAACCAGCCATATATGCCGTCTGGATAGGCATCAATCATGGCATCAGTCAGCTCACCCTCAAGGACAGCTCTTTTTAATGCCCGGGCTTCAAGAAGAACTAAGTGAATGGCCATCTGACCAAGGTTACTATTAAGCTTTTGCGCATCAAGAAGAGAACAATACAGACCATTGACAAGCACAGATGAAGCAGTCACGCCTTTCGCGACGATGGCAGATTTCACTTCATTCAAATAATGAGCAGATCTCGAGATTGAGCTATGAGCATCTCCCTCTCCATCACCCATGAATAGAATATCATTTAATGCAAGGTTCAGTGCTCCGTTGATCGCATCTTCAATTGGTCTCTTTCCATCCGCAGCTGATTCAATATAGGCACGCTTGAACACTTTAATGAATTTGTTTTCAGCGTATGACCAGATTTTGCTACTATACGCAGGAACATCAAATGTGTTGCCGCTGAATATAAGTTGCTGGGTCATTGCAACTTTGCGCACAAATTCAGCCGCATATTTCCCGCCATAATCACGCAGGAGCAAGACCCCAGCTCTTGCAATCGCTGTGCCAATCGGCAGACCGGAATGCAGGCACAAACGTGCTTGTTCGTTTTCATTCTGATCAAGTTCGTTCTCTTCAGGAGCTTTGCATCCATTTAAGTTATCGTGACTCCGACTAAAATCACCGTTTGAATGTAGACCACCTGTGCCAATATCCACCAGCACGAGTCCAAGACGAAGGGGCATACTGTGGTCAATGATGTATCGATGGACGGTATCCACAAAGTCCCAATCTGAGGGTCGACTGAGGTCAACGACTGCAACGATATTGAAGAGATTGCGCTTTATACGCGGGATTGAGCCACCTCGTTCAGCATAGAATTGGTCAATGTTGGGACTAAAATGCTCAAATTCAGCGTCAGCCTCGATGTCATTCATCCAGATGACCAATTCGGAAACATCAGAGTCATCAAGCGTTAAGCGCGAATACATATCATCTAGGTCACCGCGAGGTGCTGATTGCATTTGCAAGAGTTGAAGCGTCTGAGTTTGTGTCAGTCCCATGCGGTGTAAACTGTCCCCGACTCGTATATCATCTACTATTTTATCTGTAAGTGAAAATATGTCAACGGTGTCGAGTTCAAAACTGTTACCATTCAAACGCATCGCAAATTCGTTTTGGCGCATGTTCTTCTGATGTGCTGAGATATCAGCTCTCATTTTACCGTCTATGTGAACGCGTGAGAGAGAAGATGTAAATGATGGAAAATCCTGCAATACATCAACCATAAAGTTTAGTGGATTGGCTGCAGATACGATGCGCTGAGTCACTTGCAAACCAATATCTCTGACGTGCCATGTGCCCGGCGACGCCCCTATACCTATGCTATTTTGTAACAGCGTAGCCTTGAACGATCTCAGTTGGGGATGCAGTCGTGAGAACCTGTCCAACATCGTGGTAAAGTTGAAGCCCTCGATGGCTGCCAAATCATGGGTATGTTGACCTTGAAAATCAGAGCTCAGGTAATCATTCATGCCGACACCATTCACGGATTTATATTCTATGTTTCGTATGGCAAGCTCCACCCCGAATCCAGCGGCGTTCATAAAATCAGATCCCGTACCAACGCTGAGGCACCTGTGGCGCTCACAACCGTGCATTAATATGGGCCTGTGGACGTATAGTACCTCCCCACGCATAGCTACTCTTGAAAGCATGTCATGAAACTCAAAGAAACATGTAGTGCCCGTTGCAGCATATAGTGTAATGATCGGCAGAGCGTTTTCATCATGTCCGTTGACATTAGGGTTCGGGTGAACATCTGTGAACCTATTTGTCTTGTTCCCTGGATAAATGTGGTCAAGAGACGTTGCGTTTGAAATCATACCAGCGCGCGGCATGAAATCGGAAGCCAGGTCTAGTAACTCTTGAAGCTCATTGCATGTAGTGGCCGTGCGACCAGTCATGCCAAGCTCGGCCCGACAGCAGGGTAATGGCTCGTGTTTCTCATCTGTCGTGCTCCAAATTACAAACCAGTTCCTTTCCAGAGCAACAGATCGGAAAAATTGTAGCCGGGGGGAGTATTGCCGGATCCTTAGAGCTAGCTTAAGAACATTGAAACTATCTTCTGAGTATGTGAAATTCTTGGCGAAATCGAGGATATGCTGTTCGCAGACTTGATCGTCATATTCAGTCCATGACTCGACAAAGCTCCAGTATTTGTTAGGATCAACGTCCGCGAAAAATTCAGCCGTCTCCAGAAGAGTTGAAGTTGCCTGCGGCGGTTGGTAGGCATTTAGACATTATAAGACGCAGTGCCAAGTATAAAAAGTGACAGCAATAATATGCTGACGAGCGTACCGGCCACTCAGAAGTTAAGGCGACTCGGACATCAGCGGCAACTTGGCGTCCGCTTGCAACGGAAACGGTCCCACAAACCAGCACGAAGACCGCCAATGTGTGACCCATCCCAAGAGTCAATCTACAGGATGAACGACATTGGCGCTGCTTCTGTGGGCCGGTCGTAATCGCCATTTCAAGTTGTTCGCCTTGCTTATTATTACTTGAACCCCAATTTTAATAATCTTAACTCTTACGAAGTAAGGTATATAAATATAGACTTGTCTACTTGTATATGCAATAAGCGCAATTTGGTAGACACGAAAGGCAGTGGCACGCCGCCACAAACTTGGCCGTATCAGCGAAGCGGGACGAACCAATACAGGCAGGTGATACGAACACTATCGCTATCGAAAACGCTGCGCTCTGTGATCGAATACACAGTTCAATTGGAAGTATGCTGAAGCGCCCCTTACAAGCGTGCGCCACGAAAGCGACGAGCCTCTCAGCCGCCGCTGGATTACCCAACACCCTCCTGCCTCCTCCGTGTCGTTCCATGTCAACAGCGCGTCGCGCGGTCGCTCTTTGTAGATGCAAGGCATCAAACGTTCCGACTGGCACGGCTGCGTTTGAAGAAGAGCGACAGCTTGACAAGGTGAGCCCTCGCAATTGACGCTCATTCCCGACAACGCACACTCGAAGTTACCCGGATATTATTTTCACTCGTAGCTGATGATACCTGTCAAGACAAGCAAATATTTACCACATAGCGCGAAACCTTCGAAACGGTTCCATCATGCTTTGTAACTGGCTGACATGATCCCTCCTGAACGCAGTCTGAGGTATTCCGCAGAACCACTAGTGCAGCTAAAGCGAGGCACCGCACGCTACAGGACCAAATCCTTGACGCCCCGGACGCAGCCGCTGTGCTCGATATTGTGGATGCTTCACTAGGCGAATTCGGGGCCGTGAATGCCGTGACAGCAGCGTACCGTATTTCCCGACTTCTCACCAGTCGGGCAGGTAGGCTCAGGAAGAAAGAGGCAGAGCATATCACGTCAGATCCAAGGTTTGAATCTCTTGTCCGTGTGCTGGAGTCCAAATCCTCTGAGCTCGACAAGCTGGGCCTAGAAAATCGGCAACGAGCATATCATAAACTCAGGGTTGACGCCGATTTGCGTGCAAGGGCAGCACTCAGCGTCCGCCTCCTGGAGCGTGCAAAAGATATTCAGGGAGATCTCATGGATGCAGCCTCGGTAGAGGATGTCCTGCTAATGGTGGAGGAGCAGGGTGAAATATTCAACAAGGTCAACACGTCCACTGCGCTGCATCGCATTGCAAGGCTCGCAACTACGGCGCCGCACGCTGGCGTTGGAGATAATCATCGACCCTCGGATGAAATTCCGCAGATAACTCGTGATCTTAGATTCCGCCAGCTCCTCGAGATGGCATCAGCGTTGTGCGAGAAGATGAGCATTGTGAGTGTTTCTAATGTGCTTTGGGCTCTTGCCCGGCTCCGAATTGATCTCGGGGAGACAAATGCACTATTTGATGATCTTGCAGGCCGTGCGGCGGCGACAGCACACAGTGCACAGCCTAAAAACCTTGCCACGGTGGTTTGGGCCCTGGCAGTGCTTGAATACGAGCCAAGATCTCGGCTCCTCCGCGCGGTTGCAATGCGTGTGATGGATACTGCGGGCGACTTCAGGGCTCCTGATGTTGTCAACATGCTATGGGCATATGCGCGCTGGACCCGACTGGCGCCCCTAAACTGCCCTGGTGGCTTGCCGGGTGCAAAAGATGTGGTGAAAGAGCTATCGCGCGTTGCGCTAGCTAATCTCACAGCTTTTACCCCTTACCAGTGCGCCAATTTGGCGTGGTCACTTGCGATTCTAGACGCAGAGCTGCAACCAAGGTCGCTTGCGTCCATTCTTGACCGCACGGCATCAGATCCCTGCGGACTGGACGATACCGCGTTGACGCATACGCTCTGGGCGATCGGCGTGAAGGGAACAGCGATTGACGGTGCAGGTGGTTCCTTTCAAACACTGCTGGCTGAGGCTGCCAAGAGGGCTGTGGATCGGGGAGTCGGACGCACGGGCGCGGCGGGAGTACTTTGGGCATGCGGTCGCCTTCGGGTTACACCGCGGGAAGGCGAGGTAGACGCGCTGCTTGATTGCTTACTTGTCGACGAAGAAAGGGCATCCAGAGTCAGGCATGTGCATCCGCAAGCGCTTGTCCATGGCGTGTGGGGAGTCTGTCACATGGAGGGGGTCGCGCTTAGCCAGAAGCATCGGGACGCCATCATCTCGCATGTGTCTAGAATGATCAAGGGAGGTGAAATGGGGACACGTCATGCAGAGGCACTACGATCATCAGCCGCTGGTGCAGGGCTTGATCCTGTCCAGATGGAACGTGCACTCACTGAAGGGTTAACGTAAACGCGGTCGTGGATAGCCACAGCGACGGAACGGTGGGAAAACGAAGGTATAAGAAATCTCTTGCCAAAACTGAACTTGTGACTGCAGACGCTCTGAGAGGACCTCACAGCCTACTATCATCAGCTGGATACGATCCAAGTACTCGTAAGAACGTCGCCTTTTCCTGCAGTTGTCTCAGTGCGTTCTGCGCGTTCTCGTCTGCCATACTAGCCTCGAAGTCCACATAAAAAAGATACGAGAACTGCATCGTCTTGTTGTCCTGCTGAGTCACCGGATTCCAACGCATCGGTCGAGACTCCACCTTGGTGAGGTTAATATCCCTCAGCGCGAAGCATGCCAATGCCTTAAACAGGCTTCCACTCTCTTCTCTCATGGAAAACGCTATAGACGTCTTGTACGGAATGCCTGCCCGAGGGAGAATGGGCTCCCGCGCCAGAGCCAGGAACCTCGTCACGTTGCTTTTATCGTCCTGGATGTCCTCATCAAGAACATCCATCCCGTACAGCTCTGCAGCTCGACGAGATGCCACCGCCGCAACACCCATATGACCAGCCGCCGAAATAGCGGCCGCGGCGCCCGCAGTGTCGTCCACAGCCTCCTTTACGACGCCCAAGGCTGTGAGGTAGCCGTCGCACTGGGAAAGCGCCTGCGGGTGCGACTGTGCTCGCTCGATATCTTCTTTTGACTGTCCCGGCAGCGCGAGGAGGCAGTGCCGCACTTTGAAATAAACCTTACGAAATGAATGGATGTCCGGTTAGCGACATTTCATATCGAGACACAAAACCTGAAGTACTTACTTCACCGACGACGTGCAGTCTGTGCTGTAAGATGAGATCATAGTTGCGATGGATGGATCCGCCTAGGGAGTTCTCGAAGGGAAGGACTGCCCGATCTGCGGTCCACTGTTCCGTGGCCTCGAAAGCGTTTTCGAATTGTTCACACGGGCAAGGATCGCAGGTTGGATAGGCTGTGAGCGCGGCCGCTTCGCTATATGCGCCAGGCATCCCCTGGTACGCCACGCGAAGTTTCTTCTTGTCCCCCTTCTCGACGTCGTCGCCGTTCCCGACACCCGATGCGGCGGTCGCCTCACCGGTTGCTGCCGCCGAGACAATTCTAGTGATGCACCGAAACTTCTCCGGCACCACATCTCCGAAGGTCTGCGCAGGGGTCACGCCCGTGGCCCCGCCCGCTCCAAGGGAGGCGACCGCGATCAGCTGGCGCCATGCCGAGGAGCGCGCGCGAAGCGAACGCTGCGGAAACACAGGCGTATTCGCAGGCACGCCGTGTCTCACCCCGCGGGTTGTCGCCCGTGCGCAATATGACAAGTGTACATTCGCCGTCAACATCGCGAGCGGAGGCAAACGCGCGCTCCGGTTAACGAGTTTGCGGCGCTGTTTTATTCTTAGTCTACGAAACTTATAGAAATTCCTACTCGTATAAGTGTTACGAAGGTAAATACTTGTAAGTTTCGTTATTACCATTTGCAAAACTATACCAGGTGGTTCTCGTCGACACCAGCTTGGATCGGTACATGGACATGGACATGACGAAGGGCTAAATCAAGATTCTCGGTTGTATAAAGGCCTACCTATTGCCCCCGTAGTCGAGGGTTAGTTTAATTGGGGTTTGCAACAGTGTTCGGTTGGGTGTAAAATTCGTGTGCACCGTATAGAGATATAGAGATAAAATATATAAAATTATACATCATTCTAATTCATTCATTCGCACGATATACGGACGGAGTTCCCAATCAATTTATATATACATATATTGAAATAGTCTACGGACAGCACGTGCTTCAGGCGGTCGTATTTGTCAGAAGGGTTTCCAGCAACCCTCCGTAGTCCGGAGGGCGAACGCGACCTCTACAAATATTTTAATGATGCCTGCATATGTATCACATCCACTCAGTGCGCGCGCTCTTTACGTGACACGCACTTCTCAGGCACCTTTTTCTCGCGATGTTACTGCTTTCCAACGCCGTCCAACCCGCGCTTCTCTCAACGTAAGGGCCGAGAAAGACTCAAACGGCCCAAGAGTCGCGATCGCTGGCATCTCTGGTGCCGTTGGCCAGGAATTCCTCCGAGTAAGTAAAATATCGCGTCCAGCCTTCCTTATCCTAGATCCATATTGCTTGTTCGGGTTGAACGCCTGGACTCTTCCCCCGATGCAGGTGCTCACCGAACGCAACTTTCCGTACAGCGATGTAAAGATGCTCGCTTCGTCAAGGTTTGCCAGTTTGTTTCCAGTCTTTGTTTCCTGTTTTTTTTGACAAAGACCATTTCCTTCTGAGCAAAACGTACATCATCATGCCAGATCCGCCGGCAAGGAAGTTGTGTTTGACGGAGAGTCATACGTTATCGAAGAGCTTACAGAACATTCCTTTGATGGCGTTGATATTGCTCTTTTCTCCGCTGGCGGTTCCATCTCTAAAAAGTTTGGCCCCATAGCCGCGAGCAAAGGTTGTTTCGTGGTTGATAATTCATCCGCATTTCGAATGACTGATGGCATACCGTTAGTTATCCCTGAGGTAAATCCTGAGGCGATGGCCGAGTACAAGCTCGGCAAGAAGAACGGCGGTATAATTGCCAACCCGAACTGCTCAACAATCATTGCCTTGATGGCGGTGACACCTATCCATCGCGCAGTAGGCGTCAAGCGCATGATTGCATCTACATACCAAGCTGCATCAGGCGCGGGTGCTCTTGCGATGGCTGAACTGGAGCAGCAGACCAGAGATGTGCTCAATGGCGATCCGGTCACCATGAACATATTTAGCTGGCAGTATGCCTTCAACTTATTTTCTCATAACGCTCCAATGACGGGAAACGGTTATAACGAGGAAGAAATGAAAATGGTGAATGAGACTATGAAAATCTGGGACACAAAGGATGTTTCCATCGCGGCAACCTGTATTCGAGTTCCTGTCATGCGTGCCCATGCCGAGAGCATCAATCTCACTCTTTGCTCCGAGCTTGACGAGCAAGACGCAAGAGAAATACTGAGGAAAGCTGCTGGGCTAAAGATTATCGATGATCGTGCAAATAATCGTTTCCCAACACCACTTCAAGCGTCTGACGAAGATGATGTTTTTGTAGGCCGCATTCGTCAAGATATCTCTCAGCCAGGCAAATCGGGACTGGAGCTCTTTGTTTGTGGTGATCAAATAAAGAAGGGCGCCGCGCTAAACGCAGTACAAATCGCCGAGCTGCTTCTTTGAGGCGTGGCCAGAACAGGACGCAATGCCGATATTTGATCTACTGTGATCTGACTCTTCCCCTTGATGATCTTAAATCTTACCTGGGCTATATTGAAATAACATCTAGTCTGTAGTACGGTTTGGCTCTGTGTACGGGTACTCTATAAGCAGATGCAATAGATGTAATAATCATATAAGTCTTCAACTGCTGATGAACGCGTAATGATTTGACATTTCTGTGCATTTTCTCTGGTTTGCGACCATCAGAACACTACCAATGAGGGTAGAGCTTCCTCTCTCCAAGTGTTGTTTTGTCAAAAGTTCAGGGTCCAGAAGTTGTATTTGTTCATGGTATTCGCTCCCAAAGGTGAGCGAAATAGTTCGAGGATCATGGTACACGATGGCGGACCGAGAAGACGAACCACTTCATATTTTTATAGACCGATTGCATGTATATTTATGAAAGATCCCAGCTAGGTGGAGCATTGTCAGCCCACTGTGGAAGCACACAAAGTTAAAACTGTCCTCTTTCGGTAAAGTGCCCTTTACTTACCGTATTCAATCGCACGTTTCGCACCGTGCTGTCGGAAAAGCCAGGTGGTATCACAAAAGTATCGCGCAACTGTGCGTATTCCATGCCTTCAGCGTAGTCCTGCAGTAGGTCCTCTGCTATATTTTCTTCTAGGATCCAGCTGTCGGGGCAATCTGTGGAAAACAAAGACTAATCAACTTCACACCTTAAATGGAACATCATCGGTTTCACTTGCCGTCTAGCCACTCAATTAAGTACTCCTTCAGGTTGTCTTCAGTGAGTCTTGATTGTTTGATCGAAGATGGGGGGACCTCTTCAAACACAAACCGTTCCAAAGTCTGCGCCAACGATTCCATCGTTGATCGGCGCCCGTATGTAACTGTTGTCGCGGGAGTGTTCAACTTGAGGGTCTCCACAATATCAAGCGGCTGTGAAAACACGCATTTCAAACACCCTCTGTTATCCGCACTTGAAGCAGCGTCAAAAATACAAACATACCGATCGGCCTGTGCTGTCTTCCAACTCTGGATTCGCTCCTGCCTGCACCAAGACCTCAACAATCTTCTCATGCAAATAGCCCGCCGCAATATGCAGGGGCGTAAAACTGTCTTTATCCTATGCAAAAGGGAGAGTTTCACAGAAATTCTTAGCCAGCCAAAAATTGGCTCACCAGGGAATCTACTTCAGCCCCGTAGGCAAGTATCGCTCGAACACACTCTTCATTACCAACGCCACAAGCATAATGAAGTCCACTACATGTTTGCCAGCGATGTGCTTAAGATCTTAATATAACGGGTTAAGAGCACGATTCACCTTCTGTCATCAGCATCGCGGGCTGCAACTAGGGCTTGACCACCGCCTCTCAGCATTTTTTCCACGGCTTCAATGTTGCCCTGCAAGGAAAAAAGATACTTAACATTCCAAAAACGAAATGTTATAACCAAGTGACAGACTTCACGGCATGTTTGCCACCATTTTGCCTCGTAATTCCTTTTTACGTCGTCTGCGACGACATCTGACGGCACCCTATTTGGAAGCCAGATGTTTATTAATGTGTTGCGAAAAGAGGTGGACACATACCAAAAGAAGTCGTCAATATCTACAAAACTCAAGAGATACTCGAGACGTGCAAAAGAGGCTTCGCAGCGTACACGCACGCCTTCGGCGGCATTCACCTCAACGGCGCTACCTGAACTCAGCGAAATGTTCGATGCACCCGTCACGTCAGCCTATGGAATCAAACGTACACAGTCGATCCGGTTAAACTGTGAGATCAAGTCGATTGTACGTACCGAAGCATTCGGCGGTATATCGATACACGTTCGAGGAATGCCTCCGCGAAATCGCGCACTTTTGCGAATCGGGATAGAGCTTCGCGGTGCGACAAGTGATGCTACGCCAAGGGTCAGTCCGACCATTTTCAGTCGTCAGCCAGAGAAGCAGACGTGGATATCCTTTAAAACTTTGAAGATACCAGCAGGTTACGATCCAGCATTAACACCTGCCCTCGAAACTCGTACGGTTTCGAAGTACGAAGGTAAATTTATATATATAGTTATTTACGCAATTTATTACGAATGAAGGTATCATCGTTGACTTTCGGTCGGCAGTGCGATTACCATACGAACCCTGGTCGGTTGCAGATACGACACGCGCTCCGCGCCAAACATCTTCGGTCGCGCGTGTTTTTTTTCCCTATGCGCCTAGTCAGGCCTAGTCAGGACGGCGAGCGCACTGTGCCGCTTGCTAATATGCTGTTCGGCGCCAAAAATGCAAATATCGCACAGCATTTGCGGCGGCTCGATTGCCGCGTTCACGAAGAGACGCCACGACCCTTGAAATTAACACACGGTCGATCGATTGCACTTTGGTCAAAAGACCAAATATCTGCAACAGATTTCGCTATATTGACCTTAATGACAAAATATCGCTGTAGAACACGTTGGGAACACTCAAAGAGCGAATTACTCCTCGACGATAATGCGCGACACGATCCGAGGTCGCCCTCTCTGTTTGGCGCCCAGCAGCATCTTTGCAAGCGGTCCAGCACAACGAATAATAATAAAGGGCATTAAATAGATACAGTACCAATCTTGATCAGTTTGGAAAATATCGAAAAACAAAACTTATTAATCTTACCTAGCTAGTAGCT
>Ga0209666_1000782_pt1 | contig 24116 bp, 13 predicted proteins | sample SaaInlV_125m_DNA_FD_184679 | JGI IMG/M metagenome (GOLD analysis project Ga0209666, IMG submission 184679) | Marine microbial communities from expanding oxygen minimum zones in the Saanich Inlet - Saanich Inlet SI037_S3LV_10m_DNA (SPAdes)... | ecosystem: Environmental > Aquatic > Marine >...
CGGTTCGATCCCGGCACTGACAGCGAAGACGACATTACGTAACAAAGCGAGGTCGCCGGTTCGGTCCCGGCAGACACATGGTCCGAAACGAACTTCGCCCGCAGTGAAAAGCGAGGTCGCCGGTTCGGTCCCGGCAGACACATGGTCCGAAACGAACTTCGCCCGCAGTGAAAAGCGAGGTCGCCGCTTCGGTCCCGGCAGACACAAGAAAAAAAATGGGTCCGAAACTTCGCCCGACTGCGAGACGCCAGTTCTCGGGGAAAATGCGGAATGCGTACGCGGGGTAACTTTGTGTCGGCCGCCACAGCGCGTCGCGCGGGGGGCGACCGGTCCGCGGCGATGGAGTCGTCGACGCGGGACGCGCGCGAGGCGCGCGAGGCGCGCGCGCGCCTGTACGGCGCGACCGTGACGTTCGCGGACAAGAAGCGACTGGCCGAGACGCTCGTTTCGGGTCTCGGCGGGGCCGATGGCGCATCGCGCGCCGGCGCCGGCGACGGGCACGCGGCGACGCACGGGCCCGCGACGGCCGCCGTGCTTTCGGAGTGGGCGCTCGCGACGCTCGCGTGGGCCGGACTCGCCGCGGACATCACCGATCGCGGGCCAAGACTCGGCGGCGAGGTAATCGCCGGGTCAGGCGCGCGCGGCGGCAGCGGCGGCGGCGGCGCTTCGAAAAAGCCGGCGAAAGAAAAGAAGCCTTCGGCGCCGCCGCCGCGAGCCGTCGGGGTGGACGCCCCCGACGCGGCGTCGATTTGCGCGGACGCGGACGTGTGGCGCGTCTTGGTGGCCGCGCTGGACGCGACACAAGAAACACCTTCCGCGTCCACCGCGCTGAGCTACAAGCCGAACGCCACCGCGGCGACGCACGTCGTGCGCGCGGCGGCGGCGGCGGCGGCGGCGGCGGCGAAGTCCGTCTCAAACGAACCGACGGAGTCGCTCTTCGCGCTCGCCGCGGCGTGTTTGGATCGGTTCGAGCGCCGGCTCGGCGCCAAGTTCAAGCCCAGCGTGGAACAGAGCGTAGTGCTCGTGCACGCCTGCGTGCGTCTCGGGTGTGTCACCGAAACGGACGAAACGGAAAACAAGAAAACACGAGGTTCGTCGGCGCTTTCGTTGACGAACGCGGCGTTTCGTCTGTGGACGCGATCGGTCCGCGCCGCGCCGCACAGAGCGCCCGCCGCCGCGCCGAACGAAGCGCTCGACGCGGCGTTGGCTCGCGCCGCGCGCGAACGCGAAGCGCGAGACGGTTCCGAGACGCCCGCGCTAAACGCGCTCGCCGCCGTGCTGTTCCACCCGTCCCATCGCGAACACGTGCCCGCGGCGTTCGGGCGAGCCGCCGGGGACGGCGACGGCGCGACGCGCGCGGGAACGAAGCGCGCTCCGCGGGAGGAGGAGACAAAACATGAAACGACCGCGGGCGACGACGGCGACGCCGCGCCAGAGGACGTGCGCCGTCTTCAGCCGCCCCCGGAGACGGTTCAGCTCGTCGCGAGTCGCATTCTGACCGCGGCGTGCGCCGGCGAGGCTGTCGGCGCGCTCGCGCCCTGGGTGTTCCGCGCGTTCGCGGAGGAAGAGGCGACGCGCGCCGCCGGCGCCGCCGCGCGGGGGGGCGTCGCCTCGACGAGCGGCGAGGCGGCGTCGGCGGCGGCGGCGGCGCGGCGAGAGGCGCCGACCCGCGCGCTGTGGGACGCGCTCTTCGCGCCGATCGCGCGCGCCGAGGTCGAGCGGCGGGGCGGGTCGTCGTACGCGTCCGATCTCATCGTCGAGCTCGGGCGCGCCGGCCTGTACTCGCAGACCGCGGCGGGCGGCGGGCTGGCGCCGCCGGGCGGCGCGGCGCCTCGCGACCGGCTCGAATGCTTCGCCGCGGGCGTGTTCGGCGGCGGAGCCTCGCGTACATCCGGAGGTGTTTCCGGAGACGCTGCTGCGAGAGCGCTCCGCGCGCTGGTGGCGACGGACCTGCGCCTGGTGGAGCCGCGCCTGAGTGAGGCGTTCGCGGCGACGTGGTCCGCGGGAACCCTCACGGATGCTTTGGCGGCGGAAACCGTCGCCGCCGCCGTCGCCGCGTACGCGGCGACGCGACGGATCCCCGAGTGCCTCGCCGCCGTCGGCGCGGCGGCGGCTTCGCTCTCCGCGTCAAAATGCGCGTACGCGTCCGCGTCTGGAATCGAACGCGCGCGCGTCTTCGCCGCGCCGGCAGTGCTCGCCGCCGGCGCAGCGGCGGGCGCGCGCGTGCCTCCCGGACAGATCGCCGCCGTGGTCGCGGCGGCGAGGGACGCCGTCTCGGCGGCGTTCGTCGAGCCTACACCCGCGACCGAAGCCTCGGGCTCGAAGAAAGCGAAGAACGCGTCGTCGGCGGCGGCGGCGTCGTCGCCCGCCGCCGCCGCCGCCGAGCGCGTCGCGGCGACGTGCGCGTTCGTCGCGACGATCGTGTCTTCCCTGCCCGTCGCCCCGGGCGAACCTCTCGCGGATGGCGCTCGCGCCGCCCTGGAGGGCTTCGCGCGCGACCTGGCGGGCGTCGCGGGCGCGTGGAGTGACGTCCCGGCTCGGGAACGGAATGACGAATCGAAGAAGGAGAAGAAACGGAAACGCGACCGCGACGCGCGCGACGACGAGAGAGATGAAAAGCGTTTGACCTCTTCGCGCGACGCGATCGGCGCGGCGCGTGTCGGCGCGGCTCTCGTGGCGTACGTCCCCGTCGCGGCGATGCTGGAGGTGTGCCACGACGGCGAAGAGCTGCACGGCCGGTGGGCGGCGCCGTACCTCGCCGCCGGCGCCGAGGTGCCCCTTGACCCGCTCGCGCCCTCTCTGGCGCGCGTCGCGGCGACCGCGCTGCGACTGGGCGGCGACGTGGGCGCGCGCGAGATCGGCGCGGGGGTCGCCGGCGCGTGCGTGCACAGGATCGCGCAGCTCGCTCGGTCCGCGCTGCCGCCTCCGGCGGGCCGAGGCGACGCCGGCGCCGCCGAGGAAGCCAAAGCGCTGGCGGAGGTTTTGACGAGCCCGGACGCGTTGGCGACGGCGTCCGCGGTGGCCGCGCTTCGATCCGCGGAGGACGTGTGGACGCCGTGGGCAGAACCCGCGCGGCTCGCGGCGTGGACGCGAGCGCGGAGTATAAAAGCAGACGAAGCCGATGACGACGACGACGACGATGCGCCTGAGGTGCTCGCGGCTCGCGTCGCCGCCGCCGCGCGCGGCGCGCTCGCCGCCGCGCGCGACGCGGCGGCGACGCGCGGCGGCGCGCTCGCCGCCTTGTGCGCGCGCGCCGTCGACGCGGCGGCGTCGCGTCTCGATTCGTCTCTTCCGGCGTGCGATTCTTCTCTTCCGGACGCGTCCGATTCTTCGCGCGTTCTTCGCGCGTTTTGGCTCCAGGCGAGCGCCGAGGCGAATCAAGAAAAAAGTCTCGCGCGGGTGACTTCCGATTCCGCGAACGACGACGACGACGCGAAGACGAAGACGAAGACGAAGACGAAGACACGAACGAACGACGCGTCGCTCGCGTCGCTCGAGGCTTCGCTGGCGCGTTTGGCGTCGGTTCCCGCCGCGCTCGCGGCGCGCGCGGCGGATCCCGCCGCGCTGCTCTTCGTCGCGGCGGCTTCGGATTGCGCGGCGCGGCTGGTCGCGGGACACGCCTCGACGTCCGCTTCGTGCGCGGCTCGCGCGTTCGCGTCCGCCCTCGCGGACGCGGACGCCGCCGCCGCGAGGGAACTCGTCGCGTTTCTTCCGCCGCTCGTCGCCGACGCCGTATCCGCCGCGGAATCCACCGAGACGAGAAAAATAGCCGCGCGCGTCGTCGCGCGGAGCACGGCGGCGGCGGCGTCGATGGCGCGCGCCGCGCTCTCCCGCGGAGACGACCTCTCCGCGACGCGCGACGTCGCCGCGGCGCTGGCGCCGGCGGTGCGCGTCCTCGCCGCGGAGGCAGAAGGCGAGAAGGCGCGTCGCGGAGAGGTCAACGCCGCCGAGCCCGAGTCGGCCGTCGGGATGGTCCCGCGCGCGGCGCGCGCGAAACGAAAAAAAGGTTCGCGCGGCTCCGACGCGGAGCTGAGCGTATGCGTTAAAAATCTGGATCCTCCCGCGGCGCGCCTGACGCTCGGCGCCGCGCGCGCCGCCGCGCTCGCGGAGGCGACGCTTGTCGCCGCGCTGGCATGCGTCCCTGCGGCTTCCGAGGAGGCGCGCCGAGAGAGGGCTCGAGACGCTCGCGTCGGCGCCGCGGCGATCCGCGCGCGGAGGGAAACGCGCGCGCTCCGCGAAGCCGTCGACGCCGCCGTCGCGTCGCTGCGCGACGCCGGCGGCTTTTCGCGCGCGTTCGCCGCCGCGAACGAAAGCCGCCTTTGCGACGGTTTACTTTCGGGCGATTCCGAGTCGATTCCGTCGATTCCGGACGAAGCCTTCGTTTCGGCGGCGGCGAGCGCGCTCTCCGCGGCGGGCGCGTCCGCGCGCCTCGCCGAGCTCTGCGCGAGGCACGCGGACGAGCGCGCGTTACGCGATGACCCGCCCGACGCCGACGCGACGCGCGTGTGCGTGACGACTTCGGCGGAGACGCTCGCGCTTTTTTCGTCATCCTTTTTTTTGTCCGACGCCAAAAGCGCGCGAAGCGCGGAGTCGGCGGCGGTGGCCGCCGCGACCGCCACCGCCGCGTGCGTCGGGCTCATGGACGCGACGGGGCCCGCGCTCGACGCGAACGCGCACGCCGCGCTCCTGGCGACGGTCGTCGCGGCGTACGACGCCGCGGCGAGGCGCGCGGAGGTCTCGTCGGCGAAGACGGCGAAGGAGACGGAAACCGCGAAGAACGGCTTTTTTTTCACGGCGCCGGAGCTTCCGGCGCCGTCCCCTCGCTTGGCGCGCGCGCTCGAGTCTGCGCTGGAGTCTTTGACGCGCGGCGCGGGCAAACGTCCGCTCGGTGCGGGGTACCGCGCGGCCGTCGAGCGTCTGCGCGACGTCGACGCGGCGTGCCGCCGTCTTTCTCACGGTTCCGGTGATCCGAACGCAATCAAGGAAACGGTTTCGGCGCGCGACGTCGCCGCGCGCGTCGCCGCGCCGCTTTGGCTGTTGCGTTTTTTCCTCCGTCTGAACGGCGGCGCCGCCAAAGCCGCGTGCGCGGCGCACGCCGAGACGGCGTTCGACGCGTGCCTCGCGCCGGCGAGGCACGTGAACGACCACCACCTCGCGTTTGCGTTTTCGCGCGACGTCGACGCGGCGTGCCGCGAAGAAGAAGAAGAAAAGAGGCGTTTCACGATGAGCGCTCTGGCGACGGCGGGCGCGAGCGTTCGGTTCGCGGTCGCGCTCGCCGCCAAGCGCGGCGTCGCGCTGAGCGCGCGGTGCGCGTCGCGGATGGCGGCGGCGCCGTCGTCGCTGGCGGCGACGCTCGCGCCGACGGGCTCGCTCGACGGGGCCACGTGCTACGCGGCCTGCGTCTCGGTGTTCGTGCCCGCGTGCGACCTGCTCACGCAAGTCCTGCGAACGCGCAAGGAGGAGATGAAGCGCTCCGCCGCGCTGATAGTGGCGTCGTGCGCGGCGCTGCTCGACGCGTTAAGAGCCTGGCACGAGGCGAGCGTCGCGCTGAGGCGAAAAGGCGACGACGAGAAACAAAACGAAAAAAAACGCAGACTAACAAACGCGACGGATGATGATTTTATTGTCATCGATTCGGCGTGCCGCCGCGGCGGCGCCGCTTTAGCGTGCGTCTACGAGGAGGCTTGTTCGTCCGGTCTGAACCGGTACTGCGCGCACCTGCTCGCCGACGCGGTGACGTGCGTTTGCGGCGGCGACGCCGGGGTTGGCCCGTTCGCGGCGGCGTCTTTAAAACCGGGAATGTTTGCGCTCATCGACGCGTGCGGCGACCGCGAGCTCGGGCAGATCCACGCCGCGTTCGGGAGCCAGGCGGGAGGCGCGCGGCGCGTCGCGCTCGCGGCGCTCATCGAGGAGCACAAGAGGGCGCACAAGTACGACGGGAAGGTGTAGGTCTTAGGTGTGGGCGATGACGACACGCGGTCGCGGGATGTCAGTCAACTAATGGAGTTCGTTTAGGAAATCGTGACAAGCGTTCGTGCGTACGCGCGAATGCGTCTAGAGGCGCAAGCACCACACGTCGACGCACACGATGCGCGCGTGCGTGTCCCCCCGCGTCGGCTTCGCCGGCGCGGGCGCGGCGAGACGCAGACACGCCGTCGAGCGGCGTCCCGCCAACGCGGACGCGGCTCGCGCGGGCGTGGCAGCGCCGCGCGTCGCGTTGCCCTCGTCGTTCGGCACCGATCGCCGTCCACGCTGGAGAGGCCCCCCGCAGTCTCGCGGCTCCGCGGTGTGCCGCGCGTCCAGCGCGAGCACCGAGGAGGCGCGGAACACCGAGCCCGAAGACGATGAGAGCCCCGCGCGCACGTACGCGTGGGACTCCTGGGACGTTTTCATGTCGTACGGCGCGCTCGCGTCCGTGCTGGCGGTCGGCAGCAGCGGCGCGCTGGCCGGCCAGCGGTGGGCGTACGTGCCCTATTTCACGTCGCTCGCTGTGTGCGCCATCTACGTCGGCGCGCACCGCGGCTTGACGCGCGACTTTCGCGAGACCATCTCGTTCCAGAGCTCGCTGCTCGGGCCGTTCGTGCTGAGCGCCGCGTTGTTCGCCGCGTACGTCGCGCTCGAAGTGCTCCACCTGGACCTGAGCGTCTTCGTGAATTCGTACTTCTTCGTCCTGGGCGCCGTCGCCGTCGCCGGCAACGCCGCGGAGCCCCTCAACGCCGCGGGCGCGTTTTGGCGGGAGGGCATCGTGAAACTGCCGGTGCCCGACGGGTTCGCGATAGACCCGGTCACCAGGTCACCGATGAAGGACGCGCAGATCGACGTGACCCCGGCGCAGATGGTCGGCGTCGTCGTCGGCGTCGCGGCGGCGACGGCGGACCTAAACGCGAATCATTTGGATTTCACTTTAAACAACGCCATCGCGGCGTGCATAGTCAGCGACTTCTTGAGCGTCATCGGGTTCGGGAGTTTCAAGAGCTGCGCGACGGCGTTGTGCGGGCTGTTAGCGTACGACGCCTTCTGGGTGTTCAAATCCGAAGCCGTCGTGGGCAAAAACGTCATGATGTCCGTCGCCGCGAACGCTTCGTTCAACGGACCGTTCCGGTTGCTTTTCCCGCGGTTCGACGACGTGTTAAACCCGATTGCCGAAACCGCGTTTCCGTTTTCGCTCCTCGGTTTAGGCGACGTCGCCATCCCGGGTTTACTCATCGCGCTGATGCTGCGTTACGACGCGTCCGGAGCCGGTAACTTGCAAGCGCGCGCGAACGCCGCCGCGGACGCGTTCATGGAGGTGTTTCAGAGCGAGAAGGAAGAGGTGGCGAGCGTCGAGAACCGGTTCGACGAAAACGACGCGAGCTCTGGAGCGTACGAGAGGGACGGGTACAGGACGGGTATCGGGAAACGAGCGGGTGACGCGGCGGTTGCGGCGTACGACGACGATAGTCGAACAGACGCGTTCGACGAGCCGATATGCGTTCCGTCGGGTTTAAGCGGCCGCGCGTATTTCTCCTCGTCCCTATCCGCGTACGTCATCGGTTTGTTGCTAGCCGTCGCCGCGAACGTCGTGACGAAAGAAGGTCAGCCCGCGCTGGTGTATTTGGTGCCGACTGTTTTGGGCGTCGTCGCGTACGTCGCGTTGGGACGCGGCGAGGCCGATCGCGTGTTAGACTTCGAGGACGAGACAAAAGACTCGCTCCTGTGAGCGGGTCGATAGGTCGATAGGGTTCGTGGTGTATCGTAGCTATTGACCGTTGTAGTCGAAGGTAGTCTACTACTTTTTGCGCCGCGTGTTGTTACAAGGAGTACGACGGCCGTGAGCGCGTCGCGCTCAAAAGTCTATGAGCGAGGGCTGCGACGCCGGCGAGTCGAGCCCGAGCGCCGCCGCGAGCGCGTCCCCGGGGTCCGCGGGCGTCTGCGCGGGGACGGGGACGGGGACGGGCGGGGACGCGCGTTTCCGCTGGGCTAAGCGCACCGCGTCGGTCACCGAGAGCGTCGCGAACGGGTCCGCCAGCGCGTGGGGCGATGACCCGCCCGGGCTCGCGACGCTCGACGGGGACGCCGCGCTCGCCGCCGAGGGCAACGCCGGGGACGTCCCCGGGTTCGGGTCCGCCGGGGACGCGGGGTTGGACCCCGGCGTCCCCGGCGTCCCCGCGTCGAAATCCACCCAGTCCGTGCGTGAGGGCGTGCGTCGGCTCGTCGGCGCAGCCTGCAGCACGGGGGGCGCGTTGCTGAGCACCGCGGCGGCGAACGGGTCGACGGGCGCGTTTTCGGCGTAGCCGTTTTCCGAAAACGCCGAGTTCGCCGTCGGCGAGAACTGCGGCGAGTTAGTGCCCGCCGTGCCCGTCGGGGACAGCGCGCGCCGCGCCGTCGCCGCGGCGACCGCCGCCGCCATCGACCCGGAGGAGGACTGCCTGCGCGGGATCCCCGTCCCCGTCCCCGTCCCCGAGTCGAACCCCGAAGCCGAACCCGCGGGCGAAAAGTTGGAGGGCGTCGGCGAAAACGCGGTTGGCGAGAAATTGGAAGCCGGCGACGGCGCCGGCGCCGTCGGCGACGGCGTCCCCGAGTGGTACGCGCGCGCGTTCACGTCGATGGACAGACCGCCCGGCGAGGACTTGTGGCGCCGCGCCAGCGCGGCGGCGGCGGCGGCGGCGGCGGTGGTCGCCGTCGACGGCGCCGGCGGTGGTTTTGACGCCGACGCATCCTCGGTTAGACTTTGTCTTCGCTCGTCGTCTCGCCTGAAGCGGTCGACGCCGACGAACGCCCCGGCGCTCCGCGCGGGACCCCCCACCGGCGAGTCGTCGTCGTGGCCGCCCTCGAACGCGCCGTAGTTCCCTCTGTTCGCGCTCTTGCCGTGCATGCCCACCGTCGAGCCGGCGAGCGACGTGTTGCCGTAGGTCTTCGTGCCGTACGCCCGCGCGGAACCCACAAACGCGTCGAACATCTTCGCCGACGTCTTGGCCCCCCACGCCGCGGATTTGGCCGCGTGCGCGGCGGCGCGGGTGGTGGCCGCCGCCGCGCTCGCCGCGCCCGCGGCGGCGCTCGCCGAGCCCGCGCGGTACACCGCCGTGAGCGCCGCGTCCTGAGGCAGCTCGTGCTGGAAGTCCTCCGCGGCGTACGCCAGGAGCGCCGCCTCGGCGGAGACGGCCGAATTCAGGCCCGACATCGCGTCGCCGCCCGATGAGCTCCCGCCCCCGCTGATCAGCGACCCGGTCACGGACTCCCCCGCCGTGCTGTTCCCGAGCCGCGCGCCCATCAGACCGGTCTGCTTCGGGCCGCGCGCGATCGCCTCCAGCCGCCCGCGCACGAACACCTCGTACAGACGCGTGCCCCGTAGGTTCCCGAGCATCATTTTCGTGCGTCGCGTCGCCGCGTGCGCTTCGAACGCGTTCTGGTCGAGCCACACGCCGTCGGCGACGAGCGCGTTTTCCGGGACGCGGCGCTCGCTCGTCTCGGGCACGACGTGACGCCGGTACGCCGACACGGTCGTGCTTAGAAACACGCGGAACGCCCGAGCCACCGCGGCGTCGTCGATGCGGTTTTGGCCCCGTATCTGGAACTCGAGTTTCTGCTCGAGCGCGCGGCGCGGCTTGGAAGGAAGCGCGTCGAGGTCCGCCGGGAAATACGTGTACTCGCCCGTGTCCAGGTCGACGCGGAACACCTCTTCCTTCGGGAGTCTGTCCAGCGCCGCGGCGTGCGCGCTGTGCACGCCCACCAGGAACGGCATCGGCGCCGTGCACACCTCCAGGAAAGGGTGCGGCAGGAGGGGCAAAAAGATGTGCTGCCACTCGAACGGAGCGATGAGCGCCGCCGCGGCGTGCGCGGCGCGCGACACGGCGCCGGCGTCGACGCCTGAGATGATGACGCGCCGCTCGAAGAGCAGCGCCGCGAAGAGCGCCAGGCAGCACTGCGCGTCCGTGAACGCGCCGCGCAGCAGCGGTGCGAACCGCACGCCGCGCGCGGCGGTGGCGGCGACGCGCGAGGAAGTCGCGCCGTCGTCGGGCGCGTATAAAGAAACGCGTTGCGGGAGCGCCGTGCCCGGCGGGTGCCACGGCGTCGATGCCGAAACCTCGGCGCGCGGCGGCGGCGCCTCGCGCTCGCACAGCTCCGTGAGGTAACGCGTGACGTGCGCGTCTTGGGGCAAAGCCGGATTTGTGCTCTCCGGCCGAGCGCCGCCGGTGTCGAACAGCGCGGGCCGCGCTAAAGGCCACACGTGCGCGTCGAGCGGTTCCAGCGCTTCCCAGAAAAACGCGAACCACGGCAGCTTGGACAAGATGCACGTCACGATCGGGTACCTCGCGCCGTCCCCAGGGGGGAGGAACCTGCGGCAGAACCCTATCGTCTGGCTCCCGTCGCTCTCGGTGAGCGCGAACGTGTACGTAAACGGTCTCGCGTGCGTCTCCGGCACGAGCGACGTGAGGGCGCCGGGGACGTACTCGGGGAAGCAGAAGTGCTTCTCGTACGCCACAGTCACGAGTTGGTCGTCCGACGAATTCGATTTGCCATCCCCCGCGAACGTCCTGCGGAGCAGCAGCTTGGGCGCGGGCGCGCCCGAGGCGTCCACGGAGACGCCCACGCAGAAGAACGCGCGCGCGAGCAAGCCGACGCGGGGCTCACCGCGCGACGCCATCGCGTCCGCGCAGCTCACACTGGGGGGGAGCCCTGGGAGGGTTCGATCCTCGTCAACGTGTCTTTTCGGAACATGACAGGACGGCGCGTCAAATCTCAGTCTGCGTGCGTCTGCGTTCGTCTCGTCCTGCGAAAAACCACCGGTCCGTCATCACTTCGGCGCGCACGAGAGCCTCGTCGTGCACCCCGCGGAATCGATGGCGCGTCGTTGGATGCCCCGCGCGCTGGTCGCGCTGGTCGCGCTGGTCGCGCTTCCCCTCGCGGTCGTCGCTTCCGGCGAGCCCCTGCACATCGGCAACTTCCAGCGCACGCTGGACGCGGACGAGCTGTGGGTGGTGGAGATCATGTCCCCCATGTGCGGCACCTGCCAGAGTTTCGCGCCCGCGTGGCAGGCGTTCGCCACGAAACACGGCCGCGAGGTGAAGCTGGGGCAGGTGAACATCGACACCGACGACGGCATGGAGCTGGCGCAGGACCTCGACGTGCTGGACGCGGGCGTGCCCTCCGTCTGGGCCTTCGACAAGGCCAACGGGGAGGGGCGCGTGCTGTGGAAGGACGACGCGAAAGGGGACGTGCCCACCGCCGACGCGCTCGCGCAAATCATCTTCGGCGCGTTTCCCGGCGCCGAGCGGCTCGCCAACGGGTTCCTGGGTAAAACCGCGGAAGCGGACGCGGGAGAGCTCTAGGTGACTCTAGGTGAGTCGTGTGAGTCGTGTGGCAGAGCACGTCGACGCGCGCGTCGTATCGCGCGACACGGAGCGTCGCCGCCGCGACGCCGTCTCGATCGCGCGACGAGAGAAGATGTCAACTCCGGAGCGAAATCAAAACAAGTCTTCGACAGTCGTCTCCACGCCGCTCTTTTTTTCTCGGGGAGTCGGGTTTCCGCCGACAGAGCGCGTCGCGCTCGTCGCGCCGGGGCGATGAAACGCCCGAGGGAGGCGGGGACGCGCCCTTACGACTTGCGGCGTGACCCCGCGGACGATTGCGAGACCCCGCTCGAGGCGTACGTGCACGTCGCGTTCGTCCTCTCGAAGATCTCTCAAAGGAAAAAAGTGCACAAGAGCGCGTTGCGCGTGTACGACCCGTACTTCTGCGCCGGCGCGGCGGCCGAGCGCCTGCGCGCGCTCGGGTTCGCGAGCGCGTCCAACGAGGACGTCGATTTCTACGCGGCGATTGACGAGCCCGGGAACGACGACGTCTCGAATGTCCGCGTCGCGGAACCGAACCGCGAACCGAACCGCCTCCCGCCGCACGACGTGCTGGTGACGAATCCGCCATTCAGCGGCGACCACTGTCGGCGACTGGTGGCGTTTCTCGCCGCGCGCGACGCGCGCGCGCCGTTCGCGCTGCTCGCGCCCGAGTACGTGCATCGCAAAGCCTGGTTCGCGCCGCTCGCGAACAAATGCAAAGACATGCTCTTCATCGTGCCGCACACGAGGTACGCGTTCATCGCGCGGAACGGGGGTCGATCGGCCAACGCGAACGCGACGGCGTGCAGGCATTTCGCGAGGGACGGGCGATGTCCGCGAGGCGACGCGTGTCCTTTCGCGCACGAATCGAGAGATTCGCGAAGCGCCGCGGATGTTCGAGACGACGAAGAAGTGACGAAGAAGAGACCGAAGAGAGACAACACACCTGCGAGAGCCGAGCGCATCGCACCGTTCGACGTGGTGTGGCACGTGCACTGCGGCACGGGCGCCAACAAAAGCGTCGCCGCGGCGTGGCGCCAAAAGTATCCGCCAAAAAAAACGCGCGGCCCTGGAACAGGCGCGACGCTCTGTTTATCTGTTTCCGAGCTCGAGCGCGCCGCGCGAGACTCGAACATCCCTTCCACGTTGAGAAACGCCGGCGGTCACTAACTATATATCAAAACGAATAGTTAACAAATACATGTGTCATATCACGCATCACAACTCACTCTTCCGCTCGCCTCGCGTCTCCGCCGCGTTTCTCCGCGGTTTTGGCTCGGGCGCTCGGTGCGGCGCGTTTGGATCAAGTCGTCTGCGCGAGGGTTGCCCGTCCGGGCGCTCGTTCGGCTCGGCGGATATGTACTCGTTCGGAAACGTGACCCCCTCGAACACCCTCTTCTCTGAGCGCACGCGCCCGGCGATGGGCATCACGTTCCACTGCAGCGTGACGTTCACGGGCAAGCCGCGCAGGTGGTGGCCGCGATCCTTGAGCTTGTACTTGTTTCGCGCGCGCGGCACGCGAAGCACGGCTTTCTCCTTCGACTCCACGACGCGGTCCCAGATGCTGACGACGTTGGTGAGCCGGCCCTGTTGCGGGTGGTCGATCTCGTACTCCGCCTGCACGCTGACGAACAGCTGCTTGGTGTTCCACGAGAAGCACGAGCGCAGGTCCGCGTCGACGCTGAACACCAGGTACGCCTCGTCGTTGCGGTCCACGCGCGCGAAGCGCTCGATCTCTAAAACCCGCACGTCCGCCACCGGATCCGAGCGGTGGAACTCGTCCGTGATGCTCGCCAGCAGACACAGCACCGCCAGCGTGCTCACGGCGAACGTCAGCAACGCGTTCAGGCGGTGCTGGAACGTGTGCGACATCGCGACGCTCGGCGGCCGCGCGGGGCGGACTGATGACGAGGGGGGGGATCGCGGACGAACGCCCGACGAAATTGGTTCGCGTCGGCGCGTCGCCCCGCGAAAAATAGGATGTGCCAACCAAATGAGTCCGTTTCCCCACCCAACGCGAAACCCGGCAGACGTCCTCGCGCGCCCGTGTCTTCGCGAGGCGATGCGATGCGCGCGTTGAACGCGCGAGGACGCGCGATGCGCGCGTGCGTCGTCGCCGCGACGCTGTTCGTGCTCGTCGCGCGCGTCAGCTCGCGGCCGCTCGGGGTAGGCACCGTCTCCGACCTCCCTGTCGCCCCGCGGCTGCTGGACGTGGACGGCGACGCGCGCGGGACGCGCGAGGCGCGCGTCTCGGGCGCGCGCGCGGATGTCCCGCACGCGCGGCGCAGCGTCGAGCGCGCCGGACCGGTCGAGCCCGTGCGTTCGTTCACGGAGGCGACCACCGCGCAGCAGGTGATCGATTTCCTGCACGAGGAGATCCCGGGGTACCCGAGCGCGTTTCCGCCCGCCGCGAACGCCGCAGACGCCGTCCCCCGGGTCCTGCACGTCTCGTGGGCCACGCAGGCTCTGCCCAAATTCGCGCAGACGTACCTAAAAACGTGGCAAACGCATCACCCCACGTGGCGCGTCGCGCGCTGGACGGACCTCACAATGCGCGATTTCGTGTTAAGTCGCTTCCCGACGCGCCTGGCGGCGTACGACGCGTTCCCGACCGCCGTGAACCGCGCGGACGTGTTCCGGTACATGGTCCTGTTCGAAATCGGTGGCGTGTACGTGGACCTGGACGTGGAGGCGCTTCGGTCAATAGAGCCGCTTCTGTATCACGCCACGCCACGCTCTGAGAATGGCGCGGTTGTTTCCGACGCCGGCACCGACGCGTCTGTACTGTCGCGACGAAATAAAGACGAAGAAAAACGATGGCGCGCGCGCGCTTCGTGTTTCGTCGGCCAGGAGCCGCACGCGCACGCCGTGGTGCTTCCTCGCGACACAAACGCGAAAAGCCGACGCGCGTGCAACGCGGTGATGGCGAGCGCGCCCGGCTTGGCGTTTTGGACCACCGTGTTGGATGAGGTGGAGAGACGCTCCGAACGCACGCGAGTCACGCGTTTTAACCCGCCGGAGATCACCGGGCCGATCATGTTGACGTCGGCGTTGGAACAAACGGGGTTCGACGCGCTTGCGGGGGGATGCGGCGTCGCCGACCCGCCCGAGACGCTCTTCCCGGCGATGGATAAGAGCCAGTTCGCGCTCGCGAGGGCGACGTGCGAAAAGGCGGGCTTCCTCGTCGCGGACCGCGAGCGCGCGGAGCGTGAGTGCCCGGCGCGCGCGCTGCGGATAGAGGACGACGGCGAGTCTTTGTTGATACGACTCGGCGCGCCCGGTGAGGTCCCCGACTTGCGGCGCGCCTGCTGCGATCTGTCCCGCGAGGGCTTCGCCAACCCGCCCCGCGAGACGATGTTTAGGCGCGGTGCGTTCGCCGTGCACCACTGGGTGCACACGTGGCTGGACGGGCCGGACGCCAGGCTGAGCAACGCGTGGAGGCGACGCGCCTCGTCGTGACGTATTGTAACAGTAGACTAACGTGTCGAAAACGCTCGCGGAAGTTTTTCGCTGTCGACCGTTTATGTTTGTTCGCACGACGACGTTCGACGAACGTCTCGGAAGAGACGCCTGTTCGACACGCGCGCGGCGTGCGTCCGCCGGGGCTCGCGCGACGCGATGGCACCCGACGCGGCGCGGGGACGCGCTGGGGACGTCGCTCCCTCCCCCGACCTCGCCCTCCAGCTCGGGGTGCTCCCGGACACGTCCGAGATCCTGGCCAACGCGGGGCCTTTCGGCACGCAGGTTGGCTTCGGAGCGGTGGCGGGATACTGCGCCGGCGTGGCCCTGCGCGTCGCGGGCACCGCCGGGCTCGCGCTCGCCGGCGCCGGCTTCGTCGCGCTGCAGGGCCTCCAGTACAAGGGCTACGTCGAGGTGGACTGGCAGAAGGTGGAGCGCGAGCTGCGGGACACGGTGCAGGACGTCACGAGCGCGTCGGACGATGCGGCGTCAAAGAGGGCGATGGACGAGTTGTCAGACGCGCTCAAGTTCGGGGTTCCCGGCGCCGGAGGCTTTTCCCTCGGGCTGGCGTACGGCGTGGGCGGCGTGCTCGGCCGAGCCGCCGCGATGGGCGGTCTGTGGACGCTCGGCCCGACGCTGGGCGTCTCGCACCTGTACCAAAACTCGGACGCGTTCAGAGACGGAGTCATGCAGCGATCGCCGTTTCTGGCGGAGGCGCTTGAAAACGCGCTGGCGGAGGCGCGGACTTCCGCGCTCGCCGCGATGCGCGACGCGCGTGACTCGCGATCGTTCGGGGGCCTCGCGGGCGATGCCGCGTGGCGCACGTCTCTGCGCGACGCGGACACGGTCGGGAAGCTGCGGAAGCTGGAGAGAGAGGCGCGGGGGTCGTGGTTCTCGGGGAACAGAAACGACCCCGCGGTTTCGAAGAAGCTCGAAGCCGTGCGCTTGAAACGAGTAGCGCTCGTCGCGGCGGAGCGACGAAAAAGCGGCGCGTGAACAGGACGACTCGCGTTTCAAGTCACGTCTCTATCGCGCGCACACGTATCCGCGCGCACACGTCTCAGTCCCGGCTAAAAAAACCTGCTCTTCGTGTCTCACGTCTCGTCCCTCTCCGCGAGGTTTTTTTCTCGCGTCTCGCGCATCGCCGCCTCGACGCGCGCCGCGATGGCGGCGTACAGTTTCTCTCTTTTCTTCTCCGTGTCGCACCGCGAACACCGCGCGGCGAGGTCGGCGAGCTCGACCGGCTCGCCCACGGTGACGTGCACGTGGTTCAAAACCGAGAACCCCCATCGGCCGTATTTCTTGACGTGCTCCATCCCCGAGTGCCAGAACGGCAAAACCGTCGGGTTCGGGCCGCCCCTCTTCACGACGTCGCAGACCATCTTTCCTAACCCCCACTTCAGGCGACCCAACTCGTTGGCTTTTTTGCTCACCCGCCCCTCCGGGAACAGGTGCAGCCAGTCCCCTTTCGCGAGCCGGTCGCTCATCACCAGCAACGATCGCTGGTGTAGCCCTCCGCCGCGGTTGACCGGGACGGTCTTGCCCGCGGTGAAGAACTTGTGCACCGCGGGCGACGCCGCGCAAATCTCCCGCGTGCACAATGTCCACCGCACGCCCTCGTGCCTGGGCTCGGTGGCGAAGTACCACCAAGGGATGAGGTACGACAGCACGCCGGGGTCGTCGAACGTCGAGCTGTGGTTGGAGACGGTGATGAGGCCCTGCGGCCGCTCGCGCTCGGTCATGTGGTGCAGCAGCGTGTCGTAGTTGGAGCACGTCGCGCGGTTCACGCCGGACACCACCAACTTGCTGAAGGCGCCCACGACGCCCAGCGTGAGCATCCGCGAGAACATCCCCAGCGGAGGCACGAGCGGGGGGTCGACGTCGGGCAGGCACTCGCCGAACGGCGAAGGGCCCGCCACCGCGGCCGCCGCGGATGACGCGTCGCCTCGCGACGCGTCCGCCATGGTCACTCAGCGCGCGCGCCGCGCGATCGGACTGCCGCGCGACGCGAAATCAGACAGCGTGTAATCTCCGCGAACCGTCGCCGCGAGTTCCAGCGTTCACACACAGCGCGCGTGACGTCAGCAACAAAACGCGTCCTCGTCCGGGACGTCACAACGCCTCGCACGAGCCAGAGCAACTGCGAAACGATGCAAGCCGTCACTGCGCCCTCCTTGGCGTCTCGCGCGGCCGGCGCTCGCGCGGGTGCCTCGAGAGCCACTCGCGCGTCCTCGACGAGGACGCGCGCAAGCTCCGCGTCGACGCCTTCCACGGCCTCGGAGATGCCTTCGCATCTGTACGACCCCGCGGCGCGCGCGGCGACGTACGGCGGGAACCACGCGCGGTACCTTCTTGACCTGGACGCGAACGCGTCCACGACGTTCAACTTCTGCGGCGGGATGATGTTCGGCGTGTCCCTGAGCCCCCGGCTCAGGGAACACCTCGAGGAGGTGGCTGCCGCCGGCGAGGCCGATCCCAGGCAACCCGTGGTGTACGGCAAGGAGGTGCGGCGCATGTCGATGCGCCCCGAGGGCCACGACCTGGACGCGCGCGCGGACAACGCGCGTCTGTTCCACGGCAGGGAGGTTCGTCAGGCCGAGAACGCCGCGGGAGGAGGGGGCATGCTGATTCACCTCAGCTTCGCCGGCGAACCCGGCGACGACGCCGAGGGGTGGACGCGCGAGGAGATGGAGGAGTATTCAGGGTGGCTAAGCGACCGCCAACGCCGATGGCGCGACGGCGCGCTTCTCGAAAGCGAGGGCTTCGAGACGTTCGGCGCCCGCTTCGGCGCCAAGGCGTTCACGCTGCACCACAAGTTCTATCTGCACGTCGACGCGGGGAACAACTTCTGGCTCAGCGCCGAGGACGGGTGCGAGGGGGTCGCGACGCCGCCCGCGCCGCCGCCGCGCGACTTCGGAGCCGGCGCGCGCAGCCCCTTCGCGATCTTCGGCAAGTAACGGAGTAACGCGCCTAGTTAGACAAGTCCGCGTCCCTTTGTAGAGGAGCGCGGACGCACGAGAGGGAAACGACGAGAGATGGAAAAGAATCATGGTGTCTACAAAAGTCGTGCGTACGTCTTCGTCGTCGTCGTTCGTCGTCGTTCGTCCGACTCGTCTCATGTATCACCGGATGTGCGTCCGCCCGTGTCCCCACGCGACGTTTTCGTGCAGCTTCGGGTCGCTCTTGGGCCCCGGGAAGACGTTCCAGAAACGTAACGTTTCGTCCCCCGCGCCCGTGACCACGGTTTGCCCGTCAGGTGAGATGGCGAGATAAAGCACTCGCAACGTGTGGCCGGTGAGCGTCGCCAGCTTGGACATCGTGGGGTACCGCCACACCACAATCTGGTTCTGCGAGTACCCGTGCGTGCTGACGAGCTCGTTTACGTTTTTGCTCCACACCAAGTTACACACCTGGCTCCCGGTGTCCACGCACGACAGCGCGGTGTCCGTGGTGGTGTTCCAGAAGCGGATGCACCGGTCCGCGGTCCCGCCGCCCGATGCGAGTAAACCGTGCTGGTGCGGCGACCACGCGATAGCCTTCACCGCGGCGGTGTGGTCGCCGTACCTCAAAACCGGATGCGACGAATTCGCCGACCACACAAAGAGCTGATTGTCGTTCCCGCCCGACGCGAGTTCGCGATCGTCGTACGACCACTTCAAGCCGCACACCTCGCTCTTGTGTCCGACGAGCTTGCCCGTGAACTGCTCGGGCGCGCGAACGTCGCGCTGCAGGATGTTCCGGTCGCGGCTCCCCGAGGAGAGCGTGGAAGAGCTCCACGCCAACGCGCCGACGCGCGTGCGGTGCCCGCCCATCACGCGCACCTTCTTGCACTTGTTGGCGTCCCAGATCTGCACCTCGCCCTGGTTGGTGCCCACCGCCAGGTACGTGCCTCTCTGCGTCCAGGCCACGGAGCACACGGAGTCGCCCGGCCCGAGGTCGCACAGCTTCGTGACGCGGCTCGTGCACGCGCTCCACAGGTACACGCACGTCCCCAGCCCCACCGCGAGCACGTTGTGCGACGACCAGTCCACCAAGTTCAAGTAGAAGTCATCCTGCAGCGCCGGCGCGTCAAGCACCTTGAACGGCGACCGCGCGATTTTGCGCGGCGCGCGCCGCGCGTGGCCGCCGGCGCCCATCCCGAACGGCCCGTCCGTGCCCACGGGGGACAGCGCGTACGGCGACTCTTGTGGGACGCGCAGCGAGGCTAGCGACGCCGCGTCCGTCTTGAACCGGAACAAATTGCGCGGAGGAGACGCGCTGTGCGAGTACCGTCTTACGCCCGCGACGCCGTTTTCCGAGCCGTACAAACCGAAGCCGCCGGAAGGGGTTTTGCTCGGAGACAAACCCGTCGCGGACGCGCTCGCTTCGCCCAGAAGCTCGTTGCGGAGCAACGTGGAGTACGCCGCGGACGTGTCCTGTGATTTTTTGGTTTGTTCGACGCACGAAAAGCGCGCGGAGGCGCGGAGACGAAGTCGTCAGCGGGTCGTCGACGGGAAGCCGGTCGCGTCTCGCGGCGACGTTTTCGCCGCGAAGCATTTTTAGTGAAAAAACCGAAAAAACGCGTTGTTCGCTCCGCTCGAGATCCGAACGACGGGCGGTCGGGACGGGGCGTCGACGCGGGACGGCCCCGGCCGAGGGGGTGGTCGCGCGGCGACGCGTGAGAGACGCGGGAGCGCGCGCGCGGAGGAATTTCGGAGGTGCCGTACCTCTCGCTCGGACGACGGGTGCGCGGCGCTCACGGGCGGCACCGCCGCGTCCAGTAAGCTGAATTCTCGAAGCCCGGCGGACGCGGTCCTCGAGGGGACGAAGCGGTCGGAATACACCGTCTCTCTCTTCCCGCTCGACCCCGGGGGTTTCGTATCGGGCGCGGACATCGTTTATGACGCACGCGCTCGAACCGAGGCGCGGTCGGGACGCGCGGAACACGTGGGGACCCCGCGTCTTCGCGCAGTCGCCAATTCCGAGGAGGCGCCCTACCCGACCTTTCGGAGATTTCCGTGCGTTTCCGCACCACACGCGTCCCCTAGGCGGTCGCGCGCGCGCCGGTGTCGGGCGCGCTTCGCCTCGAGATGCCCGATACGAGCGCGGGTGCCGACGACGTCGCGCGCCTCGCGATGTGGCCCTCTCCGCGCGTCATCCCTCGTGGGGACAGTTTCGTCGGGCCAAAATCTGGTTGTCGCGGACCTCGAGATGCACGAGGGGAGCGTTTGTCTCGCGCTCGCGGTTTTCCCGGCGCCCAGTCTTGAAAAACAGGTGAATACGGTACCGCTCTCGATATGCGTTTCCAGTCACGCAAAAGCGAGCTTCGAGCGGGAAAACGGAGGATTTTCTGTTGAAAAAACGACACGGCAACGTCGCGGCAACCCGAAGCTTTTTGCGGTCTTTTTCCGAGTCATCCGCGCAACGGAAATATTACGCGCGCGATTTTTTGCCACGACGACCGACGATCTTTTACTTTTTCCCTTTTCGCGCACGGCGATATCTCAACATTTCAACGAGTGCGCTTCGACGCGGCGGCGACTATATCCGCGCGTCGCGTGCATATACATACAGCAACCTCGACAACACTCAACCGGTTCAATAACCTTAAGGCACAACAACGAACAAACTTCAATTAGTCCAACTCGGCGACGGAGAGGTCGGCAAACAATCCAACAGGTGACTCTCTCTCGAGCGCGCGGCGCGACTTAAGTGCGTCGCGCCGCGCGCCGCGCGCTTTAAAAACAAACACGAAAACGAAAGACGCTTATCGCTTTTTCGGCGGCGGACCGACGAGTGTTTAGTCCGTCTTCCACTTGGGCTCGCACGCGACCTCGTCGCAGTCGTTCTCCGACTTAAACACCTGTTCCTCGAGGAGCTCGGGGCGGCAGGAATCCTCGTCGCACACGATTTCGCAGTTCTGAACCGGGAACCGGGACATGGCGACGCCGCCGACGGTGGCGGCGATGCCGGAGGAGCACAGGATGGCGAGCTTCGCCGTCGCCGACGCGACGGGCATGCCCACGAGCGCTTGCTCGATGAGGAACAGCGACATGGTGAAGCCGATGCCGGCGAGCACGCCGACGGTCACGAGGTGCTTGAAGTTCATGCCCGCGGGGAACGAGCACATGCCCACCTTCGTGGACAGCCAGCACAGCCCCGCGATGCCGATGGGCTTCCCGAGGAGCAAGCCGAACATGATGCCCGTGCCGACGGGGGTGGTCATGATGCCGCCCATCGCCTCGGCGTTCACGGGCACGGCGCAGTTCGCGAGCGCGAACAGGGGCATGATCAGGACGGACGAGATCGGGTGCAGCGTGTGGATCAGGTCATCCAGAAGCGTCACCTTCATGCCGGACTCCATGGCGTGCGCGTGGCTGCCCTCGGGCGCCGAGACGCCGGCGGGAATCGCCAGGGCGGAGATGACGCCGGCGATGTCGGCGTTGATGCCACCCTTGAGCAGGGCGAACCACAGCAAAAGGCCCATCGCGCCGTGGACCGCCATGTTCTTCACCTCCTTCTTGCACATGATGAAGAGCGCGCCGCAGATGGCCGCCGCGCCCGCGAGGTACATGGGCACGATGCCCTTCGCGAAGCACACCGCGATCACCGCGATCGCGCCGAGGTCATCCACCGTCGCCAGGGTGAGCAGGAACGTCGCCACCGCCGGGGGCATGCGGTTCTTGAAGAAGTTGTACACGCCCATGGCGAACGCGATGTCCGTGGCCATGGGGATGGCCCAGCCCGCGGCGATGCCTCCGGGCAACGAGTTCAGCGCCAGGTACACGCCCATGGGCGCGATCATGCCACCCAGCGCGCCGACGCACGGAAGAAGCGCGGCGCGGAAGTTGCTCAGCGACCCGTACACGAACTCGCGCTTGATCTCTAATCCGACGTTGAAGAAGAAAAGCGCCATCAAACCCTCGTTGACCCATTCGTGCGCGTTGAGGTGCAGGCCGAGCGACGCGGGACCGATGTGGAAGTGCTCCCAGAAGCCGATGAACCCGCCCGCGTGCGCGCTGTTCGCGAGCACCAGAGACACGGCGGTGGCGGCGAGGAGCAGCACCGACCCGAGGCCCTTGTCGAGCGCGACGTGCACGTCGAAGTCGCGCTTGTACCACGGCGTCGGCGCGGGGTCCATGAAGTCCACGGCCTTGACGCTGGGCGCGGGGGAGGAAGACGCCGCGGCGACGGAACGCGCGCGCCTGCGCGTTGATTTTTTACGAGGGGCACACGGAAAGACGGACGGGTCAGCGTCAGTCAGGCGAGGAAAACACTTTTGATCTGGTTCCGTATCCGTTACGCGCGGGGAGACGCCGCGCGTCGCGCGCGGCGCGCGGTTTCGCGCCAAACGCGGGGGTCTCGCAATACTCGCGACGGGGGTGCGCGCTCGCGTACCTGACGGGCGCGGCGCCGGGCGCGGGCACGGCGGACGCGACGGCGAGGCGCGCCGAGCGCTTGGAGGCGCCCATCGGCTTCATCTGCACGGACTGTCCCGCGCGCGCCCTGAGGGCGGCGCGCCTGGGCAGGGCGGTCCTGGTCGCCGCGGTGGCGGAAAGGCCGGAGAGCATCATGGCGGCCATCGTGCGTCGCTCGGAGGGAGAGCTCCTCGGGAAGGGAGGAGGCGCGTGGTTGGAATGTCGACCGCGCGAATCTGACTCGGAATACCCGCGTCTGAGCCAGCTAGGCGCGTGCAGGATACGATTTCGTGCCGGGGGTGCCGTCTGACCCCCGTCTCGTTGCCTACGTGCTGAAATCTGAGTGGTCGGCTTGGTTCAAAAACGCGAGGTTGCCCTCTACGTGTACTCTGAAAAAAAGGTAAAATGCGTTTTCGCGCTCCTTTTGCGACGCGCTTTTTTATCGAAAAAGGCCTTTTTTGGGTGGCCCGATGGAAAAAGCGAAACGGGGACTCCGCCTGTCCCGTTGATGTTTCCGCGGACACTCTTTCATTGTCTTTCACTCCATCAACGATTCAACGATTGGCAAATATCTAGAAAAGTGCACTGACCATCGAAAGTTCGACTACGTGTCGACCGCTCTATCTTTCGCGACGTCGCGATTCCGCGCGGCGCGCGCGAGGTGCCCCGCCGGTGCCTCGCGGAGTCGCGCAGGCTCGAGGACGGCGAGGCATCGCGGGTTGCGGATCCGCGCGCGGAAGAGCGCGCGGGCGGGACGCGTTTCGCGGGTTTCCATCTCTCTATTTCTTTTCCGAAGGAGGGTTGCGGCATCCGAACACGCGAGATCCCTAGCGCGGGTGTGAGTCGCATGTCCGCCCCCGGCGATGCGGCGGCCGGCGCAGGCACGGCGCGCCCGGTGGACGAGCGGGAACGGGCGGGTGTCGGCGACATGAGCCCGACGGCGCCGGAGGATCCGCGCGCGGACGCGGGCGGTATCGCGCGCGGCGGCCAGAGAACTTCTCATGCGAGTTCAACCGAGCTTGCCGAGGGTTCGGTCAGGGGAAGCGCAGAGGACGCCGGGGGGGGGCGCGTTTCGATCGCCCCGACCCCGCGCGACCCCGCAGAGATCGATCCCGCGAACGTGCCGTTCGCGGACGCCGTCGCGGGCAGCCCCCGCCCGCCCTCCACCTCGCATCCCGCGGCGCCGCCGCGGCGCGCGCGGCATCGCCGCGGCGGGTCGCGCGGCGCGCGCGGCGTGTATCCCACCTTGTCCCTGGACGACTGGGACCCCTCCGGGTCTGTCGCGCCGGGCGCCGCGGGCACGACGTCGATGCCACACGCGATGCCTCCCGGGTTCGATCCGCGGCGCGCGGGCGCCACGAGTCACTGGCGAGACGCGAGCGCGCCCGGGCAGATTAGGTTTTACGACGGCGCCGCGTACGACACCGGCGGGTACTACCGCGCCGGCGAGTTCGGCGCGTACCACCACCAACCCAGCGCGGGGTACGGCATGTCGGGCATGTACGGTGGCGTGATCGGGTCCCAGACCAACGCGTTCCACCCGAGCATGCCCCCCGCCCAGGCGTACGGGAACGCCAACCAGTGGGCGTCCTGGGAGCACCACGCCGCGCGCTTCGGGGGCGCGCCCGGGTTCGCCGGCGATCCGAGGGCGGCGGGACCCCCGGGGGGCCTGGTCGGAGGTTCACACGCCCCCCCTGGGCCCCCGTACGACATGTCCATGGACAGAATACAACGCGGGGGCGGTAGTCTCGGGGGCGGATGGAACGCGGCTCACGCCGCGGGAGGCCCCTCCGGCGGGTGGATCGCCGCGCGCGGCGGCGGCGGCGGCGGGGGCGGTTTCCTGATGGACCCGATGCGTGGCGGCGCGGCGTCGATGGGCGCGCAGGGCGGGTACGCGCGCGGACGCGACGGGCGGGCGTGGCAGGGGATGGGAGTCCCCCACATGCAA
>Ga0209666_1000789_pt1 | contig 24042 bp, 9 predicted proteins | sample SaaInlV_125m_DNA_FD_184679 | JGI IMG/M metagenome (GOLD analysis project Ga0209666, IMG submission 184679) | Marine microbial communities from expanding oxygen minimum zones in the Saanich Inlet - Saanich Inlet SI037_S3LV_10m_DNA (SPAdes)... | ecosystem: Environmental > Aquatic > Marine >...
TGGCGGGGCGCGTCCGCGAGCTGGCTCGAAGGAGGACGCGCGAGAGGCGCGTCCAAGCTCCCCTCGTTCCGGTTCCCCGAGGCGCTCTCGGCGACCGATACGAACGAACGAGGCGCGTACGCCTCGGACGTCGCCTCCGCGTCCTCGCGCGCCGCCTTTCTCGAGGCTGAGGCGAGCGAGGCCCTGCGCGCGTACGCGGCCTCCCGCCGCGACCCCGTCCTCGCGGACGCGCTCGGGTCGGAGTTCAACCAGAGAGCGATGCGTTCGTTCCACTCGCCCATGCGTAAACACCTCACGCTGGATCCGCTGATCAGCGAGTATTCCGTGGACTCGCCCGAGGGCGTCGCGCTCATGTCACTCGCCGAAGCGCTCATCCGCGTGCCCGACGGCGCCGGGACGTACATGCCCGACCGCCTGATCCGCGACACCATCGGCGCCGCCCACCTGGACTTCATGTCGCACTTAAGAAAGGACAAGAGCGCGCTGGTCAACGCCTCCGCGATGGCGCTCGCCGCCGTCCGCCGCGTCGTCGGCGACGAAGGCCGCGCCGACGCTTTCTTCTCGGACGACGTCGACTTCGCGAGGCTGGACCCGAAGCCGCGTTTCGCGGTGGACGCGCCGCTGCGGTTCGCGGTCAAGCGCGCCATCGGCTTGCTGTCGAACAAGTTCACCATGGGGGACACGATCGGCAACGCGCTGCGACGCGCGAAGCGGGACGAACGCGCGGCGTGGGCGAAGCGACAGCGAGTCGTCTCGCACTCGTTCGACGTGCTCGGCGAAGGCGCGCGGACGGAAAACGACGCGGCGCGGTACCTGGCTTCGTACGTGGACGCCGCGTCACAGATCGCCACCTCAGGCGTGACCTCGCCGCAGATGAGCGTCAAGCTCTCTTCTTTATCGCCGCGTTTCGATGAGCTCTCGCGCGGCGAGTGTGTCGACGACCTGGCGAGGAAATTGGCGTCGGTGGTGCCCGGTGCGGCTTCGCCCCTGTGCGTCTTTGTGGACGCCGAAGAGCAGCGCCGGCTGGAGTTGACTCTGTCGGTGGTGGAGGCGACGCTGCGTTTGAAACGTCACGACCCGCCCGCGGCGCTGGGCGTGGTCGTGCAGGCGTACGGCCGGCGCGCGATGCAGACGCTCGAGTTTCTGCGCGAGCTCGCCGCGAAGCACCCGGCGACGGAGATTCGCGTGCGGCTCGTGAAGGGCGCGTACTGGGACGCGGAGATGAAGGAGGCGCAAGTCGCCGGCGCCGACCAGTACCCGGTGTGGACGGAGAAGCGCATGACGGATATCTCGTACCTCTCCTGTGCGGCGTTTTTGTTGGACAACGCGAATGCGCTGCCAAAACCCGCGTTCGCGACGCACAACGCGCGGACGGTCGCGGACGTGCTCGCCATGGCGGGCGGCGACGCGCGACGCGTCATGCGTCGCGACGGCGGCGACGCCGAACGCGCCGTGGGCGACGCGTACGGGTCGTTTTTAGAAACGGGGTGCGAGTTCCAGCGTCTGCACGGCATGGGCGAGAGCTTCGACTACGCGGGTCTGCCCACGCGCGTGTACTCGCCGGTGGGCGCGCCGGACGATCTGCTGGCGTACCTCATCCGGCGCCTGCTCGAGAACGGCGCCAACTCCAGCTTCCTCAAGAGCCTGGCGAACGGGCGTACAGATCTCATGAACAAAGACGCGCTTTTCCCGGGGCCGCCGATCGTTACGAATAAAACGGAGACTACGTTGACTGAGTCTCCCTTGAACGTACCGAGCGGCCTTCCCGCGTCGCCGCGCGACGTGTACGGCGGGTCGCGCCTCAGCGCGCGGGGCGTCGACTTCGAGAATCCTACGTTCCCGTCTATGTTCGCGGCCACGGAAGCGTTCGCGCCGAGCGCCGAGCGCGTCGCCGCCTTTCCCTTTTCCGGCGCGTCGGATGCGCGTTTCGCGACGTTTTTGAACGACGTCAAGTCTTCTAAAACGAGTTGCGTCGTGTCCGGGGACGCGATGTCCGCGCGCGTCACGCGCCGCGCGGAGACGCTGGAGCGCGCGGCGGACCTCATCGAAGGCGACACGACCGCCATGGCGAAGCTGATCATGCGGGAGGCGGGCAAGACGCTGGTGGACGCCGTGGACGAGGTGCGCGAGTGCGTCGACTTTTTCCGCTTCTACGCGCGTCGCGCCAGGGAAACCTTGACCACCCCTACGACGTTGCGCACCGTGACCGGCGAGTCGTGCGCGCTCCGCGCGCAGCCGCGCGGGCCGTGGCTGTGCGTCGGGCCGTTCAACTTCCCGTTCGCCATCGTCGGGGGTCTCGCCAGCAGCGCGTTCGTCGCGGGGAACCCCGTGGTGATCAAGCCGCACCCGGCGACGCCAATGTGCGCGGCGGCGCTGGTGGACGTCCTGAAGCGCGCCGGAGCGGAGGACGACGCCGTCAAGGTTGTGACGGATGCGGTACACGGCGGACCGAATACCGAAAACGCCGGGTCCGCGTTGGTGAACTCCGGCGTCTTCGCGGGCGTCTCCTTCGTGGGCTCCACGAAGGTCGCGGCGGACATCAACCTGTCGCTCGCGAAGATCGCGGCGGAGCGCGACGCGCCGCTCGCGCGGCTGGTGGCGGAGACGGGCGGACTGAACGCGCTGGTGGTGGACGCGTCGGCGCTCCCCGAGCAAGCCTGCGACGCCATCGTGCGTTCCTTCGCGCAGTCCGCCGGACAAAGGTGCTCTTCCGCGCGTGTGCTTGTCGTGGACGCGGGCGTCAAGCGCGAGCTGCTCGACATGCTGAAAGGCGCGCTTCAGGCGATGCGCGTCTCTGAAGACGTCGCGGACGTCTCGACGGATGTCGGCCCGCTCATCTCCGCCGCCGCCGCCGACGCCGCGCGCGCGCACTGCGCGGCGCTGGAATCTCTCGGCGGCGTTTTGGTCGCCAAGACCAACGGCGAGGACGACGGCGCTTTGTTCCACCCAAGAGTGTACGACCTGAACCCCGACCCTGGATCGGACCCTTTGGACGGGCTGGAGATGTGCAAAAAAGAGGTTTTCGCCCCGGTGCTGCACGTCGTGACGTACGACGGCTCGCGCGAGTCCCTTCGCGAAACGCTTTTGGCGATGAACGAAAAAGGGTTCGCGCTCACCGGCGGCGTGATGACAAGATGCGAGTCCACCAAGGCGCTTGTCACGGACACGCTTGATTGCGGCAACTTCTACGTCAACCGCGACGTGGTCGGCGCGGTGGTGGAGTCGCAGCCCTTCGGGGGGCACGGTCTGTCCGGGAACGGCGCCAAGGCGGGCTCGGAGCACTACCTCGAGCAGTTTGTCGCGAGGAAGGTGGTGTGCGAAGACACCACCGCCGCGGGCGGCAACCTGGAGCTCATGAGGACCACGGGGTGATGACCTTTTACAGCCAGGAGCGAAGACGCACCACCCATTCGGCTTTCATAGCTACGTACGACCACGATGTACCTTTATTGTGTAAAATATGTGTAAAATATACGTACTTATAACTGCGCGACGCGAAAGACATCAAAAAGCCGAGTGTCGTCGGTTTATTTCCGCTTGGGCGTCACCTCGGCGTCCTCGACGCGGCGCACGAAGACGGCGTCGGAAAACGCATCCGCCGCGTCGTCCGCCGTTTCGTTTCGCCGCGCGCGGCTCACCGCGACGGCGATTCGTCTCCCGTCCCCGCTGAACGCCAGACACGCGACACTCGCGGGAAAACGCGCGCTCTGCCACAGACGCTTCTTCTTGAGCCCATCCCACACGCACACAAAGCCGTCCCCGCCGCCGGTGGCAAACGCGCCGGTGACGGGATGAAACGCGACGGCGTTTACTGCGAAGGGTTTTGGCGCTTCTTCGGCAGAAGCCTCTTCCGCTTTCGTCCGGTGGCACTTGAACGCGTACTGCGAAGACTTGTCTCCCTCGCTCTCCCCGAACCGCTCCCACGCGACGCGGCCCTCCACGGAGGCGTTCACGAAGCTCTCGCCGTCCGGCGCGCACGCCAACGCGCGCGTCTGGTGCGCGAGCGTCGAGTCTCGGTTGAGAACGAATCCCGCCCCCTCGAGGAACGCGCGCGGGGACGCGGCGACCGTCTTGCCGCCGGAGGTGGCCAGCACCAGACGACGTCGGGACGCGTCTTCTGGACGGCTCAGGGCCATCGCGTGCGCCTTGCCGGGGAGGGACGCCGAGCGCACGAGCCTGGTCTCGGCGGGCAGACGCGGGTCCCACGCGCGCACGGTGCCGTCCCACGACGCCGAGAAGATCACGCCCGTCTCCTCGTCCCAGGCGACGCACCGGACCGCGTCTCCGTGCGTGCCGACCACGGAGGACGTTCCCGAGGCCAGGTCGTGGTACGTCACGGCGTTGCACAGGCCGCCGGTGACCACCGCTCGGTCGTCCGCGCCGGCGAAGCACGCGTCCAGGACGGGGAAGTCCCCGTCGAACCGGTGCCGAAGCGTCGAAGCGCCGCTCTCGGGATCGACGTCGTACACGCGCGTCGTGCCGTCCCAGCTCGTCACGAGCAACGCGCCCGATTTTCGCCCGAACGCAAGACTGCTGATCCCGTCCGTGGGCGGATCCCGGACCTCCATGCCCAGAGGCGCGGTCGTCGTCGCCATCGCGATCGCGTCGGAAACGCCGAAAAACGTGCCGCGAAAGTGACGGTTATTATTGGTGCTGCCGGATTTTTCCCCTGTCGACGTTCGTCGGTGAGTTTCAGTCTGGAATTTCGCGCGAATATTATTTTGAGTTTTCTGAACACTGGAAAGTGTGGGGGTTTCGCTGTCGTCTCAATACCCCGGAAAAAGCTTCGCTTTTTTCGCCAGGTCTTGTTCGGGTCGTTTCTTCATTGCCATCGGAGCGTCGCGGACGTCGGGCTTCCCGGCGGTGTGCGCGAGTGGCGATGGCGCCCAAGTACCGCATGGCGGCGGTGAAGGAGGCCCCCGTGTTCCACCCCTCGGCGGAGGAGTTCGCGGACCCGCTGCGGTACATCGCGTCGATTCGCGCGGAGGCGGAGCCGTGCGGGTTGTGCCGGATCGTCCCTCCCGCCGGGTGGGCGGTCCCTTTCAATCAAGACCCGGCGACGTTCTCGTTCAAGACGCGCGTGCAGACGGTGAACGAGCTGCAGCTGCGCCTGAACAAGGGCAAGAACAAGACGTTCCGGGTGGAGTACGTGGAGTTCATGAAGGAGCACGAGAACGTCACCGTCACGCGGTGGCCGGTGTTCGGAGGGAAGAAGCTGGATTTGCGCTTGCTGTACGAGTCCGTGGCACGACACGGCGGATTCGACGCGGCGTGTCGCGCCAAGGCGTGGGCGGCGATCGCGGCCGGGCTCGACGCCGGGGACTCGCGCGCCGCGGACGCGTCCGGGCTCAAGCAGCTGTACCAGAAGTGGCTCCTGGCGTTCGAGACGCACAAGAAGCAGCGCGGGGAGCTGACGCCCGCGGGGAAGGCCAAGGAGGCGGCCGCGACGAAGAAGGAGCGCGAGGAGGAGCGGAAGCGCGAGAAGGCGTCGCAGGCGGCGGCGGAGCGCGCGGCCGCTCAGCACGAGCCCACTTCGGAAAAAGAGGAGGACCTCCTCGAGGCGCTCTTCGAGCTCGGGAACGTCGCGGAACCGCCGCCGAAGCGGCTGAAGCTCGAGATGGTGCGCGCGCGTCGGACGACCCGCGATCCCCGCGTGTTTTCTTTTTCTTTTCGCGCGATCTGCACGCGCGACGCCTCGTCGCGTGTCTCGCGTCCGACCGGGTCGCCCGGGGCGTCCGGCGCCGAGACAGACACGTCGCGGCCGGGCAAACGCACGCATCCGCCGCTCGACGCCTCGCGCGCGACGCGTGGCGCGTTTTCCGCATCCCCCGACCCCCCCCCGCGCGGCGGTTCGCGCGTTCGACGCTTCTCAATCGCCTCTGACCCATTCCTTTTCCCTCTCGCCTCCGCGTCTCCTCCGCGCAGGGCCTCGAGGAGGTGGCGGAACAGCTGGAGACCTTCGGGTGCCAGAACTGCGGCGGCTCCGCGCACGAGGACTCCATGATCCTCTGCGACGGATGCGACGTGGGGTGCGTGGACGCCCGGCCCCGCCCGGCCCGAACGAAAACCGCGACCTGCCCCGTCATCGAATCCGCGTCGGTCCGGGAAAACCAGACAGACAGACGCGCGTCGCGTCGGCGTCGCGACAGAAAGCCAGTCGCGATGTTTTCCGGGGCCCGTCTTCTTGGCTTTCGCTTTCTTTTTTTTCGTTTTTTCGCCGAAAAGAAGAAGAAGACGCGCTCACCGAAACCCATATGCCTCTCTTTGTCCCCCGCCCGCCGCCCGCTCCTTTCGCTTTTAGGTACCACACGTACTGCCTCGCCCCCCCGCTCGATGCCATCCCCGAGGGCGACTGGTTCTGCCCCGACTGCATCGCCGCGGCGAACCACGCGGAGGATCTGGGGTTCAACACCGGCAAGACGTTCACGGTGGCTGAGTTTGAGGCGCACTGCGCGGCGTTCGACGCGCGCTTCTTCGGCGCCGAGGACAAGAAGGCCAAGGACCAAACCAAGGAAACGTCAAGACAGCGCCCTTCGATCGCGGTCATCGAGGAGCACTTCTGGCGCATGGTGGAGGAGGGCGGCGGGGACGCCGTGGACGTGCACTACGGCGCGGACGTCGACACCTCCGCGCACGGAAGCGCGTTCCCGCGTGTCTGGGACTTGGACCACGGCGCGCGCGACGCGGCGAAGGACGCGGCGGCGACGCACCCTTGGAACCTGAACAACGTGCCGAGACATCCCAAGCCCGGGACGGGACCTGGGGGCGTGTTGAGTTCTGCCGATGACGTCACGGACGCCGACGACGACGGCGAGCACCGCTCTCTGCTCCGGCGCGTGCACGACCACATCCCCGGAGTCTTGGTGCCCTGGCTGTACTTTGGGAGCACCTTCTCCTCTTTCTGCTGGCACTTCGAGGACCACGCTCTGTACTCCATGAACTACAACCACCTCGGCGCGGCGAAGACGTGGTACGGCGTGCCCGGCGCGAGCGCGGACGACTTCGAGCAGAGCTTCAAGAAGGCTATGCCGGACCTGTTCGCGTCGCAGCCGGACCTGCTGTTCCAGCTCGTCACCATGCTCTCGCCGTCGCTGCTGCAAAAAGATGGCGTGCCGGTGTTCCGCACGGACCAGCACGCGGGCGAGTTCGTGGTGACGTTCCCGCGGTCGTACCACGCGGGCTTCAACACGGGCTTCAACGTCGCGGAGGCGGTCAACTTCGCGCCTCCCGACTGGCTCAGGTTCGGCCGCGACGGCGTCGAGAGGTACCGCGATTACCGCAAACCCAGCGTGTTGTGTCACGACGAGCTGCTGTGCGTCGCCGCAGCCGACGCGCCGATGGGCCCGGAGACGGCGAAGTGGCTCCTCGGCGACCTGAAGCGCACGGTCGCCGACGAGCGCGCGGCGCGCGAGGAGCTCATCGCGAACGGCGTCGTGCGGTCGCGCAGGTACACGCCCAAGAAGCTCGCCGCGAAGGCGGCGGCGGCGGCGGGCGCCCTCGAGCTCCGGCGGGAGGCGATGGCCGGCGGTCGCAAGGAGAAGAAGTCGTCGGGCGCGAAGCCGATCGCGCCTTCGGGACCCGAGGACCCGCACGACGCCGCCGAGCGCGTGCTCCCCAACGAGAACGCCAACGGGGCGTACGACCGTGAGTGTACCATCTGCAGGTACATCCTGCACCTCTCCGGCGTCGCGTGCACGTGCAACCCCGACCGCCCGGCGTGTCTGCGACACAGCGCCGAACTTTGCGACTGCCCCAACTCGCGCCGCGTCTTATTTTACCGCAAGTCCATCGCGCAGCTGGAGCAGCTCGTCAAGGGGGTCGAGCGCGCGTGCGGGGGCAAGAAGCAGAAGTCCTCGCAGTCCGCGGACGCCTCCGCGAAGGCTCGCCAGAAGAAGGCGGCGGCGTGGGCCAAGGAGGCGAAAGCCGTGTTGGCGCAGAAGTCCCCCCCGCCGGCGCCTGAGGCGCTGGAGAAAATGCTGGTGGCGTCCGAGGAGTTCACGTGGGCGGGCGAGGACATGGACGACGTGCGCAAGGTGGCGCACCTCGTGAGCATCGCCATCGCGTTCCAGCGGGAGCTGGCGGTGCTGAAGCGGCGCATCGACGCCGCGGGAGACGCGGGAGACGCCGCCTCCGAGCCCATCACGTGGTCCGAGCCGGCGGTGGACGACGCCGACATCGTCGTCGCCGCCGCCGCCGGCGCGCCCGTGCGCGTGCGCCGCGGAGGCAAGTACGTGGACCGCGAGACGGAGCAGGAGGCGGCCGCGCGGCGCGCCGCCGAGAGCGAGGCGGCTGCGGCCGCGGAGGCCAAGGTGAATAAGGCCGTGGAGCTCTCGGTGAAGGAGACGGAGCGCGAGGAGAAGGATTCCAAGGATTCCAAGGAGACGGCTTCGAAGGAGACTCCCGAGCGCGCCGCCCCGACGGTGGCGCCGCCCCGGCGCATGACGCTTCGTCGCCTGCGCGAGCTTCTGGACGCCGCGCCTTACCCCGTCCCCGATGCGGACGCCGCGGCGTTCGCGGCAGCTCTGGCCGCTGGCGAGGACCTGGAGGCGCGCGTGGCGTCCGTGCTGGCCGAGCGCCCGCACCCCAACCCCAAGAAGTGCATCAGCCTCGCCGCCGAGACCACGCGCGGGCCGCTGGAGGTGACCTCGGCGCGGCGGCTCCGCGAAACCGTCGCCGCCGCGCACGCCTGGAGCGAGCGCGTGCGCAAGACTCTCCCCGGCAAGAGGCACCGCAACCGCGCCGAGCTCCCAAACGCGGCGGACCTCGCGGCGCTGCGCGCGGACGCCGCTGAGCTCCCCGTGCAGCCCAACGATTTGTCTGCTCTGGACGCGGCGCTCGAAGAGACGGAGACGTGGCGCGAAAAGTCTCGCGCGCTTCTCGATGCCGACGTCTTCGGCACCGAGCGCTTTTCGCTCGAGCGCGCCGAGAAGCTGCTGGAGGAGGGTGAGACGCTCCCCGTCGCATGCGACGAGGTGGACGCCGTCGCCGCCGCCGTCGCGGCGGCCAAGGCGTGGGACGAGGAGGCGGAGAAGGCGGACGAGGCGGACGCCAAGCTGGACGCGCTCAAGAGGCTGCTCCGCCGCGCGCGGCGCGCGAAGGGCGACACGTCCGCCGACGCATCCGCGGACCCGCCGCTGCTGCTGGTGCTCCCGGAGGAGGTGGATGCGCTGGAGGAGCGCATCCGCGTCCGCGAGTGGGCGGACCCGGCGAAACGCGTCGCCGCGGGCAAACCCACAGCCGCGACGCTCGCGGAGATCCGCGAGCTCGTCGCCGCCGGCGCCGCCATCCTCGAGGGCGCCGGCGCCGGCGCGGCGCCGGCGGAGAAGGAGAAGGAGAAGGATAAGAAACGCGGAGGACGCAAGAAGGGCAGGGCCTCGCGATCTCCCCCCGCCCCCCCTCTCCCCGTGGCCGTGCGCGACGACCACGTGAAGGATTTCGAGCGGCAGCTCCTGGAGCGTCTGCGCGCGAGCGTCGTCGCCGGCGAGGCGTGGGAGGCGAAGGCGTCCTCGGCGCTCGCCGAGGCGGAGAAGGGCTCGCTCCCGCCCCTGGAGGACGTCGAGCGGCTTGTGAAGGAGGCTTCCGGCATCTCCGCCACGCTCGAGGGGTTCGAGCGGCTCGCCGAGGCTGCGGGCGAGGCGCGCAAGTGGGCGGAGAAGGCTCAGTCCTGCCTTAAGGGCAAGCAACTCACGCGTCGCGGCGCCAACGCGCCTCCTCCCTCTTTAGCGCACGCCGAGCGCCTCGTGCGCGACGCCGGTAAGTTCTCGGTGTGTGTGCGGGAGCTGTCCTCATTGCGCGAGCGCGTGGCGGAGGCCAAAGCGTGGGGCGAAAAAGCAGAGACCGCCGTGGAGACGTGGCGCGAGGTTGGCGCGTTGGACGCTTTCGCCGAGATCATGGCGGATCACGACCGATTCGGTCTGGAACTCCCCGCCGCCGTCGACGTGCGCGCGTGCGTCGCCGCGCTCGAGTGGGAACGCGAGGCGCGCGACGCGCTCGAAGCGTCGGACGACGCAATCGACCAAGACGAAAACGAAACGGCTAAGCCCTCCCTGTCGGTGTTGGAGGATCTGCGTTTACGTCTGGAGGACCTCGACGCGGACGTGCTCGAGGAGATGGAGCAGGTATTACTGGAGGAGGTGAAGCGGCGCCTGGATTTGTGCGACGCGTGGACCGCGCGCGTCGACGCGCTTCGCGGAGGTTTCGGTTCCGAAAAAAGCGGAGTCGGAGTCTCGGAGACGCGAGAAACGACGCGCGAGAGCGCGCGGGTCGGGGTTAACTCCGGCGACGCGCGCGCGATGGGTTCGGGATCGGGAGTCGCGTCCGCCGCGTTCGGGTCGGGGGACCAGTTGAGCCTCCCGCGTGTCGGAGGACTCGCCGAAAGAGGAGGCTTCTCGTCGAAAGCCAAGCCCGTCTCCGCGGAGCGCGCCGCCGCCGAGGCCAAGGCGCTCGCGGGGAAGAGGCCCACCCCCGAGGCGGTGCGTGCGCTCGTCGAGGAGGGGAAAAACCTCCCCGTCTTGTGCCCCCGCGTCGCCGAGCTCGAGGCGACCCTGGAGGAGCACTTCGCGTGGGTCGAGGCGGCGCGCGAGCTGCTCGGCCCGCCGCCGCCCGAGCCCACCGCCGAGGAGCTCACCGCCGCCGCGACCTCGGCGGCGGCGGAGGCGTCCGCGGACGCCGCCGCGCTGGAGGAGGCGCTCGCCGCGGAGAGGCGCCGCGCCGCCAAGTCCTCCAAGAAGGGCAAGAAGAAGGGTGGCAAGAAGAGTGGCGGGGACGGCGGGGTCGGGGACGGCGGCGGCGGCGGCGGCTCGGATGACGTCGCCGCGGAGGGCGAGACGGACGACGCCGCCGAGCGCGCTCGCGTCGCGCGTCGTGCTAAGAGCATCCTCGCCGCGGTCGAGTCGAAGCTGGAGAAACGGCGAGCGCCCGATTTTGTCGACGCGCGACCCGCGATGTCCGCCGTGCTCGAGATGTTATCGCGAGGGGACTCGATGCCTCTGCGCTCGGAGGAGGGCGCCGCGCTGGCGGCCACCGCCGCCGGCGCCGTCGCGTGGTCCGAGCGTCTCCGCCGGACGCTCGTCCGCCCGCGCTCGAGCGCGGGCGCGCACGCCGCCGCAGTGGAGGACACCGCGACCGCGCTCCGCGTGGTCGTGCAGTCCATCCGCGCGGCGATCGCGGACCTGGAAGGCACGGGCGAGCCCCCCGAGAGCGAGGAGGGCCAGTTTTGTTTATGCCGCCAGCCGGGCGGCAAGGAGATGATCGGCTGCGACGAGTGCGGCGACTGGTACCACCTGCGGTGCGTGCAGGTCACCGCCAACTTCGCGCGCACGGCGAAGCACTACGTGTGCCCCGCGTGCCGCGCGAGCGCGCCTGACGGGGACGTCTTCGAGATCAACAAGCCCGAAACCACGCACAGGCACATCCACCGCACGCGCCGCGCCTCGCTGGCGACGCTCGGCGAGGCGCTTCTCGAGTCGATTTCGTTTCGCGGACGCCCGGAGGAGGAAGACTTACTCGTCCAAGTCTTCGAGACGCACAAAAAGTGGCGCGACGCCGTCGCCGAGGCGAAGTCACGGCGAGCGAAAGTGGCTGAGATCGAAACGAAGACGCAGTTCGCGAAACGAGAGTGGGAAGAAGCGGAGGCGAAAGCCGCGGTGCCTCGCGACGCGCGCTTAGAGCGCGCGAAAGGCGTGCGCGATCGCGCCGCCGCCGTGCAGCAAGCGCAGGTGCTCGCCGGCGCGACGGCGATGGCGGCGGCGCTGCTCGGCGCCGGCGGCGGAGGCACCGCGGCTGCGGCGCTCGAGGCGACGCAGAGGTGCGCGACGCTTCCTCCCGAGCAGCAGCTCGACGCGCTCGGGCAGCAGGTGGCTGCCGCCGCGGCCATCAAGCAGCAGCAGCTGATGCAGCTCAAGGGCGCCGTGGCGGCGGCGGCGGCGGCGGGGCTCGCCGGCGGAGACGCCAGCCAGGAATCCGTCGCCGCCGCCGCCGACTCGGCGGGTCCGTTTGAAGCGCTTCTCATCGCGCAGCTGCAGGAGCTGGGCACGTTCGTGCACCAGCTGGCGACGTCGCAGCAGCACATCCAGGCGCAGCTCGCGGCGGCGAGCGGAACGCAAGACCTCGCCGCGCAGCAGTACCAGGTGGTCATACAGGTGATGATGCTGCAGCAGCACTACGTCGCGCTCAGCAAACAGCAGGACGTGCAGCTCGAGACGCTCGGCTCGGGTTTGCTCGAGCAGCAAAGAGTCGTCGCCGCCGCCGCGGCGGCGGCGATGGAGCAGGACGAGGAGGACGACCCCACCGCAGTGGAGGCGGAGACTCCGAACGAAGAAGCGCCGAAAGAAGAAGCGCCGGAACCTGTGGACGCCGCCGCCGACGCCGCCGCCGCGCCCGAAGAGGAACGAAACGAGGAGGAGAAGGCGGCGGCGGAGACGTCTCCGACGCCGGCGCCGGCGGCGGATGCCGACAAAACGGAGGGCGCCGTCGCGGCGCCCGCGCCTGAGCCCGCCATTTCGCCCGCCGAGCCGAAAGCGGAGCCTAAAGCGGAGCCTCCCGAGCCGAAAGCGGAACCCCTCCCCGTTCCCGCGGAGGATGCCACTCGAGATGACGCGGCGGTGTTCGCGGCGGACGTTCCCGCGGCTGAAAAGGAGACGGAAAAGGAAAAGGAAGCCCCCGCGCCTCGTCCCGTGGCGCGTCGCAAGAAAGCCCCCGAGCAGGCTTCCGAAGAGGAGCTGGCTCTCGCGGCGGCGGCGAAGGCGGCGAAGGCGGCGTACGACGAGGCCGCTGCGGTGCTCGCGGAGGCCACCAGGCCCTCTCCCGCGCGCCAGATGCTCGCCGGGCTCAAGAGCGCGCTCGCGATGGAGCTGGAGCACGACCCGTCGGACCCGGAGCTTCCCATTCTGCTCAGGGAAGTCTGCGGCGCGGCGTGGCGCGCGCGCGCCGAAAAGACGCTGGCGCCGGCGCTGGCGCTGGGTGCCTTTTTCGAGCCCGACTTTGCCACCGTCGCGGCGGCTTCTTCGGATTCTTCCGTGTTCCCGACGCTGGGCGTCTTGACGCGCCTGCGCGAGACGGGCGTGGCGTCTGGGATGATCGTCCCCGGTCTCGAGGGCGAGGCGCCGGACGCGCTCGGCGAGAAGGTGTATCGCCTGGAACGACTCGGGCAAAAGTGGCTGGACCGCGCGGCGGATGCCGTCGATAAGAGAAACGACGTTCCCGTGGACGCGGTGAAGGCGTTGATGGCGGAGGGGAAAGCGTTACCCATCAACTTGAAGGAGGAGCTCGAAGAGCTGGGCGAGCGGTGCGAGGTGTACTGCGTCTGCGAAACCGCGTACGACGCCACGAGACCGATGATCTCGTGCGACAATTGCGAGGGCTGGTTCCACTACGAGTGCTGCGACATGCGCCCGCCGACGCCGGACGAGCCCGAAGACGAAGGCGCGCGATTTACGTGCCCGCCGTGCTGCGAAAAGAACGGCGCGACGTACGCGCCCTTCCGACCGCCGCCGGACCGCGCGGCGGCGGCGCCGCCGCCGAAAGAGAAGGAGAAGGAGAAAGAGGAGGCGTCTGAGGAGGCTTCCGAGGAGGACGACGCGTCCAAGGAGAAGCCGGCGAAGCCGGCGAAGCCGGCGGCGGAGGCGCCGGCCGAACCCGACGCGGCGCCGGCGCCATCCGGGCGCGGCGCTCGGCGAAGCAGACGCGGCTAAAGATAGAAAAGAGGGACGTTGTGTGTTTTCGTCCCTCGTCGTGTTTTAAGGGTCAAAATTAGTTTTGTCCATGGATTCAAAAAAACCCACGGCGACGCCCCCACACTCGCCGTCGCACACGCAAAAACGCGCCCCTCGCGACGAGCGCACTCCTCCGACCGTGAGGGAGATGCGCGGTGGTTTGTGGAGGCTACGGACGACCACGAGCGGTCGGGGGATGGGCGATTCCGGTTTTTTGAATGGATTTTTGGTTTGTCCATGAGGCAATTTATCACAAAAAATGAGCTAGTCGTCGTCTTCCCTCGTCCCGTCGTCCCGCTACGTCGTTATACGCTATTCTAATGACATCTACGACTTCGGCAACACATGTCACGGGATCGTGACGAGAAGCGCGCGCGGATATGGACGTCTGAGGCGCTGGGGTGCACCCGAAAATTCTACCATCAGGAGGCTGATGACGTAGATCTGGGAGTCTAACGCTCTCACTCCAACCACGCCCTCCGCCCGATACAAGACCCCAAGAGAGCCACTGGCGGACCTCATCAGGGTAAGTGACCCACATATACTTGTAGATCGTCCACAACCTCCTCGGCGCTGCCGTCATCGAGATGGTTCTCGTCATCGTCGTAACCACTGGCGTTTTCGATGACGTTAACGGAACGAAAAGCGCGATTCAAAAACGGGATCACGCGCCGCTTCGGACGCTTGCTCATGATTCCTGAGCCCCACCGGTGGATTTCCAGCACCTACACCCCCCCAAGGAACGCCTCGACGGCGCGGCCGGAAGAACAACGCGTGGTGCGCGCCGCGACGCCCCCTCGCGCCGCGGTTTTTGAATGGAAGAAAAGGCGAAAAAAACGCTTTTTCGCGGAAAAGCCGCCTCGTGGCGACCGCGCCAGAGCGCTTCGACGACGACACGCGCGGTTTTCGCCCGCGCTCGAACGCTCAGGTGGTGGCGCGTCGCGCGACCGAATTTTTCACGCGAAACGCGCGGATACCGCGACGTGACGGTCTGTTTTGGTCGCCATGGACAAAACTCATGCGATGGACAAAACTAATTTTGACCCTTATGCATAACATGCTTTGAGTGTCTACGACTGTGTTTTGAGTGTCTATCGACTCACTCGTCCGGGTCCGGCGAACCCCTCGCGAGTTCCACCTCGCTCATGATCCTCTTGTGGTCATCCAACACGGGCCGGCCCCACTTCTTCTTGCGCGGTCGCTTTACGATTTTGGAAACCTCCAGCGCGTTGAGAAGCGCGACTTCGTCGGCGATTTCGTCGGCGACGCCGACGCCGTTTTCTTCAGCGTTTCTTGCCGCGTTTTCTTTTTCTTTCGCCGCGTTTTCCGAAGCTTCGTCGGCGTGTTCCGGAAGGCCTTCCTCTCCCCTGTCGCGCCTCGCGCGCTCCAGGAGCTGGCGCAGGTATCCCTGCCTGGAGTAGTTGGGCACCAGCTTGGCGAGGTACAGCGCGCGCAGCGTGTCTTTCTCCTTCGCCGAGAGGTTCCCCGACGCGTTCGAGGCGTTTGATCGCCTCTTTCGGTCCTGCGCGGCGTGGTGCATGACGAGCGCGGACGCGACGGAGACGTTCAGGCTCTCCGTGAAGCCGCTCATGGAGATGTACACGCCCCCGTCCGCCATTTCTTTGGCCTCCTCCGAGACACCTTCGCGCTCGTTCCCCAAGATCACAGCCGTGGGAACTGTCCAGTCGTACGCCTCCAGCGGGTGGCCGCCTTCGAACACCGTGACTAACACGCGGTACCCTCGTTTTTTCAAGTCGTCGATCGCGTTTGGAGTGCTCCGCCACTGGTCCAGATGCGTCCACTTGACCGCGCCGCCCGAAGTGCGGCCGCTCTGCTTGAACACCAGCCCTGCGTCCGAGATGACCCCGAGGCAGCCCACCCCTAGGGCCTCCGCGCTGCGGCACGCCGCCAGCACGTTGCCGATGTCGTACACGCCTTCCAGCACGGGCATCAGGTCGAACGTCCGGTGGTCGATGACCGACTCAAGCCTCGCCATGCGCTCGGGGGAGACGAGTTTACCGAACGCGTTTTCGACGTCCGCGGCGGTCGCGCTGAAGCCGTCGAAGTCGAAATCGTCGTGCGAGTACGGGAACCGCGATTTCTCAAACGCCGCTTGAGGCGCGCGCTTGACGAACTTCTTCACGCGGCGTTTCCGGTGCCGCTCCATCGGGTTCTCGGGAAGCGAGGACGGGTCCGCGGTGCGTCTCGGCGCGACTCTCTGCGCGGTGCGCTTGATGGAATGGCCCTGGTGCGCGCTGGAGTTGACCGTCCCGACGGGGACGGGGTCCACGATGGTCCCCATCCCAAGACCAGCCGGGGCGTCGCTCGAGGGCGCCGAGCCCTCGTCCGAGGACAAGGCGGCGAACCTAACCCTGAATCGCTCGGCGCCGCGTCCGAGGCGCCGGGGCGCGGCGAAGACCGCGGTCGCGCGTCTGCTCGCCAGCGCGAGCATCGCGGTGCGTGGAAAGGGCGTCAACCGGGCCGCGGGCGCGCACGGACCGCTGCTCGGCAGGCGGGGGTACCTCTCTCGCGCTCGCGAAGATGGCGAAGGTGATGGGAAACAAGCGAACGAAAGTACATGAAGTACAAGTACCCTCACAAAAAAAAATGACACCGAAAAAACAAAGTCCATGCGCGCGCCGCGTCGCGTCAATCCAGCTCGTACAGGAGGTCGTGCTCGTCCAGCGGCTCCAAGCGCGCCTCTGGACCGGCCGCGGGCGTCTCTCGCGAGCCGACCCCGGAGACGGCCATCTTCCGAGCCGCGGGAGGCGCCTCCGCTCGGGGTTCCGCGCTCGTCCGACGTTTCGAAACGCCGGGGGGCGCGTGCGACGTCATCCACGGCGGAAGCGCGGGCGCGTCCAAATCGTCGTGCAAAGCGTCATCCTCTCCCTCCGTCGTCGCCGTCGTCGCCGTCGTCGCCGCAAAGTTTTTGTCATTCGCCGTCTCAAGTATAGATATCTCAGTCTCCGTTTCGGAACCGCTTCCTCCCGAAACGACGCGCGCGTCCGCCGAAGCCGACGCCGCCGTCTCTGTCTCGGCGGAACCGATGTCGTTCGCGTCCGCGCGCGGAGACGCGACGCTCGCCTCCGCCTCCGCCTCCGCCTCAGAATCCGAATCCGACTCGTCCGACTCGTCCGACTCGGACTCCACCACAAGCGCGCGCCGCGCCGGCGCCGGGGCCGGCGCCGGGGCCGGCGGCGCCGCAGCCGCGGGCGTTTCTTTCGCCGTCGCTTCGCCGGGCGCGACGCACTTCCCCTTGTGCCCGTCGCGCCAGTGCGTCCGCTGGCAGTGCGTCGAGCAGTAGCGCGCGGATTTGCAGCGCGAGCACCGGAGCATCGAGCGCCCCGAACCGAGCGTGTCTTCGCGCGCCACGCACGTCGGGTTCGAACAACAGAGCGCGCCGTCCGCCGTGGCGCGCACGTTCGGGTCGCGAGCCACGCCCGCGCCGTCCATCGCGCGCTGTTTCGCGCGAGCCTCCTCTTCCTCCCGCTTCACACGGGACGCCTCTTCCTCCGGCGAAACGCTCTGTGCGGAACCGGCGAGCGCGCGCGACGCCGAAAAACCAGACGACGACCCTCCGGCGTCCTCCGGACCCGCCGGCGGTTTTTTCGCCGCCTCGCCCTCTGTCGGCGGGACGTAGGCGCCCTCCCACACGGGCACGCGCCTGGTGAACGCGTCGAAGGAGGCGAACGAGGACGGCGCGGACCCGGGGTCGTGCCGCAGCGCGTACCGGTACGCGGGGACGACCCCGGCAGCGGCGGAGGAAAAGTCCTCCGTCGGGAGAAAGGCTTTCGCGCGCCGCGCCTCGACCAACTCTTTGTCCGGCTCGGCGTCGTCGGGCGCGGGCAGCGAAAAAACCTCGACGAACCCGTCCTGCGTGCCCGCGACTGCCAGCCTCGGCGTCGAAACAGCGAGGCACGTCACGGGCGACCCCAGCTCGAGCCGCGCGAGAGGCCGCAACGCCTTGTCCCAGAGCAGCAACGCGCGGTCCGCGCCGCCGGATAAGATCCGCGAAGGCTCGCCGGGCACCACTTTAACGGCGCCGACGGCGGCGGCGTTCGCGGCGCCGGCGTGCGCGCCCATCGCCGGCGCGTCTCCGGTTTGCAGGTTCCAGGCGATTAAAACACCAACGCTGGTCGCCACCACGAGCAGCTCCCCGTCGAACGCGGCGCACGTGGGCGTGCCTTTGTTCGCGAGAAGGTCCGAATCGCGCAACGCGCCGCCCTCGCCGGTTCTGACGTCCAGCAGCGCCGCGACGGGCGCGCGCGCGCTACTTGAGGTGTTTCTTTTTTCCGACGCGCCCTTCGTTTCCGCGTCGGCGTCCGCGTGCACGCACGCCATCACGGTGGCGCAGCTCTCCACGAGCATCAGCGGGACGCCTTTCGCGACTAAATCCGTGTTGAACGCGCCCCGTAGCTTACCTGTGTCCAGCTCCCACACCACGAACGCGCGCTTGGAAGGCGCGTGGCACGCTAAGAGCTGCGAACCGAAATCGCCCAGGATAAACGCCTTGGTGACGGGCACGCCGTCCACAAAAAGCGGCTGAAGCAGACGCACGTACCCCCGCTTCTCCCCCCGCGCCATGAGACGCCACGTGTGCACGAAGCCCTCGTGCGTCGCCGCGACGATGGTCGTGCCGTCGAAGGCGAGCGCCGAGACGGCGGCCGCGATGGTCCGCGCGTCGGCGTCGTCGGCGGCGGCGTCGCCGCGCTCGGACACGGCGCCGACGCGGATCGTCTGCTTCTCCGTCCAGTCGCGCACGTCGAAGACGCGCAAGCGCGCGCTATTGTCGCCGTCCGCGGCGACGAGGATGTTCTTGAACAGCGCGCAGTGCTGGAACGCGCCGCGGACGGGCGCGTCCGGGGTCGAGGAGACCCTCCGGACGAGCGGGGGCTCGTCTGCGGAAAACGAGGAGCAGGAGGACGCGGAGGCGCCTCGCTGCGGGCCGAAACCCGCGAACGAGCTCGCGAGGCCCGCGGCGCCCACCGTCGGCGGGAACGTGGACGAGCACACCACCTGCGTGACCGACGCGCCGGGGTGGTACTGTCGTGTGACGAAATAAAAACGAGGGTGGGAACGCGCGTCAGTCGCGGGGAAGCCGATGAGCGGTACGCGGAGGGCACGCGCGCGAAGCGTCGGACGCGACCGACGCGATCGCGCGTGTTCCCATCTCGGCACGCGATCTCGCGCGCGACCGCGAGATCCGCTTCGCGGACGGGACCCACGCGGGCTCCGGGGACCGTACCTTCAGGGGCGCGCAGACCGTGTCCATCCGCGTCGACGCATCTTCTATGACCACCATCTCGCGAGGCACGCCACGCGCGGCCGCGCGCGTGCGAGTGGAAGGCGTTGACGAAGCCGAGAGAACTGCCGCGAACAAGAGAAAACGAAAACGACAGCTGCATTTCGCTGCATTTCGAGTGGAACGGTGTCGATTCACGTCGATTCATGTTTTAGCACAAGTCGCGCTACTATAACGCCCGCGCTTCGCGCGGCGCCTCACCCCCTCGCGCGTTCCATCTCCGAGGCGCGCAGCACGAACTCCGGTCCGTCCTGCAGGAACTCCCCGAGCGCCTTCACCGCGCTCGGGGGCCACAGCCGCGCGCGCGCTTCCTGCACGGTGAAGATGGCGCACGGCGACGACGATCCCCCCGACCCGGGGATCCCGGCGTCGTCGCACGGCAGAGGCGTCCCGCTCGTGAAATCCTCGCACCTCTTGTCCATCAGGACGCCGTACGCGTCGAACTGCGCCTGCGCGGCTTTGTTCACGGCAGCCTTCACGCCGTTCTTCGGGACCGCGGGCGGGTTCGGTCGGGTCGGCCGGCAGAGCGCCGCCCACTCGGCTTCCGCGCGCGGCTTGGCGCCGCTGGCCCACAACGCCACCGCGCGCGCCGCGCGCGCCTCCCAGAACTGCGGGTACCCCGCGTCCGGCTCGGGACCGAGGTCTACGACATCCAGCATCGCCGCCGCCACAGCGGGCTCGCCCGCGCCCCACCGTGCCATCGCCGCGTTGAACGCGACGCGCTGCGCGACGGTGGGCGCGCCGCCGCGCATGCCGGCTTTGAACGCCGTCGTCGGGACGTCCACGCTTCGTCCCGAGCCGCCGAGGCCCGCCGCGGCGGCGGCGCGTCTCGAGGCCTCGACCGCTGAAGGCCAATCGTCGATCGCGCCGGCGGCGAGCGCTTGCCCGTCGTGCGCCATCGCGAGACGCGCGTACATCGGCACCGACGCCTCGTCGGAGTCGATCCGCCCGCCCGTCCCGGCGACGGTCACCTGCGCGGCGACGACGCGCGCCAGCGCCTCGGCGGCGTCGCCGTAGGCCCTCTCGGCGTCCGCCCAGCGCCGCAGGCTCGCGAGGCAGTCCGCGCGCGCGGCGAGCCACAGGGAGACGGTCTCCTCGGGCAGGGGCGCGCCCGCGTCCGCGGCGGCGGCGGCGAGACGCACAACCTCGTCCCAGGCGTCCACCGCGATTTCGGCATCCGGCTCGGCGTAGGCGAGCCTCGCGAGCGAGAGAGCCTCCCGCGCGGAGGGGTCCATGTCCGCGGGTCTCGCGTCGCAACGCGCGGTCGTGGCGACGCCGAGGCCCAGGAGCGACACCGACGCGGACATCGACAAGGTTGCGCGGCGGGACAGGCGCGGGGGGTCACCACGAGGGGAACCCTCCGGCGTCGAGGCATCCCCGATCGCCTCGAAGAGCGGTGCCGACATGCCGAACGCGTGACACGTCGCGCGCTTTCGGGACGGGATCGATCCGAGACTCCCGGACCGCGGCGCGCGCGCACCGGATGCGCCACGCTGAGGCGCGTGGACCGAGGCGCGTATCGCGAGGGACATGAAGCGCGACGATGGGAGGCGGAAACTTGAACGATGGGGCTCCACCGCGAGCGCGGTTGTGATGGATAAGCGCGCGTCGGACGTGGAGAAAAGGTCCGGCGCGATGTCGGCGGTTGAAGTCGGCGCGAAACGGCGAATTTCTCACTTCGAGCGCTTCCCGCTTTTTGAAACGTGCCTCCGCGCATTCGCGCGCGCGCGTGGAAGGCGGGTCTCCACCTCGCCGCTCTCACGCGTCTCTGCGAGACCTCGAGAATCGGTGCGATCTCGGGGGCACTCGATCCGCACGCGTGAAACAATCCGATCGCGCCCCCAGCGCGGACCGGCCCCAAACGAAAACGCGCCATCCCGAGATCGGCGACCGGCCGATCGGCGCCGGGATCCCTAGCAGAAGAGACAACATGACCGCGCTCTCCACGACGAGCCTGTCTTCCGCGGGCGAGGCCGCGCTGGAGACGCTCGTGTCTTGCCTCCCCGCGGACCTGTCGCGCGTCGCCAAGCTGCGCGAGGTGCACGCCGCGTGCTCTGCCGCGGGCGTGGTGGATGCGCGCTCGGCGACGGCGGAGACTTCGGCGGGCGACGATGACGACGGCGCCGGCGACGTCGCGCGCCTGCACAGTCTGTTCGACGCCGCTGTGCGGCACGGCGCGTCCTCGCTGGTGTGCCACTACGTGGATGAGGTGTGCGGCCGGGACGACTTCTCCTCCCCCGACGGCGTCGAGGCGTACCTGCGCGACGGCGAGATGGTGGCGGAGTGGGCCGTCGCCGCGACGCGCCGCGCAGAGGCGGTTCTGGCGAGCGCCTCGGCGTCCGCCGCCTCGAACGTCCCCAGCGCGGCGGACGCCGCGGACGCCGCCGCCGCGGTTTTCGAGGCCACGCGGGACGTGCTCGGTCTGCTCGGCGCGCGTCCCGACGCCGCGGGCGAGCCCGAGCCGCTCGAGCAGCACAGAGGCGCCGGCCGCGCCGGCGGCGCGGACGGCGCGACGGACGCGGCGTCGATGCGCAGAAAGCTGCAGATTTCGTTCGACGACGCGAGCCGGGGCGGCGCGCACGCCACGGCGCTGGCGTGGCTCGTGCGCGAGGGGCTCGGCGGCGCGACCACGCCGGACAGGCACGGCGGACCGGCGGCGTGGACCGGCGCGGTCCGCGCGCGCCGCGCCGCCGCCGCCACGGCGAGCGCGGACGGATCCGAGACGTCAGACGGAACTTCAGGGACGGGCGTCGTCTCCGGCATCCCCGCTCTGGACGACGGCGCTTTGTTCCTGGACGACCTGCTGCACGGCGCGGGCGAGCACCCTCCTCCCTACCCGTTCAAGAGCGCCACGGAGGCGGCGGCGCGCGTCTTCGGGGGGGGTTCGGCGAGGCCCGACGCGCTCGTCGCTAAGCGGTGTCTTTTCCTGTACTACCTCCTGGACGCCGGCGCGCCCGCCGAGGGCGCGCCCGCGTCCTTCGCGCGGAGCGCGCGTCTGTCTCCTCGCCTGTTCGCGCAGACAGTGGCCGCCGCCGCGCTGGACGACTGGGATTCCCAGACGGCACTCGACGAGGCGCGCGCGCTGGTGCCGAAGATGGCGCGAAAAGATCTTCCGGCGAAGTTTGTCGCCGCGCTCGTCGCGCGCGGCGCGCCGGCGGCGGCGCTGGCGGCGGCGCGCGCCCGCGGGCCTCCCGCGTTGGACGCGTTCGACGACGACGTCACTCGTCACGACGGATCTCGTCCGCCGTCGTCGTCCGCCTTCGTCGCGTTCGCGCAGGAAGCCGACTTGGGTGTGACCGTGCGCCTGGAGTGCGGGCTCGCCACGGAGGCGTTCCTGGCGGCGTCGGCGGCGACGGCGGCGGCGCCGCCGGAGAGACGCGACGAAATCGCCGGCGCGCTCGCCGCGCGTTTGGCGTCGCACGCCGCGAGCAAGGACGCGCTCGGCACGATCCTGGAGCTTCCTTTCGAGGGCGCTTTGGAGCGCGCGCTGTGTTTATGGCTGCGCGAGAACTGCGGGCGCGCGCCGGGCGCGCCCGCGCACTACGGCGTGCAGTACTTCCTCCTCCGCGGGCGCGCCGCCGAGGCGGCGGCGGAGTTCGCGGCGACGGCGCCGCCTCTGCCCGCGGAGACGCGCGACTCGCTGAACGCGGCGATCGCCGCGCTCCCGGAGCCGCTGAAGCGCTTGCGGCTGGACGGCGCGGCCGCTGCGGCGCTCGCGGATGGCGGGGCGCGCGCGCTCGCGCGCGGGCTCGAGACGGGCACGGCGAGCCCGGCCGATATTGCCGCCACCGCCGCGGGCGCGGCGGCGGGCGCGGCGGCGAGCGGAGGCGGTTTCGGGAGTTTCGAGCCGGGCGCGGGGACGCTGGCGGTTCTGGACGGGCCGGGCCCGTTCGCGGGGGGCCACCCGGGGGGAACGGGACCCGCCGTCGGCGGGAGGCCGCCGTTCTTCGCGCCGCCGCGCCTGACGAGCGGCGAAACAAAAAACATCGCGGAGGTTTATCCGCGCGGCGACACGCGAGGCGCGCTCTCGTCCGCCGCCGAAAAAAAGACGCCGGCGGGATCCGCCGGCGCGGGAGCCTCTTTTTCGCCTCGCGGCGCGGACGACGCGTGGACGCGCCTGCGCTTCGACGGCGCGCGCGCGCGCGCCGTCGGGCTGATGGACGAGGACGAGGAGATGTCGGATGAGGCGCACGATGACGAAAACGCAAACGCGGCGAACGAAAACCAAAAGCGAGACGCGATCGGTGACGCGGAGGACGCGGAAGTAGGCGACGAACAAACTCTTCCGGCGCGGCGCGAAGTTTTCGTCGCGTCGGCGCGCGCGACGCCCGTACCCAAACGCGCCGCGGCGTCTCCCTTCGGGCGCAAAGCCGGCGCGGGTGCTGTGGCACCCGCGCCGCGCCTCGCGCCCGCGGACACGCGAGGTATCTCCGGGACCCCGGCGACCCTCGCCGCGCGCGCGGGCGGGCGCTGGGCGCCCCCCCCCGCGTTCGGGGCGAGCTCGGCGCCGGCGAAGATCAAAAAGTCGGCGGCGGCGGAGAGCCTCCGCCGATCGCCGCGGTCGTCGGGTCGGCCCGCGGAGGTCGTGGCGATGGACGCCAGCGGCGCGCTCCTCGCCGGCGTCTCGCCTGTGGCGAGTCAGCGGGGCGCGAGGTCGAGCGCGTCGCGTCGCGCGCCGGCGTCTCTGTTCGCGGGGACGACGCCTTCGGGCGCCGGAGGAGATCAAGCGCGCGCGACGCGGCGCGCGACGCGATCGTCGTCGCGGCTGGCGGGCGAGTGACTTTTCGTTTTTTCGTCCGCGCAGTAACGTCGTCCGTCGTTCATCGCGCGACTCCGTTCGCGAGACTCGCGAGGCTTCGAATCGCGACGCGCGTGACGTGCGGTGTCATTTTTGTGACTGTGTTAGACGCGTCGGAGCCATCACGATCGTAAAATCTCTCTGTACTACCTCGCGACGTCGACCGCCGGTACCTTCTCCTTTACGCTCGTCGTCGTCGTGTGATGAAGGGTGCGATTCACACGACGACG
>Ga0209666_1000794_pt1 | contig 24019 bp, 28 predicted proteins | sample SaaInlV_125m_DNA_FD_184679 | JGI IMG/M metagenome (GOLD analysis project Ga0209666, IMG submission 184679) | Marine microbial communities from expanding oxygen minimum zones in the Saanich Inlet - Saanich Inlet SI037_S3LV_10m_DNA (SPAdes)... | ecosystem: Environmental > Aquatic > Marine >...
CAAAGCTAAAACATATAGCTATCTTAAGTCCAATCAACATAAAATATATGCTCAGGTTATGGCGGTAATCAATGGAAAGCAAACAGACTTTATGAAGTCTATATCGCTGATGAATATATTCTTAAGGGTTGATGGCTTGGGCTTAGCTAAAGCAGGTTTCTGTTGCCAGTTGATAGCAGGTTTAGTTGGCTGCATGGATACTCATAACATTAGAATGTATGGGCTTGACACAAAAGACTTATCGCTATCCAAGAATCCTAAGACTCAAAAGGGTACTGATGCTAACAATGCCAAGATAGATAAATATGTAGAGTTGTGTGCTGACTATGGCTGTGAGAATCTTTGGAATTCTTGGTGTAACTTTGTAGCTACTAAATCTAAGCGGTGGCAGGACGGCAACCACGTATCTGAAGTACATTATACTTACCTAACTGGAGGCTATTGATATGGCAACCGAATGGATTACTGATGCAGAACTTAAAGAAGCTAATGAAAAAGCTATGAAAATCTTCGATATCTTTTACTCTGAAGCAGTAGAGGCTGAAGAAATTTGGACTGAGATAATAGTGAACAACAAATACTTTGATATTAATTGTTGGGATGAAGGTATCGAGGATGGCTATGAAAACAGAGAGGGTGCAGTGCATTGCATTCTTCATCGTGTAGCAGAAGATGAGGCAGGTGTTCGCTCTTGTGATGGCGACACTTACATAAAGCTATTTACTTGTGATAAGAGGCTGGCGGGATGAAGTATTATATTATTGACCATGCAACTGGAGATATTCTACGCTCAACTGATGATAATAGTGGATACCCTAATGTTTTGGAGACTATTTCAGGTGGGACACTAGATTATTGGACTTATGTAAAATTACCGGAAGAGCGAGAGGAAGAGAACTATGATGGAAATTGAAGGGCTAACTCAAAAAGAAATAGTGGCGGCACAGTTTGACGCTCTGTCTCGCTTAGGGGATGAGAGAACCTATGCTCAGAACTTGCTATACGACAAGGTAAAAAGGGAGCATCTATCCAACCTCCATATGCAGGGATTGGAAAGTCTCTATACTTCTAGACCGTTTACTGAGCATGCAAGAAAGATTATGCGTACTCAAGCAGTTGAATTCATGGCTAATGTTTATGGGGTGGAGTTATGAGTAATGAATTTGAAGATTGGCGCGAAGACTTTTACGAGGTTCGAGTGTTCGCCTCAAAACCAATTGAGTTTACTATGACAGTCAAAGCAAACGATGTGGACGATGCTGTTAAAGAGGCAAGGAAAATGCTTGATAAAATGACCGATGACGACATAGTTGCCCATGATAATTATGCTGAAGCTCTCAGCTACGACTCTGGCGACTGGTGCGTTACAGATATTGAAGAAGCGTTCGGGTTTGAGAATACACCGGAGGATTTTAAAGAAGCCAAGTTAGTGGCGTGGAACGTGGAGGACGAATGATGAAACTATCTAGTGCCCCATTTAACTTAGACGATAAGGCACATCTCAAAGTTCGGTACATTTTTGAGCGCAGCGATACCGAACTAGAGAACGCTGTTTTAGATTTAGTTTGCGGTGAAAACAAACGCTTTTATCCGCAGGAATGGGAAGCAGTTATACAGCATATAACTTCTTCTGACTTAACTGTAGGACAATACATTAAACCATATGTACAAGGAGCATAGCTATGGAGTTACCAACTGAAGAAGAGTTTACTGTCGTCTGCTCAGAACATCTCTGGACTTTCACGATGGAGTCAGACTTAAATAAAGCTATGAAGGGCTTAAAGAATTATCACTACATGAAAAAGGTTATCAAGGAAGGAGGCTCCAAGTATAAAAAAATACACAGGAAAGCATTTGAAAACTTCATTGATAGAACAAAAGAAATAGGTGCAGGCCATGTCGACTAAAAGCCCTGAAGACTTAATGATTTTAGAGTCTATAATAACTCAAGTAATATCTCAAATACAGGTGGATATATATGAAGGAGAGTTTGAACCACTGTTTGAAATGCTATCTTTTGTTGACCTAAATATTTTAAAAGGTTATTTAAGTGAAGCAGAATTTCAAGAAAAATTAAGATGGAATTAAATAAAACAAAAGGATAACTAAATGACTTATAAGTTAGTAAGTTCTTACGAACTAACTTATAAGACATTAAGTTATTATACCACAAAACAACGACGACTGTCAAGTAAATTTAAACAAAAAAGGTAATAAAATTATGGAAACTTTATTCAACTTAATCGCAAAATCAACACACTCATTAGCTTTTAGCGGAAAGAAAAACGGTACAGTATTTGGAAAGTCTTTCATTGTAAGAAAACGAACAAGCAAGAACCGCTTTGAGGTTAGCAAGGGAGAGTGTTTCAATATCTTTCATTGCTACAAGTGGGCTTTCTATGTTCAACACAAACAGTCTCGAAGCATTAGCTTCAAGAACATCAAAGATATTAATGGCGTTGAAGGAGTACAATCATAATGACTATCATGCAAATGTTTCCAAACAACTCAGCACTTCAAGCCGTCCGAGAGGGTGGCTATGGCTCAGCAGATTTTGATATAGCAACAGCACCTTTAATTTATTTAGATGCTTATGAAAGCTCCAAGTCTATTATCTATCGTACAGATACAGCTCAAGAGCTAGGGGTTCATGGTCATGGCTATAAGCCAGTGGCTCCCAAGAAGATGATAGATGTTACCCGTAATATTATTGAGCGTTCAGGGCTTAGCGTTGACGGCATCGAAGAGATTATCAGGACTTCTCACAACGGCTCAAGAACTTTTGTGCAATACAAGTTACCTGCTCATACTTATAATACTCCGGATGGTGACACTGCATCCCTTGGTCTGCTTGCAGTGTCAAGCTTTGACGGGACTTGGCCGTTTATGATTAGTGCTGCAGCTATACAATGTGCTTGTACAAACCTCCAAGTTTTTATTGGTGGTGAGGTTGCAGTCTTTAAAGCTAAACATACTCGCAACTTAAACATTGAGGTAGGTGCAAGCGTTGTAACTAAAGCTCTAGATGTTTTCGAGAATCAACGTGACTTGTGGGGTAAGTGGAGCAATGAAAAACTAACAGACTTTGATGCTTTCTTAAGTATTGTACAGGCTTTAAAAGCTGACTCAGCCCAAAAGATTATTGACGATACTTACTGGAGAACGGGTGAAGAAATAATCCGTCTTATGCCGAGGTCTAACCCATCACTTGAATACATCTTCAGTGCTTGGCACAAGTACAAGACACGCTTGGGTTCTAATCGTTGGGCTTTGTTTAATGCTATGACCGACTGGTCTACTCATGCAACGGCACAGCGTAAGGATGCTGTAGTTAATATAGCTTCAACACAGAACACTAGACAAGCACTTGTTCAGCACCACTTTTCAAAAGCAGCGTAATAAAAACTTTACTTTTACAACAACTTGTGGTATAATGCCACTTCATTTTAACACCAACCAATAGGATAAATACTATGCCAATATTATCAGGAACAGCTTACTGGGCAAGCGTAACAACCCCTAACACCACTTATGACCCAGTGTACACAGTAAACTTAGTGGTCGATGAAGACACTGCAGAGAACTTTCGCTCCGAAGGTTTCACAGTGAAGGACATGGATGAAGGCCCTGCAGTAGTGCTTAAGCGTAAAGTTCATGGCCCTAACGGGATGATTCGCCAAGCCCCTAAGCTTGTAGATGCTCAGAAGAATCCAATCGACGAGCGTGTAGGTAACGGCTCTTCAGTTAAGGTTCAGTACAAGGAGTGGGAATCTGTATACAAAGGAAAGACTTTCAAAGGTCTAGACTTTCAAGCTATGCAGGTTTTAGATTTAGTATCTGTCGGTTCCGTTGACGGTTCCGAGTTCGATGTAGAAGACGAAATGGAGGAAGCTATCTAAATGAAAACATATAGGCGAGACGGTATCTCTTACGATGTCAGCTTGCTTGACGAAGAAGCCCAAGGATTATTCGGGCTTCTTCAACAGGCAATGATAAAAGTAAGAGGAGCAAGCGATGAGGTTCAGTTGTTCCAAGCAGGCGCTCAACACATTAAAGTTTTATTTGAAGATAAGCTTACGGATGAAGCTATCACCGAAGAAGAGGATATGGAAATTGCAATCGAAGGTTAATAACGAGGTGACAAAATGTCGTTTGTTAAATTTCATTTGCCCTGCAATTCTTGTGGGGGCAGTGACCCAGTAAGCCAGAACGCTGATGGGTCTGCGTATTGCTTTAGCTGCAATACTTTTTTTAAAGACTACAGCACACCGGAAGTGCAACAACAAGATACCGTAACGGACTTTACAAGGTATCAGCCCAATGGAACAGGTAGCGGAAACAGCTACAACGCCTTAACCGATAGAGGTATTAGTATTGATACAGCCAAAAAGTATGGCGTTAAATCTACTACCCTTAACGGCAAGGTAACAAGCCACCACTATCCTTACTTTCACAAAGGAGAAGAAGTAGCTACAAAAGTTAGAAAGCTTAACAAGCAATTTGCTTGGAAAGGTAACTCAAAAGAAACAGGGCTGTTTGGAGAACAGTTGTTCAAAGCAGGCGGTAAGTTTATTACATTAGTAGAAGGAGAGTGTGACGCTATGGCGGCATACGAACTGCTCGGAAGTAAGTGGCCTGTAGTATCAATCAAGTCGGGAGCGCAGGGAGGCGCTCGTGATGTCAAGAATAGCTTAGAGTTTTTAGAGTCTTTTGACACAGTTGTGATATGTCTTGACTCAGACCCAGTTGGCAAGGAAGGGGCTAAGGCAATCGCCAAGCTGCTCACGCCAAACAAAGCTAAGCTAATGACACTCCCCGAAGGATTCAAAGACCCTAACGATATGCTCAAAGACCGCAAGCATTCCACGTTTGTCAATTGTTTTTGGGATGCAAAAGTCTACACCCCCTCTGGGATTATGAATCTATCCAACCAGTTAGACGAATACAAGCGTTTACGTACAGAAAAGCTTCCGTCAATCCCGTATCCTTGGAAGGGCTTAAACACTAAGCTAGAGGGCATGAGAGCCGGAGAGTTGATAACACTGACTGGCGGTACTGGACTTGGTAAATCTTCTGTGACCAGAGAACTTGAACACTGGCTCATCAACCACACTAAAGATAATGTAGGTATCGTAGCTCTTGAGGAGAACTGGAGCCGAACTGCCGAAGGTATCATGGCTGTCGAGGCCAACGCTAAGCTTCATCTAGACAGCGTTAAGAACAAGGTCGGAGACGACAGGCTCGAACAATACTACCGCAAGGTATTCATGGGAGAGAACGAGGGTCGTGTTTGGATTCATGCTCACCTTGGTGTCAACAACCTAGAAGATATATTCAGCAAGCTGCGCTACTTGATTGTAGGCTTAGACTGTAAGTGGGTTGTGGTTGACCACCTTCATATGCTTGTGCTTCAAGCCTTGGAGGGTGATGAGCGTAAAGCTATTGACGGTATCATGCATAGGCTTCGCTCTCTAGTTGAAGAGACAGGTGCAGGTATGATTCTAGTCTCACACCTTCGTAGAGTTGACGGCAATCGTGGACATGAAAATGGTATTGAAACAGGACTATCGCATCTTCGAGGCTCTCAAAGTATCGCCCAGTTGTCAGATTGTGTTATATCTTTAGAGCGCAACCAACAATCAGACGACGAGATAGAGGCATCCACTACCAAGGTTCGAGTGCTTAAGTCTAGATATACTGGAGATGTTGGAGTAGCCTGCAGTCTTTTGTACGATGCCGACACTGGAAGACTAGAAGAAGTTAATGACGGTGATAACTATGATGCCTTTGACGGAGACGAACTATGAGTAACCTAGTGTTTGACATTGAGGCAGACGGCCTCGACCCCACTAAGATATTCTGTATTGTTGCTCAAGATGTAGACACGATGGAAGTGTTTAAGTTTGACAACACTCAACTCGAAAAAGGCTATGGTCTCTTACGAGCTGCAGATAAACTAATCGGTCATAACATTATTGGTTATGACCTTCCGGCCATCAAAGACATTGCTGGACTTGACCTAAGCAACAAGAAGATTGTAGATACACTTGTACTTTCTAGATTGTTTAAACCTACCCGTGAGGGTGGTCACGGCTTAGAGTCTTGGGGCTACCGCCTCAAGTTCAACAAGGGTGACTACGGTGCTAACCAAGATGCTTGGGATGCGTACTGTCCTGAGATGCTAGAGTATTGTAAGCGTGATGTAGAACTGAACACTAAAGTATATCAGCAGTTGCGTGTCGAGAGCCGAGGCTTCACACCTACCGCAGTAAAGCTTGAGCATTCAGTTGCTAAGATTATAGATGGGCAACGCCGCAATGGTTTTGAGTTAGCCATGCGTAAAGCTATGTTGCTTGTTGCAATGTTCCAAGAGAAGCTAGATGCTACAGAATCTGAAGTGCATGAAACATTCAAGCCTAAAGTTATTATAGATATTCTTAAGCCAAAGTATACCAAAAGCGGAAAGCTTGCTAAGGTTGCTGACGGCCCAGATGGTAAGGGTGTTAGACTTACTGACGAAGAGTATGACATCATGGTTCAAACCAACAAGCCTCTCAAGCGTGAGACTCACATAGAGTTTAACTTAGGCTCTCGTAAGCAGATAGGTGAGTATCTTGTTGAGGCCGGATGGACACCTAAGAACTTTACACCTACTGGTCAGCCAATTGTTGATGAGGGTACACTGTCTAAGGTTAAGAATATACCTGAAGCTGCATTGATTGCCACGTACCTAATGCTTCAAAAGCGTTTAGCACAAGTAAACAGTTGGATAAAAGCAGCCGACCCCGACAACAGGGTGCGTGGCTATGTTAATCCTAATGGGGCAGTGACGGGCCGCATGACACATAGCCATCCCAACATGGCCCAGATACCTAGCAGCACCTCGCCCTATGGAAAAGAATGTAGGTCTTGTTGGACTGTTAAAGAAGGTAACAGGCTTGTGGGTATTGATGCTTCGGGCTTAGAACTTAGAATGCTTGCACACTATATGAACGATAAGGAGTACACAAATGAAATCCTCACTGGAGACATTCACTCAGCTAACCAAAGACTTGCAGGTCTTGAATCAAGAAGTCAGGCGAAGACTTTCATCTATGCCCTCCTATACGGAGCAGGAGATGCAAAGCTTGGGGCAGTGGCTAAGCAGGGCAAAGCAAGAGGCAGAGAGTTGCGAAACAAGTTTCTTGATAGTCTCCCATCATTTAGGTCTCTTGTCGGAAGGGTACAAAGAGAAAGTAAAAAAGGATTCCTCAAGGGGTTAGATGGTCGTAAGCTTTCTATACGCTCTGAACATGCAGCTCTCAACACACTTCTACAATCTGCAGGCGCTATAGTTATGAAGGAAGCCCTTGTAATTCTTGACGGTTACTTGAAAGAACATGAGATTGATGCTAAGTTTGTAGCTAATGTTCACGATGAGTGGCAGATTGAATGTGGAGTATCTGATGCAGTAGACGTAGGAAAACTAGGAGTTAAGGCTATCGTACAAGCAGGTCAAAACTTAAACCTTAACTGTCCCTTGGACGGTGATTATAAAGTAGGAGAGGCATGGCATGAAACCCACTAAACAAGATAGAAAAAAATTCGACTTAGATTTAGCATACGGTGAAGTGCGTGAAGACAAGATTGCCGCAATGCTTACAGGAAAAAAGATAGAGGTTAAGTCAGAGCGTGACCTCTGGCAGAAGACAGGGAACATTTGCATTGAGTACAAGTCTTACGGTAAGCCGTCAGGTATTGACGCTACTGAGTCTGACTACTGGTTTCATAACTTATGTATTGGTGATGATGAATACTGTACACTGGTTTTCAATACCGCCACACTTAAGAAGATTGTTAAGCGCCTAGATAGTTTTAAAACTGTATCGGGTGGTGACAACAGGGCAAGCCAGATGTATTTGTTAAATCTTCAGAAGCTGTTTTCTTCTGATGTAATCAAAGCATTTAAGGAGCTAGAAGATGAACCAGAAGCAGCTTAATACTTTAGTACCTGACATCTATGAACTTCTTGAGAACCTTTCAAACGGTGAGCCTCTTCCAATAACGGAGGAGGCGCTTGATAAAACAATGGCATCTATGAAAGAAGCTATACTTCATTGGGCAACACCTAGACCTAGAGACACTGACTTCACTGTCCGTATGTCTAACGTAGGCAAACCATCTAGACAAATGTGGTTTGAAAAGCGTGACCCTAATGGACGAGGTAGCGTTGACGGAGCAACACAAATCAAGTTTCTCTACGGTCATGTGTTAGAAGAAATTGTGTTAATGCTTGTACGTATGGCAGGTCACAGTGTAACCGACGAACAGAAAGAGGTTGTAGTTGACGGCATTGTAGGACACATGGACTGTAAGATTAACGGGCAAGTAGTTGACGTTAAGTCTGCATCTAAGTTTGCATTCAACAAGTTTAGAAACGGAACACTAAGTTCTGACGACCCTTTCGGTTATCTTGGACAGCTTGCAGGTTATGAGAAAGCAGAGGGTACAGATAATGGTGGCTTTCTTGTTATCAATAAAGAAAGCGGTGAGTTGTGTATGTATGTTCCGGACGACTTAGATAAGCCTAACATTGAAACAAAAATACACACGCTATTAGATGAATTAAAACTTGACACGCCCCCTGAACTATGTTATAATCCCATACCTGATGGCAAGAAGGGAAACATGCAATTGCCAAAGGGATGTTCGTGGTGTAAATATAAGCACGAATGTCACAAGGATGCCAATGATGGCAAAGGTCTTAGGACTTTCCAATACTCTAATGGGTATAGATACTTTACCCATATAGAGTCTGAACCTCAAGTGGATGAGATATTATGAATCAGAGAATGGCGAAACGTATAAGAAAACACGCAGAGTCTTTACAGGTTATTTGGCTTAAGAGTCTCCTCAATCCGGAGGAGGCTGCTAAGATTACTAAGGATAACTTTAAAAAGATGCTCCCCGAACAAACACACATCTGGTCAAAGGGAACAATATTTACTAGCTTTTATACACTGAAGTGGCTCTCAATAAAAATAAAACAACTTATTAAAATCTTTCCGCATAAGAATATTGAAGACATAACGCATGAAGATATTCAATGGAAGATGGAGCAACGATGAAAAAAATACGCAAAGGCTATAGGAAGGCCAGAGTAAAGCGGCCAGTTGAGAAGGGAGTCGTTAAAGGATATGACTCTAACTGGGAGTATCAGTTACATACTGGTATATTAGATGGGTGGGAACATCACGTTGACAAAGTTGAGTATACTATTTCTCACAAGTATGAGCCGGACTTTGTAAAGCTTATAGACGGTAAGAAGATATTGCTAGAGGCTAAGGGCAGGTTCTGGGACAGCGCAGAATACTCAAAGTATGTTTGGATTTCAAAGGTTCTGCCCGAAGATGTTGAACTAGTGTTTCTGTTTGCCAACCCCAACGCTCCCATGCCTGCAGCCAAAGTCCGTAAGGATGGAACCCGAAGGTCTCACGGCGAGTGGGCCTCGTCACATGACTTTAGATGGTATAGCGAAGACAGTATTCCGGACAGTTGGATAAACATTAAAAACAAAGAGGACTTTAAAGATGAGCATTAATGATGCAACACCCGAAGAATGGGACAGGGTTAGCCGTACAGGAGAACCTACGTTTGAAGAATACATGAAGCGTTTAAATTCTAAATATGTTTATGACAGCACCGAAGCGTATAAGCCTGATGCCAATACAGTATATCACGCATCAGAATTTGCCGACTGTTGGGACAGACTAAGAAAGGAGCATCCTGCATTAGAGCCTGCTTCTTGTAATCCTTCTCTAGATAGAGCGATGTTGGCAGCTCATAATGAAAAGTTATCGGATGAATTAAAAAATGTGACTAAGCCTTATCACTATAACACAGGCAACATAGAGTGTATTGAAGCTATTGAAGAGTCCATGTCTAGTGTTGCATTCAAAGGGTATCTCAAGGGCAACTGTCTAAAGTACCTTTGGAGGTACGACTATAAGGGCAAGCAGGTAGAGGACTTACAGAAAGCTGGTTGGTACTTAAATAAATTAACTAAAATGGTAGCCGAGGAGAACAGCTAGTGCGCTGCTACTACTGTAATGGAGAGCTTATCTGGGGAGGTGATGTAGATATCTCCCACGAAGATGAGACGTTTCACACAGAGACAAATTTAACTTGCTCTGAGTGTGGCGGTTTCCATGTAATCTATTGCCCCAAGGAGGGAAAAAACAATGACAGTTAATTATATGAATTTATTGTGGAGCTTAGAATTTAGAAACGGATTTGGCTTTGATATAGAAGCAGCAAATAGTCGTGCAGTTTGGACTACTGACGGAGAAGGCGATATAAAAGCTATGCAGTTTGATGGTATAGTTATCTGTCTCCCCTTCTGTATTTTCTGCGTAGGTAATCTTCTACAGGCAGATTAACATAATTTAAAAACTAACAAAAGGAATAGCAGTAATGGACAAGTACCAACAGTTTATACACAAGAGCCGCTACGCTAGGTGGCTGAAAGACGAAGGACGCAGAGAAACGTGGGAAGAAACTGTTCAGCGATATGTTGACTTCTGGTTAAACAGAAAGCAGATAGACAAGAAAACAGCCGATAGATTATATGATGGTATAATAACACAAAAAGTTATGCCCTCTATGCGGTGCATGATGACAGCGGGAGAGGCTTTAGATAAAGACAACGTAGCAGGATTCAACTGCAGCTACCTAGCTATTGATTCTCCGAGAGCCTTTGACGAGTTAATGTATGTGCTGATGTGTGGAACTGGAGTAGGCTTTAGCGTAGAAAGAAACTTTATAACTAAACTGCCTGTTATTGCTGAGACCTTTCACCCTACAGATACTACAATAGTTGTTGGAGATAGTAAGATTGGATGGGCTTCAGCATTTAGAGAGTTGATTGCAATGCTATATGCCGGAAAGATTCCCAAGTGGGATACCAGTAAGGTACGTTCCTCTGGAGAAAGACTAAAGACATTTGGCGGTAGAGCCTCTGGCCCTCAACCACTTGAAGATTTGTTTCGTTTCTGCGTAGAAGTTTTTCAGAAAGCCGCAGGTCGTAAGCTAACTTCCATTGAGTGCCACGATGTAGTGTGTAAGATTGCTGACATTGTAGTTGTAGGCGGCGTTAGACGCTCAGCTCTCATAAGTCTATCAAACTTATCTGATATTAGAATGGCTAAAGCTAAGGTAGGAGCTTGGTGGGAAGCTGATGGACACCGAAGGCTTGCCAACAACAGCGTAGCTTATACAGAGAAACCTGACTTTGAATCCTTTTTAAATGAAATGAAGACTTTGTATGAAAGCCGAGCAGGTGAAAGAGGACTCTTTAGTCGTGTAGCTGCACAAAACATAGCAGCACGTAATGGTAGACGAGACTCTGAGCAGGACTTTGGGACTAACCCTTGCAGTGAAATCATACTACGCAGTAATCAGTTCTGCAATTTATCAGAAGTGGTTGTGCGCTCGGATGATACGGAAGAAACACTTAAAGAAAAAGTAGAGTTGGCTGCTATCATAGGAACTCTTCAAGCTACTTTAACTGACTTTAGATACTTACGAAATATATGGCAAAAGAATACAGCCGAAGAAGCTTTACTTGGCTTAAGCATGACTGGAATCATGGATAACAATCTATTATCGGGACAGGGAGACCAAGATGAATTGGAAGCAACTCTATCAAATTTACGGAATCATGCTATTAAAATTAATCAAAGGTGGGCTAAGAGGCTTGGCATTGAGCAGTCTGCAGCTATTACGTGCGTTAAACCTTCTGGTACTGTTTCTCAGCTCGTTGATTCTGCTAGTGGCATTCACCCTCGTTTTTCTAAGCATTACATTCGACGAGTACGCTCAGACAAAAAAGACCCACTTGCAGTCTTTATGGAAGTAGCGGGGTTTCCTGTAGAGCAAGACGTTATGTCAGAGTCTTCTGTTGTTTATAGCTTTCCGGTAAAAGCCCCAGAGTCCAGTGTAGTTGTAAAAGATATTGGAGCTATGGAGCAGCTAAGGTTGTGGAAGACCTATCAGAACCACTGGTGTGAACATAAGCCAAGCATCACTGTATATTATAAGGACAGCGAGTTCTTACAGGTAGCGCAATGGATATGGGAAAACTTTGATATCTGTAGCGGGATTAGCTTGCTTCCGGTAAGTGACCACGTTTATCAGCAGGCTCCATACGAAGATATTGATGAGGCTAAGTATACAGAGCTTTTGAATAGCATGCCTAAGAACGTAAACTGGAATGACTTAGTTTACTTTGAGCAAGAAGATAACACAACAGGCTCACAAGAACTAGCGTGTGTCGGCAACGCTTGTGAAATAACATAGGGGAGAACAAAGGTGAGAGCAAAGGAAGCTAACATACTATCATTTAAAATAATTGTCAATCATTCGGGGGCCATCCTAACGGAACTAGGTGGTCTCCCCGAAGACCGATTACATGAAGTGTTTAAAGGCAATGAACTGCAATTAGTACGTAAGATTATTAGAGACGCTAAACCTAAGTTAGAACAGATGCACGATTACCTAGAGCGTGAACTTACTGCTTACGCTACCACTTAGATTTATTAGCCCAATATGCTGCAGACATTTTGCCCTTGGCAATATTCTTAGCGTGGCGGGCTTTAAAACTAGCGCGTTTCTTTTTCATCTTTTCTGACTCTCCGGCTTTTGGTTTGCCTGCTGTACTAGCTCCCTGCTCCCCGTATCGGATTGTCTTAATCTTATCGCCTTCTTTAGCCACTACAATGTGGCTTTTCTTTGGGTGATTAGGTGTACGCTTCGGTTTATTAAATCCGCTTACACCTGCTCTTGCTAAACGTGGGTCTTTTTTCTTGCTCATTTTCTATAGCTCCTAGTCTTCTTTGCAATCTTTTTGGGTTGAGAGCTATGCTGCTTTCCTTTTTTAGTGTCAGCTCTTTTCTTTTTAGATGTAGCTGCATACTCTTTTTTGGTTAAAGCCTGCCTAGCCTTCTTTGGCAGATAACGCTCTCCAGTTGCTTTCTTTCCTTGGGTACTAGGTTTACCTGACTTGGTTCCCCACTCTTCTTTAGTCCATTTTTTCAGGGACTTCTGTGATTTTTTAAGTGGCATTACTTGTATCCTCCACCTTTTGCTTTATATTCTTTTGCAAGCATCTGAGCCTTTCGTGCTGACCACTGTCCTGCTTTACCACCTTTAGAGCCTGCTTTAATTCTATTGAATAGATTCTTACGCATAGTAGGTTTAGTATAGTTACCTGCTTTATTTACTGTTGATTTCTTTTTAGCTGGCATTAGCTATTCCTCGCTACTAATTTTGTTTTCTCTATAGTCCGCATTGTTCCAAGACCTAACATGCCTAAAAGCACTGGCATCATTTCGGATAAAGCTATCAGGGGAATTGATACTTCAGATTCCGCCAAGGCTAGTGCAAAGTTAGCCATAGGAATAAGGATGAAATTCCCGAACATGGCTATTACACATGTCCAGCCGACTGCGGGTCTCCAGCCAGAAACAAACATATTCCTGTGTGCAGCTTCCACCTTGTTGACTTCAAGCTGTGCTTTAGCAAGCTCTTGAGCATGTGACTCCGCCATTGTAGCTATACGGTGAGCCAGTAGATTCTTCTGGTCTTTGTTCTCTATGAACTTATCCAAGAGGGTTGTTACTGGATGAATCAAAGCTTCTAACATATTACTTTCTCCTGTAGCACCACATTACAGGAGCTTTGTCAACTCCAAGAATCCTACTATCCACATGGATGAATGAAGCAGCAACTCCAATGCCTGTAAATCCGGCTTTAATGGCTTCCTCCACAATCTTAAATCTTTCATTTCCGTTACGCGCTCTAATGTCTGCTGCAATACCTTGGGCATGTGTTCCTGCTTTCTCCTTACGTTTTTCAATGGAATGCTCTGGACTTCTGTAGCCACTCCTGATAATAAAGGGAAAGCCACATGCTTCCCGCAGTTCGTCAAGTTTGTGTATAAAGTCCCTTGACATTTCGTTTTCGCCAGTTTCTTGGCAGTTGAAGTCTTCTATTTTAAAATACTTAAACATTTAGCTTTATCCCTGCGCTAGTTTTTTCTTTAAAGTTGATACTGTCTTACAAGATTTTGAGCCTTCTCCGTCTACAGTTCCGCCTTCAGCAAACATCTTTAACCCTCGGTTAATATCTTCTCGCATCTTATCGGTAACTTCAATAGTTGGAAGTTCTACAGTCTTATTTCCCTGCACGTACTCAACTATCTTAATATCTACACCATACTTTTCAGAAAAGTCTCGCTTCCAAATCTTTTGTAAAGTGCCATCATAGAAGTCCATGTACTTCTGACCGCCTTGCTTAAAGGTCATAGGCTGGTTTAATGTAAAGTCTCCACTGCCATCAGGATTTTCAGCAAGTAGCTTTTCTGTATTTTCTTTTCCGATAATTTTAGGAAGTTTTTCAACGCCTTCTTCATAAGAATCAAACTGAATTAAAAAATCTTCCATTCCTTCATCTTCATTTCTAACACCCTGTACTGACCAACCCTTATCTATATCTTTTAAAGAACCTTCTTCTGTCTTATAAAATATAACCTTGTTAATATCACCTATTTTCTTATTTCTTTCAGCCTGCAAACGACCAGTAGTTAAAGCAACTTGGTCGTAGCCTTCTTCCGCTGCTACTTTCATAGCTTGACGTAGGCCGACAGCACCCCACTGCTTGTCCTTTTTAAGTGGAAGTTCTGGAACATAAGGCTCAAACACTTGTGCGTCTATTTCTGCGTCAACTAAAAGCTCTTCTAATAACTCATCTTTTTGTTCTTCAGCAATATCTGAGTTATTTATTTCCTGCCTACGCTTTTCTAGGTTTTTTCGCTTTAAAGATAACTCCTCGGCTTTTTCTATTGTCATATAACCTCTACCGCTTTTACCTGTAGCAGTTTGATGGGCATCTGATTGTATTTCATCAACTAATAAAGTCTTACTGTATGCATCGTCAGCTTGTTCAATATCGGCCAAACGCACATGAGCTATTTGGTTTTTACTGTTGGGATGATGTATCATGTTTATATAATCTAAGTCAACTTTTTTGTACTTATCAGGAATTGAAATTACAAGTTCACGATAGTTCTGCGTGTCTTTTCCCTCAAAGGAATAAAGTAAGTGGTCTGGTTTAGTTATAAAGTCTGCCCCAGCAGTTGTTTCATTAAACTCTTCTTGTTTAGAATTAAACCAAGCGTCAAACTCGTCAGGGCTGTCAACCAAATCATCTAACATATCTACATCGTGAGGATAATTTTCTTCTGCCCAAGCCCAGAACGCATCATCTTCGTCTAGCTCATACCTTGCAAGTATGGGCATATCGTCTATTGCTTCTATTTCTTCTGGTCTGCTTCGACCAACTTGAACTTCAAAATCAAAATCGTTGTCTTCAAAAAACTCTTGGACTTCTTCTTTAGTTACAAGTTTGTTATTTCCAAAGCGTTCTTTAGCGCCTGTCCACTCTAACTCATCTGGAGTTACATTTTTCATTTCGTTTAAAAACGACTGTCCAGCACGAGGCTTACTACCCTGAAGTTGTTTAGCAGCTTTTTCTGCTTCGCTAAATAATCCAGAAGCTTTCTTAGATGCAAAAGCTTTAACGCCTTTAGTGACTCCTCCAACAATGCTTCCTAGTGCAAAGCCATGTCTAGGGTCTTTTTTGTCAAAAGCTTTTGAAGAAGTAAGCTTAAACTGCTCAGGCTCAAACAAGATATAAGAATAAACATCTTCGCCTTCGTAACTAGGTTCAGCGGTGTTACGATACTTGACAGAATCAAAGCCTAACTTATTTATGAAGTCTTTAAACTTCATGTTAAACTCAGCACGTTGCAAATCCATTTCAACTTTTTCAAGTGGAGTTGAATAAGGTTTAGAATCTCTGCCGATATACTTAACAAAATCAGAAGATTTGTCTTTTAATACATCAATGGTGTCAATATCGCTTGTAGTTATTTTAGCTCCCTGAGCCTTTGCAGCTTTGATTAATACTTCTATAGACTCTTCGTTTTGGATAATGTATTCTGCTCTCCAGCTAGGCATGTCTTCATCTACAATCAAAGGCTTTCTTACATCAATGTATCCTTCCTGCATTGTATAGGGACGTATCTTTTTATCAGTATCTCTTAGCTGAGTAGTTACATAATTAAAAAACTTATCGTAAGCATCAGACTTAGGATTAGCAGGATTGCCAGTAAACTGTTTCATTAAGCGCATTGCTGCATCTTGGTCGTTACCAGTAAACTCTAAAGCTATGTCTCTAATCATAACCTTATCTGCTGAACCTTTAGAGCCTGCATGAGTGCCTACCTCACGAGCAAACGGAAATGAGATGTTATAGTCTGCATTCTGATAACTCGAAACAACACGATATACTGGCTCTTTTTTCTCAGAATCTTGAATATATTTTTTTTGTTCCGCTTGACGAGCTTCGGGAGAAAGAAGTTTAGTTTTTTTAGGGCTAACATCAATGCGTGGAGTTTTAAATCTTGAAAAGTTTACATCTCCTTTAGCCGCTACTTTAACCATAGCATTTCTAGCTAGTTCAAAAGCTCCTTTGTCGCTAAGCATTGGGAAAGTATTTTTTATTTCTGTTTTAAAATAATCATGCATGAAGTCTAACGAGTCTTCATCAAATTTATTTACAGAAGCTTTTTTAACTTCTTCTGAAGATAGTTCAATTTTAGCTTTATCATAAAAAGATTTAATGCCTTTAATTTCATTGCTCACTAAAGCCCTGACCATTACACCGCTTCTATTATCGTCCTCTAAATCTTCAATGTTTCTACGAGCAAGAATGTGGTCGTTGTCTAAGTTATCGTCTTCTTGGATTTCACGTAACTTTTGTTTAGCATCTTTAAGATTATCAACCTCTAAAGCTTCTTGAAATTTTGGGTTGCTGTCTATCTGCTGTAAGGTTTTATAGTTACTTTTAAGTTCATTTACAATATGAGCTTCAGTTAAATCAAGCAAGTCGTATTCTGGTGTTGTGATTATTCCTTCTTCTTTAGCAATAAGTAAGTTGTTATCTAGTCGTTGTGCAGCCTTATTAATTATATCTGAGTCAATAAGGTTTTCAGTAACTTTTGAAATTTTATCCGAGGTTGATTCAGATATAAAAGGAGTTTCAGGTACAAGTGCTTGTTTTTTAAAAAGACTTTTAAATGCTTTTGCTGCAACAGCGCCGCCCTTAGCGTATCCTATAGGTGCTGTTTTTTTATCAAACTCAGGAATTAAACCGCCAAACACATCTTCTTGTGTTCTTCTTAAGTTTTTTCTATAACGTCTAACATAGTCTTCGCCTAGAACTTTTTTACCCATGTAAGTTCCAGAAACTAGTGGAACTTTGTTACCCATTGTAGGTATAATTCCTTGCTGAATCATGCTTAACATATCTGAAGCTGCGGGGCCGAAAGGAAGAGTAGCATAAGCTAGGTTACTTTTTGAATACTTAGCCGCAGTTTGAGCGCGTTTTAAACTGTCGAGAAGTAAACCGTTACCTCCCCATCTTGCAATAGCTTCCTTAGTTATTTCAAACTCAGTTTTATCTCTTTCGTTTCTCCCGTCTGTGCGGACATAGTTTGTCCACCTAGCCATTCCTGTCATAATAGTTCCTGCGGCTAAAAGCTTGGGAGCATTACGTTTAGGAGCTTTTATTAAAGATTTTGTAGCGCCTTTAAGTATAGTGTTAGTAAATGCAGCAGGATAAGTAAGCAGTTGAAACATTACTGCGGTTTTAGGGTTAGAAAATAAAAGCGGTTTTAAACCCGACATTGCTGTAGGTTGTAAAACTACAGAGTTTGTATAACGAGCAGCGCCTCCTAAAAAATCAGCCTTATAAAATTCAGTGTTTGTTTTTGCTCCACTTTTATGCCAACTTACCGCCTTTTTCCAATCAATACCAAGCTCTGCAAGCTCTCCAGCTAGTACCTCTCCGTCTGAATCTAATGCTCTAGTGCTGTAGCGTGTAGATAGTTTGTTAATGTTTTCATTAATTAAATTTTTACCGCTTGCAAAAGAAACATTTTGTACAAACTTAGTCCACTGGTCGAGAAGAGTAATTCGGAAAAACTTATTGCTTGCTTTCTGCATTCCCTCGTTAACTAACTCATCACCTGATAACCTATCTCCTACTTGAGCAAGTGCTTGGTCTACATGTATGCTAAAGTTACGCATTTCAGATAAAGCTTCTTTAGCAGTCAGGCCATTTTCAGACATTAACTTTGACTGCATGTCTTTAGTAATGGTTTTATGTGAAGAACTTACAGCCTCCTTAAAACCTTTAGCAGAGTTCATTGCTCCGGCCTTACCCATGTTAATAAATACTTCTGTTAAACTTGACACAGTTGCTAAGCCTAACAAAGCAACACGGTTTGTAAAACTGTAAGCATCTACGGCTGTCTGAGCTGTTTTACCATATCTGTCCATGCCTTCGCCTGTAGCAGTACGATATAGTTTTTCTAACTGAAGTTCAATTTTAGGGGTAAGCTCTTGTCCGTTATCTGTCATTTCCTTGCGTATGCGATTAATATAAAAACCTTTAAACTCTTTAAAGTTATTTATACCTAATACACGATGTTTTGCTAAAGACTTTCCTGCTTGGTAGGTATAAGCATGTAGCGCACCCATAACATCAGAGTTTAAAAACTCCTCAAAGTCTGCGTCATTTCCAATAGTGTCAATCTTTCGTTTAGCTGAAAAAAAGTAACCGCCTGAAGTTCCTTGGTCTACTTGGTTTTTAATATCAAGCATGTTATTTACAGTTCGACGAGCTTCTGCTTTGCCCATACCAGCCTTCTGCACAAACAAGTCTAAAAGCTTGTTTGGGTTAGCCTCAATAGCACTACGGCTCCACATTCGAGGAACATAATTATCTACTAGTTTATCAATAACACGTATGTCTTTAAGCTTTTCGCCCATTTCTTGGTACAGTTTTTTAGTTTCAGTGGCCGCTTTATTTATTGCAGAGTTTGTTACATCATCAAACTGTTTATGTGTAATAGGTGATTCACTTCTAAGGCTTTTACTAAGCGCGTCATTAATATCTGTAGCAAGTTTAGTGTCTATTTCACTTAAAGACAAAGTATCTACAATAGCTCGAAATCTTTCATTGTACTTTCCAGTAACTTCGCGTTGAACCTCAGACAAATCTTTTTCTACAACTTTTTGCTGTGGTGTTAAAAGTTCAGAAGTAATGCCAAACTCATGACTTAATTTTTGTTGAAGTTGTTTAGCAGTGCCTGAAAACTTTACAATAGGGGAAAGAATACCTGCTCCTTTTCCTAAGAAGTTTCCTGTTAAGTCTGAAGCAAGCGTATAAAGACCTTGACGGATTTTATTTGTTTTAACTTTAGAAGTGTCTTCAGCGTTTGATGCGGCTCTAATTATAGCTCGAACTTCTCTACGTGTTTTTTCGCCACCACCTAAATCTTCAGCAAACTTCTTAGCTGCTGTTTCCATTGAGTCACGCCACGCCGAACGAGCAGAGTCTAAATTACGCGCAGCCTCATCTACTAGTAAAGCACCAGATTTAGGAATAAACTCCGCATCTACTCCCTCTTTAAAGGCTTGTTCAGCATCTTCTAATTTTATTTCTTTAGGTGGTCGAGTGCCATCTCTAAAATATTTATTAGCTATTTTAGAACCTGCCGCATATAAGCCAACACCGAAACCTGCGGTCATTGCCGCATCAGTAACTGTTTTTCCTAAACTATACTTGTCTTGTATATTAGAAGCCATGTCAAGTTCTTGAGCTACATGAGATTCTGCCGCACCGTAAGTTGCGCCCATTAAAGCTGAAGCTTTGTAAGGATTTTTTGCTGTAGCTGCTGCGGTTGCTCTAACAGCGTTCATTAAAGTTTTACTAGCTGCCTGCTGAGAAGCTTTACGGGCTGCTACACTAGCTACAGTTGTGGTTCCTCCTGTCACAGCTCCAGATAGTATGCCGCCTAAAGTTGCTAAACCTTCAGGACTAAATATAAAATCAGAAGCATAATCTCCTATAGCTTCCATTGTTTCCCCTGCGCCTGTAAGCTCGGCTTTGTCCCAACGCAACTTCATTGTTCTAAATGCCTCTTTAACATCTTCAGGAGCATCGTCTAAAGCGTTTGCTAGAGCAAGCGGAGCGCCTAAGCGCATAGTCAAATCACGCATGTATTCAGCGGGGTCAGTGTTCTGTCCTGTTGCTGCTTGGTCAATAATATAACTACCTAGCCCTTGTTCTTCGGCTAAATAATCAGTAAGTTTTTCAAAACTCGATAAAACTATTTTGTCGTTTTTCCAATCAGTAACTGAATAATCTTTAGGAACACTTATGTTTTCTTTATTAAAATCATAGTTTAGTCTTTCGGTTCCACGACCTTCGGTATAATTATCCCAATCAGAACCATCCATAGCTGCAGGACTTACGCCTTCATATTGTTTATATTCCATTAATACTTACCTTTATTAGAGATATTTTTCTGTGTATTCGTTTTTTGAAACAATCAAGCCTGCTTTTTCTTCTGCTAGACGTTTTTTTAAACCTGAAATTTTTCGTCGCGCACCAAAGTCTCCTTTTTGAATACCATTTAATTTAGTTTCTATTTCTTTTATATTTTCACTTACCTCTACAAGTTTCGCATATTCTTTATGTTGAACTGAAGACCACCGTATTTGCTGTCCACTACGAGTTTTTGATGGGCCTTCAGGCGCTTTAATGCCTTCTAAAACTGCTGCATTTAAAATAGGATTTTCTCGCCCTGACTCGCCTTTCGTTGAGCCTGTAGCACCCCCTAAATTAGAACTGTCCTCTACTTTGTCTGTGCCATAAAGAATATCTCTATACTTATTTATATCTGAATCTACAGCCAGCAACATATTTTTAGTGCCGCCAAAACTTCTAGGATTTAAACCAAGTTCAGAAGCTAGTTTAACCACCTCCATAGTTTTTTCTGCTCTTTTTCTAGAAGGACTATCAGCCATTTTAGGGTTTTTAAAAAAGGACATGTTTTTAAAAACTTCCTCTGTTTTTTCACGAGATGCGATGTCTTCAGAGTGATAGCGATTATAAAGCGCAACACCGTTAGAAGCAATTACGCTAATGCCCTGAGTCCCACTTACTAGGTCTGATGACATTTTGTCAATCATAAACATGGTTTCAAAAGGATTCTGAATTCCTGAAATTGGCATGTCTTTAGGGTTTGAACTACGTAAGTTTTCTAATATTAAACCTAGCTGTACTTTTCGCCCGTCCTTGGCGGTTCCCCAGCCTGTTCTACTATCCGCAGCCGCAATACCTCCTTGATTAACATAAGAAGCTATTGTTCCCTTAGCTTCTTTTGATGCGTTATCGTAGACAGCCCCATCACCAGCTTCTATATTTTTTTGAGAAAGACTGTCCCGAACATGTTTATCTATTACATTACTATCTTCAGGTTTTAAATTTAGTAAAGCACTTTGCCCCGCCTGTATATTATTGTTTTGCAGGTTTATTGCAGCCGCAGTGCTAAACTCTAAAATGTTTTGTATTTGGTTTTCTGAGCTAGTTTTATGTAAAATATTATCAAAAGAAACGACCCCTGTCTCTACCGAACCGTCCCGTTGCGTCTGTGACCACTCCTTATATTTTCTTTCCTCTTCCAATCCTGCGCTATTTACTGTCTTATAAGTAATCCATTCGTCTCCAAAAACCACTTCAGCATTGCCTAGTTTCATGCGTTTTTCTTTTGAAAACTCTTTAGCAATAAACTCAGAGAGTCCAGCATCTTTAGTTTTTTTGTATTGGTCTTGAAAAACTTTTTGGGCGGCTGCATTTTTTTCGTAGGGGTTTACATTAAGTAGGTCTGTTTGAGCATTACCAGTAATTTTTCCTAGTCCTATAGCATTTAAAATAGTGCCTGACATTCCCTTAGTTTTTGCCTCTGCATTAATAGCTCTTTGATAAGCCGCAGTGTTTCCACTAGCAAGATAAGTTTTGTTTGAAGCTTTACGCTTATCAAACGATTCGCTAAACTTGTCATAACTAGCGTCAGATACTTTCTGTACAAGTAAATTATAATCAGCTATACTATAAGTTCCCGGAACATAATCTAATTTAAGCCTAGCATCTACCATTTTTTTATGTTCGTTGCGCTTATAAGCTTCTATACCGCCTTCATATTCCATAGCTTTTTGTATTTCAGCATGAAAAGCGTTTGCTTCAGTATCTACCTGAGTCATTTCAAGTTTTTTTGCCATTAATTTTTCGTTATTTAGCAATGCTTCTTGTCGTCCTGTAAAAACATTATCAACGACATTCATGCCTATACTAACAGCCAAGCTTTTCCATTGGTCTTTTTTAGCTTCTTTCTTAGCTTGACTTCTAAGCTTATCGTTTCTGTCACGAATATTTGCTAAAAGACTTTCGCCGTATGCAATTGAATCTTGAGCCATGTTTACTGTCCTTCAGGTTGTGCCATAAGGCTAGGTTGTTCTAAAGCGGGTTCGGGGGTCTCTTCTTTTTCTTGCATGGGCTTTTCTAAAAGACTTACTTCTGGAAGACTCTGCATATCGCTAGACATTTCCTCAGTTATAAAGCCTTGAGGTAACACGCCTTCGCTACTTGCGCTTTTTCTAAGCTGCTCTAAACGCTTTTCTTCCATCTCTACGCCAAAAACACTTCCTTCTTCTTCTCCGTCATCTTCCCCGTCAATTCTTATGTTAAGGTCTAAACGCTCAGCAAGCGCAATAATCATATAAGCAAGTGGCTCAGCAAGCATCATCATTAAATCAGGATTCCACTTTCCTGAATTAAAACCGCCAAACAACATTACTTCCACAATGTTCATTACTGGAACACCTTTTGAAACGCCTGTCATTAAAGCAACATATGTTTCGTCTTCAGTAACTGTGTCCCAAAGATACATTGTAGCTTCGTGTACGTTTGTATATTCTGGTGGCTTTTCATAAGGCGCAGGATTTTCTGGATTAGTTGTCAGTGACTGTCCGGGAATTGGTCTGCCCATCTTGGACACTTCTTTCATGTATACTTGTTCATTCATTGCATTCGACCTCCCATAACTCCCTTAGCCATGTTTTTCTGTAGGCTTTCTAAATAATAATTAGCGCCAAAGCCATAAGGGCCTTGTTGAAAAAAATCTCCTCCGAGCGGAATAGCAGCAGCCATATCATTTGTTTCGGGTAAACTATAAGAGCCTACGGAAGCAGTTGGGTCAAAACGAGGAGCGGCTACGTTGTATACTGTAGGGGCTTTTGGTTTACCCATTATAACTCTCTGTATTCCATAACCTAGTGTTTTGTCAACAGCCTTATTGCCTATATCAAGAGGGTCATCGCCAATAAAAGCCCCTATTCCTTTTTCTTTTAAATTATTTATTTCTCCCGTTAGGGTCTCTTTTGAGCTATCCCAAAAGCTACCTAAAAAACTTTTTTCTTCAACGGGGCCTTTATTTCTAGCTAAGATGCTATCCATAGAATTTTCGTCAAAAAGCTTAGAGTCAGCTTGAGCAACATCTCCCCCTTTTCCTGTTTGTGCTATACCTTCTTCTGCAAGTTGAATCTGCGCGTTTGTGAAGTCTTCAGGATTAACAACTTTTTGAAACGCTTTACCCACTAAATCTACATTTGCAACAAACTTTTCTTGTACTGTAGACCATGCGCTTTTACTAACCATCTTACCGTCTACCATCACGTTAGATTTTGTAAAGAAATTATCAGACGCTGAGGTTAAAGACGGCGCTATTTTTTCCATTCCGGGAATTTTCTTTAACGCAGTTTTAGAAAACTCAGAAACAAAACTTCCTATTCCATCAGTAATTGTTCTAAACGCAGAGGTTCCTGCTTTTGCAAAATTTGCTCCGGCCTCAAGAATCTTACCTGCTCCACGTATAATAGCGTTATGGTGTCCAAGCATTCCTGAACCCGCTAAGTTTGCAGTGCTTCCACCCAACATCGCTGCTGTACCTGAAGCTACTGAGCCTGCCGCTGCTGTACCTGCCGCTGCTGTACCTGCTGCCGCTGTACCTGCT
>Ga0209666_1000795_pt1 | contig 24018 bp, 22 predicted proteins | sample SaaInlV_125m_DNA_FD_184679 | JGI IMG/M metagenome (GOLD analysis project Ga0209666, IMG submission 184679) | Marine microbial communities from expanding oxygen minimum zones in the Saanich Inlet - Saanich Inlet SI037_S3LV_10m_DNA (SPAdes)... | ecosystem: Environmental > Aquatic > Marine >...
ATAAGATTGCATAGAATTGAGGTTCTATTGAGCCTATGGCTAAAAACTTACCGTCAGAGCATTTGTATGTATCATAAAAATGAGCTGCCCCATCCAGGAGATTAGATTCCCTTTTGTCTTCCCAGTGGCCCATTTCTTTGAGGGAATAAAAAAAACTCATTAAAGATAAACTTCCGTCAATCATTGCGGCATCCACCACCTGCCCTTTTCCAGTCTTCATAGATCCAATCAGAGCAGATAAGATCCCAATTGCTAGCTGAGCGCCTCCTCCTCCATAGTCACCAACTAAATTAAGAGGTGCTTGAGGATTTTCTGATGATCTCCCCATTGAATGTAAGGCTCCTGATAAACTAATGTAGTTAATATCATGACCTGCTTGTTTGGACATAGGGCCATCCTGCCCCCACCCGGTCATTCTTCCGTAGATCAATGACTTATTAACAGATAAACATTCTTCAGGACCAAGTCCTAGTTTTTCCATAACGCCGGGTCTAAAGCCTTCAAAAACAACATCCACACTTTCAATTAATTTTAATATTTCATGAGTAGTATCTGGATTTTTTAAATCAGCAGTAATGGATAATTTAGATCTATTATGAATATCAAACTTATTATCAATGCCTGCTTGATCTTTTCTACTTAGCCTAATAACTTCTGCACCTAGATCGGCCAGAATCATTCCACAGTATGGACCTGGTCCAATGCCTGAAAATTCTAAAACTTTTATTCCATGTAAGGGTCCCATAATCTAATCTTATTGGAAAACTTTAAATTTAACTAATAAATTTGGAAGTAATGATAAGGATGAAATAAACGCTATTAACATTGCCAAAGCTGTAAAGATACCAAACAACCTGGTTGGGAAAAAGTTCGATAAGGCAAGTATTGAAAAACCTGCAGCAATTGTAGCAGCGGTATAAAATATTGCCCTTCCAGTGGTTGTATGCGCGTTAATAAGAGCTGTATTTGTCGACCTGGTGAGCTTAATTTCTTTCTTGTACCTATAAATATAGTGAATAGTATTATCTACAGCCATACCAACACTTATTGCAGCAACAGTTATCGTCATGATATCTAGTGGAATTTTTAAAAGACCCAATAAACCAATAACAGAAAGAGCAACAAATATATTGGGAATTAAACCAATTATCATAATTTTAAAAGACTTAAATATTAAAAGTAACATCAAGGCGATTACCATAAAGACGAGTGATAAGGATCCTATTTGAGAAGAAAAAAGGGATTGAAGCATATTGTTGTATAAAACAGCAAGACCAGTAAGCTCAAACTGATCTTCTGCTAAATTAAACTTTGTCTGTAAATCGGTATTAATTTTTTCAAGCAAATCTTTTCTATTTAAATCAGAGGATGACTCATTAACTCTTGTTGAAATTCTAACAATAGAATCATCTTTATTAATATATGAATAAAGTAAGGTTTCTCTTATATCTTCAGGGAGAACAGACCGAAGCAAGGCAAGCTCAAGATCATTAAGATCATTTCCATCATTTATAAGTCTTGCTAATTTAATCCCACTTGAGACACTTAGCACCTTCCCTATTTCAGGCAAGGATTCTAAGTAATCATGTATCTCTTCAAGCTGGGCCAAAGTATATACATTCCACCAATAGCCAGATGCATCACTGCCTTCATCCTCAAATAGATCATCATCAAAAAGATCATCATTAAAGTCGTCATTCAATTCCAATATAACTGGTTGTTTAATAATAATATCTAAGGTTGATGTTCCACCAAGATGTTTGTCAATTTCCAGCATACCTTGATGTATTTCTGTATTTTTATCAAAGTAGTCAATAAATCTGTTCTCAACTTCAAGCTTTGAAGCCCCAAAAATTAAAGCAACAAATGATAGTGAAAATAATATATAAATTACCGAAGTTCTAGTTTTTGATATTTCAAGAATACTATTAGTTATTTTATGAAGATTTAATCTATCTTTAGTTGAGGTATTACCAATAACAGATAAGAGGCTTGGTAAAAAAGTAAATGTTGATATAAAGGCTATTGATATTCCAAATGCCATCATCTTTCCAAACTCAATAACAGGCTTGAGATCACCTAATAATAGAGACAGGAATGCAATTGCAGTTGTTAGAGCTGCAAAAAAACAAGGAAGAAACATCTGGTTGATAGATTCGCTTAAGGCTTCCTGGTAATCATTATGCTCTTTTTTAAGTTCATTAATCTTGACAAGAACATGAACAGTTAGAGATATAGTTAAAATAAGCAAGAGTGCAATAAAATTAGATGAAACAACACTAATTTTCCAATCCATGAAACCTAAAAATCCAGCAGTTATAAAGGTTGTTGCAAACGCATTCAAGAGTGGAAGAACCACCAGCCAAATGTTACCAAAAAATAAATATAGCATGAGAGCGAAAATAAGCGCCACAGCAGTTCCAAAAAGAACAAGATCAGATCTAATAAAATCCATCATATCTGAAGTTATCATTGTTGGCCCTCCTAGATAGAGAGTTGCATCAGAGCGATAATTATCAAGAATTGATCTAATTTCACTAACAAGATTAGCGTTAAAGGTAGATTCATTATCATTTATCTTGCTAATTTTTTGATTGATAATTTTTAAATCATCATTTAAAAGCTGTTTATTGGCAATTGTGTCAGGTTCTTTAGATGACAGTCGATCTAAAATTTCATACCTATCATTAATTAGCTGATCATACTCATCATTGCCCTTCAGCACTATCTGCATTGCTGTTAAAGCACCATCTTTACCAATAATTAAATCTTTGTAGATGGGATTAGAGACAATTTCTTTTTTTGCTTCTAAGAGATCTATGCCTTCTGTTGTAAGGTCTTTTAAATTATCAGCAACTTCTGTCAACCCAACCTTTGGTTGAAAAAATATCGGAGCATCAAGAAGAGATAAAATAGAATCAACTCCATTTATTTTAGATAAATCATTCTCAAGGTTTTTTAATTTTTCTAGCGAGTCATTAGAAAATAACTCTGCATCTGGTTCATAAGTGACGATTAAAAAGCTTGAGTCTCCAAATTCTTTTTCATTTTTTCTATACGTTTTAAATGCTTCATCTCCATCAAGAACTAGAGCATCTGAAGATGCATCTAACTTGAAATTTGATATCCCAAAAGATGCAAGGACAATTATGAGTAACGTCAAAAACAGGATAGGAAAAGGTCTTGATGTTGTATATATCGCTAGATTTTTTATAAAATTTTTCATTTTTCTTTATTGGCACACTGTGGTGAGTCTAAAATCATAGGGTTTTTATTGAACTCTAAATTATCAAAAGCATGTATTGATAAAGCATGTATTTCATTCATTATGCTGCCTAGAGCAGAGTACACAGATCTATGTCTTTCTATAAGAGACATATCAATAAATTTATCACTTACTATAACTAATTTGAAATGAGATTCTGCGTCTGCTGGTACGTTATGCATAAAACTTTCATTAATAATCCTTAATGAAGATGGTTTGAAAAAAATATTTAGTTTTTCAACAATTTTTTTAGAAATAACGTTTTTCACAACATCATTATAGTGAGAAGTTTTGCAGTTAGCAGAAAATATTAAGAATTATGGATAATTCCTTCCAATAATCCTGTTATAAAACATTGCAAAAATTACTATAAATATTGCGCCAATAGCAACAGGCATGACAACAAATGCGATTCCCTTCCCTCCAAGGATAGCAATTATTGGATTGGCCCCTGCAGGAGGATGGATAATATTAAATGAAGCCATTACAAAGACAGCCAGTCCAACTGCAATGCCAAGGGATAACGGACTAGACCCCATTAAAGCAAAAATAATGACGCCACTTAATGCCGATAAAACATGACCAAAAATAATATTTTTGGGTTGAGCTAGCGGACTTTCATGAACAGCCATAACGAGAACCATGGTTGCACCAAACGGCGGTATTAACCAGACTATCGATGGATCATGAGAATTAAGGTAAGCAAGGCAAAAAATACATACAAAGGCCCCTATTGAAGCCAGTATATTTAATTTAATAATAGGATTTATTTTAAAAATATTCTTCATATTAAATACATTAACGTATTTAAATAAATAGATATATTAAAATTTAACCATCGAGTGGGCTTTTTTCATCAAAATTTTCAAGGATTTGCACAACCTTTTCCCATTTAATCCATTCTTCTTGATTTAAAGAAGCGGCATACTCAGCCGCTCTTAGCATGGCAATGGTCTGAGCCTCTTCGCCGTATTGGGAAACAAGAGTGATGGCTATTTGCTGTAAATCATCCTTCATATTTATGAATTGCTTAAAAGTTTAATATTTTCTCTAGCCTTTTCGATGTCGCCCCAATTAATAAGTTTGAACTCTCCTGTCATAGTTTCAACAAGCGCTGTAGCAGATTCAACCCAATCACCACAGTTTAAATATTCAATTCCATTGATAACAGATATTTGTGCTTTATGTATGTGTCCACAGACAATGCCATCTAAATTTCTAGTTTTGCATTCCCTTGATAGACTTTCTTCATAGTCCGAGGCTTTATTAACAGCTTTCTTCGTAAGATCTTTTAGATATTTAGCTAAGGACCAATATCCAAAACCTAATCTAGATCTAAAAAAATTAAGAACCTTATTAAGAGCTAACAAAAATGTATAGACCTTATCGCCTAAAACCGAAAGACTTTTTCCATATTTTGTAACAATGTCAAACTGGTCTCCATGAATCACTAGAAAATTCTTACCAGATACTGTTTCATAAACATGCTCTTCCTTGAGTTCTAAATTTCCTAGCTGTAAGGGCTGGTATATCCTAAGAAAATCATCATGATTGCCTGTTATATAGGTTACTTTTGTACCGTTTTTAGCCATAGACAATATATTCCTAATTACATTGCTATGTTCTTGAGGCCAATAAATCTTTGACTTTAATCTCCAACAGTCAATAATATCTCCAACAAGAAATAAGTTTTCACATGAGTGAGTTTTTAAAAAATTATATAGATATTTTGATTTGCAGCCTTTTGAACCAAGGTGAACATCTGAGATAAATATAGACTTGTATTTTTCCATGACTCATTATGTTTGTTAGAGAATAAAAATCAACCTGAACGATGGCGATAATATATGAATATTCTTTGGATTAAAGATGGCAAGCTTGGTCATGAAAAACAAGTAAAAGTGCTGCTTGATGAACTATCAAAAACTACTGATATCAAAGTTTATGAAGAAGAATATATTATTGGGTCATTCCAGCGAATAAATGATATTTTATATTATGCCAGTCGATCTAATGAGCTTATACATCATGTCAAATACCATAAAAAAAATATTCATCTCATAATTGGTGCTGGTAGCAATACGCATGCAAAAGTCCTTCAAATTAAAAGAGGTTTAAAACATGATTTTCATAAAGAGGTTTTAGCTGTAAGCCTTTTGGTGCCAAGTTTTTTTAAACAACATTTTGATCTAATATGTGCACCAAAACATGATCGACATAAACTATCTGGGCATGAAGCTATTTATTTTGAAGGATCTCTAGCAAAAGTATCAATTGATGCGGTTGATGAAAGTATTGGTTTAATCGCAATTGGTGGAAAAAATGAACACTATTTATTTAATGTAAATAAAATTATGGAACAGGTAGAATTTGTAACTTCAATTTATCCAAATAAGACTTGGTATATTTTTTCATCAAGAAGAACGCCTCAAAAGATGATTAAAGCCATAAACAATCTTGCGCAAATTAATAAAAGAATAATTGTATCTGAAGATGGTTTTGATGAAATGATTTGCAAGGCTTCAATAAAAATTATTACTCAGGATAGTATGAATATGGTTTACGAAAGCCTTTCAACAAAGGGTAGTACTATATTATTTAATATGAAGTATCTAAGAAAAAACAAAGTTATTAACCAAATGAATGAGCTTTTGCATAATAAACAGGTTGGTTATATTGAATATAATCAGATGGTGAAGGGGTTAAATAAAATAAAAATTCATATGCAAAATCCTCATCATGAAGTTTTTGCTGAAGTTGAAAAGCTTGCATATAAGATTAAAAATAAATTAAACCTTTCATGAAAATAGCCCATTACGTTTTAAGCTCAACCTTTGCTGGTATTGAGCAACATGTTCAAGAGTTGACTGATATTCAGGGCAGAGATAATGAAATTATAGTTATATGCAACCAGTCTATCTCTCATCACTATACAAACATAGAAGTTAAGGTAGTAGAAAATATATCAAGGCGATCTATATTTGGAATTCTTAGTTTAATTCTAGTTCTAAGAAATATCCGCCCTGATATTGTTCACTCTCACGGCTCTAAAACAACCTCTATCATCAATTCTGTCAGAAGATTTATAAAGTTAAGACATGTAGCCTCAGTTCATGGAATCAAGAGCAAGACAAAGGTCTATAACAAGGCTCACAGGGTTATAGCAGGCAGTCAAAAAATACAGGACTCATTAAAGACTGATAGTTCACTTGTCGAGAACTGGTGGCACCCTTCTCTTCCTGAGAGTATAAATAATACTGCTGAGTATGTTCTTGCAATTGGGAGGCTTGAGCCAGTTAAGGGTTTTGATCTCTTAATAGAGTCATGGGTTAATGTTAATAAGAAGTTATTGATTGTTGGAGATGGCCCTGAGCACAGCAAACTAAATTCTTTGATAGATAAACATGGTTTAGGTGATTTTATTACCATCACACCATCGGTCTCAAAAGAGGGTCTTATTGAATACTATCAAAAGGCTTCACTTTTAATAGTGTCATCAAGGCGTGAAGGCGGCCCTAGGGTGGCTCTAGAGGCCCTCTATCTTCATATTCCTGTTATATCAACGAATGTTGGGCACATGAGTCAAATACTTCCCCAAGAGCTTTTGGCAGAACCAGACAATCTGGAGTCATTAAAAAGCCTTATTGATAACTGGATTGATAGGAGTATGAGTCAAGAGTCTATTTTTGAATACGTTGCTCAAGAGTACTCAATAGATAAAGCATCCAAAAAAGTATTAAGTGTTTATGAGGATTTGTTAAGTAAGTCGTAGTATAGATTTATAGTCGAATCAATCATTCTTTCAGATGTAAAAGTATTCTCTAGTGGCTTGTCATTATTATTGAGGATGTTTAGCGTCACATCTTTTAACTCATCTGTGTTACTTAGCTCGGCAAGGCCTTGAGGAAAAAGATCTTCCAATATTTCTTGGGTGCCTCCGTGCCTCCATCCTGCCACCGGAGTTCCACAGCTGATAGCCTCGATTGTAGTTCTTCCAAAAGGTTCAGGTTGTATAGAAAGGTTATAAACAATATCAGAAATTTTATAAATGTTTGCTATATCGTTTCTTGATCCGGTAAAAGTAATCTTATCTGATAATGATTTTTTATTAACCTTATCTAAGAGGGTTTGATAGTATCTTTTTTTAGATTCTGAAACTGGCCCTACAACCAAGGCATGCATATCATTACTATCTATAGCTTCGACTAAATCAATAAAGCTATCAACGCCCTTCCATTTAGTGATTCTAGTTGGCAAGGTTAAAATTTTCTTACCAATAGTTTGAGGAAACTCTTTATACCAATCCTCTAACCATGATGCTTCAATCTCATCTTGGTTGAATTGCAAAGAGTCACAACCTCTTGGAATAATGGTTATCTGATCATCTGTCATTTTATAAGTAGACTTGATATAACTTTTTACTGTTTTAGAAATAGATATAGCGTGATCAACTTTTGACATGACTTGGCTGTATATGGGAGTGCTATATAGTCCATGGAAGGTGGAAACTAATAATGGTTTTTGATGAAGCTTTTTAAAAGCTAAAAAATTAATCCAAGCGGGCATTCTAGAGCGCACATGAATAACATCTGGTCTTTCCTTTTCATAAATATCTTTTAATTTTGAGGAAAGCAATAATGAAGAAATTCTCTTTTTATGAATTGGTAAATTGATGTGTTTGCCACCATTCTTCTCTATCTCCTCTTGGAGTAATCCACCATTAGAAATTACTATGGATTGATGGCCTTTTTTTACTAGGGCTTTTGAGAAATCTTTAACGCCTCTTTCAACGCCTCCAAAATTAAGTTCAGGTAGTAATTGAATAACTTTTAATTTATTCATACCTTAAAGATGTAGCTGGATCTAATTTAGCTGCTTTTTTTGCAGGCCAAATACCGAAGAATAACCCAACCATTGCAGAGAAAGTTATGGATCCAATCATAGCCCCAATAGGAAGAGCGAATGGCCAATCAAATAACGTTGCGCAAATCCACAATATACCAGTACCAATTAACAGACCAATCAAGCCACCTATGATGCAAAGCAGTATTGCCTCAACTACAAACTGAAGCATAATAGCGCTATGCGTTGCACCGAGAGCTTTCCTTAAACCGATCTCTCTTGTTCTTTCTGTTACTGATACAAGCATTATATTCATAACACCAATACCTCCAACGACAAGGCTTATCCCAGCTATTGCGGCAATAAGTAATGTAAATATGCCGGTAGCTTGTCTTCTAAGATCTGCAAACTGACTATAGTCACTGATTCTAAAATCATTATCTTGGCCTGGTCCAATGTCATGCTTAGCTCTTAGTATCTGCTCGATTGACATCATTATCTCATCGACATTTTGATCATTAGAGATACCAACATTAATTGAGTCAACATTAGGTGTTCCAAATACTCTTTGTGATCCTGTAAGCAGCGGTATATAAAGTTCCTCATCTGGATTCTGCCATCCCGTTGAGCCCTCCTCTTTAAGAATACCAATCACCTTATAAGATGTTCCAGCAATTAATATTTCTTTATTAAGTAAATTGCCGGCTCTTGTCTTTAACTCACTAGGTATTTTAGATCCTAGAACAACCACCCTTTTTCTTCCTAAGTTATCATCCTCATCAAAAAGCCTTCCAGATTCTAATTCATAACCTCGAACGCCAAAATGAATAGGTAGATATGCTCCTATTCTTTGATTAATGTTTGCATTACCGAACTTGACCTGCCTATTTCTAGTAATAGTTGGTGATATTTCCCAATCATGTTCTTTATATTTAGCGAGAGCCTCAGCATCTTTAATATCCAAAGGGATTAAACCCTTGGTAACTGCGCCCCTTCTGTTTTGACCAGGTGCGACATATAGAGTCCTCCCACCCAAATCGTCAATACTTGCCTCAAGAGCTTTTTCTGCACTTGAACCAATTCCTATTACCGCAATAACTGCAGCAGTACCAATGATTATTGCCAATGAAGTAAGAAAAGATCTAATAGAATTTGATCTTATCGAGGATATAGCCGATATTAACGATTCTTTAAAAAGCATTATCCGAAACTAAATGATGCGTTCACACGCTGTTTAAATCTTTGTTGATAGTCATAAAGACTTTTACTAGGCAGGATAAACACCGTATCGCCCTGAGATAGACCGCTTATTATCTCAACATTAGATAAATCTGAAACACCTATTTCAACCCAAGAGAGTTGAGGCCCTTTTTTAGATTCTTTTATAACAATAAATTTATTAAAATTCTCGCCTTTAACTTTTTCTAATAAGAATGAATCAACAGTTTCTTTAGGAATATTAAGTATTGTTGCTGCTGAGTATATATCCTTTCTTGTTCTAAGTGACATAGATGGGGCTGTCATCGAAACATCTTTATTTAAAATCTCAATAACAACATCTGTATTCATCCCTAATAAAAGAAGGTTTTCATCATTATCAATATCAATGAGAACTGGAAAAGTAGTAACATTTTGCTCAACCTTTGCCAATGGCTCAATTTTAGCAACAGTCCCAAAAAACTCTTTATCTCTGTATGCTGCTACCTTTATTGAGACAACTTGACCTATAGATACTTTGCCGACATCTATCTCATCAACCAAAGCTCTTACCCTAACTTTTGATAGATCTGCTAGTGTCATAAGTATCGTCCCTCCACCTACTGCCATAGTTGGTGAAGATATAACCTGTCCTACTTCAACAGGCCTTGAGATGATTGTTCCAGCAACTGGAGATCTGACCACAGTATCATCTAGAGCTATTTTAGCGTTTTCATATGAAACCTCTGTTCTAACAACAGTTGAATTAGCCTGAGCTAGGTTCTCTTGAATATCCTCATAATCTTTATCAGAGATGCTCCCTTTAGAATGAAGTTCGGATCCTCTTTCAAACTGAGATTTAGCATTATCAAGCCTAACCTTTGATGCCTCTAAATCTGATGCAGACTGATCAAGTATATTTTTTGGAGTTCTTTGATCAATTTGTCCAAGCATTGATCCCTTCTCTACAGTGTCACCAACTTCAGCCCCAAGATATAAAATTTCACCAGAGGCCTTTGACTTGATCTCAACAGAAGATATGGCTTCAATAATTCCAGAAGCTTCAATAGTAACTTCGAGTTTTTTTTCAGACACATTGTCTTTTTTATAAAAAGTTGTAGCTTCAGCAGGTTTGTCAGGTTTACCACAAGCCACCACTATTATTAATACTGTAGAAATTGTTATTAAATTTTTAATTTTCATATTTTTTATTGTATTCATATGTTTGTATCAGATTCAATTAATCCGTCCTTAATGTTAATAATTCTTTTTGATTGATTGGCAATATTTTCTTCATGGGTTATTACTATAATTGTTTGCCCATCCTCATTTAGCTCTTTAAATAAGCCCATAACCTCACCTTCTGTTTTAGAATCCAGGTTACCAGTTGGCTCATCTGCAAATAAAATACTTGGTTTATTTACCATTGCCCTTGCTATTGCAACTCTTTGTTGCTGGCCACCGGAAAGCTCAGTTGGGCCATGATTCATTCTGTCTGTTAGGCCAACTTGGTCTAAGACATGTTTTGCTCTAATAGTTGCCTCATCAATATTAGTACCAGCATACTTCATCGGAAGCAAAACATTATCTAAAGCAGAATTTTTAGCAAGCAAGTGAAAGGATTGAAAAACAAACCCAATCTCTTTGTTTCTAATGCCAGCTAGTTCGTTTTCATTTAGTTCGTTAACTAATTTATTATTTAGAAAATATTCACCACTTGTTGGAGTATCTAAACAGCCAATGATGTTCATTAAAGTTGTTTTGCCAGAACCCGATGGTCCGGTGATTGCAAGAAATTCTCCAGCTTTAACCTCTAAATTAATGCCTTTAATTGCCTCAACAGTTTCTGAGCCAACTTCAAACGAACGTTTTAGTTCAGTAGTTTTAATGATCATACTATTAAGACAGTGTTATTGTTAATTAGTTCGCTGCAGCTGCAGCTCTTAAGCTATCAGTAGAGTCCATATAGCTAATCCATGACTCTGCTTCATCTTCCTTACCTAAAGCAATTGCTTTAGCAAGTTCTATTCTAGCATTATTAAAATCATCTAGCTCAATGTAACTAATACCAATAAGCATCTCTAAAGAACCTTTAGATCCATTCCAATTCTTTTTTCGAGCTATCTTTAAAAATTTGATTGCATTTTTGTAATCAGAATTTTGAAGATAAATTTGACCAATTCTATAGTCATATTTTGGATCATCTGAAAGCTTGGTAACATTAATTAGTGAATTGACTGCGTTGTCAAAATCCTTGGCAATAATGTAGGCATTACTTAAAAGCTCATTATTTTTAATATTGTTATCAAGAACGCCAAGCGATAGTCCTTTTTTTATTACCTTAGATGAATCTACTGGAAGTCCTTTATATAGGTAGAAATTAGCTAGGTTAATATATTCAGATGATTTTTTGAGTAGATTTTGTTGGAGTTTAAACTCTAGAGAAGCCAATGACTCTTCTTCAAATTTAATAACATTATATACACCAGCCATTTGTTCAATGTAGGCTTTGTTTTTTGGCTTTACCCTTACCAAATCCTGTGCAACTTCCAAAGCAATCATATATTGTTTCTTTTGGATATGAATGGCAAATTTTAACTGCGCCCAATTTTCTACAAAAACAATTGTATTATCCATAGCAAATGTAATATAGATTAATGCATTATCCCAATCAGAATCTTGAGCATAAATTGTTGCCAAAGTAGCATACCCCTCCGGACGAAGATCAAATTGGTTGTCTGTTCCTATTTTAATCCATTCCAAAAAGGTTTCTTTTGCTTTGTCTTTCTGGCCCTCAACGTAATAGATCTGACCTAAAATATACTTTAAATTAAAGACATCCATTGGTGGCATTTTGCGCTTTTGATCTGCTTGCTTAAGATACTTTAATGCTTCAGCATTTCTATCTTGCTGAAGTAAGAAAAAACCATAGGTTCTTAATAAGACAAAATGATCATAGGATTTGCTTGAGTAGGTCCCAGATGCGTAGTCGTAATAAATTTTTTCAGCAGCTTCAAGGTTGCCTTTATCTACATTAAGTTGTGCTCTTTCTAAAGCGTTGAATACCCACTGGTTGATAGCTTCTTGGGATTCCGTAGAAACTGAAAAAATAAATATAAAAGATATTAGTAAATTTTTAATCATAAGTTAAATTCTATAGTAGTTGTGCCAACCTGTTGAACTGGAACACCATTAACAACTCGCGGCTTAAACTTCCATCGCAAGACAGCCTGTAACGCAGCTCTATCAAATATACGTGGAGGCCTAGAGTTGCTTATAACAGCATCAATAACTTTCCCATCTTCATCAACAGTTAGCTTAATTGTAACAAAGCCAGTTTTTCCTGAAACTAGTGCGTCTCTTGGGTAGCGTGGTGCAATTCTAACAAGAGGTATTAAGGCACTGTTTGATGCCAATGAATTCGAACCTTGAAGCATGGCGCCTTTCAAATCAACTGGTGTCTTAATATCAGGAAATTTAATATCAAGATTAGGGGTAACTGGCTCAACAATATCAGGCATTTCTAATTTTGGAGGTGGTGGTTTTTTTGGTGGTGGCGGCTTATCCGGAAGTGCCCTTTGTCTTTCATTGAGATAATCATTCTTTCTTAATCTTACAAAATCCACAACACTTGAATCCTTTACAGATTCAAAGCCCTTTCCGCCAGGAAGAATAATAATGTAGATTAAAAGAAATATTAAAAAAGATGATAAAAAACCGCCAAAAAGTGAGGCAGTTTTTTTATTCTTCAGATCAATCTTGCTCAGCAGCGATTGATACATTTTGAACTCCTGCAAGCCTTACCTGATCCATTGTTTCTACTAAAAAGCCTGTTTTCGATGCTTTATCAGCTTGAATAATTACAGAGCCTTCTGGATTTTCAGCCTTAAGTCTCTCAACGTTAGCTCTGACTGACCTGAGATCAACTCTTCGCTTGTCAATCCAAATCTCATCATTTGCAGTAATGGCTATTAAAATATTGCCTCTTTCATCTCTAACAGCAGTAGATGCGTTAGGACGGTTAACCTCAACTCCTGTCTCTTTTACAAAGGAAGTTGTAACAATAAAAAATATTAGCATTATAAAAACAATGTCCAACATAGGTGTTATATCTATAGTTGAATCATCTCTTTCTTTATTTCTTCTTCTGATCATATTTATATTTGCTCTATTCCATATTTAATATCAAGAGTAGCTTTATCAATTGTTGACTTTATGGCTGTTAACAAGAATAAGCCAACAATTGAAATGAATAAACCAGTCATTGTTGGAAGGGTTGCCCTTGCAATACCTGAAGCCATTGCTCGTGCATTTCCAGTTCCTGTGATTGCCATGATATCAAATACTTCAATCATACCTGTAACAGTCCCAAGTAATCCAAGCAGAGGACATAATGCAATTAAGCCTTGAATTAATAAAAGGTTTCTATTTGCAGCTACATTAATAACAGAGATATTTTTTGATTTAATTTTATTTAAAACCCAAGAATTAATATCTTTATAGGTAGAAACTTCCTTATATGAAATATCAGATAATTCCTTTAATTCTGATATGAAGAAAAAAAGCCTTTCTATTAGCAATGAGGTCATTACTATTGCAAGCACAAACAATACAATAATTACTGGCCCGCCCCTATCAAAAAAATCAAATAGAGATGTGAATGGGAGGGCTAAATAATAAAACATTACTTTTTAATAGAAACTAATGCCAAAAGACCAATTGCTTGCTCTTCATAAATTTGTGAAATGGCTCTACTTCTTGAATCAAGGATGTTATGGACAAAAAGTAAAGGGACAGCTGCAATCAAACCAAGCATAGTTGTTACTAATGCTTGAGATATTCCACCAGCCATTAGCTTAGGATCCCCTGTTCCAAATAATGTAATAGCTTGGAAGGTTTCAATCATACCTATAACTGTTCCTAGAAGACCCAATAATGGAGCAACTGCAGCTAGAAGTTTGATAACACTTAAATTCTTTTCAAGTGGCGGTGTCGCCTTTGCCAAAATATCTTCAAGTTGAGACTCTAAATCCTCAGGGTTATTACCAGAATATTTAGAATAAATACTATTTAACTTTCCTAAAATAGAGTCATCTGAGAAATTATTAGTTTCAAGCTCTTTATTTATTGATTTCGATTCTTCGTTTAAGAACTTAAATCTCATAGCTCCCATAACTAAACCTAAAGTTAGAATTATGATAATGACGTAACCTACAAAGCCACCAGCATTGATCCTTTCAAGCCATGTGTCCCTATCAATAAGTTTGGTCAATAGCGAGCCTCTTGTCGGATCAATAAAAACCTCACGATAATCATCTGAATTTTGTAATTTCTTGGCCGATCTTCTGATGGATCTTTCTGGTTGTTTTGGTAAATATTCTAAAAGGTTTTGTTCTGCAACGAGATTTAAATAGTCTCCATTAGATACAGAGTTAAATACCCCTATTCGCAATACATCCTGGTTAACCAATTCACCCGACTTAGTTAAAATGTCAGTATTATAGGATTTAACTTTTCCACTTTGGTTAAGTTCGTTTAAGATTTCATACCACAATCTCTCCAGCTCTTCAGTCGTCGGAAGATCTAGGCTTTTTCTTTCCGCAAGGTCGCCTAAAAAAGCAATACGTTCTGGAAATTCGATATTTGTAAGAGACAGCGCAAACTGGCCTTTTGATTCCCCAGCAGTTTGTCTTACGATACCAAAAAGCTCTCCAAAAGAACCAAGTTTTAATGTCAATTGCTCTTCTAGATCAGATAGCTCTGCATCATTATCTTCATACTGTTTAGTTAATCTCTCGCTTCTCCTTTCTTCAAGAGTAAGCCTGTATTTCATATTATCTAATAATGATTGCTGTTTATTTTTATCTGAAAGAAATTTATTAAGTCTAGCTTTATCTTCTTTAGCTCTAATTGAAGCAGTAGTTTTTACTGATTCAACAAGCAAATCCAAGTCTGTTATGACTGGCTCAATAACAGGAACGGGTAATGATTCCTGAGCGTTAAGTGCAAATATTAAAAAAGGTAATAAATATAATTTTTTATTCATTTGAATCTCTGTATAAAGGTATTTTAATTAGTGCAGGAGGAGCCTGTTTGGACGCTATCTTTAATGCATCTGCAGTCGCTCTTCGTATTGAAGAAGAAGCTTTCATATATGACGATGATTTAGTATCCCAATAGCCACCTTTATTACCATCAACTGTTAAATAAGTTAAAGCTATTCTGCCAACTCTCAAAAAGTCAGCACTAGTTTCTACGCCATTAATAAGAATATTATCTCTGTATGTCTCAATCGTTCTGCCATATTCAAGCTCAGTTTTATAAGCTTCCGTAATAAGTCTAAATTTTTCAGAGGTGGATATATCTCCCCTATCCATTGTCTCTTTTAGATTAAGCACCCTTGTTGATCTTTCTGTCATTAGGAATGGCATGTCTAGCAAAATAAAGTTCTCTAAACTATCTATCATTTTTAACATCAATGGAACAATTCGCTGATTGGTTTTATCTAGTTCATCTATTTTTAAAATAATATTTTCTATTTCTTCAATTTGGGAATTGATTATTTTTTGAACTTGATCGTTGTAAAGCTTAAGCGATTCAAATTCTTTAGTAGTCGATTGATAATCGGCTAATAAAATACGAGTAGTCTCATCTAGCTTGATAATCTGTTCTTGAGTTAGACCTGAATTTTCAATACTTTTAGTTGAAACCGCAACTGACTCAGTTACCGGGTTTGCTTGATCAACTAACTGCTCTTGAGACAAGGCAAACAAACAAACAAACAGGGGTGTATATAATAAATATTTTTTCATAATGCTCAGATTTTAATATAAAAGGGAGACTAATGTCTCCCTTTTAACTAGTTTTAAACTAAAGTTCTAGAACTTCAAATTATACGAAAGATAGGCACTTGGACCAAATCTAGGATACTGGAATGAGTTAAATCCATAAGGATAGAAAGAACTACCATTATCGTATGCTAAATCACTATCAGGAATTGCATCAAACAAGTTTGTTATCTGTACTCCGATATAAGAATCTTGAGTGATATCATATCTCACTGAAAGGTTAGTATCAAAATAAGGACTACCGACAGTTCCGTCACTAAAGTTCATGTGACCGACTCTTAATATTGAAGTATTAACAGCCCAATCACCTCTTTGCCATCCAAGTCTAATATTTTGTCTTGATCTTGGGACATATGAGCTATTCATGTAGCTGACCAAAGGATCACCAATATCTTCAGCATACTTCATATCTATCTGATTTGTATTTCCAATACTAAAGAAGAAATCACCAGCTGAATCAGTTACCCAGCTATATCTGATTGATGTATCAACACCTATGAATTCTTGACCAGCAATATTTACCGGTGTTTCATATAAAGCTGTAATACTTCCTGCTGAAAGAACATTAGGTGTACCATTCCCATTAGCATCTACAGGCGTGAAGTCTCTTCCACCCCTTACAATGCTTGCGTAAACCTGTTGACAGTATGAGTCTGGGTAATTGGCAAAACCACCTACCGTATCACCTGCTTCTCTTGCTCTACATACAGCTTCATCTATAACAATGTTTGTTAAATCTTTAGTTGAAACAATATCACCTAGTTGGATATGGAATGCATCGAAAGTAAGCTCTAATGAATCCACTGGCTCCCATACAAAACCTATAGCGTAAGAGTCTCCCTCTTCTTCTTTAAGATTTAAGTTACCAGTTGTAACACCATCAATATTATTGATACTGTAAGCTCCACAACCAACACCATTAGTACCAAAGTCTCCTGATGCATAACATTGATAGTAGTCAATTTCGGATGCAAAGAATCTTCTTTCACCCACAAATGAGTAAGGTAAATCTGGAGCTTTGAATGACTCTGACCATGAACCTCTTAGCAAGAAGTTATCTCTAGGTCTCCACTCAAATGTAGCTCCCATTGTTCTTCTGTCAACATTAACTTTTTTTGCATCATACTCGTCTATACGAGTTGAAAGATTAATTGAGAAAGTTTCTGATAAAGGAATCTGGAACTCAACACCAAAAGCAGTTCTGTCTCTTTCTCCACCCCCATCAACACCACCGATACCCCATAAAAGGCCATCTTTGTTAGCTTGACTTAGGTTAACTTGATAACCTTTAGTTTGATGCTCTACAACAGCAGCAAACGATAAAGGACCGTAAGGTAATTGCATTAATTCACCAGTAATACTAGCTTGGAATAATTCTGAGAATGAATCCGCAGGCTCTACATTGTCAACTCTAAGAGCTTCTAAATCTGCATTGCTTTGTGTATTTAAGTAAAAGTCCCAGTTATAACAGTTAGGCTGTGAATAGTAAGCTGAATAACCATAGAAACCATATGTATCAACTACCTCACCATTAGATGGATCTCCATCTAGTAGATCATTAGTATCTATAACACAAGGATTACCCCATCCATCAACACCACCAATATTATGAATTTTGTCATACATTGCTGAAGCTAAGAAATTTCTACCAGTTGAGACAACATCATATTGGTTATCTGTATAGGAAACATCCCACTCGTAACCATTTGAAAGTACTCCTCTAAAACCGATATCCATAGTAGTAGTATCTTCTTCGTAACTAGTTCCTCTAACTGCATTAGTAAAGATTTTTTGAATTCTAAAATCCATCATTGCAGCAGCGCCACCAGCATTAGGCTGACCAGCTGGAACGCCATAATTTTGAGTATATTGAGTTCCGTATTGCTGTGGTCCAGCAACCCATACAAATGGAGTGAATAAATTATCTAGCACACCTTCTGTATTCGTTTGTAAATGAACAATTTTTGCATACATTTCAACTTTGTCATTGATTTCATATGTTCCTGATAGATATACAGAAGATTTGTCTCTGTAATTGGTTAAAGAACCATTTGAGCTTGAATCTTGTCCGCAATACGAACCAAAGAAAGCAGTAGTATATGCAGCACTCATTTCAGGTGAAGCTAATGTATACCCTGGGTCTGCTTGTAAACATGTTGCACCAAGTGGTTGGCCTGTATTCAAGTCAATTAACTGCTCAGGATGGATATGAAGGTTGTAATAATATTGATCTCTAATCAAAAGACCTCTTGAAAGTAATTGTCTTCCTTCTCTAGCATCTAAATAGCTATCGTGTTCACTTCTACTTGCAACAGGAACCTCTTCTTCTTGGCTATACTCAAGTGCATATGTGTAAGAGAATTTATCACCAAACCCACCGCCAGCAAATTCGATATTAATATTTTCACCACCAGTACCAGAACCAAGTCCTCCACCAGCAACAACTCTTAATGATTTATCCTCTAAACCATCTACAAGAATAATGTTAACAACACCAGCAACAGCGTCAGAACCGTAAATTGATGAAGCGCCAGAAGTAAGAACCTCAATTCTTTCTACAGCAGCTAAAGGGATAGATGCAAAGTTAAAAGATGCAGACTCACCATTATATGGGAATGGGTAGTCAGCAGTTCTTTTTCCGTTAACAAGAACTAATGTCCTGCCAGGACCAAAATCTCTTAAGTTAATAGGTTGAAGTGATCCGTTAAAACCAGCTTGAAAGTTTTCGCCATTAACTGAACCAGTATTTTGAGTTAAATTACTTACTGCCTCAAATACACTTTGAAAGCCTTGCTCTCTAATATCAGTTTTCGTAATGGTTATCAAAGGAGTAGCTCCTTCAATATCAGTTCTTTTAATTCTTGAACCAGTGACGCTAACTCTTCCTAAGTCTTGAGCATCGCCTGATGCATCTGATGAGCTGTCATTACTAGTATCAACAGTTGTTTCTGAAACAGTTGTTTCTACAACAGCTTCTTGTGCTGCCGGTGCTTCAACTGGTGCAGAAGACATATCTTCTCCAGGATTGTCAGCAAAAACCAAGCCAACAGTTAAGAAAGAAAATATAGTTAAATATTTAAAATTATTCATAGCATATCCCCATATGATTATGTTAAATACACAGCATTGTGCTGTGTAGTACCTGAAATATACATAAATAGTAGATATTTGTATACATTTTTGGTTATTTAATTTTTATTGATTAAAGCGTTTATTTTCAGCACAAAATATGGGATTTTTATTCATGTAAAGTTAACTTTACATAAAATTGATGATACTATTATTGAACTTCTATTAATGTATATATTTTTAAAGGATACTAAACTATGTATAAGCTATTTAAATTAAACTTAAGCCAAATTATAAAAGGCTTCTCATTTACTGTATTAGCACTTGTTATTTCAACATTCTCAATAAATGCATCAGCTAAGGATGGGATGATTCCTCTTGAACAGTTGGTCTGCTACGGACAAGCAACTGGTTTTAGTCTTTCGCCATCAGGTGAATATGTGGCATCCATGGTCCCTGTAGACGAAAATGTATGTGATATCAAAGACCTAACAGATCAAGAACTTGCCCAGTCTAGAAGAGTTCTTGTTGTAACAAATTTAGAAACAAAGGAATCAAAAGTTTTATCTGGAACCTCAGCAACAACTTCTGTTCAAAGTTTTAGGTGGTTAAATGACAATCAGCTGCTTTTGACTAGGGACGACAGAGCTGAGATAGACTCATATAGCTACTACATAATGGATAAAGATGGCAAAAACCCTGAATTGCTTATGGAAGCTAAGAAGTTTGAAAGAAAATCTGGGTATGAAATCCCTCGTGTGAGAGGTATTTATTCTAAGTTTCCTGAAAAAATTATGGTCAGTCTAGGAAGTAGCCAATCTAAAACCATGAGTTATTATTGGCTTAATTTAAATACTAAAGAAAAAACACTAGTTGTAAGAACGCCTACTATTAAGAATGAGGTCGTTTATAGTTTTTTATTTGATAATAATGGAGTGGCGAAAGGCTTCCTAACATATGACATAGATGGTCCAGATATGGGTATGGTTAATTCATTCTACTTATACAATGAAGATGGTACTTTTGATCAAGTTGGAAGTTGCAGACATCAGGGTGCTTGTTTTCAGCCTCTTGCATTTGACGTTGATAACACTACTTTATTAGGAGTAGGTCAAGCTGTTCAATCAGATGGCTCAATTTTGGATGAAACTGATACCAACGCATTATGGGCATACGACACTGTTAGCAGAGAATTTACTGAGATGATTTATCATGATCCAGATTATGATATTTATCCACGTATGTGGTTCGATAATGCTCCTAGTGGCACTGAGTTATTTGGATTTTCGTATGAAAGAGAAAAAACTGAAAAAGTATATTTTGATAATTATTTTGCATCAATTAATAAATCACTTGAAGCAAATTTTGAAGGATATGAAGTTTCAATCACTGATTGGAGCACAGATCTATCAAAATTTTTAGTAAGCGTTAGTAGCTCATTTGATCCAGGCACTAGTTGGTTTTTTGATGTAGCTAAAGGTAGCCTAGTTCAAGTTTCATCACCATCGAGGCCTTGGTTGGATAATTATGAAATGGCAAAAACTGAACCATTTACTTACACAGCAAGAGATGGTCTTAAGCTTCACGGATATATCACCTTGCCAGCTGACTATGTTAAAGGAACAAAAATACCTTTTATTGTCCATCCGCATGGAGGACCTAATGCAAGAGATTATTATGGGTATAATACTGAGGTTCAATTTTATGCATCGAGGGGCTATGGTGTAATTCAAATGAACTATAGAGGCTCTACAATGTACGGAAGATCTGAAATGATTCTTGCTAACCATGAAATGGGTAAATCAATGCAAACTGATAAGTATGATGCTTTATTTTGGGCTAGAGACCAAGGCTATGTAGATATGGATAAGGTTTGTATCTCTGGAGCTAGTTATGGTGGCTATGCAGCAATGCATGCTGCAACAAAAATGCCAGGAATGTTCAAATGTATAATTGCATATGTTGGCGTATATGACCTGACTCAAAGTGAAGACCTTAGAGGCTTGATGTGGAGCAAAGTGGGTATGCAGCAAGAGTATGTTGAAAAAGGCGACCCTAAAGATCCTGAAGACTATAAAAATTTATATGATAATAGCCCAAACTATTTCGTTGAAAATGTTACTGAGCCAGTTTTGATTATTACAGGAAGGCGTGATCCAAATGTTAGGTATCAAGATACAGTTAATATGGTTAATGAATTTAAAAAACATGGCGTTGAGCATGAATTCATTATAAAGGGTGACGAAGGCCACGGCTTTAGAAAAGAAACTTCAAGACTAGAACTTTGGCAGTCATACGAAAAGTTCTTAGCAAGGTATCTAGACTAGAAGCTCGCTATATCAGTTTGTTTCTGACCAAGTATTAAGGAATGCACATCGTGTGTTCCTTCATACGTATTCACTGCCTCTAAATTCATGCAATGACGAATTACATGATATTCATCACTAATCCCATTGCCGCCATGAATATCTCTAGCCTCTCGAGCTATATCTAGTCCTTTTTGGCAATTGTTTCTTTTAACAAGTGAAATCATTTCTGGTTTCATTTTGTTATCATCAATAAGCCTGCCAACACGAAGAGCGCCTTGAAGACCTAAAGCTATATCTGTCTGCATATTAGCAAGTTTCATTTGAACAAGTTGTTTTGAGGCAAGCGGCTTTCCAAATTGAACTCTATCTAACGTATATTCTAAGGATGCATTCCAGCAAAACTCTGCAGCACCCATGGCACCCCAAGCTATTCCATATCGAGCCATATTTAAGCAAGAGAACGGACCTTTAAAACTTTGAACCTCTGGTAAAACTTTTTCATCAGAAACAAAAACGTTATCAAGAAATATTTGCCCTGTTATAGAAGCTCTTAATGAAAACTTTCCTTCAAGCTTTGGAGTATTTAAACCATCAACTCCCCTATCAACTATAAAACCTCTCAGAATGCCCTGCTCGTCCTTTGCCCAGATAATAAGAACATCGGCTATTGGTGAATTCGTTATCCAGGTTTTAGAACCATTCAAGTTATAGCCACCATCTACTTTTTTGGCATTAGTTTTCATCGAACCAGGATCTGATCCCGCATCAGGCTCTGTAAGACCAAAGCACCCTATCAAATCACCATTAGCCATTTCTGGTAGATAAAATTCTTTTTGCTCTTCTGAGCCAAATTTATGAATGGCATGCATTGCTAACGAAGTTTGCACACTAAAAGCAGATCTGTAACTCGAGTCTACTCTTTCGATCTCTCTAGCAATAAGACCATAAGAAACATAGTTAGTGCCTGCGCATCCATAACCGTCTATAGGAGCACCTAAAAAACCAAGCTGACCCATTTCTTTATAAATGGATTTATTAAATATTTCATTCCTATTAGCATCCAATATTCCTGGCATTAATTCTTTTTGACAATAGTCTCTCGCAGATTTTTGAATACTGAGTTCTTCGTCAGTTAACTGGTCGTCTAATAATAAAATATCTTGAATGGTCATAATTTATATCCTCTCAATTCTTATAATACCAAATCTTGGTGAAGAATAAGTAATCGAATCTTTGTCTAATTCACTTTTAACAATTCTTATCATTTCAACACTGTTGCCACAAATAATAATCAGTGGAATCTCGCTTTGATATTGATATACAAAATTAAGAATAATTCCTTCAACATCGAAATGTCTTTCCCCATGAAGATCTAGATGTGTAATACCCCTTTCTTGAAAAACGTTCATGAACTATTATTACATTCCTAATTAATAAAATAAAAATAATGGCTAAACTTCATTTTTTCTACTCAACAATGAATGCTGGAAAGTCTACATCACTCCTTCAATCTAATCATAACTATTTAGAAAGTAACTTAGATACAATAATTTTTCTTCCTGATGAAACCAATAAGTCATCAAAAGGTCAAATAGTCTCAAGAATTGGATTAAAGGCCAAGGCCGTAATAGCCGATAAAGATTTTAATTTTATTGTGTACATTAAAAAAAATAAAACATCGAAATTAAGCTGCATTCTTATCGATGAGGCTCAGTTTCTTTCTAAAATTCAAATCAGGCAGCTAGGAGAAGTAGCGGATAAATTAAATATCCCAGTTATGTGCTATGGGATAAGAACTGACTTTAGAGGTGAGCTTTTTGAGGGTAGCTCAGAGCTTCTTGCTCTTGCAGATAATCTCATTGAATTAAAAACTATTTGTTATGACTGTGGAAGGAAGGCTACTATGGTTGTTAGGGTAGATAAAGATGGAGGGGTTGTTACTGAAGGCTCAAAAATACAGATTGGTGGAAATGATCAGTACACTCCAGTATGCAGAAAGCATTTTAGAAAAAGAACCAAACTAATATAAAAGGAACACAATGAACTATTTAAACACTCAATACCTTCTAGATAAGAGACCATCAGGAATGCCTGAAGATGACTGCTGGAAGCTTCATCAAGAATCTATTACCTCTTTAGAAAAAAATGAAATTCTTATTGAAGTTAAATATCTTTCAATTGACCCGTATATGAGAGGACGAATGAATGAAGGAGCCTCATACGCGGCTCCAACAAAAATTGGTGAGCCAATGGCAGGTGAAACCGTTGGTGTTGTGGTTGAGAGTAATTCAAATATATTTAAAGTGGGTGATAAAGTTTGTGCGCACATGGGGTGGCAAACATACATAAAAACGAAAGATACAAATCCAGTATTGTTAAAAGTTCCAGAATCCTCAATACCTTTATCTGCGTATTTAGGAACTGTTGGTATGCCTGGCAGAACAGCTTACTTTGGACTTAATAGAGTAGGCAAACCAAAAGCTGGAGA
>Ga0209666_1000796_pt1 | contig 24017 bp, 17 predicted proteins | sample SaaInlV_125m_DNA_FD_184679 | JGI IMG/M metagenome (GOLD analysis project Ga0209666, IMG submission 184679) | Marine microbial communities from expanding oxygen minimum zones in the Saanich Inlet - Saanich Inlet SI037_S3LV_10m_DNA (SPAdes)... | ecosystem: Environmental > Aquatic > Marine >...
GTCTCACGCGTCACCCGTGGGGGGGTCCGCGTCGGACTCGGACTCGGACGACTCCGTCTGGAAGTCGTCCTCCATCTCCGACGCGTCTTCGGCGGCTTCGGCGGCGAGCTCGGAGGCGACGTCGAGCCCGTCCTCGACGACGATGGGCGCGGTGATCGCCACGGGACCCGGACCCGGACCCGGATGAGCGTTCGCGACGATATTCTCATTCGCGACGCGCGTCTCCGAACGCGCGTCTCCGAACGTCACCTCCGTGAGCTTCGGGCAGGTTTCGCGCAGAAACGTCGCCGACGCGCTCGTCACGCCGCGGCACTCCTTGAGCGCGAGCGTGCTCAGATTTCTCAGCCGCGCGAATCTCTTCGCGCCGGCGTCGGTGACTTTGCTCCCGCACAGGTTCAGCGCGGTGAGCTTCGTGAGCGACGCCGCCACGCACTCCGCGCCCACGTCCGTGACGCCCGCGTTCTGCCCGAGGTTCAGCGTCTCGAGGTTCGGGCAGTGTCGCGCGACGCGCGCGACGAAGACATCCGTCAGGCGACCGCCGCACGCCTCCAGCGACTTGAGCTTGGTCATATGGCGAAACGCCTCCGCGCACGCGTCCGTGACATCCGCCGCGAACAGGTCCAGCGACTCGAGCTCGTGTAAGTCCGCGATTCTTTTAACGCCGCGGTCGGAGATGAGCCGCGAGTCCAGGGACAGACTGCGCAGCGTGTTTTTGCAAAAACGCAAGCGCTCGACGCCGTCGTCGTCCACGAGCGTGTGCCCGAGGTCGAGGTGCGCGAGACGCGTCAGACGAGAAGCCAGCGCGTCGACGCCGTCGTTGCCGACATCCGTGTCCGCGAGCGTCACCGACTCGAGCTCCGGTAAGCGCGAGAGCGCCTTCGCCGCCGCGTCGCTCACGGGGCACGAATCAAGGTTCACCGCGCGCAGGCGACTCAAACGTTCCAGCGCGCGAACGCCGTCGTCGCTCATCTCGGTGAACGCCGCGTTCAATAAAACGAGCGACGAGGCGAAAGCGTTTGCGACGCGTTCGCCGGCGCTCCCGGTGATCGGCGTCGCCTCGAGCGAGAGCGTGTGGAGTTTGGGGAGGGGCGAGGCCTCTTTTAACGCTCCGCTCTCGACCGATGAAGAAACGTCTTTTTGGTTTCCGGGTTTCGGCGCGGTCAAGATGGCGAGCGCTTCGTCGTCGAAGGGCGCGCCCGTCACGTCGAGCGCCTCCAAATCTGAAAGCCTTCGAATCGCCTCCGCCGCCTTCGCGCCCGCGCGCGTCCTGGCGAGCACGAGCTTCTTGAGCGCCTTCAAGCCCCCCAGCGCCGCGATGTCATCGTCCGAGACCCGGTTGCACCACCCCAGGTTCAGCGTCTCGAGCGACGCGAGCGCGGCGAGCGCGGGAACGCCGACGACTTCTTTTAAATTCTCGCCAGCGTCTTCGTCGCCCGTCTCGCCCGTCCTCCGCTTCTTCGCGGCGCGCAGCGCCGCGTCCGCGAGGCCCTCAACGTTCGCGCTCACGCGCGTCGCGTTAACCGTCTCGGGTCCCGAGACCAAGGGCGGGGTTCCGCCGTCGAGCGAAACGCGTTCGCCGCCGAGCCTCCCGCACCGCTCCAGGGACAGGTGCTTGAGCTTTTCGAGTTTGGCGACGTGCCGCAAGCCGCCGCCGAGAATCTCGGCGCACCCCTCGGCTTTGAGCGTGATGAGGTTGGGCGCGCGCGCGACGCACGCCAGCGTCTCGTCTGTGACTGTCGCGCACTCGCTCAGATCGAGGTGCGTCAGGGCCGGGAACGCGTGGCGGCGCTCGAAGCCGTGCAGGCTCGCCGGGCTCAGCAACACGCATCGCGCGACGGAGAGGCGGAGCAACGTCCGGGCGTTTGCAACCAGCAGCGTCTCCACGACGTCATCCTCGGCGACGTCTCCGCAGGCGGCCAAGTCCACGACCCAGAGGTACTTGAACTGCCTCGCCAGAGGCACACCTCCCGCGCCGAGCCGTTTCGTCGCGACGACCGCGTCGAACACAACCTGCGCGAGGTCGGGGGGGAGGGACGCGATGCGCTCGTGCGTCCCGAGCGTCGGCGGAGGCGGCGGTTCGCGGACGACGTCGTCGACGCCGTCGGCGTCTTCCGAGCGGTTCCCGGCGCGGGCGTCGAGGTCGCGGACGACGCTCCGGACAGCCATGTCCAGCAGCGAGTCGGAGGACGTGCCGACCAAATCGTCGTACGCCGTCTCCGACGACCGCGCGGCGGCGGCGGCGGCGTCGTTTTTTCCGGCGGCGAAACGTTTTCCGTCGTTCGCGTCGCGCGAGGTCGATTTCAAATCGTCCCGGAGGATGTCGAAGCGCGACGAGGGTTCTTCCCGTGCCGTTGATTCGCTGCGGGGTGGGCTCGAGGGCGAGTCGCGCGGCGCGCCTCGCCGCGAGAGCACGCCGCCCTGCGCGGGAACAGCGCGCGAGGTCGGGTGGCGGTCGGGGTCAGCGGAGGCGCGTTCGAGGCGCGCGGGGAGGGCGAAGAGCGCGACATCACGCGCGAGAAGAGCTTGTTACGGAAAACGCGTCATGCGACAAAACCAACAACGGCGGGCTTCGTGAGGGCATCGCGCGCGCGCGCGGGTTCGGGCCCGGAGAGGGGGTCGAGCGACGGGACGAGGTGACTGAAAAGGGTTCCGCGCATCTGGAGGGGGTTGCGTACCATGTCGTCTGCGCGGTGCGCCGCGTTCGATGCGCTTTTCAGACTCCAAGGCAACACCGGCAAAAGGCACTTTTTGAGATTCAGCGGTGTCCAGGTCAGCGCGAAAAGGCGCGAGAAGTCGATTTTTTTTTTTTCAGTTCTTTTGCGCTCATCGTTTTTCCCTGCGGCTCGGATCTTCTTGAAAGACAAACCCGGGCGCGAGACGCTGCCGGGTGTCTCGGGCGCGACCGCCGGCGTGGGCTGCGTTCGCGACGATGAACCGGCTGAACAAGGCGCAGAAGGATAAGGTGAAGCGCTTCGCCGCCGTCGCGGACGCGGACGAGAAGACGGCGCTCGCCGTCCTGAAGGAAGTGCGCTGGGATCTGGAGCTCGGCCTGGAGACGTACTTCACGTCGCCCTCGTCGCACTTCGCGTCCTCGAACGTGGACGCGGCGGCGCTGGAGAAGACGTACGGCGAGTATCGGGCCGCGGACGACACGCACGACGACGACATCATCGACGCGGCCGGGATCGAGCGGCTGTGCGCCGACATAGGCATAGACCCCGTGGACCCTGTGATCCTCAACATCAGCAGCAAGATGGAGGCGAAGACGATGGGCGCGTACACCAAGGAGGAGTTTTTCCGCGGCATGACGCGCATGGAGACGTGCGACGCGCGGGCTTTGAAAAGCAAGATCCCGGCTTTGCGCGCGGAGATGGACGACCCAAACATCTTCAAGCGCGTCTTCGAGTACTCCTTCGATTTCGCCAAGGAGCCCAACCACAAGTCGCTGCCGCTGGAGACGGCGACCGCCATGTTCAAGGTGCTCCTCGACGGGCGGTGGGCGCTGGTGGACGAGTGGTGCGCGTTTCTGGAGAAGGATGGATCCGTCAAGGCGGTGACCCGCGACACGTGGAACCAGACCCTCGAGTTCTCCAGGCAGATCGGCGAGGACATGAGCGGGTACGACCCCGCGGGCGCGTGGCCGTACCTCATCGACGAGTTCGTCGAGCACAAGCTCGAGCAGAAATCGTGACACGTGATGTGATGTTCCGCGCCGACGCGCCCCGAACCGCGTTTGTAACACTGAGTCGTTGAGAAACCGACGGGGGACGAATCTGTTTTTTATTCGACGCGAACGTCTCTACATTGTACTCGGGCGAAACGTCTGACGATGAAAACGCTCTCGCCGCTTCATTCGTTCATTCACGCATCACTCGCCCTCTCGTCCGGTCTCGGAGCGCCTCTGTACCGCAGCCCGGCGGTCGTGGCTCCCCCCAGGTCGCTCGCGCCGCTGCTCTCCGATTCCGCCGCGCTGCTGTCGCCGCTAGCGCGACGCGCCGCCTCGTCGTCCGAGCTCGTCCCCCCGTCGAAGAACGGCTGCGGGAACGCGTCGCCGTTCGCGAAGCCTCGCCCCCCCGCGCCCGCGCCCTTCACCACGCCCGCGGCGCGCTGCACCACCTCCTCCGCGAACGCGCGCGGAGACTTCACCAGCCCGGCGGCGGCGACGCCCGCGAAGAGGAGCAGCGCCGCCGCGCACAGGTACCCCCACGTGACGCCCAGCATGATCACGAAGCTGGACGCCGGGTAGTAGTAGAGGAACTTCCGAAGCGGACCCATGTCCAGCTGTATGTCCGCGTGCGCGCTGTACACGTGAGGCACGGCGTCGGATCCCTGCCGCGCGCCCGCGCGCGCGGAGAGGGTCGCTCGTACGGCGACGAAAGGCGACTCTTTCAACTCGGCGCGCGAGGTAAACATCGGCAGCTGAACGGTTTGCGACTCGCGCGCGACGTCCAAGACGTAAAGAGGCCATTTGAATAAAAGTTTAACCAGTCGAAGCTCGAACGACGTGTGTCGCATCGTCACCGGTCGCGTGGCGTTCGCGATCACATCCCCGCGACCGTTCAAAAGCTCGCAGGTGACTTGAAACGTCCCGACGACGTCGCGGTTGTGCGGCGATTCCGGTAACACGAACGCGAGGTGCACGTCGTACGATTGGTGCGGCGCGATGACGCGGTGCGACTTGAGCGCCGAGCTCGGGACGGGTTTGTCGGGAGACGCGCGCCTGAGCTTTTCGATCGCCTCCACGCTCTTCGGCGGCATGAACGTCGCGACCGCGCTCGGTGTGGGCAGCGTGAAGTCCAGAAACAGCTCCTGGTGCGTCGCGCTCGGGCCGTGAGGCACGACGAGCCACCGGAACGAGAGCACCAGCGCGAACGCCACCGCGAGCAGGACGGTGGAGACCACCGCGCCCACCGCGGTGCTCACCGCGGCGGTCTGCGCGAAGTCGGTGAGCTGCGAGCGAGGAAGAGTCGATGGGTCGGTGTGCGGGGTCAGCGCGTGTGCGCGTGGTCCCGATGTCGGGAGGGTCGTGTCAGAGGAGGGAAGGGCGTCGCGCGGCACGAGATTCGGTCGGGATGCGGTCGACTCGGAAACGCGAGAGGCGCGCGACACGCACCTTGACCTGCACGACGTCCCAGCTGCCGTCCCTGACGGCCGCGTACAGGGTCGTCTGCGCGGCGCGCATCGACCGGCGGTTCACGGGAACGCCGCGGTTCATGGCGTCCCACGCGAGAAGGAGGCCAGCGCGGGGCGCTGTGGCGCATTCGCTCTCCGCCACGATTTCTTCCACGCTGGCGCACGAAACGTCCACTCGGGCACGTCGCCCCGCCTCCCGAGTGTCAGCAACTCAGCAATGTCAGCGACTGCAGTGAACATCACAGTGTTGAATGACGAGCCCGTTGAGGTTCGATGAGTGACTCGCCCTTCAGACTTCGACCGCGCACACCGGCGTGGCGTCGCGCCGGTGGGCGTCTGCGCGGCGGCGTCGGCGCGCGTCCCGGGGGGAGGGCGACGGTCGCGGCGCCATGACCGATGGGTTGATACCGACGCACCACGAACCGGTCTTGGGTCGTTCGATCGCGCCGAAAGGCACGCCGCCGAAAAACAACGCATCGTCGACTGCCAACGCGCGCTCGTCCATGGACGGCCAGACGGTCTTGGGGTCGGACGATCACGCCGCGTCGCTTTCGCAGGTGCGCGCTCCCGCGCCGCGCGAGCGTAACCCCCTCTCGCCACCCGTCGTCTCGAGTCCCTTTCGGCCGAGAGGCAGGCGACGAGAAAACCTAGAGCCTTCCTTTTCTTCTCTTCGGACGCCCGAAACAGAAGATCTGACATCCGACGACCCGCCGCGCTCAAACGCGCGCCTCACCGCGACGTCCCTCGTTCCGAACACGCGCAGACACGCGTGCGCCTGAGCGCGTCCCTCTTCCCGGCGGACGCCACTTTCGCGAACCGCGGCGGCGTGCCGCTGGGCGCGGTCGTCCACCCGCTCCGCGACGGCGAGACTTTCGAAGGCGCCGCGAGTTCCGCGTTTCCGTCCACGACGATACGAAAACCACCGACGCGGTGCGAGACGTGCGGCGCTTTCGTGAACGGCTTTTGCCCTGTGAACGCGCGGAACGGACACTGGGCGTGCGTGTTTTGCGGGTCCGGGAACACGCACCGGTGCCTGATCAACCCCGTGGACGCCGACGCCGCCGCGCTGCCCGAGCTCGCCGCGCGCGAGGTGGAGTACGTCTTTTCGAGTCGGCGAGAGACGGACGAAACGAGTCGTCGCGCCGACGCCGACGCGACGCTCCGTTTGTCGCGCGGACCGTCGGACGCGATACGCGACGAGTCATCTTTCACGAATGGAAACGGACCCGGACCCGTTTTTTTCGTGCTGGACGAGTCGCTGGACGCGGACGAGTCTCGTCTGATGCGTCGATCCGTCTCTCGCGCGCTCGACGCTCTGCCGGACGACAAAGAAGTCGGCCTGGCGGCGTTCGCGGGCGCCGTCTCCGTCTACGACGTCGCCGCGTCGACGCGAAAAAGTATTTCCGCTCTCGACGGCGTCGCGCCGGTGGTCGCGTCGGTCGTGCCGGGGCACAGGAGCCCCGACGCGCACGACCTCTTGGACGTTCTCGACGAGACGCGGGGCGGGGCGCGCAGGTTCATCGCACGACTGGGCGACGAGGGCGTCCGAGAAACGTTCGCGGCGGCGGTGAAGGCTCTGGCGCCGATTCGCCGGCGCGGAGGCGGAGACCAGGGCGCCGCGCGGCTTCGGCCGCGGAGCTTGGGCGCCGCCGTCGAGACCGCCGTCGCGGTGCTCGAAAGCGTGTTTCCTTCTTCTGGAAAAGAGAGTGAACCTTACAAGGGTTCACACAAAAACCAAAAAAAAAACCGCGGTCGCGTGATCGTGTGCCTGGGAGGTCCGCCGACGCGCGGCCCGGGCGCGGCGGCGGCGGATTTCTCGTCCGAGTTTTACGACGCCGAGGAACGCGCGGCGCGAAAATACGTCGAGACCCTCGCCGAGACGGTACGCTTTGCTTTTTTTTTGCGGTTCTTCTCTTCTCTTCGTCTTGGATTTCCAAGAAACAGAAACCTTCGCTCGGTGATGTCCTTTAAGCTTAATCTTTGCTGATCATCCTCTTGAAGACGCAAACGACAAAAACGACTGAGAGCGGAGCGCGTATCGAACCTCGCGAAAAACACGACGCGTTTTTTTTTCGCGTCTTCGCGTACGGCGATTTCATCGCGCGCGAGTCCCGCAGACACCGAGCTGACGACCGTCGCCGCTTCACGCTCGCACGTTTACCCCAACACGTTTACCATTTACCGAAAAACGTACCGAAACGACGCACGGAAACGAAACCATCAACCATCGTCGTTCGCGCGTACACAGGTGGCTTCCCTCGGCGTCTCCGTGGATGTCTTTTGCTGCGGCCGCGAAGCGGCGAGCGCGTCGCGTCTGGCGCCTCTCGCCGAGCGCACCGGCGGCGTCGTCGTCGCCGAGGAGGATTTCGGCGACGCGTTCGCGCGCGATTTGGCGGCGGCGGCGGCGCGTCCGACGCCGCGCGGCGCGGCGCTGACCATTCACGCATCCAAGGGCGTGCGCGTGGCTCGGCTCGTGGGCGCCGCGGACGTCATGTCCGCGGAAGACGCCGCCCGGGCCACCGGCGCGGCTCGGCGGGAAAAAAACACGGCGCTCGCCGCGACGGCGTTCGCGCTGCGCGGCGCGGACGATTCGCAGGTGCGATTTTTGTTTCGGTCTCGGTCTCGGTCTCGGTTTCGGTTTCGGTTTCGTTCGCGCGCCGACCGCGACGCCTAACCAGCCCGCCGCCTCAGTGTTCGCACACGTCGGAGGCGTCGGGCCAAATGGCGTCGCGAGATCCGACGTCGGAATCCCCAGCCAAGAGCTCGCCGCGCTCATGTGCGCGAAAGGGCTTCGTGCGGAGTCCACAGTTCGTCTCGACGGGAGGTTTTGTTTTGTTGTTTTTCCTCGCGCGGCTTACCAGCTCGTCTCCCGAACGCCACGGGCTCCGAGTTAAACGGCTGCGCCAGAACGACCCATCCAGGGCGTTTCACAGAAAGCCGCGCGTCGCCCACGTCCGTAGGCGCGCGGTTTCATGAGGAGCGCCACATTTTTTCTCGACGCGAGCGTTTTTTTGTAAACGCGGCGAAGTGCTCTCTGACGCGTTCCCTCGCTCATCCCCCCCCCCGCGCGCAGAGCGTCTCGGCGTACTTCGAGTACGACGGCACGGCGTCTCTCGACGAGCCCGCGTTCGTGCACTTGCAGTTCATCACGTGGATCGGAGACGAAAACGAGCGCTCCGCGCGGTGCGTCACCCTGCGCGTTTCGACGACGTCTTCCGCGGTGGCCTACGCGCGCGCCGTGCATTTGCCGACGGCTTCTCTCCTCGCGGCGCGGCGCCTGGTGCTGGAGGCGCACGAGGACGACACGCTTCGGGTCGGGGCTGGCTCATCTGCCTCCTCGAGGAAAAACACCGGCGCGTCCGTCGCGCGAATCGAAAAGTGCGTCTCGCGCGTCGCCGAGGCTTTCTCCGCCGGAGCCGACTCGTCGCCGGCGCCTTTCCCCGAGGCGCTGGTTCCGTTCGCCGAGGCGATGTACCACCTGCGGCGCGGACCCATGCTCGGTGTCGGGTTCGGACACGACGACGAGAAGACCACCGCGCGGCTCGCGTTTCTATTCGCGAGCCACGATGTGGCGCACCGGTCGCTCGCGCCGGTTGTGTACGCGTGGAACGGAGAACGTAACGTTCGGTCCGGTTCTCCGTTTCCGGGAACGGAAAACGTTTTCGGCGAAGAGCCTTTTTTCGCGAAGCTCCCGGCGTTGGACCTGGCGCTCGCGCCGCACTCGGCGATCGTGGTCGACCACGGTTTGTTCGGCGCGTTCGGCTGGGTCGGGCGCGACGTCGGCGTCGAGCCCGGGGAGGCGAGCGGAGACGCGACGACGACGACGTCGTCGGACGCGAACGCGAACGCGACGAGAGAAGCCGCCGTCGAGGCGGTCACGAGCCTCGCGACGCGACTCGCGCGGGGCTCCCGTTCAGGCTCCCGTTCGGATATTAACGGCGGGAACCGTACGGCGAACACGAGCGTGTTCCCGGCGCCCCCGTCGCTCGTCGCGGCGGAGGGCTCGAGCGCGGCGCGGCGCGTGGTGTGCCGCCTGGCGCCCGCGCACCGGGACGCGCCGCACGAGCAGGACGCGAGGTTCCCCCCGGTCCGGGGCACCTCGCTCGAGGCGAGGCGCGCGTTCGCGGCGCGCGCGCCCCCCACGGAGGAGCTGACGTTCTTCCAGTGGATGCGCGGGCTCGGCGTCGACGCCCCCGTCACGCCGTGGGCGCCGTGGCGGTAGCCGGTTGTAGTTTTTAGCAAACAAGCTCACAACGCAGCTGCCAGTTTTCGCGCGCACCGATTCGAGTCCACCCCGGGTCGGAGCCTCTTGCACGTCCACATTTTCTTCCGGTTTCCCGCGAAAAAATCTTCCTCTGACAGACGCACGTGGCACCTCGTCGCGCCTCTTGGTCACATCGAGGGACGCGTCCGCCCGGACCCCGCTTTCCCGTCTCGAAAGGGCACGATGCGTGCTACCACCTCCGCGCGCGCGCACGCGACGGTCGCGCGGCCGCGCGCGTCCGCCCGCACGTCCCGTTCGCGCGTCGACGTCACCGCCACGCGCGCGGCCTCGGTCAAAACGTCGCTCGTTAACGGGACGCGCGCTCGCGTGGTGGCGTGCCGCGCGTCCCGCCGCGACGACGGCGACGAGCTCGAGACGCGCGCCGCGGTCGATTCAAGTCCCGTCGCGTTGCTCGCCGCGGGCGCGCTCCTGGCATCCGCCCTCGGGGGCGACTTCGTCCCTCCCGCGTCGGCGATCGAGCCGACGCAGACGTACATGAGCCCCGTCCCCGCGTCCCAGCCGAAGAAGCCTTCGCGGTACCTCACCGCTGAGGAGCAGGCCACGATCAACCTGTTCCAGAAGAACACGCCCTCCGTGGTGTACATCACCAACGTCGCGCAGAGGAGGGACGTGTTCACGCTGAACATCCAGGACGCCCCCGCGGGCGCCGGCTCGGGCATCGTCTGGGACAGCAGCGGGCACGTCGTGACCAACTGGCACGTCGTCGCCGGCGCCGCGAAGGTGAACGTGACGTTCACGGATCAGCAGGTGTTCTCCGCGACGGTGGTGGGGTTCGACGACGACAAGGACATTGCCGTGCTGCAGGTGGATTACGAACACCCGGTCGCGGTCGCCATGGGCAAGTACGGCACGCCCGCGAACGCGCCTCCCCCGGCGATCACGGCGAAGCGCACGGGGGCGGATGCGCGCCCGCTCCCCATCGGCACGTCCTCCGACCTGATGGTCGGCCAGCGCGTGTACGCCATCGGGAACCCGTTCGGGCTGGATCACACGCTGACCACCGGCGTGATCAGCGGGCTGGGGCGCGAGATCCAGTCCGGGAACACGGGGCGGCCCATCGACGGGATCATCCAGACGGACGCGGCGATCAACCCCGGGAACTCCGGCGGGCCGCTGCTGGACAGCAGCGGGCGCCTCATCGGCATCAACACCGCCATCTACAGCAACTCGGGCACGTCCTCCGGCGTGGGTTTCGCGCTGCCCAGCGACATGGTGGCGGGGATCGTCGAGCAGATCATCAAGTACGGGCGGGTCACGCGGCCAATCATGGGCATCACCTTCGCCCCGGACGCGGCGGTGGAGCAGCTCGGGCTGGGCGGCGTGCTGGTCCTGGACGCGCGCGAAAACGGACCGGCGTGGCGCGCGGGCGTCAAGGCCACCAGCCGCGACCAGGCCGGCCGTCTGATCCTGGGCGACGTCATCGTCGAGATGGACGGCGCGCTCATCAGGAACTCCACGGACCTGTACCGCACGCTGGACAAGCTCAGCGTCGGGCAGGAGATTGCGCTCAAGGTGATGCGCGGGGAAAACAAGGTGGACCTGAGGCTCACGCTCGACGACTTGAAGGACCTGCCGCAGCAGTTACCGGCGGGCGTGTACCAGCTGTACCCGGGGCAAACGCTGCCCCCGGGGGCGGTGCCACTGCCGCCGGGGGCGGTGCCGTACCCGCCGCGCGCTATGCCGCCCGTGGTGCCCGGAGAAACCGAGCCCGGAGACGAGGGCGGAGAGGACCCGGGCGGCGGCGAGGGCCTCCCCGTTCCGCCGTTTTGAGAAGAGCGCTTTTTCGCGAGCGCCGCGGCTGTACCATACGCAACGCCTTGTAATTTCAATTGTAAACCGTTTTCTACCTACGCAAGTCACGCCTTTCCCCCGACCGGCGCGAACTTGGGCCCGGCGGCGGTGCTCAGCACCTCGAGCCGCTGCTGCAGCACCGCGGCGAGGACCAAAAACCCGGTGCACATCGCGAACATCGCCGCCAGCGGGAACAGCGCGACGTTGTACAGGATGACGCACACGAAGAGGTTGAGCGGGATACGGAAGAAGTTCATCACCGTCGACCTGACCTCCTCGGGCACGTACTGAGACCGCATCTTCATCATGCTCGGCCAGAAGATGCCCACCATCGCCTCGAACACGAGGAATCCGAGCATCTGGACCTTGCCCTCGAACGTGATCGGCCCGCCCGGGACGCCCTGGCCCATGCCGAAGAACTTCACCACCACCGGCACGAAGAGCGCCGCGGCGGACGCGAGGAAGACCATCTGCATGTATCGCTCCACCTTCATGTCGGGGCGGGACATGATGCGGCTCGCCACGGAGGAGCCCACCATGCACGCCACCATCATCGTGGCGAAGATCATGCCGTGCGGGATGTCCTCGCCGTTCGGCCCGAGCGCGGGGGTCCACAGGAACACGAACGAGTACATCGACGCCTCGAACAGCGACTGCATCGCGCCGAGGTAAAACACTTTCTTGTCGTTGCGGATGGCGTCGTACGCCTGCTTCATGCCCTGCTGCACGGAGGTGTGCTCGGAGCCGTCGCCCTTGTTCTCGCTCCACGTGAAGAAGATCACGACGCCGCCGATCGCGAGGAACACGGCGGCGGCGTCGAACGGCGCCACCGGCCCGAGGCTCATGTCCGTGACGAGGTAATTCGCCAGCAAACCGGACACGATGGACACCAGGCCGTTCCCGAGGAAAATCGCCTTGGCGAAGGTCTTGTCCAGCCACTCGGCCTCGTACCCCCTCTTGAAGTGCTCGGACACGAGCCAAGACTCGAACGCGGTGAACAACAGAGACGTCGCGATGCCGCCGAAGAAACGGCCGAGCATCAGGACGCCGTAGTCCGACCAGTGCTTCGTGACGCACGACGCGATGTAGGTCACGACGTACGTCAACGCCGCGTTCTTGCGTCCGTACTTATCCGCCATCGAGCCGACGACCGTGCCGAAGATCATGGACGAGCCGAACCCGGCGATGAACAGCTTTCCGATGTCGCCCGTGGAGTACCCGTAATGCTGGTACAGGGCGTAGACGTACGGACCCTGCAACCAGTCCCCCGCCATCATCAGCGAGTACACGAAGAGGTACCCGTTGCGGAAGGAGATGAAGTTCTGGGGCATTGACACGCGCTCTTTCGTGCCCATCTTCTGCATCTCCAGCATAGCGCAGGCGATGGCGATGAGCCCGAACTGAACCCAGTAATACGCCTGCGGTGGAGAGGGTACGGAGGATAGATCCGAGACGAATCAAACGATCAAAGGTCAGTTTGCTGGACGCGAGTCGAGACGCGAGAGGGCTCGAAACATCGGGGGAGAGAGGGACGGACCTCCATGCTCGCGTTCGAGGAAGACAACGGGGTGAGAAGTTGCCACGCGGGCGTGTGTGCGCCGTGCGTGTGGTCGAGGGGCGCTTGTCGGGCAGTCCAAAGTCGTTTCATATTTTATGGGAATGTGGCTTTTTTTGGCGGGTCTGGCTGAAAACGCGTCTCAGCGGACGAATCTACAATTGCTTCGTGAACCTTCACGGGTGGGTCACAACTCGTGATCCCGCGTGATAGCCAGGAGCCCGAGCGCCCGTGCGCTGAGGCAGAGGCGAGGCGGCGCGGGCCTGCGCTGCGCGGCAGGCGTGAGTCGCCGAGAGGAAGGAAGATGAGTGGGGGGGAAGGAAAAAATGTCGGGTTCGGCTTCGCCAAGAAGAAAAAGAGCGTCGTCGTCGGGGTGCACGCGCGTGGCGAGGACGACGATGACGGCGAGGACGGCGACGCGCCCCAGCGGGAGTACCTCACCGGGGTATCCGGATCTGGGCTCGAGCTGAAGGACAAGAAACCCGCGTCCGCCCCGAAGAGCATCCCGGTGCAGGACAACACGTTCGAGGTGGGCACGGGGCGGCGGCGGAAGGCACCTTCGTTCCTCCCGACGGAAGAGGAGATCGTGAAGGACGACGAGCGCTTCGAGACCGCTGAACGCATCGGGGGAAAGGGCGAGACCGCGCAGGCGGGGGACGTGCAGTACGGCTTGACGAAGATGGGTCCGAAAGACGGCGACGCGCGTTCGGGCGACGGCGCGGCGGCGCGAGGCGCGCAGGACTCGTTCATCGGCAAATCGCTCGCGGAGAAGGAACTCCAGGCGTTCAAGGAGGACGTGGAGGACCTCCCCGAGCAGTCTACGATGGAGGATTACGAGTCGATGCCCATCGAGGATTTCGGCGCCGCGATGCTCCGCGGCATGGGCTGGGAGGAGGGCAAGCCCGTCGGAAGAAACGCGAAGGGTTTGGTCTCCGCGGTGGAGTTTGTTCCTCGCGGCGGCCGGCTCGGGCTCGGCGCCACGGGCGCGCCGCCGCCGACGAACAACAAAAAACACATCAAGCCGGGCGAATCCCGCGAGGCTCCGGCGGAGATGGTGCTGGCGCAAGGCCCCGAGGGCAAGTCCCGCAACGTCCGGTCGTTGGATGAGAAGCTCGTGAAGAAGGAAGCGCCTGGCGCGCGAGAGGGGAAAAACATGAAGGTTGTCGAGGGGCGGCACCGCGGGCTCACCGGTCGCGTGCTCCGGATAGTCAAGGAGGAGGGCCGGTCGGACCGCGCGCTCATCGAGCTCGCGTCGAGCGGCGAGACCATCACGGTGCGGTGCAGCGAGCTCGCGGACATCGACGCCTCGAACGCGTCCGGGGAGAACCGCGACGCGGGCGGCGCGGGCGCGGGGGAGAAGCGGAAACGAGAGAAGCGAGTTGAACCGGCGTGGCTGCAGGGCAACACGCGCGTGCGCATCGTGAGCAAATCTTTCGAGGGCGGACGTCTGTACTTGAAGAAGGGCGTGGTGGTGGATGTGCTGACGCCTAGGGAGTGCGTCGTGGAGATCAACGATTCCGGGGAAGTGCTCAGCGGCGTGCCGCAGCGGGTCCTCGAGACGGCGCTGCCCAAACGGGGCGGGCGCGTGGCCGTGGTGCTGGGTCCCAAGAAGGGACAGCGGGGTAAGCTGCTGGATAAGAAAGGCGAGGCTGCGTCCGTGCAGCTCTCGGAGGACTTCACCGTGCAGAACTTCACCCTGGACCAGATCGCGGAGTACGTTGGGGACGAGGAAGACTGAGCGGCGAAGCACGCGGCATAGAGCAGATAGAGGACAGAGCCTGAAAAAAAATCCAAACCGAAAACGAAACGAAACGCGCCGCCGGCGACGCACGAAAAGGCGGAAATCGACGCCCGTTTCGTTTTGGCGCAAAAGGTGCCGCGAGTTGGTGCCAGATCAGACTCGTCCCGCCATTCGTCTCTTCTCTCTTTGGCTGAGAGGCGACGCGACTTTTTTCGGGTCATCGCGCCGCGGCCCGTACACGATAGCACAGCGAAAGGCGCGAAGCTCGTCACCGAGACGACGGTGTGAGCCGGCGCGCGCTCTCGTTGCCACTCGAACGGGTCCGGGCGGTGCCTTCTTAGGTCATCGACGGGCGACCGGGTTGTGGCGAGGTCTCGTGAACCGCCGCGGTCTCGAGCGTCTCTTCGCCGTGTCTTTTCGCCGCGTGAAAAATAAAGATGCCGGCGGCATGTATCGCGAGGATGGCGACGGCGCCGCGGATGGATTGCCGAAAACTGGAGCGGTCGGCTTGCCGCGCGGGGCCCTCCTCGAGGCTCGGTCCGGGCGTCCGTCATTCGACTCGTGGGTCCCGGAGGTGCGCGCCACCCCTCATGCCACGCCAAAATATCCCGGCGATAACGGATAACAGAAGGACGTCCCCCCTCGACGCGTCGACGCCTAACCTCGCCCCTCAACCCCTCTCCGACACCAGATGCGCCGTGATTCGCTGCGCCGGAAGACAGTCGACTCCGTGGAAAATCTCCGAACGGTGAGTGGGGCCTCGAGCGCCCGTCAGCGACGTCGACGTCGCGTCCTTCAGCAGCCACTCGTCGACAAAAAAATATCTCCTCGGCCGCCACTTGTCGGCTCGTCCGACTTTTTTCGGGCGGTGTAAACGCGTCGACGCTAACCGCACCATACCCTCTTCTACACGTCGCAGGGATTATCCCGAAGGCGAGGTGATCCTCGGTATGGAGCTGCGCATGCACTCCCTGAAGGCTGCTCCCGTGGACACGGCGAACGCTGAGTTCCAGCGCCCGGGGGTGACCACTGCCCTGAACGATGTCTCGGAAGAGAGCGTCAGGGAGGCAGTCACGAAGGTGATAAATCATTTCAACTGGAAGGGCCCGGTCGGCGTGAGCGTCACTCGCGCCATCATGCGCGCGCTCGGCAACGAAGCAACGGCGAACAACCTCGAATCCATGATGCCCAAGAGCAAGGGTAAGGTGGCGACGATGATTCACACGGAGGCGGCGGCGTACACCGAGCTCATGTTCGGTCCTGGGCGCGAGACAAACGGCTTGGTTGTCGTGATGACCATCGGCAAAGGCATGGGCACGGTGACGTACAATCGGGGACAGAAGGTGAGGAACTCAGATCTCAAACATTTAACGTGGACGTACGAGCGCGAGCTCGCAAAGCTTCACGACAAGTTCGACTGGATGGGTGTTGCGCCTCTGCTGGACGAAGAGACGGCGAAACAAGTCGTGGAGCTCGTCACGGCGTCGCCTCCTGAGAAGGCGCTCTTCTCCAGCGGCCGCGGCGGCGCGAACCCTTTCTACGAGTGCGAGTTGCAAAAGCTGCAGGGTCTCGAATCTGTCATGGCTTGGGCCACGCTCATCGATAAGTACATCCAGAAGATCGCGGCGAGCGTCAAGCCCGATCAAATTATTCTGCTCACCACCGGCGCGGCCTCTGACCTCCCCGAGGAGCTTTTGCTGCCGCTGCTCAGGCCGGGAGTCGCCGCCGCGGGCCTCGACCCCGGCGTCCTGGTTATTGGAGACTTCCCCGATCGCGCGCTCGTCAAGGGCGCAGCCGTGGGCGCGCACATCGAACTCGGACGTCGCCAAGCAGCCGAGATTCTCCGAGCGGCTTTGACGGAGACCATCACCGGTAGTCCGGAGCCTCGTGAGGTGTTCGAGCAGGACTTGCTGTGGGCGTTCAAGCGCATGGACCGAGACGGAAACGGCCTTCTGAGCCACGATGACTTACTCCAAGGCGTGAAACTCATGGGCACGAGCTTCTCGGATACCGAAATCACGGGTCTGCTCCGCGACTTCACCGGGGGCTTGGAGAGCGAAGCCACGCCGACGCATTTCCTGGCGTGGTTCAACCGCATGGTCGATCTCGCGAGCAGCAAGGTGCACGTCATCCGCTCTGAAGACGAGTTCTTGCAGAACCTCAAGGCGGCGCGCGAGCAGTCTTCCATCGTCACGGGCAAAGTGCTTGATGAAGGGTCGCTGGTCGTGCTCGAGTGTGGCTACACGCACTGCCGACCCTGCATGATGTTCGAAAAGCAGTACGAGGGCGTGGCGTCAAAGTATCTCGACACCGTGTTCCTTAAGGTGATGGGCGACGAGTGTCCGGGCTCCGCGCACCTGTGCCGCGACGTGTTGGAGGTTTCCGGTACCCCGGAATTCAGATTCTACAGGGGCGGAAACCTTTTACACATCATGAACGGTGCGGATAAGGCGAAACTGGAGGCTAACGTGCAGAAATTTCTCCAAGCGGGCGAGTTCGGTGCCAGGAGCCATTTGCCTGTGAAGCCCGCCGCCGGTGAAGCGCCGCCTTCGCCGACGAAAGAGCGGTCGGGCGCTCCTCGGTGACGCGAACGCCAACAACACCGTGTCGTTTGATTTAGTATAAGTTTATCTATGATAGTTTTAATAGCATAAGACGCGCGCATTGCATTGCTATCTAATCAGTACTATCGGCGATGGTCTGTTCGGGCCATGCCGCCTCGTCCCACTTGACTGCGCCGTCAAGGATGATCTCGATTTTCGAGCATACCAGAGGATGCGGTACGCTCCCGTCTCCGGCGCCGATATTCTTAAACTTCTTGCGATGCGCGTGCCAAACAATAACCGACCCCGGAAGCGCTCCTATGCTCCTGGCGAAATCAGCCCACGGACCCGGTCGAGCGATGTTCACGGTGCCAAAGGAGAGAATCGGTTCCCTCCAAAACGACGCACGTACGCGCTTGAAAACCGTCTGGCTCGTACTTTTCCCGTCGACGAACATCATCACGACCATCTCGCTGCTGTTCTCTTTCAGGCTGGCCAAAGCCTCGTCGTCGTACTCGATCATCACATCGTCATCCGCGGGATTCCGCTTGACATCGCGACGCGGCTTCGGCTTCGGCTTGCTGGGGAAGAAAGTTGAAGCGAAAACCGCGAGCAGCGCGACGAAGAAGGGCAAGATGGGTCCCGACTCCGCGAGCGCGTACATAAACTCCTCGCCCAGATCATACGCAGAAGCCCCGACAGTCATCCTGATCCGCTTGACGTAGTCCATCGCTCCAGGTACCCGCGCTTTCAGCTCAGGATAATTGGGCGCGTCCCTGTCGACCAAGATCAACCGCTGTCCTTTGCCTGCGAAGATTTTGGAAACCCAAGACAAAATCTCCGTCGCGGACATCGCGCCCTCGTATCCGCCGTACTCCATGCTGTCCGGCCCGTTGCGGAAGCGCATGACGGCGATCCGGGGCTCCATCGTCGCGCGACCGCAAGATGCCGCATCATCCCGATTATCGTACAAAAGTGCCCGACAGAACGCTCCTTGAGACGCAGCGTCGATCCACGCGAACGCGAGCTCTTTGTTCTCACCGAGCGCCGCGACGAGCGGATCGCTCGGCGACGCCGCGGCGGAATCCAAGGAGAGCTTCGCGTCGCGAAGCATCTTCTTCGCGTCTTCGAGTGCCCACCCTTGGACCCCGAGTACCACCAGACAGACCTGCACCAATCCACCGGGCTGACATCCCGTCGACTTTAGGCTTTCCGCGTGCAGCTGCGGTAATATCGGCAGCTTGTGCTCAACGAGCACTTCCCGCAACTTCCCCTTCCCGGTGACGTCGTGTTCCACGATTTTCTTGCCGTCCTCTTTGATCACCATGACAGCCGAGTGCGCGCGGACCCCAAACTTTTTCAGCCAGTGCGACGCGTCGACCCTCTTGTGATGCACCACCGCAAAGGCGACCTCGCGTTCGTACTCGGTCGCCGCGCGCCTCAAGAGCGGCTGGGGCGCGGATGAGCGAGAGAGGAATACCACGAACTTAACTTTGCTCGGTTCGCTCTCGAGAAACATGGGAAGTGTGTCGCGCGTGTACTCCGGAACCTGCTTGTACTTCAGCATGCGATCGAGCACATAGTTGCTCAGTGCTGTCTCGCGCATGAACCCCCGATACCGACGTTTGCACGAGAACGCGGCACACTCCTTGTCGAAGCCAATCACAACGGGAAGGTCTTTTGGTGACACCGCAGACGAGGAAAACCGGTGCTGAGGGGCAACCTTCGCGGCGAGGTCGGGATACGTCGCCATGTTGACCCGACCGAGTTTAGCGCTGCCGTCGAGCGTTCGCGCAGTTTGGTCCCATACGGGCGCCGCACGTTGGCACTTCTCGCTCGCATCGTGGTACACTTGAATCAGCCACACTTTATTGCTGTTCAAGACCAGCTTCTCGAAATTCTTCGGGGTCAGATCCTGGGTCTCCGACGTGATCGGGTCAGCCTGGGGGAACCCGAATCCGCCGAACCGGCCTCCGGCGCCGGGAAAGCCGGCGGTATCCGAGTCCCACCCGCCGCGTCCAGCAGAACCCGGACCGCGACGCTGCTGTTGGCCGCCGCGCCCTCCTGGCGACGACCTATACGCGTCCCTGGGATCAGCGAATCCGGTCATGTCGTAGTTTCGCTTCTTCTCCGGGTCTGACAACGTCTCGTACGCCTTCTGGATCGACATGAACTTGTTCGCCGCTTTCTCCACCTCGTCCGCTGCTTTGCCCTGCTGCTTGTCTGGATGGTACTTCAGGGAGAGCTTGCGGTACGATTTCTTGATGTCGGAGTCGGTGGCACCACGGCTGATATCGAGCAGCCTGTACGGATCGGCATCGCGAGCCGCACACGACACAAAACCGAGGAGCAGCACCACAAGCCAGGCGACGCGACGCAGCGCAGATCTCGAGTTCGCCATCGAAAAGAATATCAGTCGACGTGCGCCCGGGTCGCTTCCCAGTGGAGGCAGATGCGAAACTGTCAGAGTCTAGCCGATGGAATCCGAGCGTACCCCACACTCGCTTCGACTCGGCGCGACCTGCCTCAGCGCGAGGTGCACACCCCGCGGCGCCCGCGCGTATACCCCACGAGCCGACACGAGTCTCTTTTTCGGCCCCCTCCTCTGTGAGGAAACGAAACGAAACTTGACCGCCAGGTCTCGAGGTCTGCGATGTCCGCGAAATTAATCAAACGTCGCCGTCGGAGTCGCGGGCTCTCGGCCTTCCGTTGAGAGGCGTCTTTTCCGATCGAAAACGGCACTTTCGGGGCCGCGGGGGACCCTCTGACCGAAGGAAGCCCGCCCGATACTGTCGACGGAGGTCGTATCGGCTGTATCGGCGGTGCCGATTGCCTCGGCAGGCGGTCCTTTACTAGGTGAGAGACATACCAGGTGAGCCGAGCGGAGCGGGTGGGTGATCCCCGCTCGCGGCTTCTAAAGCCATGAATCGATACAAGGTGCAGAAGCAACTCGGAGACGGGACGTATGGCAGCGTGTGGAAGGCGACGAACAGAGAGACGAACGAGGTGGTTGCCATCAAGAAGATGAAGCGTAAGTTCTACAGCTGGGAGGAGGCCATCTCCCTTCGTGAGGTGAAGTCCTTGCGCAAGCTGAACCACCCCAACGTCGTGAAGTTGAAGGAAGTCATTCGCGAGAACGACGAGCTGTACTTCGTGTTCGAGCACATGAAGCAGAACCTGTATCAACAAATAAAGGACCGCGATAGGTACTTCTCCGAGACCCGGGTGAAGAACTGGATCTATCAGATTCTGCACTCCATCGCTTATTTGCATAAGCACGGGTACTTCCACAGAGACCTCAAGCCAGAAAACCTCCTCATCACCGAGGATACCGTGAAGCTTGCGGACTTTGGGCTGGCTCGCGAGATTCGGTCGAGGCCGCCTTACACGGACTATGTCTCTACGCGGTGGTATCGAGCTCCGGAAGTGCTACTTCGGTCGCCGTATTACAACTCCCCGATCGATATTTTCGCCATCGGTGTCATCGCCGCGGAGTTGTTCAGCCTGCGGCCGCTGTTTCCGGGGAGCAGCGAGCAAGATGAGATTTATAAGATTTGCGCCGTGAACGGCACACCGAACGAACAGTCGTGGCCGGAGGGGATGAAGTTGGCGAGCAAGATGGGATTTCACTTTCCCCAGTTCGATCCGACGCCGCTACAAAAGCTTGTCCCCAATGCTAGCAAGGAGGCGCTTGACTTCATGGAGGCATGCTTACAGTGGGACCCGACGAAACGTCCCACCGCCGTGCAGTGCCTTCAGATGCCGTTCTTCCAAACCGGCATCACCAACCCGCTGAGTTTGAAAGACGAACCGAAACCTCAGGCGCGACGCTCGGCTCAGACGAGAACATCTGAAGAGGCTGTGGTCGCTGCCAGTCCACACGTAGACGCCCACGAAATCCACAGACACGAACCGCTCCAACCGAGCAATTCGGTGTCATCTGTTCCCGCTCCGCAAGAGCCGGTCGCGAAATCGCGTTGGGGCGAGCCCGCGTCGCGCCAGAACAGTTCCGCGTCCGCTTCGCAGCACGTTCAAGCAGCCAAACAGCGGGTAGAATCCGTGACAGATCGAGGCCGCCACGACGTTACGTCAGAACAAACTATCCCGCGTCGGCATCACTACCAGCATCATGAACCGAAAAACGAGCAGGGCTCTGCCATGCGCGACCCGCTGCTCAGCAAACCTTTGGCGGCGACCTCGTTTGGCAGTTACAACAACCCTCTGGCTCAGAAGCCGGCGAGCCTCGGCGCTCAACCAAGCGCGAGTTCCATATTGTCTTCGAGGGTGAGCTCAGGGTCGAGGGATTACACCCGAGGATTACAGCCTTTGGACGTCGTTGGTAAACCGCCGCCGTACGCCAACGGCGAGAACACGACGTCGCGAGGGGATCTGCAAGAACGCGTCGGAAGTCAGCTATATGGCACCGCAAGCAGCTCCCGCCCGATGCAAGTTCAGCAACGCGCGCCTCAGCACGTTACTGGTTCCAGATTGTATTCCAACTACGGCAACGGTGCAGCTGCGCAAAATAGTCATGATCCACTCATTGGTGGTTCGCGTTTGCGTGCCTCTCAATTTGGTGGGTACGGTGTTGAGAGCATCGCTCCCCTGCATAAACTTAACCTCGGTGGATACGGAAAAGGAAACTCTGGAGTTTCAGAAAAAAGCTCGGGAGTTTCGGGAGCGGGGCCGAGGTACGACTTCGGCCGGGACACGTACGGACTTGACAGACGAAGTCCCCCGATTGCGAGAAGGGACACTTATGGCGCGCCCGCAGCTGGTTTGCGGCACGGGGTGGGACAGTATTCGCGCGAATTGAGCACGCACGACAGAGGTGATATCCCGGTACGCGGGAAACACCTGGGAAGTTACGGAGGAAGCGCCCGCTATCGCTCGACGATGCTACAACCGTCTTCCATGGGTGTTGCGGAACTGAAGCTTCCTCCCTTAGAGCGGCGGCAGCCTATCCCCGGCGTTGGTGCGTATCGTAACGCTTCACTTTCTAGTCAATATCCTTCAGCAGGTACGGACGATGGTGTCCGGAGAGGAGCACAGCCGCCGTCATATCGACACGATAGTCTGTATTAGTTTCGCTGATGTCAAACCTTAGGCATAGCGCGCGCCAAGACGCATGATAGATTCAAAACAAAAATCGAGTGAGCGCGTACACGATTGAAACGTATTCAAGATTCAAAGCGCAAACACCAAAATTCATTCAATAACACGCATAACTACATCATTCGAGCTGTTGCATCCTTAGCGCTTACATAATAAACTTTTGCGGGGAAACATCGCCGGAACCGCGAGGGGGGAGATTGTACGTTCCCTCGCGAAAGGGATGATATTATATAGCAATGTCGCTATAATATATGGACATGCTCAACGAATAATGCAATAAGCGGAGACACGAAAGTTCTAAAAGCTAAATCACTGTATATCACTGTCAAGCCTCATCACCGACTTCGTCAAAAGATCGCTTCAACGGGGCGAGACGATTGCGCCCAACGATACCATCCGGCAAGTCGAACACCTTCCCCACTTCCGCCACAGTGTTCGACTTGTTTAATGCCCTCCCTTCTTCGTTCTCCAGCCCAGTACTTTTAATTAAAATTTCTCTGCGATTTGAAGAAATGAAAAGATTGGAAGAAAGGAATACACGTTAGCGCGCCGTTTGAATGTTTCGTAGAGATGTCTGCAGGAGGTAATGTTCGCAGCTCTTACCTCGCAAGATATTTGGTGTTTCGCAGTGAATGATCCCATTCCAGACACTTTGTCATGAGCTTCATCAAGTTCTCACGAATCGGTATCATTCCGCCTTTGCTGAAAATCGACTGGTTCCACATTGCACCACGAGCAGCCATCGCAGCGGCTGCACCTGTCGATTCTCGTATGCGTTCAAAGTCTTCGTAAACAAAGACATCACCGTTTGCTATCACCGGGCATGAAACAGACTCGACGACTTGCTTAATGACGTCCCAGTGTGCAGGATCCCTTGGCCGCTGGTGGACGTACCTTCCGTGCACCGCAAAGGCAGACACGCCGGTTTTCTCTATCGCCTGCGCGAGCTCGATTGTTTCCTTGACGCTGTCGAGCAGTCTGATTTTGCACGTTACGCCCACTTCGTCAGGCAGGTTTCTCCGTAACGTTGTCAGAATATCCCTGATTGTTTCTGGTTTCTTGAGTAATGCAGCGCCAGCGCCGCTGGTGGTGGAGAATTTCAGGGGGCAACCCATGTTGATATCGATGGCTTTCACGTCTTTGCATGCGAGCTCTGCGCACTTCATCGCTCTACCAGCTTCGCCAGTGCCGAGTTGCAGGACCAGACGTTCTTTCTCCTACGATTCATGAAGGTTAAAGGGTCAGCACAGGGACGCATTCCTTTCGTGAAGCGCTTCAAAGGAGGCTGGCGGGTCGTCTACGCACCTCTTTCCGCGTGCGAAACACGATGCGGTTCGAGTTTTCTTCCGGGAGCTTATCGTCTATGTAATCAATCGTGCCCCACTCCTCGTTCTCGACGCGTTTGCAAAGCATCAATCTGAAAGGTAGTGCGGAAGTGAATTAAGAAGGTCAGCAACGCGCGACAACTCATTCGTACGTCAGAAAGCGGTGTTGGAACCGTGTCCGTGTTCGTGAAACGTGAACGAAGCAAAGGAGAGAGGGAAGATCTCCGAGTTCAACGCACCTCCTATCGATGAGCTCCTCGGAATAAACGATATCGGCCCCGTACTCGGCCGCGAGAAGCCGAGTGGGGAACGTATTCACCCGAACCATGGGAGCTAGGATGTTCTTCCCCTTGTAAAACTGCCACGCATCGTCGCCCTGCATGGCTGTCGAGATTTCCCGGCTGCTAACGCCGTGGCAGCACTGCCTCGCGTTAGGCGCGATGTAGAATCGTACCGGGAGAATCACACCGTGCTCACGCACACTGAAGGAGGCCTCAGTAGCCCCTCGAGCTCCTCCGATGACCTGAAA
>Ga0209666_1000797_pt1 | contig 24015 bp, 6 predicted proteins | sample SaaInlV_125m_DNA_FD_184679 | JGI IMG/M metagenome (GOLD analysis project Ga0209666, IMG submission 184679) | Marine microbial communities from expanding oxygen minimum zones in the Saanich Inlet - Saanich Inlet SI037_S3LV_10m_DNA (SPAdes)... | ecosystem: Environmental > Aquatic > Marine >...
ATTTATTATTTAATATTCTTTCTTTCGAATTTATAGCATTAGTTATTGCAATAGCTTTTTGCGCATTTTCACTTTGTTGTAATATTTTTTTTTCTTTTTTAATTTTTTTTGACATAATTGCTGCATTGGAAATAGCAATTTTTTCTGCTTCTTTTTTTTCTTTATCTGATAGTCCTAGTAATACTGGGGATTTCTGTGATATTGATGTATTTGGTAGTTTTAATCCTTCTTGTGGTTTTAGTGCTTCTGGGATATCTGAGGTATTTGATCCTGGTTTTTCTCCTGGTTCTCCTGGTTTTTCTTCTGATTGTGTTTCTTTAGTTGTAATTGTTGTTTTTAATGTTTCTGATGTATTTAATGCTTCTGGTGATATTTTTTTTGAATTTGTGGTGGCTGCAGTAGAAATTGCTATTTTATCTCCTTTATTATAGTTTTTTAGTGGTGTTTCTAACGTTTTTGATTTTTGTTGCGAATTTGCAATTGCATCAGTTATAGCTATAACTTTAGCAGCTTTAGCAGCATTTAATTTAGCAGCATTTAATTTAGCAATAATACTTTGCTTTAATATTTTATATTTATCAATAGATTTATATAATGTTGAATTAGATTGCTTCTCATTTATGGTGTTCGCTAATTTTCTACGTTTAATTAAAAATGATGAATATTTTGATCTTATATTTTGTAATAATTTATATGTAATATTAAATTTATTTTTTATCAGGTCATCTTTTAATCTATTAAATTCATTTCTTATTTCAGTTAAATCATTAAATACTTTATTAAATTTTTCAAGATAAATTCTTAATATTGATGTGTAGTTATCATATCTTATTAGTTTTTTCATATCAGATTGTACTTCATTTTCTTTTTCTTTCGCTAAATCGATATAAGTTTGTACATGATTAACACTTGTATTGATATCTTTAATTAATTCATTTAATTTTTTTATTTTATCTTCATTATCTTTATTAAGATTTGCTAAAGCAATTGATATGGGTGCATTTGGTACTTTAGATTTTCTAAAATAATCACCAATCAATTTAGCATTTTTCTCTTTTTGTTTATTTTGAAATGCAATAATAACACTTATATATTTGGCATTTTGATCATACTTCATTTCATTACTTATATTGTAATAATATAATTATATAATTATAATTATTGAATAATTATAACAAAAATAAATTATATATTTATTATTTATCAGATTTTTTTTTGTTACTTACCTCTTTAGCTATAGCAACTGATGCTCCTGATGCATCTAATTTTGATGCTTCTGATGTTCCTGATTCTTTTTTCCCTTGTTTTTTATTAGAAGATTCTTTTGCTATTGCAACTACTTGAGCTTTTGACAATAATAGATTATTTAATTTATTTTCAAAGGATTTTTTTTTCTTTTCTTTCTTTGAAGAGTTTGCAGCATTTATAGCTTGTGCGATTTTTTCATTATTAGAAGCTTGCGTATCAGGATTTGTTTTTTTATCTAGTTTTTTTGGTATTCTTGGTTCGCTTGCTTTTGCTTCTTCTGCTGTTGGTACTTCTTCTGGTTTTGCTTCTTCTGGTACTTCTGGTACTTCTGGTACTTCTGGTACTACTTCTTTTCCTAGTTCGCTTGGTTCTCCTAATGTTTTTGCAGTAGTGATTTTTTTATTTTTTTCATCATGATTATGTATAGTGCTATTATTTGCATTTGCTATACTAATAGTATGCTCATGTGGAATCGTATTCGAGATATTATTTGAACTTTCTGTAATTGCTTTATCTTTTTCTATAGTTTTTTTTGATGATAAATTTGCTTGAATAATACTAATTAAATTTGCTATTTTATTTTCATATTTACCTTTGTCGTTAGGTAAAATATTTGTACTAATTTCTTCAAAAGTTATAATTTCATCTTTAATAAATAGTTTATTATTCTCAGGACATTTTATTACTCTAAATTTTTTATTTTTACGTTCATCAATTGGTAAATCATTATAATAATTTTTCAATCTAACAATATCATATATATTATTTGACAAGCTCATATATTTAATATTATTAAAATAAAATATTATATTTTAATAGTATAATATATTAAATGGACAGCGTGGAACCAGCGGGATCATTATTATTAGGACAAGGACAAGGAGAAGAAGAAGGAGAAGGAGAAGTAGTAACAAACCCAGAAGGAGAAGCAGGAGACGGAGGAGAAGCAGGAGCAGATGCAGCAACAGAGTCAGCAGCAGAAGGAGCAGCAAAAAAATCTGATAATATATTAAATCAACTAGGGGAATTACCAGATGCTTCTCCTGATCTAATTAAACAATTAAAAAATTTAAAAGAATCTACAAGACATATTGATTATGTAGAAGCATTTAAAAGAATTATACAACTTAGTGATAGTGGCGACGATGAAGTAAATATTTACTTATTAAAAAAAATGGGTAGTGAATCAGAAGCAACAAAAATAGATGGTAATAATCCATATCATTGTATTGATATAGTTGGCTTATTACAACGTTTATCTATTAATAAGTTACTAGATTTAATAGATAAGAAAAAAATACCTAACGATGTAGAAATTGGTAATATCGGTATATTTTCGTTATTATTACGTTTTATAGATACTGGTAAAGTAAAAGAAGTAATTGGTAATGATAAATATAATTTTAGTGAAGCTGGTAATTTTAAAAAAGAACTTATGAAACCTGAAGGTAGTGATAGATTTGGTCATTATTTTGGCGGTGTCAAAAGAAAAAAATCATCGAAAAAATCATCGTTAAAAACTCATAGTATTAATAATTTAAGATGGTTAGTTCACATTGGTTTAAGATCTTTACAACAAATAAATTCAGGCAAAAAACCTAGCAAAAAACCTGCTGCTACTAAAACTCGTGTAGCCAAAAAACCCGCAGTTGCCACCAAGGATGATTTACTTAAAGTAGCTAAAAAACTAAAATTATCCGGATTATCTAACAAAACTAAAAAGGATATCGCCGCTGCAATCAGAAAAGTCGACGTAAAAAAATTAAATGAATCTCAAAAGAAAACCTTAGAAAAATTTAAAAATATGAAAATGTAATAAATTTTACTAAAACACTTCGATATATAGTGATCGTTCTGCATGTTTTTCTAATGTAAATTTTTTATTATTAGCTTCTATCTCATTTTTATAATCTGGATTAACTTGTTCATATGTAACATAATCCATTGCCATATCAGCATATGATATATTATCTAATATAGCATACACGGGCATATGACGATAAAGGGAAGGTTTATTTTTTTTCGTTAATATATCTGATAATTTAAGACCACTAATATAATCTATGATTCTTGTAATATTTGCTACATCTTTATTTTCGACTATTTTTATATTAAAAAATCTCAAAGTTTTAAAGTAATCTACTATATATCTAAATGATTTTGTATTAAAATAATAGCCCATAAATGTTAATATATTATTAAAATTATTATTGACATCGCCTAAATCGTTTAAATAATGATGGTATATATGATATGTTAAATCCGAATAATTTTCTAAATCATTCATTGGTATTTCCTCGTATTGATTTTCTTTCAAAGGTCTAGTATCAAAATTTAATTCATTATTTTTCTCCTGAGTACTATATTTAACTTTTATATTGAAATCAGCATAGTATGTTTTATAACTAATATAATTTATAAATAAATCTATAATATAAAATTTGCTTTCAGATATATATATCCAGTCTTTTGTAGTTTTGTTTTCATTATATGCTGTTATATATTTGTTTTTATCATTGGAATTATATATATTAATTTTACGATTTAAATATAAATATTGATATTTTGAAGTATCAATATTGAAATTAAATTTATAATAGCCAGTTTTAAGAAATATATATGATGTATAAAATAATGATTCTGGATTTTTTATAAATCTTTTACTAAATGTTATTACAGAATTATCTACATCTTTTAGATTCTTACTTCCATTATATATCAATGATAATGATGGTAAATAATATTCGGAATTATCTAAAATAACATTAGGAGTCTTTTTGACTCTTATTATTACTATACCAGAACCACCTCTACCACCTCTATTATGTTTATTATAATGACCGCCACCACCACCTCCTCCACCAGTATTGTCACCTGCTCTACCCCCCCATGTATTTGTATGTTTGTTAATTCCACCACCACCACCGGCTTTACCATTATTATAACCTTCGCCGCCATTTGTTACACCTGCAGATCCTCCACCTCCGCCACCGATTCCACCATTTCCGCCAGATGTTCTATAACCACCCCCTCCTCCACCACCAGCAAAATATATCTCGCTTCCAGTAATATAAGAAGATTTACCCATACCACCATTTATATTATATGCTTTATCTTCAGCGCCTCCGCCACCACCCGATGTATATACACCATATTGTCTCATACCATCATTACCTTGTTCTTTAGCTATTGATTTACCAGGTAATATGTTATTAGGTAAATTATAATATCCACTAGCACCTCCTCCTGATGCACCATCACTACCTTTTCCTTTTAGAATGTGTGTAAATACTGAAGATCCACCATAACCTCCGCCTAAAGCTTCATATTTTTTCTTGTTATTTATTTTTACTACTGAACTTTGACCATTTTTTCCATTTATTTGGAATTGATGATTGAATCCTTGGGCTATATTTCCACCTTCAGGTGCTCCACTACCACCATCACCAACATTTATACTAATTATATCATCTTTACTTAATTCTACTTTGGAATCTTCAATAAATCCACCAGCACCACCTCCACCACCCATATCCATTCCACCACCACCACCTCCACCAACTACAAGCATGTCAACTAGTGCATCTTTTTTAACATCTATGTGATATTCAAATTCATGATTTTTAAATTCATAGTAAAATTCACCTGTATTATCACTCGCTACTTTACTACTATAATTATATTCTCTACCATCTATATAATCTTCGTCTCCGGCCAAGGTAGGTATTCCGTCGGCATTATCTTTTCTACCATTCGGATCAACATGATAAAACCAACATTTATTTTTCCAATAAGCAGTTCTATTATTACCACTTCCATTTTTTCTCCAATAAATAATTAAATTATCCCCTCCAGTATATTCACCAAAATAAATATCTATTTTTGATATATCACCTTTTTTAAATGTTAAATATTTATTTTTAGGAGATTCTATTCCACGCATTCCATGTGGTCCTCCATTATTTACTATCATTTCATCATTAACATATAAATGCGAATTATCATCAGATATAATTCCAAATATATATGTTCCACTTTCATGTGCATAAAAATAGCCTGAAAACCACATAGAATAATGCTCGTACTTGTCTCCGCGTTTGCTTATAGGATGATTTACCATTTTAGTTAGACCATTGAAATTATCAACACCATATCTCATATTATCGTCATAAAGTTCTTTTATATATAATTTGTTTTTAATATGTTCTATTTGTTCTTCTACATTTCTACCAAATACACCATTATGATAGTTATGATCTACTTTTAAATATCTTAATCCCACTTTAAAAGTGTTCTTAATTTTAACATTCAATGCATTTTCTACATTATTTTTAATTATAGTATCTTTAGATTTAAATATATATTTTCTGTCGTAATTTGAAACATTGAATTGATTTAAAAATAACGTCTTCATAAAAATGTCATTGCTCATAAAATTATTAATTTTATATTCACTTTTAACATTGCTATCAATTATATTTGCTTTAATTTTATCCAATATCAATTCATTTTTATTATTTTTTCTAGTTTGTTGGTCAATTAATTCTTGCTTTCTTTTATTTAAATCTTGCAACATTTTGGGGCGCTGATCTGCTTTGTATCTGCTAGTATTTCTATATTTGTTCCAATCAATTCCTGAAATATTTTCCATAATTTTTTTTTCAACACTTTCAAATGGTATTAATATAGCACTATTACTAACTGCAAATAAATAATTCATATTTAATTTACTATCGAAAATTTTATAGTCAGTAATTTGTGTTTGGTAACATAAATAATTATATCTAAATTTATATATTTTAATATTAATTAAGGGAAATTTTGTTACTTGAAATGCTATTAAATTATTATTGTTATAATACTCTAAACCGAGACCATATTTTTCTATAAGCTCGTTTAGTTCAAAATTATCATATATATCAAAATAGTTTTGATCTTTATTTAATTTACATTTTTTTATATCTGCTATTTTATTATAAGGACCTGAATATAAATCTATTTTATAAAACTCTTTACCACTTAAATTTTTCGCTAATGGCATTTTAATTGAACATATATTTGTATTAGGATTAAATGGTACATGATCAATATAAGTATAATATTTATTATCAATTACTTGTGTATTACCTTCCGGACCTATGCTTAAATAATCATTATAAGATAGTTCATGAAAACATCTAGTATCTTGCTTTGGATTTACGAAATCTTTTTCATTTAATTTTTTTGCTATAATTACTTTATCAGGATATTTATATATATTACCTTCACTATCTGATGTAGAATCAATTTCCTTCCAATTTTTAAATTTGTATTTGCAAATGTTATTATTATCCATTGCATACATTTTATCACATTCTTTTTTTTCATTTGTAAAATATACCTGACAATCTCTAAATTTAATATTATTATATAAATTTTTAGTATCGAATTTTTCTAATATATTATTGTGTTTACTAAATGTTGTTACTAAAAAATAAATAGCAATTAAAATAATTATTAATGAAAATATAATAATATTTTCATTTGAAAATTTAAATACCATTTAATGTAATCTACTAATATTATTTATTTTTTTTGATGTTAAAATAAATTACTATTATGTTTTTAAGAATAATATAAATATATATAATAATTTATATAGAGTATGCCATTGACATTATCAAGTAGCAACATAATAGTAGATTATCATACATCTAATTTCATATTTGATACTGTTAAAACTATGGGAAGCTACGAAGAATATATAAAAGAACCTATAATTATAAGCTATGAAGGTATAGGCGATCTTAATAGTGAAGAGCAATTTCCAAAATCGGCACCAGTAGGTCTACCTACATCGGCTAGTAATGGCCAACAAGTTTTTGATTTTAATCTTAGTGCTGTCATTGATAGTAATAACTATTCGACATATATGAATGTTATATCTACTAGTTCTTATCAAAGCGCTGATACTAATGTTGGTTTTTCTCAAAATGTCGATGGTTTCCATTATGAATTTCGCACTAATCATTCTGGTGAAACCAATGGAAAATGGTACGAAGTTTTAGATAATAACAAAGCTAATAATTGGTATATACAATATTACAATTGGATGTCTGGAACCATTTACAATCAGTACGCTTATAATAATCATGATACAACCTATTTATCTGATGGCACTATTTATAAGGGTATTTGGTTAGAAATTGGCAGTGAAAGAAATATGGTATTAAAAAAATATTCTTGGAGCATGAGCGATGGAAGTACTTATCTTAATCAACGCAAGCCTGTTATTTGGTTAGTATGTGGAAGTAATGATAGAAATGTTTGGACACCTATTCATAATGTTCCTGATCAATTATTATCACCTGATACTATTCCTGGCACACCTGCCAACCAAACTGATATAATATTTCGTAATTTTACAGAACCATCGCCTTTTAAATATTTTAGATGGATCGTTAGAAAATTATCAAGTGATACATGGTGGGCGGTGAGTACATTTAAATTATATGGTTACGAATATATTGAACCTACTATTATAAAAGTAGATCCCAGCAATAGTGATTATAGGTTTATAGTATTTCGCAATCGTGGCAGTGACCAAACCAAATACTCTATTACCTTTCCTGAAGACACTGAATGCAACATTTTAATAGTTGGTGGTGGTGGTGCCGGCGGTAATTCTATGGGTGGTGGTGGTGGTGCCGGTGGTGTAGTCTATACCATTAATCAAACCTTAAGTGGCACTTATACTATTGCAGTTGGTAGAGGTGGTAAAGGTATTCCGTTAACCAATGCTGGCCAGGGCGCTGTAAATGCCGAACAAGATGGTTTCGATAGTTACATTAAAAACACAGATGACACTAGTTATATTCAAATTAATATGGGAGGAACTAATCAAGAACTACGTGGTATTGGTGGTGGTGGTGGTGCAGTATATCATGATACTGCTTATGTAAATGGTAGAAGTGGTGGTAGTGGTGGTGGTTCAAGTGAAGGTAATAATGCTGGTTCTCAATATAGTGGTGGTTCTGCTACACAACCTGATACTTTATGGAACGGAGCTGCTTATGTCAAGGGTGGCAGTGATGGCAATGGTAATAATACCACAAATTCTAATTATCAAGCAGGTGGAGGTGGTGGTGCGGGAGGGTCAAATTATAATAGTCATGTGGAAAATGGCAAAACAGGTGTTCAAATTGCTATAACGGGTACCAACCAATATTATGCCGCAGGTGGTGGTGGTGGTCAATATAATAATGCAGTATATGAAAGAGGTCTAGGTGGTTCGGAAGTAGGTGGTGATGGTCGTATATGGAATGGTTCAAAATATTTAAGAGAAGCTGCTAATGGCAAACCTGATACAGGTAGTGGTGGGGGTGGTGGTTCATATACACAAAATCCTGATACTAATGCTGGATCAGGTGGTTCGGGAGTGGTAATAATAAGATATAAGGCATTTAAAAGTAATGTTACTTTTGGTGCTCAATGGACTTATAATGAAAATGATGGCAATGTTTATAATATTGGAAATGTGGGAGTTGGCACAGAGGCACAAGATAAACATGCATTAACTACCATGGGAAATTTCAATTTCAATGGTAATTTTTATAAAAATAATATGATAATAACGCGTGGTAAAGAATATTCTATAAACGAAAATATTGAAATAGATAAACCACGTGGATATATCAATTATACTGAAATGCGCATGTATCCACCTGTTAGAAATATTGCTAGTGCTAATCATTTAGTAACAGGCGAAAGTTATGGAAATGGTGTTTATGTCACCTCACAAAGTGAAAGTTATGATGGAAATCGCAATGGATATTCGGCGTTCAACACTTCAATGAATACTGGTCCGCATTTTAATAGCACATATACATCAGCAGGCGTTTACAATAGTGATAAATATGTAGTTGATGGATATTTAGGCGATTGGATAAAAGTAAAAATGCCTGTTAAAATAAATTTAGCCAGATATGGATTTAGACAAAGAGTATCATATGAAACAAGAGCACCAGGACAATACAAAATTTATGGAAGTAACGATGATACTACCTGGGTTGAATTAGTTCACAAAACATCAACTATATCTTATAATAGCTATGAATTTAAAGAATATGTTACTACATCAGGTGAATATTCTTATTTTGCATTAGTTGTTAATAGATTGGTTGGAAGCACTAATATATTTAACTTCGACGAATGGTATATCTATGGCAAAGAATTAGATTACGTTAATAATGTTGTTGATAATCATACTATATTTAACAAACAAAGAATACGCGAATACACTATTTTAGCTGCCGATGCGACTAATTTAGTTGCTTGGTATAAATTTGATGGTGATTTCCATGATAGTAGTGGCAATAGTAATCATATAATTGGTGATAATTCATTTTTCAACGAATCTGTTTATTTTAATGGAACAAATACTGATTATTTACAAATATCTGATACTACAACTGGTACTGATATAGATTTTGGTGCTATACAAATATCATCGGGTATTTCTTTTAGTTTCTTCTTTTATCATACTGGTGAATTAAATAATAAAACTATACTTAAAACATCACAATCATCACCATATTTCTATATAAGACAAAATAGCAGTAATAGCAAAATGTCTATCGAATATACTAATGGTTCTACAACCTTACTATATGTTACTGAAATAAATCAACAAGATATGTGGTCCCATTGTGTTATTACTATCAGCACTAGCAACGTAGTTCAAATGTATATAAATGGCGTTTTAGGCGATTTTAGCGGATCGGCTTCACATAATACTAATATTGCTATTCCAAGTGGTCACACATTGAAAAATGCTAAGATTGGTGGTCATTCGTCAACTGGCACACACGGATTCTGGAAAGGTTACATTAAAGATTTCCGTATTTATGACAAAGTATTAACAACTGCTGAAATAGATGCTTTGGCTAATAATAAAATAAAAGTGCCAAATTCTAATCCTACTTCCTATCAAGTTCAAACTATTATCAAAGAAAATAGTTATGCAAGTTTCGATTTTGACAAAAACTTAATTATGTGGTTGAAACTCGATGAAAACGTTAAAGATGAAACTAAAAATTTCACTTTTAAACGTGTAGATGGTGTACTAAAAATAAATGACGGAGACACTGATAGTAACTATTTTAGATATTTAGATACTACTAACAATATGATAAGATATTCAACAATAGTTGAACCTATATTAGCAGACGCCAAAGCAATTTCATTAATGTTTTGGATGAAAGTGAAAAAAACAGATGTAGATTCTACAAGCGAACGTAGACATATTATTGAAATTAATAATGGAAATATACAATTAGGAACATATAATTCAAAAGAACTATATATACAATTTGGTAGTTCTCGCGTAACTATGAATAATTTCTTTGATACTTATGATAATGTTTGGATACATTTCGCATTCACTTCGGATTTTAGTAAAAATACTTATGATGTCTATGTAAATGGTGAAGTTAAAAACTCTATGGTAACAGGTATATATAATCCTTCATTTTCTGCACCTGGATTAAATAACACTATCACATTTTTCAAAGATCCTAGTTACCATAATTTCAAGGGATTTTTACGTGATTTACGTTTTTACGATAAAGTACTTACTATTGATGAAATCAATATGGTTTGTTTTAATAGTATCATTAATCCCAACTATTACAAAACATTAACTTTTAAACATAATTATATTTATGAAATGCAATCTCGTGCTGAAAGTATTACTGGTGTTTATGGTTGGACTATGGTCAAATATAAACCGGTTTCACGTATGTGGTGGAGTGGCAACGACAATCTGCAAGGTAATTTTAGAATGAATGAAGGAACCCGTTCAAAAGACGAAGAATGGGCTACAACTTGGGACGATAGTCAATATAATCAAGTGTTATTTGTTAAAGGTGATTTTGTTGCTTGGTTACATATTAATTCTTCTAGTTTGGATCTAACAGGTTGGCATTCTTCCACTGCATTAGGTGGCAACAAAGTAACTAATGGCAAATTCAGATATTATCGCGATTCAAGTAATAGTGATACTTCAACGTGGTCAACTTCGCCATACATTTTTGATCATGATGCTGATTATAATAATGCATATGGTCATATGATTTATCAAGAAAATTCTGATTATGGTTATTCGGGTGTTCCTGGTAATACATGGCCTGGTAGTGGCGATTATAATAAATATCCACCCGAAGAATACAAGTATTACATTTTTGTAAGAAACTCCGATGAATCAATATCTAATACTCCCAGTCAATCCGAATACTCTCTTAATGTTCCTGTACCAACTATTTGTGATATTTTAGTAGTCGGTGGTGGTGGTTCAGGTGGTGCTAGTTTGGGTGGTGGAGGTGGTGCCGGCGGTGTATTATATGCTAGTAATATAACATTACATGGTGACTACGTCATAAAAGTAGGTGGTGGCGGTGGTGGATTGAAATCTGACTCTAGTACAGGATCAACATTGGGAATATCTGGTAGTGCAACAGAATTTAGCGGTACTATAGTTCCCGGTGGTGGTGGTGGCGGTGATTATCAAAATATTGGAGGTTTAGATGGTGGTTCTGGTGGTGGTGGTGGTTTCCAGACATCTAATGGTGGTTCTAAAACATTACCAGCATACGGAACTATACTATCTGCTAATAATTCTACATACTATGGTAATGATGGAGAAAGTGTATCCAGTGCAGTTAAATCAGGCAATGGTGGAAGTGTTAGTTTTATTAGTGATATTTCAGGCGAAGATTATGTATATGGTACTGGTGGTGTTGGTAGAATTAATGGTACTGATAATAGTATTTCATATGATAATGGTATAAATTATGGTGATGGTGGTGGCGGTGGCGGATGGGCTAATACAACATATTCGGGTTATGGTGCTTCAGGTGTAGTTATTATAAGATACAAAGCTATATATAAAGATCCTACATATGTTGTTAAAGAATGGACATATAATTATGCGGATAAAAATATATATCATGATGGTAATGTAGGAATAGGAACTTCTATACCAGAATATTCATTAGATGTCATGGGAACTATAACTGGCTATTCTAAAAATTTCAAAATAAATCATCCACTTGGTAAAAAGAAATGGCTTTATCATGGTAGTGTTGAAGGCGCTAGATATGATAATATATATCGAGGTAAAAAAATACTAAAAAATGGTTTTGCAGAAGTAAATATAGATACAGATTGTAATGATACTGATGGGATGACATTTGGGACATTCGATAAACTAAATACAAATGCTCAATTGTTTTTACAAAATAATCAAACATACGATAATATTCGTGGAACTATTAAGCAAGGGGTTATAAATATTACTAGCGAAAATACAGAAAATGAAATAGAAGTAGATTGGATGGTAGTTGCAGAACGTAAGGATAAAGGTATAATTGATTCACCATTAACAAATAATAAAGGAAATCTAATATGTGAACATAATATTTATGGCAAAACGACAACTATGGTATATGCTTCCAATTCACTTGTTTCAGGATTATATTGGGAATATATTAGCACTATTAAACCTGTACGAGGTGTTCCATTAAAAAATGCCGAACTATCATTGGCACTTGAAGAAAAACAAGAATTCACTGAAGATGAATGGTTACAATTTGATATACCTTATTTGCGCCAAGATCATTATATATTAGCCGGTAATAAATATTATAAACCTGCTTCTGTTGATAATAATATATTAGTTGAATAATTTAATAGTTTTTTTATTTATAAAAATATATATAGAGAACTTTATGCCCGTAACAATAAATACAAGTAATATTTTCATCGAAACTGCTACAAGTAATTATACCGTTGATCTTGTTAAAACAAGAGGCAAAAGAAAAAATGTAATTAACGATTTGGCAACCATTACTCCAAGTTTACCTGAAAAATACTCTTATGATGATGGTTTTTATAAAATATTAACATTTATATATAATGATAAAATATACCCTCAAATTGAGGCAGATGCCACAAATCTTGTAGTTTGGTGGAAGTTCGATACTGAAGATATATTTTATAATTCAGCTCCGAATCCTTTATCATTAACTTTAACTGCGCGCTCTGATACTAGCAATGATGGCGTTATTACTATTAAAGATAAATATTTGGGTTACGGCTCTTTTTATAAAAGTGATCAAAATGATGTTAGAGGTTACAATATAACTCCAACTAATTGGATGTCGCAACATCTAGGTATTGAATGTACTTTTGCTTTTTGGGCAAAGCAAAGTTATAGTAATTCAACAAGTATAACACAGCATATATTTAGACAAGATAATTCATTTATAATTAGACAATCTAGTACAAATTTTCAGGTTTATATTGCTCCTGATAATTGGGCCTATTATGATTATACTACAACATATATGTTGAGTTATAATACTTGGGTACATGTTGTCGTTACTATTAATTTAAAATCTGGTACAGATAAATATGATGTTGTGAATATTTATAAAGATGGTGTTTTACAACCTACTACTTTAAATACTACATCGAGTACATATAGTCATGCTATTGGTGTAGGATTTCAAAATGATAGCAGTACTTTTAGATTTTGTTCTAGTTCGGAAACAAATTATAATCAAGGTTTTCGAGGATATTTTGATGATTTTCGCATTTATGATAAATGTTTAAATGGAGAAGAAGTTTACTATCTATATAAATCTTATAAATCTACTGAATATAATGTTAAATTTGATAATGATACTGAATGTGATATGTTATTAGTGGGTGGTGGTGGTGGTGGTAGTCGTCGAATGGGTGGTGGAGGTGGTGCAGGTGCTTTAATATACGATACTTATAAATTTAAGGGTGGTGTTGATTATAAATTACATGTTGCTAGAGGTGGTATGGGAGTTGAAACTAATGGTAATATTGGCGGAGCTATAACTACTGCTATGAAAACAGGTGAAAGTGGTGGTGACACAGAATTACTTTTAGATAATATACATTTATATTGTGCAACTGGTGGAGGCGGTGGTACAGGTGGTGGTACTGCCGGTGGACAACATGCGGGAAATGGTGGTTCTGGTGGAGGTGCAGGTGGTAAAGACTATTTATATGGCGGATTATTATCAAAATATAATGTTGTAAATGGTGGTTTTGTTGGTGTTGGAAGAAATTTTTATAGTGGTTCTGCATTTCCATATTATATGAGCAATAAGGTATTTGGCAATGAAGGTGGATCGGGTAATGGAGATAATCCTTGGGGGGGCGGAGGTGGAGGTGGCGCTGGTGCTCGCGGAGCTGATAGTAATTCAACGAATCCTAATAAAAATAACATTAACAAGGGCGGTGATGGTCTCGCCATAGTTAATAATTTTGATCTAAAAACTCAGTTTGCTATTAAAAGTACGGAAATAGGACATCATTATAATGGTCGTGTTTATTTTGCTGGGGGTGGCGGTGGTGGTAATTGGAATGGTAATACGTACTATAATGATGGCGGATTAGGTGGTGGTGGACGTAGTGGCATGGCAACTACATTACGTCTTGATAGTATCAACGCGTTGCCAAATACAGGTGGGGGAGGTGGTGGTGAAGGTTATGATCAATATCAAGGAGGTCACGGAGGAAGTGGTGTTATTTTATTGCGCCATAAACTCGAATATAAAGATGGCGAAGATTTTGACGCACAATGGTTGCATAATAAAATGAGTAGTAATATACATACATATGGTAGTGTAGGTATTGGCACTGAAGCGGATGAAAAATATATTTTAAATGTTCAAGGAGATATAAATTTTAGTGGTGAGTTGTATCGCGAAGGCAATTTAATAGAAACTCCTAAATATGTTGTTGAAGAATCGCCTGTTACTGAAATTGCACCAATAGTATTTAGTGGCGAACGTCTTTACCCTTCAACATATGCTCGTCAAAACTATTTTTATAAAATTGATGGAGTATCTCCTGACGAATATAGCATTTATGATTCTGATAATCCATATGGTAGCGGTATTTATAAAGTGGCATATTCTACGAAATATAGTGATAATAATCATTCTCCGCATTATGTTTTTTACCGCCCCGATCCTCAACCAAGTGCGGGTGAAGAAAGAGACGCAACATGGGCTCCGAATTATAATAGTTCTGGTATTTATACTGGTACTAGCGAATTAAATGGTATAAAAGGTGATTGGATTACTTTACAAATGCCTAGCAAAATAATATTAACAAAATATATTTTTACTGCTATTCACTACAATACATTACATAGAAATAGATTGCCAAGACATTACGTTATATTCGGTTGTAATGATGGTGATGAGTTATGGGAAAAAATATATGAAGAAAGCTTATTAAGCGATTTTTCGCAATTCACACATAAATATGTAAATGCAAATGATAGTTATTTAAAGATATTAACTGAAACTGACAGATTAACTGGCAATAAAACGTTCAATACATTTGGTATAGTTGCAACTGAATTATTAGGTAGTACTATTATGGCAATGGCAGAATTAGAGCTTTATGGCAAAGAAGAAATTGAAATAGATACTATCCAAGGTTCTATATATAAAAATGTTATTGCATATCCTGTTGCTTATAGTACATCAAGTGCAATGGTTAATGGTAATCATACATTAGCAGCTTGGGGTGATAATGGTTATTATGTTCAAGCGCGAACGTCCAGTGTTTTAGGATCGTATTCATTATATTATATTTTTAATGAAACTAATATAAACGAAGCAAGTACTTACCATAGTAATGGTGGTTATAATACAGGATCTCCATATCTTTATAATGGCAGTACAACATTTAGAGGAACAAAAGGTATTTATATAGTCATTGATTTAGGTCGCAGTATTTATCCTAGTTATACATCTTTTAGACCGCGTTCCAATTCGAACTATAATGATAATGGTGGTTTTGTCAAAGGTTGTCCTGGGCGTTTCAAGATATATGGCAGTAATGATGTGGAATGTTATAATGACGATAATCATAGTTCTTGGGTTGAATTATTACATCAATCAACAAGTTTAACTGATACAGATTATAGTCAATCATCAGAAACTATAATTAACTTTAAAAATAATAACAAGAAATATAGATTTTATACATTACTTACAACGCATTTATCAGGAAGCTACGGACATCTAATGTTGAGCGATTGGCATATATTTGGGGCTGAATATATAGATCCCGAAACCAAATATTTATCATTTACTTATGGTTATAGTGGCGAATTTGCTGATAATGTTGAACTAGATTATCCTGTTTTAGCTGCTGATAGTACTAATTTAGTAGCTCATTATAAGTTTGATGGTGATTTAATAGATAGTTCAGGTAATGGTAATCATATTACTACTACTTCTGGAACTATTGATTACCATACTATACATAGAATATCTGGTCAATCATCATTAATAGCAGAAAACGAATATGTAGAAATATCATCATTAAATGCGTTAACAGCAGTATGGAGTGGGGCTTTTACTATTAGTTTTTGGATGTATCCTACAACTTCATCAAAGGATTATTTAGTTGGAGGATGGGATAATAGTGGAAGCGCAAATCCACGCGGTGGATGGTATCTAAGAGCAAGTACAGGATATTTAGCATGGCTTGTTTTAGTTAATAATAGTTTTATTACATTATTAACTACCGACGATCCTGTTACATCAAATAATTGGTACCATGTAGCAATATCTTCGTCTGGCAATACCTTTAATCTAAGTTTAAATGGTGTAACTAAAACTATAAATCATACTGCACCATTGAGTACGCCTTCTGAACCATTGGCAAATAGATATATAGGAGTAGGTAGAGCCAATAGATGGAGTGGAAGCGGATATGATTATGATAATTTTGGAGCATATTTTGATGATTTTCGTATATATAATAGAGCATTAACAACAACAGAAATAACAGAATTATATGAGCCATATAGGCAAAGTACGGGACAAAGTCAATATAATGTTACTTTTAATCAAAATACGGAATGTGATATTCTAGTAGTTGCTGGTGGAGGCGCTGGTGGTGTTTATAATGGAAGTGGAGGAGGAGGCGGAGGCGTATTATATGCGACTAATTTAACATTTAATAGTGAATATATTTTAAAAATTGGTAATGGTGGTAATGTTGCTGCAACTAATACACAAAGTTTATTAAGTGAAAATGGTTACAATACTTTATTTGGTAAATCTAACGATTTATTAGAAGTTATTGGTGGAGGTAGAGGTGCAAATGCAAATGGTTCTAGTGTAACACCTAATAAAAATGGTGGCGATGGTGGTAGTGGTGGTGGTGGTAGTAATAATGATGGTATTGGTGGTTCTCCTATACAACCTAATTATAGTACTTTAATTACGTCAGCAAATTCTTCATATTATGGTGGTACAGGTGGAACTTCCACAGGTGATGTAAATGCAGGTGGTGGTGGTGCTGGTGGCGTCACACCTAATATTAAAAATGGCGCCGATGGAATTCAAATTAATATTACAGGCAACAATTATTGGGGTGGTGGTGGAGGTGGAGCTCATTGGAATAATTTAGGTGGTTCTGGTGGAAAAGGTGGTGGAGGTGGAGCAGGAGGTACTTCTGGTAATGGCGGTAGTGGTGGTACGGGAGGTATTAGTGAGGGTAGGGATGGTACTGGATCTGGAGGTGTAAATGCACAAACGGGTGTTGGTGGTGATGGTGGTCCGGGTACAGGTGGTGGTGGTGGTGGCAATGCTGCTTTTAATGGTTCTGTTGCAAGTGGAAATGGCGGTTCAGGTATAATAATTATACGTTATAAACCTAGGTATAATGATGCTGTTTATGGATTATCACAATGGACTTATAGATCAGGTGATAGTGTTTATCATTTAGGCAATGTAGGAATTGGCACAAGTATGCCTTCGACAGAGCTAGATGTTATTGGTGATATAACTGGTAATACTAAGAATTTTAAGATAATACATCCTTTAAATGATAATAAATGGCTACTTCATGGTACTATTGAGGCCCCAAGATATGAGAATATATATCGTGGTAGAAAAACTATAAAAAATGGCAAATGCTCTGTAAACATCGATAGAGAATGTAATGAGACGGGCGGTATGTTGCCGGGCACATTCTTAGCTCTCAATAAAAACTCGCAATTATATTTACAAAATAATCAAACATATGATAAAGTTATTGGTGAAATAGGAGGCGATGGTATTATTAGAATCCGCTGTGAAAATACTAGCGATGAAATAGAAGTTGATTGGATGGTCATTGGAGAACGCAGAGATAATAATGTAATTAATGAACCTATTACAAATAGTAGCGGTTCCTTAGTATGTGAACATTATATGCCAGGATATAATGAATATAATTGCTAGTTTTAAAAATGAGTACATAATTTTATTTTTTTAAGATTTTTATAAACTTTTTAAATTTCAAGAGATTTTCAAAATTATGTACTCATTTTATTTTTATTATATAAATATATTTATACAATTCATATAGAGAAGTTTTAGTACATACTCAATGTCTGTAACATTACAAAATAGCAATATAGTTATAAATGATGGTACTAATGATTTTATTATGGAAAGACTGAGAACAGGAGGCAAACGTAAAAATACTATTGAAACAAATGCACCAACCACATCACCAGAAGTAGATATTTATCCTATTTCCAGAAGTAGCGATTATAAATACTTAATGTTTAAGTATGACTTAAATATGAATTATAATAAAATACCTGCTGATGATACTAATTTAATTGCTTGGTATAAGTTCGATAAAGGCGCCAATGATAGTAGTGGCAATAATAAACATTTGACACATTATAATCAAATATCAACAGGATATTACGATGATGCAGCCTTTTTTGGTGGTAGTACTTATTTTGAAGCAGCTAATAATGGCTATTTTAGTCCAGAAGTATTTAGCATCTCTTTATGGGCTAAAATATCAACAGGTACTTCACATCAAACAATAGCAAGTTGTCGTATATTTCCTAATTATGGATGGACTATATATCTCACAAATGACAATTTAGAAATTTGGTTACATAATGGTTCATATACAGTTCATGGTAATTATCTTAAATTTTCAGGAACAAATAATGGACAACCCATATATTGGAAGCATTTAGTAGTTGCTGTTAATAATCCAAGTAATACTATTAAGATATGGGTCGACGGAAATTTAATAGATAGTCATAGTGGAAGCAGTATAGGGTATGTTAGTAATAATTCTGGTTCATTTAGAATAGGATCAAGTCATGGGGGTAGTGGTGACAATGCACCAAGATTTCAATTAACAAACAAGAGTTTACTACGCGATTTTAGAATGTATAATATTGAATTATCTGCCACCGATGTTGCCATGTTATTTAATAAAAATTATGGATATACTATTTTAAATACTGATTCTACTAATTTAGTCGCTTGGTATAAGTTTGATGGTGATTTAACTAATAGCGTTACTGATAGTAGTATTGGAACACTTGTGGAATCAGGAACATCAGCTCAATTTATAATTTCTGTAGATAATTTTAAGTTTGGTAGTTCAGCATTAGTTAATAATACAACATTGAGTATTCCTAATTTCCATTTTAGCAATTTAACACAAGGTTTAACTAAAAGTTTTACTGTATCATTTTGGTTCAAAGCCAATAGCATTTCTGGAACTTGGAATATTTTATTTGATGCTTCAAATTATGAAAGTGCGGGTATAAGGGTTTATATTAATTCAAATAATTATTTATATATATATTATTATAATTCAGGTTCTTCAAGTGATTATACTCTTGCTTTGAATGGTAATTTTACAGATGGTAATTGGAGATTATATACTTTTATTTGGACTTATGTATCTAATACTTCTGATGTATATACTTATGATTTAAGGTTTTATGAAAATGGTGTTTTGAATGGTGGCGTTGATACACAAGTTATAAAATCAGATAATCAATATGGTTTTCAGATAGGAGATGGGGCACAAGGAACAGCTTATCCAATGGAAGGATATTATGACGATTTCCGTATATATGACAAAGCATTATCAGCGGAAGAAGTAGATGAATTATATCAAAGAAATAATCAAAATTATCTTTATAACAAAACTAATTATAGTATAACTTTTCCTGAAGATACTCTTTGTGATGTTTTAGTTGTCGGTGGCGGTGGTGGAGGTGGTATGGATATGGGTGGTGGAGGTGGAGCAGGTGGATACATATATAAGCTAAATTATCTAGTAGAAGCTAATAAGACTATCCCTGTCTATGTTGGTGATGGTGGAGTTGGAGCACCCGCATCGAATACATTCGGACAGCCGTCCGCACATCATTATACTATCAATGCTAAAAGTGGTAACAATTCTACATTCGGTGATTTAATAGCATTTGGAGGCGGTTATGGTGGTTCTGCTCCTCATACTCATACTCTCGGAGGAGGTGGTGGTCCTGGTGGTTCGGGTGGCGGATCATCTGGATATGTTCCTTCTAATCAAATAGAAAAAGCTGGTATTGGAATTAAAAGTCAAGGCAATCGTGGTGCTTATGGACGCCAAAATTATTATAGTGGTGGAGGAGGTGGTGCTGCCGAAATTGGCGGAGGTGGCGAAGATGGCGCTGCTGCTAGACAGCGAGGTGGTAATGGAAAGTATAATGATATTATGGGATCTGGCTATTATTGGGCAGGTGGAGGAGGAGGAGCAGGTTATAGTACCACCGGTGGTAATGGAGGTCTTGGTGGAGGTGGTGGCGGTGCTGTAAATACTACTTATGGTGGTTCAGGATATAATGATGGAGAACCAGGTGGCGGCGGCGGTGTTAATAGGCATGCAAATACACCAGGTGGTAATGCAGGTAAACATACAGGTGGTGGAGGTGGAGGTGGTGCCCATTATCAAGGTAATAATAAAGGTGGTGATGGTGGATCGGGAATAGTAATAGTTAGATATACATCGGCTTATGGCGAATATGATTTTGAAGGACAATGGAAACATAATCCTAATAAACCTACTATAAAATATCTTGGCAATGTTGGTATTGGAACCAGAGGAGATGATAAATATACTTTAAACGTTAATGGTAATATTAATATAATTGGTAATCTTTATAATTATGATGGTGTTTATAACATTGGTCATTATAATGGTAATCCCGAAAAAACTGGACCAATTGTAATTAATAAAGCCGTAAAACTTGCCGAAGATGTAACTAACAATAAAGGATGGTATTATGTCAAATATTTATCATCAGCGTCAAAAGATTGGTATCCATCTTATGGTACGCGTGAAATAGAACCTAGTATAACTCATAAATTTATATTCGATGATTATAATAGTTTTGATACACCATTTCCAGTTGAATGGGACGAAATTATATTTATACGCGATGATAGTAATATGCATAATGTAGGTGCTAATTATGGAGCACAATATGCATATATGACAAAAGAAACTTGTGGTAAAATTTTTGAGAGTCATTTGAATTGGACTTCAATCCCTGTTATAAAAACGCAAGATGGTAATAACACTAATATCTATTACTATAATTATTTTAGTAGTAGTTCATATCGTAATCAAACACCATTTGTTATGTGTAAAAATAGAAGTAGTAGTAATACTACTGATATTATTTATCATGAACGTCGCTATTCTATGGATGGTTCTGTAGGAACTGATGGTAGTACTGGCTGGGCTGCACGCACAAGTCAAACACAATATACAGAATATCACGTATTAGTTAGAAAATCGCAAGGTAATAATACTCGTATTTCATCGATTACTCCATCGCCATTTTACACAGAACGCACTAAATATATGCAATATCATGCTGAACAAGCTAGTGGAGTTAAGGGCTGGCGACTTGTTAGATATTTGCCTCCAACGGCAACAGCATGGCATCCTATTAATGATAATTTAGCAGGTACAACAACATATGGTACTGCTTACGATTATGCAAATGCATTTAGTGTCGTTTTTGGGGAATTTGACGAATTTTTATTCAGTACTGGTGGAATGAAACATTGGATACACGTAACACGTGATCAGGCTATTGGTACTACATATAGTAACTCGGCTAGAAAAATAATTAAGTCATCTGTTATGCCATTTGCATATTATGCTAATTGGTATAATAGGGGTAGTAGCAATGGAGAAGACCCGTTGATCGGTTTAAGAAGTCATGGAGCATCTACACATAATGTACCTTTTAAAAGTGGTGGGCACGGAGGTGATTTGATTTTATATGGTGAAAATAGTTTTTCCAGTGGTCATTGGAGTTTGTCTGCAATAAGTTTAGACGATGGCTTATGTGTATTTGTAAGAAAATCTACTGATACTGAACCAGAACATTCATATGATACTGAATATAAATTGTTGAAATTCGAGCATAGCAAAGGTTACGAAAATCAAACTGAATATGTTATTGATTTTCCTGTTGAAACAGAATGTGATATTTTAGTTGTTGGTGGTGGTGGAGCTGGTGGTTATAATGCTGGTGGTGGAGGCGGAGCTGGTGGTCTTGTATATGGAACTAGTATTAAAATGAAAGGTGTTTATCATATTAAAGTTGGTAGAGGTGGTACATACAGAAATGATAAAAGGGATAATGGTGAAGATAGTTTGATTTATAATGAAAATAATTGCATAGTAGGCAGGGGTGGTGGTTCTGGAAACGATGGTGCGGCGGATGGCGATGATGGAGGTTCTGGTGGTGGTGGTGCTAGTTCATCTTCAAGTGTCGATAGGCAAGGTGGTGTTAGTACACAACAAACATCATTTATATTTGAAAATGTAACATTTACAGGTTATGGTAATTCTGGTGGTATGGGGAGACGTGAAGAACAAGGTGGATGGACGCGTGCTGGTGGTGGAGGTGGTGGTGCAGGAGCTAAAGGTAATACTTCTGGAGACTATACAGAAGATACAGGACAATCTGCTAGAATTGCATATGGTGGCGATGGTGGTGAAGGTAGAATGTATAATATAACCGGAATATCAACTTATTATGCAGGTGGTGGGGGGGGCAGTGTTCATAATTATCAAAATACAAATGCTTCATTGATTGATTATCCTGGTTCTGGTGGAACAGGTGGTGGAGGAGCAGGAGCACAACCATATGGTACTGGTGAATCAGGAGTTCATGGTACGGGAGGTGGTGGTGGTGCAGGTGGTGGTGGCAGTGGTGCAGGAGGTAATGGAGGATCCGGAATAATAATTATAAAGTATAAAATATTTAATAAAGCTCCTAGCGAATTAGTTCAATGGACTTATAAATCGGAAAATACGGATGTTTATAATATGGGTAATGTGGCTATAAAAAAAGAACATGCTACATCGAGATTAGATGTTGATGGTGATATTACAGGAACGACAAAAAATTTCAAAATAAATCATCCATTAGGATATAATAAATGGTTATATCATAGTAGTATTGAAGGACCACGCTATGATAATATATATCGTGGAATAAAAATTATAGAAAATGGTAATGCAATAGTAGATATTGATAAGGAATGTAATGAAACAGGAGGAATGACTCCAGGGACATTTGTGGCATTAAATAGAAATCCACAATTATATCTTAGAAATAATAAGACATTTGATAAAGTTAAAGGTGAGATAATAGGTGGTACTATTAGAATCCATTGCGAAAATACGAGAGATAAAATAGAAGTTAATTGGATGGTAATGGCTGAAAGACAAGATAATAATATTAAAATGTCATTATTAACAAATAATGAAGGAAACTTAATATGTGAAAAAAATAGATTATAATAATGATTTAGATGGATCAACAGCCTCGAGTTTATCTTTTGTTTT